>Ga0116188_1001782_pt1 | contig 17964 bp, 13 predicted proteins | sample AD_JPNTR2_MetaG_FD_89807 | JGI IMG/M metagenome (GOLD analysis project Ga0116188, IMG submission 89807) | Active sludge microbial communities of municipal wastewater-treating anaerobic digesters from Japan - AD_JPNTR2_MetaG | ecosystem: Engineered > Bioreactor > Anaerobic > Digestate | place...
ATGTCAAATTACTGGCGCGAACCGGCACCCACGTTGTCCACTGCCCGCGAAGCCATGCCTACTTCCGGCACGACCCGTTTCCTTTGCGCCGGCTCCAACGGGCCGGAGTCAACGTTTGCCTGGGAACCGACAGCCTGGCGAGCGTTTACCGCTCCCGCCGTCAGGTGGTGGAGCTGAACCTGTTTGACGAAATGCGCGCGCTCGCCGCCCGCGAATCCTGGCTTTCACCCCGGGCCGTGCTGCGAATGGCGACAATCAACGGAGCGCGGGCGCTTGGATTGGCCGGTCTGGTGGGGCAAATCTCCCCCGGCGCTCATGCCGACCTGATTGCCGTACCGTTGAAGACCGCCTGCCGGGACGTCTGGGAGGCGGTGCTGCGCCATTCGGGACCGGTTTGCGCCAGCCTGATTGACGGACAATGGGCGATTCCGTTGCCATCATGAAACTGGAGGAGGAACTGACCCGGCGTCTGGCAAAGCTCCGGGAGCAGGGGCTGTACCGAACTTTGCGGGAAATTGGGTCCGCGCAAGGGCCACGGCTGACGCTCGGGAACCGCACGGTGCTGAATTTTGGTTCAAACGACTATCTGGGCCTGGCGGGCGACCCACGCGTGAAAGAGGCGGCCGCCGAAGCGGCAAGGCACTGGGGAGCGGGAAGTGGCGCTTCCCGCCTAGTCTGCGGAAACCTCGAACCGCATGTGCGGTTGGAACGCGCTTTGGCCGAATTCAAGCAAACTGAAGCCGCCCTGACTTTTTCCTCAGGCTACACCACCGCGGTGGGCACCCTTTGCGCGCTGGCGGGCAAGGACGATATCGTCATTTTGGACAAGCGTGCTCATGCATGCCTGGTGGATGGCGCCCGGCTGTCCGGCGCCAGACTCCGGGTGTTCGCTCACAACGACCTCGAGGACCTCGAGCACATCCTAAAGTGGGCCGCGGACGTGCGGGCGCGCCGCGTTCAAGCCGGCACTGCGCCACCGGTCATCCTCATCGTGACGGAGTCGGTGTTTAGCATGGACGGCGACACGGCTCCACTGCGGAAGATAGCAGGGCTGAAGGATGCCTATGACGCGTGGCTGTTGGTGGATGAAGCTCATGCCACGGGTCTTTTGGGGCCGGCCGGCGCGGGCCTGGCGGCTGAGCTGGACGCCCATGCCCGGATCGAAGTGTTGATGGGCACCTTGGGAAAGGCTCTCGGCTCCGCCGGCGGCTTTATCTGCGGTTCCAGGACACTCATTGATTACCTGGTCAACCGGGCCCGGTCATTTATCTTTTCAACCGCTCCGGTTCCAGCCGCCGCCGCCGCCGCCGCCGCGGCGCTCGAACTCGTGCGAGGTCCGGAGGGAGAGGAGCTCCGCCTCCGGTTGAAACAGCGGGTATCGCAATTCCAGGCCGCTCTGGGCAGGCCAAATTTGGAAATCCCAACCGCGATTGTACCGCTTGTGCTGGGCCCCGCAGAGGAGGCGATGCGAGCGGCGGCGGAGCTCTTGGAAGCCGGGATTTATGTTCCAGCGATACGCTACCCCGCCGTGGCGCGGGGGGCGGCCCGGCTGCGAATTACGTTGAGCGCGGCCCACTCTGCGGAGGACGTGGGGCAATTGGCAGCCGCGATTCGCGGCCTCCAGCTCCAGCCGGCAGGGGACGGGTCCTAGTTTATGCATCGTCTCGCCCGACTTGATCATCAATATATCTGGCATCCGTTCACGCAGATGGCCGAGTGGCTTCGGCGCGAGCCCATCGTGATAACCGAAGCAAAGGGCGCGGTGTTGCGGGACATCCGCGGCCGCGCCTACCTGGATGCCAATTCCTCGATCTGGACCAATCTGCACGGTCACGGTCATCCGAAGCTCAACGCGGCAATTCGGCGTCAGTTGGGCAAAATCAGCCACAGTTCGGCGTTGGGTCTGGCCAACGAGCCTGCCAGTCTGCTGGCGGAAAAACTGATTGGAGTCGCGAATCCTGTCGAACCGTGGCTTGAACAGGAACCGGCTGGCGGGTCCACTGGGCGGTTGGGATTGAACCTGACTCCAGGCGATGGACCGGCCAAAGCCCGGATGCCGAACCCGCGCCTGGCGAAAGTGTTTTATAGCGACGACGGTTCGACCGCGATGGAGGTGGCGGTCAAACTCGCATACGAATTCAGCCGGCGGACCGGACGGACAGCGCGTCCGCGGTTCCTGTCACTGGGCGGCGCCTATCACGGAGACACGCTGGGAGCAGTCGCCTTGGGCCATATCGGGCTTTTCCATCAGCGCTTCTCGGCGCTGTTGTTCAAGACCGACGAAGTCATGGCGCCTTATTGTTATCGCTGCCCGTTCAACCGGGCAAAACCCGAGCGCACCGACGCCCGGGCTTGCCGCAAGTGCCAATGGGAATGCCTTGACCAATTGGAAGGTGCTTTCCGGCGTCAGCGCACCCGGTCCAATCCTTACGCAGCTTTTGTGTTCGAGCCCCTGCTGCAAGGGGCGGGGGGCATGATCGCCCAACCCGAGGGGTGGCTGGCGCGCGCCGCGGCCATTGCGAGGGAAAACGGGGCGCTGTTGATCGCGGACGAGGTAATGACCGGATTCGGCCGCACCGGCGGTCATCTTTTCGCCTGCCACCGGGAGGGGGTCCAGCCGGATTTTCTGGCGCTGGCAAAGGGGTTGACGGGCGGTTATCTGCCAATGGCGGCCACCCTGACGACTCAGGCCGTCTTTGATGCCTTCCTCGGCCGTTACGAGGAATTCAAGACCTTCTTTCACGGCCATAGTTTCACCGCCAATCAGTTGGGGGCGGCAGCGGCCATGGCGAGCCTGGACCTGCTGGCCACCCCCGCCAGTGTCCAGGCGCGGGCCCGGATCGAGGCGCAGCTTCGGAGCGAGTTGGAACGGTTGTGGCGCCTCCCTACCGTGGGAGACATCCGCCAGGTGGGCCTTGTAGCCGGCATCGAGCTGGTGAAAGACTGGCGCACCCGCAAGCCCTTTGATTTGCGCGAGCGGGCCGGGATTCGGGTGTGCGAAGCCATGGCCCGGCGCGGAGTGCTGACCCGGCCCATCGGCAACGTTGTCGTCTTGATGCCCCCCTACTGCACCACCCCCACCCAACTGCACCGGATGGTGGACGCGCTCGAGGGGGCGATTGCGGAACTCGAGTAAAGGAACGGGACGACGTTTCCGGCCATTCACGATTCCCGCGCCAGTTGTGCATCGAATCGGGCCTCACTCCCCTTTTTGAGGTGCAAAGGAATCGTTTTCCCACCATACCGCAACTGGCACGGCCGGCCCGAGAGCGAGCGGATGGTTGCGCGGGTCAACGCCCCTTCGGCCCACTTGAGGCTGATTTCGAATCCGCCGCGCGCCCGAAGCCCGCGCACTGACCCGCTGGACCAGGCTTTCGGCAAAGCTGGCAGCAGTTCAATCAGCGGGACAGCCGACACCGGGCCACCCTCCGTTTCGGGGATGCTGACCGTCGCATGGCTTTGGAGCAACATCTCCGCCATGCCTGCCGCGCCGCCAAAATTGCCGTCAATCTGAAACGGGGGATGGTTGTCGAACAGGTTCGGCAAAGTGGACTTTGCCAGCAGCGCCACGACATTTTCGTGCGCTTTTTCGCCCTCCTTGAGCCGTGCCCAGAAATTGATGATCCAAGCCCGGCTCCAGCCGGTGTGTCCCCCGCCATGGGCCAGACGTTGTTCGATGGATTTTCGGGCGGCCGCCATCATCTCAGGGCGGTTTTCGAAGGTGAATTGCCGCCCCGGGTGGATGGCAAAGAGATGCGACATGTGGCGATGGCCCGGTTCGGTCTCCTTGAATTCGCGGGCCCATTCCATGAGGCGTCCGTCCGACCCGATTTGGGGCGTGGCCAGCCGGCCCATGGCGCTGGCGACCGCAGCGGTAAAGTCGTCGGCAATGCCCAGATCACGCGCGGCTTCGAGCGTATTTTGGAAGGTATCCCAAATGATCTCCTGATCCATCGAACAACCCATGGACAGGGTCACCGGCTTGCCATCGGGGCCGATAAATCCGTTTTCAGGCGACGTGCTGGGCCCCGATACGAGTTGCCCCGTTGCCGGATCGCTCACCAGCCAATCCAACAGGAACAGCGATGCCTCTTTGAGAATCGGATAGGCCCTCCGGCGGAGGAACTCGCGGTCGCCCGTGAACCGGTAATGCTCCATGAAATGCTGCGTGCACCAAGCCCCGCCCATGACCCACATGCCCCACCGCGGGCTGCCGTAAGGCACCGTCCAGCGCCAGACATCACTGGTCAGGCAAGCGCAAAAGCCGCGGCATCCGAGCATCTCGCCGGCGGTTCTGCGCCCGGCCGGGACCAGCCCCTCGACAAAGTCGAAGAACGGCTCGTGGCATTCAGACAGATTGGCTACTTCTGCCGGCCAATAGTTCATCTGGATGTTGATGTTGATATGGTAATCGCTGTTCCACGGCGCCCGGATGTGCTCGTTCCACAACCCTTGGAGGTTCGCTGGCAAACCTCCCGGCCGCGATGACCCCAGGAGCAAATAGCGTCCGAACTGGAAGTACAGCGCGGCCAAGCCCGGGTCGGCAGCGCCGGCACGCACGGCTTTCAACCGCTCATCGGTGGGCAACAGGGCGGGATTCGCATCCGTCGCCTTCATCGGTCCGGGCGGGGAATCCTGGTTTGGGCTGTGTTTCAGTGTGAGTTGGACACGCCGGAAAAGGCGCTGGTGTTCCCCGACGCTGCGGCGGCGCAGCCGTTCGAAATTCGCTCCGGCCGCCTGAAGTTGTTTCGAGCACGCCGCCTCCAAATCCCGTTTCAAGGGTTCAAGCGGCGCGGCTTTGTTGTAATCGGTGGCCGCCGCCAGCACCAGCAGCGCCTCATCCGCAGCCTTGACCTCAAGCGCGTTCTCCTCCGAACGCAACGTGCCACCCCGGGGATGGACCCGGAGCTGGGCCGCAAAGTTCACCCCTTTGTTTTTCTCACCGTGGGCCGCCTGGCCGCGCAACAGCAGGGAGTTCCCGCGCGCGGACACTGTGGCGTCCGGCCGGGCGAGGCGAACTCGAAAAGAAAGAGCGCCCGGGGCGCTCGCGGCCAGGCGAATGACAAGAACGTCGTCACTTCGGCTCGCCAAGACTTCGCGCACGAAGGTCACGCCGCCGGACTCATACCGCGTGGTGGCAACCGCCGTGTCAAGGTCCAGCTCCCGCCTGTAATTCGTTACCGTGCCGACATGGTCAAAGCTCAGGCGCAAGTCCCCCAACGTTTGGTAACTGCGCGGCTCAATAACAGGCACCAGTAACTCGCGCTGAATAACTTGTTCGCCCTGCGCGAACTGGCCTTGGAAGAAAAGCTCTCGCGCCCGCGCAAGAATCGCGGCGCCACCGGGACGGGGTTCCGGGTAAGGTGGACCGGCCCAGACACTATGTTCGTTGAGCTGGATGCGTTCCTCGGGCACTCCGCCAAACACCATTGCGCCCAGCCGCCCGTTGCCCACCGGCAGCGCCTCCTCCCATTTTTGCGCCGGCTGCAGGTAATGGAGAGTCAAAAGCTCCCCCGCCAGTGCGGCGCAATCCCCAGAGAACAGGCAGGCCAGCACCATTAGGCGGAATCCACTCACAAGGCGATTGCCCTGCCTTGTCCCGCAACGGGCCGGAAAGCATGAGCGCGGGAGAACTTTGAACCGCTGTTCGATTGACCAAGGGTGTGGCTTTGCTTGCATAATGGGAATCGGAACCTGTTTCTTTTTCAGGCTGGAGGCGATACCGGCCAGCCACATCAATTAACGTCGTCAGGGCGCGGGTCTAAACTTCTTTCCTTTTGCGAGCCCGGTAAAAACGGACGCCGAGCATGAGCAAAATGCCTCCCGTAAGCGAAAACAGGAGGTCTTCATAGCGGATGAGAACCGGGCCGAGGCCCAAATTGAGCTGGCTGAGGCTTGCAATAATGCCGCCGACAAAGGCCCCGATCAACCCGATGATGAGATCAGACATGCGCTGGACGCTGCTGGTGCGAAAAATGGACAAGAACCCGCCCAGACTGCCCACCAGCATTCCCATGATGATCCAGGCAACGATTTCATCCGGCTTCCGGTTTTTGAGCCGCTTCGAGTCAATTTGACGCCACATGGCTTCGATTTTGTTGACCGCCGATTCGCCCGCCTCCTGCAGTTTTTGCTTCGTCTCGCCTGCGGTGGTTTCGAGGCGTTCGCCCAAGCCTTGGGCGGAGGCGGGGCAAAGCGGCAGCCAAACGGCACCAAGACAAAGGGTGGCCGCAAGGGCGGCTGCCAGCACAGATCGCGAGACGAAACCAGTAATGGGCTTTAGGATTGAACTCATGGCCGGAACAGGTTGATGTTTTTGCTGCGCTCTATGTGCCCAAGAACCCCCGGCCCGTCAAGCACCGCGCTCGACTCTCAACGTAAAAACGGCCCTTGCCAGGTCCAGCGGAGCCTGCGACGGCGCCGCGGCCGCGCGGGAAGGGCCTGTGATGGTTTCTGACGCCGTGTCTAGCCCACTGCAGCGGCAACCCAGTCGAGATAAGCCCTGGAACCGCCGGCGATGGGCAGGACCACAAACTCGGGCGTCTCATAGGGGTGCAGCGTCAGCACCAAGGCCTTGAGCGCGCGAACCCGTGCGCGGGTGGTTTTAAGCACCAAAAGCACCTCGCGGCCTCGTTCGATCTTATTCTGCCACCAGTAATGCGACTCGATCGCAGGAACCAGGTTCGCGCAGGCAATCACCTTCGCTTCAAGTGCCGCCCGCGCCAATTGACGCGCCGTTTTCAGATCCGGAGCGGTCACGAGCACCAAGGCAAATTTCGAAGGATTCTTCATCGTGGAGTTACTCGAGGCCAGCTCAGGGGCACGCCCTGGTCTGCGAGCAGTTGTTGGTAACGCTTCAGGAGGTCGGGTTTGTTGCGCACCGCCCGGGGGACGGTCTTGTTTAACAAACAAAAACTTGCCAGGCTTCCCACCGCCTCGCCGATATTCCATTCCGTGGGATGCTCCCGGTAGCAGCCGTTGGTAATATGAGTCACGCCGATGTTCTTGCAGGCAGGCAGCAGATTCTCCATTCGGCGCGGCAACAGCGCCCCCAGCGGAATTTGAAACGGCAGCGAGCTGACATCAATCGCGTTGTCTCCGCCCGTGCTGGGGTGCAAATCAATCCGGTAACTCCCAATCCCAACCGAGTCCTTGAACTCAGCGGCTTTGACGTCCTCGCGGCTCGCGCCGGTCTCCTTCATCCGGTATTCGGTGGAAACATGCTGTTCCACCACCGTGAACTCGGCCCGAATGCGCCGGCTTTCCCGGATGTAGGGGTATTTGGCCAGACCGTCCTCCGTGCCAACAACGTCAGGGCGAAGCCGAAGTCCTTTCCATCCCGTGCCGCCATCGGGCCGCAGCGCCTCGGTCTGCAGCCAATAAAGGAGGGACAGACTGAGCTGCTTGGCCCGCTCCCAATGCCGGGCAGCTTCGTCGGCGCTGACCTCGAACAGGTTGCCCAGCAGATAATCATTCTGCGGCCAGTTGATCAGCGAAATGTCCCCCGCATAGGTTCCGGGTGCGAACAGGCGCTTGTCCGCAATTCGGCGGTAACTCCACAGGCCCAGGCCGCGCTCGGGATCGGTCTCCAACTTGCGCGGTTGGAAGGTGACGGCGTCGCTATACTCCCAGGCCAGCAGCTTGCCCGGCCACGGCGGCTTGATGTCCGGCACATAGTCCCGCCAAAACCCATACTCCTCTGGACGGTCAATGACGTGGTTCTCGCCTGCCACATGGTCTATGGCGAAACAGGCCGTGAATGCCTGCATATTGGCCGGGGCGGCCACGTCCGGCGCATGCGGCTCGCCGGTTTCCCGCCGCGACTCCGCCCCGGTGACATATTCGGTGCCGGAGAGCGGCAGCAGGTCCCCCAGTTCGGTGGCATCGGCAATGAAAGGCGCCCTCAGCACCATGCTCCAGCCGCTCTCCAGGCTCCGCACCTGGACCGCTTCAACCCGGTCGCCGTTCACCGCCACACTCTCGGCCTTATGCCGCAGCAAGATGGCCACACGCCCTCCGGCAACGTAAGGCGCCAGCATTTCCTCCAACGCTGCCAGCCCCACGCGCGGCTCATGGCACAACCGCGAAACCCACCCGTTGCCGGGATTCAAATAAGGCTGCGCCCGGGCTTCGGCCGTCAGTGGGTAGTTCCTCAAGTAATACTCCCGTATCTTCTGGCGCAGCAACAAGTAGCTCCGGGTGCCGCCGAAACTTTCGATCCAGGGATTCTCATCGGGCGGCACCGCCTGCGCCGTCAGTTGCCCGCCGATCCAGTCGGTCTCCTCGGTCAGGATCACCTTCAAGCCGTTCCGCGCCGCCGCCAGCGCTGCCGCGCATCCTCCCAAGCCGCCACCGATCACAACCAGGTCGGCCGCCAGTTCCCAGGCCCGGCCCGGCTCCGGAACCTTTTTGGCGACTGGACCTGACGCCGGCGGCGGAGCGGCCAGCGCGGGGGCAGCGATGACAAACGATAAGGTTCCCCCCGCGCGCCTTAGAAAGGCGCGCCGGGGAATGCCAGGATTGTTCTTCATCACTAATCGGATGTTGGTCCGCCGGGTGGCGAAGAGTCAGGCCCCTGCCGTCCAGGCGGCCAGTTCTTCGCCGTGCAAATCCTGGATCGAGAGTTTGAGGCGCTCGCGGGTGACTTCGCCACGGATGAGGGTTGCGTTGTCCTCGGCTGGTCCGCCGCCGATAAGTTGCGCGTAGGGACGATTTTCGTCCGGCGGCACGCACGCATGGCGATGGGTGTGGCCGGAAACCACGGCGGCGACTTTGCCCTGAACGAATACCTGGTGCCAGCCCGAGCGGGGATCGGTGGAGGCGAAGGCGGGGACTCCCTCTCGGCGAGCGCAGGGGATATGGCAAAAGACAACGCGGAAAGGGGCTTGACTGATTTCCGGCCGTTTCAGCTCGGCTTCGAGCCAGCGAGATTGTTGCTGGCGGTAGCGATCGAAGTCGCCGAGACCGGCATAGACGGGGTGGGTGTCGAGTTTGTCCTCGCCGGTGTCCAGGACAATGCCCGCAACGGGTCCGTGGCGGAATGAATAGTAAAAGCGGTTCCCGGGCAGATGGACAAACCGGTGCAAGGCGCGGGCCGCGGCACCGCGGGTGTCATGGTTGCCCCGGACAAAGATCAGTGGCATATCGCGCGTGAAGGGCTGTCCGGCGGGAGAAAAATACTGGATGGGAATGCGCTCCTCCTGATTCACATCGGTGACGTCCCCGTTCCAAACCAGGAAATCCGAGGGGAGCGTTCTGGTGCGGCGCATGAGGGCCTGCAAAGTTGCGGCGTTTTCGTGGGTGTCATTCCACACGACGAAACGCGCCTGAGCGGCCTGCGGGTCAAAGGTCTGGAATGAAAAAACGTCGGTGGAGATTTCTTCGCCGCGCCGGATGTCGTAGGGCCCGCGGAAATCAATCGGGCAGGCGCGAACGCGGTAGAAGATGCGGCGGCCCGGCGGCAACGGCGCCAGGGGAATATGATGCGCGTGGTTGGCAAAAGGCTTGAGGCCGTCCCGGCTTCCCCAAGCGGTCTGGCCCAGCGCCTCGGTCTCCCCGTATTCAACCCAAGCGGTCGAAGGTCCATCCACACCGATGGCCACAGTCACTCCGTCGGCGGTTGGGCACTGGAGGGAGGGCGCGGTGGTGAAACGGACCTTGAACGAAGCGCTTTTGGGAGCCTCCGGCTGGGCGCCGAGGAGAACGGGTGAGGTCCCGGCGAAGAGGGTGGCGAGGGCAGTCTTTCCGAGGAATTCACGACGGTTCATAAACCGGTGCAGTTTGATTCAACAAATTGGCAAGTCTGCAGCACTCGGAAAGGATACCCGGGCACCCGGCGCGGTCAAGGAGTGGCGATACGATAGAAACGCCGGGCATGATTGGGAGCTTCGACATCCACGAACGAAAGGCTGCCGTTGGCATCGGCGGTGTTTGTAGCCAAAACCGCCCACGCCGCTTCCGGTCCGAGGGTGGGTGTGGCCCACAGGACGTAGCTTTGGGCCACACTGCCCGTTGCCAGGAGTTGCAGCCTGCCATCCGGCAGCCGCTGCGCGGCGAGGAAGGCGGGCACGACAGGAACAGGACCCACGTTGATGCGCAGCTCAACCTCGTCGCTGGCGCCCTGGTCATCCATGACGCTGACCAAGAAGGAATTCAAACCCAAATCTGCGGCCGTGGGGGTGCCTGACAGCGTTCCGGTCTGGGCGACCGTGAGCCAGGCCGGTCCGCTGGTTTTCGTGAAGCGCAACGCGTCGCTGGGGTTTGGATCCGAAGCATGCGCACTCAAGGAGGCGCTGTAAGGCTGGCCGATAGTGGCGCCGGCCAGGACCAGCGGATTTGTCGTGAAGGCGGGCGGGGCGTTGGCATAAATGGCCTGGATTTGGGCATCCGTCAGGGCCGCCCGGTAAAGCCGCACGTCGTCCACGCATCCCGGGAACCAGTATTGGCCGGGGCCCTCGGTTGAGCCGGCCCCGAGGCGCACCGGGAACAGGTCGTTGGGCCGGAAAACGGTCGCGGCCGAGTTGGCCAGGACGCCGTTGGTGTAAAAGCGGAGGGTGGCGCCATCATAGCTGCCGGCGAGGTGCATCCAGGCGTTGGTCACCACCGCCCCGCCTGCAAGGGTGCGCCACCCGGAACCGGTACCGACCCAGAACTGCCACGTGTTATTGTTGCCGGCATAAAACACATAGCCCGACTGGGGGCCGTCGCGGCGGCTGGTCAGCGGGGAACGATAGGTGCCGCCGCCGCCAGTGATTTTCGCCCAGAGCGCGACCGTGAATACCGGGGGATTGAGTTCGGCCGAATAGGGTATCTCGACCTTCGAGTTCGTGGCCCCGTCGAAACAAAAACTCGTGCCGGAGAACGGGGTGGCCCCGGGCTGGCCGGGTGTCACACCGCCGTTGCCAACGCCATTCTGCGCCGGAGCGGCCGAGTCCACAACGGTTGAAATGGCCGGGTCATCCAGCTTCCACCAAGCGGACAGGTAGTCCATGGCCCACACCTGATCCCGAATCGCGATGAGCAGCAGGGTTTCAGCCTGGAGTCCCGCCCGGTCCTCAACCCGCACCAGGAAGGAATTGGTGCCGACGTCCGTCAAGGCAGGGGTCCCGCTCAGAGTGCCATCCGCGGCCACCGTTAACCAAGCGGGTCCGCCCAGCTTCGAAAACACCAGCTCGTCGTCCCAAGCCAGGTCCGGATCAACCGCCCAGCGCGCGAGCGTCTGGCCGTGGTAGGGCTGGTTTTGGAAGCCGACGGGCAGGACAATGGGGTTGGCGACGAAGGAGGGCGGGTCATTCGTCAAGTTGGCGAGACCGGGGATGTTCTCCAGAAAATTGCCCGCTGCGACGCCATTGGTGACGACGTAACCGTTGACAACGATATTGTTCGTCAAAACCGAGTCCGCTCCGACGGTTGAGGCATATAAGCCCAACCATTCGGAGTGATAACCATCGAAGTTCTCGCCCGTGCGATAGACCGTCGAGACGTCCGGACGCCCCTGAGAGACGTGGCAATCCAGACCGATGTCTGCCACCTGGCGGGGAGTCAGGTTGGTCAGTTGGAGGAAAGGAATCTCCGTATATTTATGGAACAGGCGGTTGGTGGGGTACAGGTGGAGATAGAGTTTGCAGGCCTGCCAGGGGGGCAAGGCGGCGACGTTGGTTGCCGTGGCCGTTGGGTCAGCGGCGACAAAGAAGGCGTTGGTTACGGCCCAGGCGGTGGCGCGGTGGTTGTCATGCCCGTATTCGCCGTTCAAATCGTGCGTGATAATCACGTCGGGGCAGTATCGGCGAATCTGCTCGGCGACGTAATTGATGGCCTTGAGCTTGCCAGCTTCAACGTCCGACCCGTCGCCTTGGAGAACGCCGTCGGCCCAATAATCCCACGTGGCGTCAATTTTGTTGGTGTAGGGATTGTTGGCCAGAGACTGAGACGGCACGTCGCGAAAGCGGGGAAACAGAGGTTCGTAACGAAACCCATACGTCCAGGCGGCACAGCGAAGTTCCTCCTCGCGCACGGTGAGATTGCTCGGGGTCCAGTCGCCGCTGGTCATCGAGAGGAGCATGGCCGGCACGCCAAGGACCTTCGTGTAATAGGGTAGTGTGCCACCAAAGAAGATGCCCTCGTCGTCCGGATGCGCGTTCACGACCAGGATGGTGATCTTCGCGGGGGGCGGGTCCCAATCATAAGCCCGGAGAGCGGTGGCCCTGGCCAGGAGCAAGGCGCAGAGGCAAAAGAGGGCGGCCTGGCAGGAGACGCGTTTTGACCGGCACGCGGCCCGGGCCTCCGGCCCGGCCGCACTGTTCGTGCGGAGTGAACAAGCCATGGTCAATAGAATGAACCAAACGCTGTGATAGTCGAGCGGCAAAGGCTGGTAATGTTCAGGCGCCAGCCCGGAGCTCTCTTCCACGGGTCATGGACCGGAGGTCCGTGGCACCACTGGCGAAAAGCCGCTTTTCATCAGGGCACGTTGTCGGCGGCCGAGACCTCCTCCAAGGGGGCGGGGGCGGCGACGAGTCTGGAGGCCTCCAACTTGATGTAATTGAGGAGCACGGGGGCGATGATTATGCCGGGGATGCCCATAAGTTTTTCGCCCACGATCAAGCCCAGAAGGGTGAGCCAAAGGGGATTGCGAATCCGCTGTCCAATGATCTTGCTGTTCAGGAAATACTCCAGCTTGTGAATGGCCACCAGAAAGGCCAGGGCGAAAAAGGCCATTTGGGGCGAGACAGTGAAGCCGATGCCGACAATAATCGTGTTGCTGATGAGGTTGCCGATGACCGGAAGCAGCCCACAGAGAAAGGTGACACCAACGACCAAGGGGGCATAGGGCAGCCCGATGGCAACCACAAAGATGCCAGTGAATACTGTATTGATGGCCGAGATGATGATTTGCGCGCCCATCACCGTGGCGAAGCTTTCGTAAAGCGTCCGGAACCGGACCGCCAGTTGCTGGCCGACGACGGAATAGAAGTTGTTTTCAGGCACTTGGGGCTCGCGGCCCAGCTCGAACCGGGAATTAAGGAAGATGCTGATGGAAACAACGATGCCGGCCACGAGGAAAAGGGCTTGCAGGCCGGCCTCGCGGGCGAAGTGGGCAAAGCTGGCGACATTGCGAAGCTGGTGCTTCACGGTAGCCAGGGCAAATTCACGAAGGCTGTCGTAATCAGTGAAGGGCAGATCCACGCGGTAATCCTTGGCCCAATGGAGGACCGAAGGGATCGCTTTCTCGGCGATTTCGGGAAGGGTGTGGAGGGTGTGGGCGATGAAGGTGGTCAAAACGAAGCCCACGGCGGAAACCAGCACCAGGAAAAACGCGATGGCGAACCAACGGCCGTTGCGGCCGCGCCAGTGCAAAAGGTTTAGCGCGAGGAACGAGAAAAGCACTGCCAGCAGCAGATTGGTCAGATGCAGCCAGACCATCATGACGAACAACACCGCCATGAGGGCATAGGAGACCCGGTCGGGCCGGGCCATGATCTGTTTGAAACGTTCACCCGGTTTCATCCGCCGTGTTCATACACGGGGAAGGCGCGGGACGCCAGTGAATTACGAGACCGGCTCACGGGCTGCCTCCAGTCTTTCAAAGCTTTCTTCGATAAAGCCGGTGCCTTGAATTCGGGCCAGCTTGGAGTAGAGCCCGCCGGCGGTCAGCAGCTCGTCGTGGGTGCCCCGTTCGATGATTTCTCCATGGCGCATGACCAGAATCTGGCTGGCTTTGCGGATGGTGCTCAGGCGGTGGGCGATGACGAAGCTGGTTCGGTTGGCCAGCAGGCGTTCGAGCGCCTCTTGAATCAGGCGCTCGGTTGCGGTGTCCACACTGGCGGTGGCCTCGTCCAGAATCAGCAGCGGAGCGTTTTTCAGAAGGGCGCGCGCGATGCTGACGCGTTGTTTTTCGCCGACGCTCAGTTTGACGCCTCGCTCGCCGACCAGCGAATCGTAGCCTTTGGGCAGGCGTTCGATGAATTCGTGGCAATTGGCGGCGCGGGCGGCCTGGCGCAACTCTTCCTCGGTGGCGTCCAGTCGGCCGTAGAGAATGTTCTCGCGAATGGTCCCATTGAACAGGAAGGTCTCCTGGCTGACCACGCTGATCTGCTCCCGGAGCGCCTCCAGTGAAAGTTCGGCGATGTCTTGACCGTCAATGGTGATGCGTCCCGCTGTCGGCTCATAAAAGGCGGGCAGGAGGTTGACCAGAGTGGACTTGCCCGCCCCGGTGGGGCCGGCCAGCGCCACCATTTCCCCCGGCCGCGCATGGATGCAGATGTCTTTGAGCACCGGCCGGTCATGGTGGTAACCGAAGCTGACATGATCATACACGACTTCGCCGCGAACGGGTTTGCGAAGCGGTTTCCGGCGGTGAGGTTGGGCGCGCTCGCGGGGCGTATCCAGGATGTCGAAAACCCGCTCTCCGGCGGCGCGGGCGGCCTGGAGCATTTGGTTGAGCCCATGCAGCCGGGCAATGGGCTCATAGAACAACCCGAGGTAGAAGAGGAAACCGACCAATTGGCCGAGAGTCATCTGGCCGGCGAGTACCTGGCGCCCCCCGAACCACAACACCAGCACCATCCCAACCGCTCCGGCAAAGCTCATCGCCGGCGAATACACCGCCCAGGCGCGCATGATGCCGAGGCTGCCGCGCCGCAGGGCGTCGGCCCGCTCGGCAAAACGGAGGTCCTCGTGCGGTTCGCGTCCGAAGGCTTTGATCTGTCGCACTCCCTGCAGATTGTCCAACAGGAGAGCGTTCATGGCGCTGGCGGCCTGCCGCTGGACCCGGTAGCGCCGATGCGCCGTCAGGGTGTACCACAGCGCGCCGCCCACGAGAAACGGAAGTGGCAACAGGGCCACGCCCGCCAGCGCCGGGTTGGTGGCGAAAAGAATGGCGGCCACGCCGACAATGGCCAGGACCGCGACGGTCCCCTGCTCCGTGCCGTCAATCAGCAGCCGTTCCACCGCGTTGACGTCCTCGAGGACGCGCGTCATGAGGTCGCCGGATGCCCGCTGGTCAAAATAGTTGACGGGCAGCCGCTGCAGGCGGGCGTAGAGGTCGCGGCGCATGTCATAAATGACATGCTGCTCGAAGGTGTTGTTGATGAGAATGCGCAGGCTGTTGAACAGATCGCGCAGCAGAAAGGCGCCCAGCAGGCCGAGGATGGCCGGCGTGAGCAGTTCGATCCGCCGCTTGCCGATGACCTCGTCAATCACGAACTGGGTCAGCTTGGGGTACGTCAGCGCAAACCCCATCGAAAGCACGGCACAGCCCACCGTGCCGGCGGCCAGGAGTTTGTAACGCCGCAGGTAGGCCGCGACGCGACGGACAATTTCCCCCGTGGGCCGCGAGCGGGCGGTGAAAGAGGATTCCTCGGCGCGAAAATGCATCGGATCAGGCAAACTTCAACCGCTCCTGCGCCTCGCGCAGCCCGCGGGTCAGGGTGAACTGCTTCCCGTTGCGCAGCAAGACCGCGTGCTCGCCCTTGAACAGCGGACGAAATTCCCGAATCTGATCCAGGCTGACGATCGTGGACCGATTGATGCGGAGGAACTTCTTCGGATCCAGTTTTCCCTCCAAAGACGTGAGAGTCTCGCGCAGGATGTGACTCTCCTTCCCGACATGAAGAATGGCGTAATTGCCCGCTGCTTCAATGTATTCAATTTCGCTGGTCTTGATGAGGACGATCCGGTCGCCGGCGGGGACGGGGATGCGGGTCAGGTACTCGGGCGCCGGTTGAGCCCGGCCGAGCATCTGGAGGAGGTTGCGGGTGGCCGCGTCGGTCTGCCGCAAGGCCAGCGTTTCCCTGGCCCGCGCAAGGGTTTCCTTGAACCGGGTTTGCTTGAACGGCTTCAGCAAGTAATCCAGGGCGTGGACCTCGAAAGCCTTGAGCGCGTGTTGGTCGTAGGCGGTGACAAAGATCACCAGCGGCAGTGTCCCGCCTTTGAGGGACCGCAGGACCTCGAAGCCGTCCATGCCCGGCATCTGAACGTCCAGAAAGACCAGGTCCGGCGAGTGTTTTCGAATGGCCTCGACCGCGTCGGGGCCGTTGCCGCATTCGGCCACAATCTGGCAGTCTTTTTCCGGCTCGAGCATCGTGCGGATGCGTTCGCGGGCCAGCGGTTCGTCGTCCACTATGATGATGCGGAGGGTCATGACTGGTCCGGGGCGGGGGCTTCGGCTTGAAACGGCAGGCTCAGAGCGACGGTGCAGCCACCCCCGGCCGGGCGGCTGAGGGTCAACGCCGCCTTTGAGCCGTAGAGGGCTTCGAGACGGGCCTTGGTGTTGGCCAGACCGATGCCCTCGCGCGCGGGCGAGGGAGTGTCAGGGGCTTCGCCGTTGTTGCGGACCAGGAGTTGGAGCGTCTGGCCCACCCGCTGCGCCTGGATGCGGACGATGCCGGCGCCGGTGGTGGGTTCAATCCCGTGGCGGATGGCGTTTTCAACCAGCGGCTGAAGGATCAGGGCCGGCACCCGGCCGCTCAACGCCTGGGGATCAATCTCACGCTCGATCTTGAGCCGGTCGCCGAACCGCACCTGCTGAATGTCCAGGTAACGGTCCAGGAACTCGAGTTCACGGCGCAGCGGGATTTCCGGCTCGGAATTTTCGAGCGTGGCTCGCAGCAGTTCGCCGAGATTGTTGATCATCTCATCGGCGGCCTGGGGATCTTTATGAACCAGGGCGGCGATGGCGTTAAGGGTGTTGAACAGGAAATGGGGATGCAACTGCATGCGGAGCGCGTCGAGCCTGGCCTGGGCCAGCCGCGCCTCAAGCTCGGCCGCCTGGCGCTCCCGCTCTTCCGAACGCCGGTAGTAAGTGAAAGCGTGGACGATACTGACGATAATCCAATAGACCGGGACGTTGAAACGCGCGCGCATCAACAGCGAGTTGACCATGACCGACCGCCGTGCCTCAGGCGAGGGCAGAGGACGGGGGTCGAATCCCGGCTCGCGCGGGCCGGTCCGCTCCGGCAGCGGGCGAAGCCCGGGCCCCTCGGGCAACGGGGCGCCGCGCAGGCGCAAGGGGCCGCCGGCCGGCCCGGGCGGCAACGGTTGCGGTGTTGCGAAGGGGCGGACGAGGAATTCGGCGGCCACGACCGCCAGAATGCACGCGGCGAGGTGAACGGGAATGGTGAGGGCCAGTTCCTGCCGGTCGAGCGGAAAGCGGAACGCCAGCCATGCCACCAGCGGGGCGAGCAAGGCCCAGCCGAACCAGTCGCGCAGCGCCAGGCGCAGGGCCTCAAACCAGCCCAGGCCGGCGGTAAACACCAGTTGGCCGGCAAAGGCCAGAACCAGCAGGGCCCACAGCCCGTAGATCAGCGCCCAGACAGCCAGATGCCGCCGGAGCGAGTTCGGCCGCTTCATGGCTTCAGACTACCGCCCGCGCGTTCTCCAATCAACGTTTACTCGCGCGCCTTCGAGTCAATCACAATGGTCACCGGCCCGCTGTTGGTCAGGCTGACCATCATGTTCGCGCCAAACTCGCCGGTCTGGACCGGCCTGCCAAGGTCGCCCTCGAGCTGGCGAATGAATCGTTCGTAGAGGGGAATCGCGATTTCGGGCCGGGCGGAGCGGCTGTAAGAGGGACGGTTGCCCTTTCGCGTGCTGGCAAGGAGGGTGAACTGGCTGATGAGCAGAATGCCCCCGCCCACCTCCTGCACCGAGCGGTTCATCACCCCGTTCTCGTCGTCGAAAATCCTCAACCGAACAATCTTGCCACTCAGCCACTCGATGTCTTCCGGGCCGTCGGCATCCTCGATGGCCAGCAGAACCACCAGGCCGTGCTGAATGGAACCCTTGGTCCGGCCGCCAATGACGACCGCCGCCTCCGAGACCCGTTGAATGACCGCGCGCACGAAGAAAAATCGCCGGCGGAAGATCGGTCAACCCGGCTCCGCCAGCCAGACAGGAGTTCAATGGGAGGAGCCGGGTTGACCGATCTTCCGCCGGCGATTTTTCTTCGTGCGCGCGGTCATTCAACGG
>Ga0116188_1001783_pt1 | contig 17952 bp, 16 predicted proteins | sample AD_JPNTR2_MetaG_FD_89807 | JGI IMG/M metagenome (GOLD analysis project Ga0116188, IMG submission 89807) | Active sludge microbial communities of municipal wastewater-treating anaerobic digesters from Japan - AD_JPNTR2_MetaG | ecosystem: Engineered > Bioreactor > Anaerobic > Digestate | place...
ATGCTATGAAGGCTGTCGACCGCAGGCCTATATGGGCACGTTGATGTCTGCCAAACTGCGGGGCGCAAGCGGCTTCCGGTCAAAGACCTGCATGCTGTGGCTCACATTCCTCATGGATACTGTAAGGCGTTATTCCACATATTGAGTACGATGTTGCAAGGCCTGTTCTGGGCTCAACGCAATCACGAGCGTCCAAGGCCACGCGTTCCGTGTGGCGCAGATGGCTTGTTGGCGGTTTACAGCTCTGTGCTGCCCAATTTGACGGTGACTTCAGTCATCTCAATGTGCATAAGAGCGCGAATTGGTCCCGCAACGCTCTGCGACAATACGTCCAAGTAGCTTTGAAAGAGTAGCTGAACCCTTTCAAACGCCTATCGCGTGGATACCGCACAGGGAAAGTTGCCCGATGGGAATGTGTATAAAGCTCAGTTCGAGGTTGCTTTGGGTTTTGCCTGCACACGTATGGGCTTTTGGGGAAAGCTCGGAAAGAGACTGTTGACACGCGTTGGACTGGCTTTTGCGAGCGAGGGCCTGTTTATGCATTGAACATATCCACGAAAATCCCCGCTGGTTCGCCTCAATGGGATGTGACTCAAAGTTAACCAGGTTCGTTGCCAACCTCTGCTTCTCCCCGTACACTTCTTGTCCGAGCCTCAAACGGCAGCTGAGCCTTCCGGTGGCTGTTGAATCTCGATTGCTATCCGGCGTAAGGGCTTCAATTGCTCCAGAAATCTTTCTGGAAACATGCCTGAGCAATCACAAGCAGCATTGTGTCCGGATTTCAGATTCAAACCGCAGTCGGAATCGTGCAGAGACTTGTCGAGACCTACTCAAGTCATGCTAATGCGTATAAGAATGCGTTGGGGACAAGGATTTTGGCATGGAAGTGAAGGAGGATTGCCGGAATCACCCCGGGCGACCCAGGCAGTTTGCTCCGCACAGATACCTCGGCACCAGCCTGGCATTTTCGGCCTTTGCCAATCGCAAAACGGGACAGCGCGTAAGGGCTTAGATTCGGTGCCCCCTCGACGAGGAAAGGATGTACGGTTATAATGGGAACATACACATCTCAGTCTTTCACGCGGGAGTAGATTGGTCCTGGTGGGCCTCCTGGACTTCAAATCCAGTGGCGGGCAGCTAACCTGGCCGCGGTGGGTTCGATTCCCACGTACTCCCGCCATTTTCATGCCCAATGCGCCCCACTAGCTGATCCCCGCGGTCCTCGATGCGCGTCCGTGGCACACCGGCCTATTTGCCCGAGAGATGGACAGACTGGCGCGGGTAAACTAGAGTAGGGTATGGGTTCAAGTTCGTTTTGCGAGGAGTGACAGAAGGTGACAGAGACTGATCGCATCAGACTTACCACAATGTCAACAAAAGCCGGCTGAGCTGCCAAGATAGGTCCGGGTGACCTACAGATGGCTGTTAGAGGGCTCGTTGTCCGCAAGGATCCGCTGCTTATCGCGGGGTTCGACGGATCGGAAGATGCCGGCGTCTACAAGCTGACTCCCGACATAGCCATCATCCAGACTGTCGACTTCTTCACCCCGATAGTGGATGATCCGTATGAATTTGGTCAAATAGCGGCTGCCAATTCTCTCTCTGACGTGTATGCCATGGGAGGCGTCCCCATAGTCGCTATGAACGTTGTATGTTATCCTTGCTCGCTTGGGATGGAGGTTCTTCGAGACATCCTCCGGGGCGGAGCGGACAAAGTATACGAGTCCGGCGCGGTGCTGGTTGGGGGCCACTCCGTGGATGACAAGGAGCCCAAGTATGGCCTTTCAGTGACGGGAACGGTCCACCCCGACAAGGTGGTGCTCAACAAGGGGGCGCGCCCTGGAGATGTCCTTGTCCTTACGAAGCCTTTGGGTACAGGCGTGATTTCCACCGCCCTCAAAGGCGAGATGGTGGACCCTCATGTAGAGCGTTACGCCTATACTGTGATGTCCACGCTCAATGCCAGCGCGTCCGCTGTCATGCAGGAGATCGGTGTCCATGCGTGCACCGACATTACGGGCTTCGGCTTTCTAGGCCATCTTGCGGAGATGGCAGATGCATCAGACGTGTCATTCACTGTCTATGCCGATGCCGTCCCGGTTATCGACGGCGCACTTGACTACATAGATATGGGACTCGCCCCTGCAGGCCTTCACCGCAATTGGGAGCATGTTGGGCCCGTAGTGGAGGTGGGGGGCAATGTTGACCGGAATATCGTTGATGCGATGTGCGACCCGCAGACATCAGGCGGGCTCCTCATCGCCCTGGCGTCTGACAAAGCAGATGAGCTTGTGCGCCGATTAAAGGACGCGGGCGCCTTGGCGGCCGCGATAGTTGGAGAAGCGTGCCGGCGGGGTCCGGAGGGCCCAACGATAACGGTGGTCTCCTGACCCGCCGAGATACTTTGTGAACGGCAGGTGCAATATGAATTGAACGAATTGATGCGCGCGATTCCGTCAATATCGGATGTGCTTTCCGATCCTGCCGCCGTAGAACTGATGGCGGCGTATCCCAGGTGGGCTGTGCGGAATGCCGCCCGTGAGCTTATAGATTCGGAGAGGCGGAGGTTTTCTTCCGTGGCCGGCCAAGGGGTCTGCTCCATAGATGTGCAAAGGCAGGACGTATTGGCCCGTGTTGTGGCGAACCTGCCGTCTGCAACCGTCTTGGCTGCAGCGCCAGGACCTAGGTATGTGATAAACGCCACGGGAATAGTCCTCCATACCAATCTGGGGCGCGCTCCGCTTCCGGAATATGCGGCGCGGGCCGTGGCAGAATGCGCAATGGGCTATTCTGATCTCGAATATGACCTTGAAGGCGGCGGACGAGGCTCTCGACAGGATCACATAGCCCGCGCCATGGCAGAGCTTACGGGTGCGCCTGCAGCCTATGTAGTAAACAACAATGCTGCAGCAGTCCTGCTGTGTCTTGACACCTTGGCGCGTGGCCGCAAAGTGCTGGTAAGCCGAGGCGAGCTAGTGGAGATAGGCGGATCCTTCAGAGTCCCCGACATCATGGAAAGGTCGGGAGCAACCCTGGTCGAAGTGGGAACGACCAACCGCACTCGTCTTTCGGACTACCGTCGCGCCATCGATTCAGAGGCAGGGCTTCTCCTCAAAGTCCACACCTCGAATTTCCGGGTAATGGGATTTACTGAGGAGGTGCAGCTGGCGGAGCTTGTAGAACTGGGAAGAGAGTGCGGGCTCCCGGTCATGTATGACTTAGGTTCGGGTCTTGTGTCTGATCTCGGACGATTCGGTCTGCACGCGGAGGAGCCTACTGTCATAGAAGCGGTGGCATCCGGGGCGGATCTCGTCACGTTCAGTGGTGACAAACTCTTTGGGGGGCCCCAGGCCGGCATCATCCTCGGCCGCGAAGATCTGATCCGCAAGATATCTGTCAACCCGCTTGCGCGGGCTCTGCGGATAGACAAGCTTACCTTGTCTGCCCTGGCTGCTGTGGCGGCGGCATGGGAGAACCCTGATGACGCAGGGGAATCCATACCGGTCTTATCCATGCTCACCCAAAACACAGATGAACTCAGAGAGCGGGCTGCTTCGCTCATGGGGCTGATCGAGGGCGGACTCGACGAGAGGGAGATACCTCGGAATTTGGTAGACCTTGCGATAGTCGATGACCCGTCCGAGGCAGGAGGAGGCTCTATGCCTACCGTGTCTATCCCAGGGGCAAGCGTTTCCGTGACATCCCGCTGTATTCCCGCTGACCAGCTGCAGACGCGCCTCAGAAGATGCGAACCGCCAGTGGTTGTGCGCATTGCCGAAGGCTCTGTTCGTTTTCACATGAGAACGCTTTTCGAAAGAGACTTGAAGATTCTGGCCGAGCACGTGTGTGATGCCCTGGCTTCGCCGGCAACTTTCGGTGGCGATACTGATCTTGACTTCAGCGAGAAGGAGCAAGACTGATGAGATATGCGATAATCGGCACTGCCGGGCATGTTGATCATGGAAAGACCACGCTCATCAAGGCGCTGACTGGGGTCGATGCCGACCGCCTCCGACAGGAGCAGGAGAGGGGCATGACGATCGACCTCGGCTTCGCTCCGATCATGCTGCCTTCCGGGCGGGTTGCGGGCGTTGTTGATGTGCCCGGGCATGAGCGGTTCATCAAGAACATGTTGGCGGGGGCCACAGGCGTCGACGTGGTCTTGCTGGTAGTGGCGGCCGATGAAGGCGTGATGCCTCAGACAGAAGAGCATATCGATATACTCCAGCTTCTGGGCGTGCGCGAGGGCGTTGTGGCTATAACCAAGGCGGATCTGGTGGACGATGATGAATGGATGGAGCTAGTTGTTGAAGATGTTAAGGAACGTCTGGCAAGCACTTTTCTTGCAAATGCCCCCATAATCTGTGTATCGGCCGCCACACGTACCGGCCTCGACACGCTCCTTGCCGCGATAGATTCCGCAGTTGGCCGCGCTGTGCTGCAAGAGGAGTGGAGTTTCACCAGGCTCCCCATAGACCGAGTTTTTGCAATCTCAGGACACGGCACCGTGGTTACAGGGACGCTGACGGGCGGAGAGGTGAAGCCCGGCGATAAGTTGGAGCTTCTTCCCGCGGGTAAGAGCGTCCGGGTCCGGCAAGTACAGGTCCACGACAGTGCTGTGGATGAAGCCGTGCGCGGGCAACGCGTGGCTCTCAACCTCGCTGGCATCGACCGTGCCAACATAGAGCGCGGGATGGTTCTGGCCAAGCCTGGAATGATCGAGCCTGCTCGGATATTCGATGCCGAGCTTACTCTCCTCGAATCAGCGGATGTGATCGAACATGGCGAGAGGATGCACCTTCACATCGGTGCAGCGGAGGCTGTTTGCAGAGTGAGGACGATCGGGACCGATGGGGCATGCCCGGGCGACCGCGTCTTTGTCCAACTAGAACTGGAGGAGGAGATTGCCGCGACCCGCGGCGACCGATTCATAGTCCGCACTTACTCTCCTATGAAGACGGCCGGAGGAGGCCGCGTGCTCGCGGTGTCCAGAGGGCGTCAGCGCCGGTTCAAAGAGGAGACGCTGCATTGGTTTGAGACGTTGTCGGGAGATGACGAATCCGCCACCGCGCGACTTTTTGCTTCCTCCATCATCGCCCAGAAGTCTGCGCCTGCGTCTGCATTCGACGTAGCCCGGGCGATGTGCGCAGATCCAGAGCACGTGCGCGATATCTTCGAAGAAGGAGTGGCTCTCGGATGGGCTGTGGCCTTCGGCGAATCGCCGGGCACCCGAACGTATATGCCACGGGATGATTGGGACAAGGCTACAGATGCCATTATCAAGGCACTTTCCGAATATCATCGCCGCGAACCATTACGGGCAGGGATGGCGAAGGAAGAGCTCCGAACGAGGACCATGTCCTCTTGGGATGGCAAGCCATTTTCGATGCTGATCGCAGCTGCGGCAAGAGACGGGCTCATCGAAGAACGAGGCACTTTGGTGGCACTGCCTTGGCATACTGTCTCACTCAGCCCAAAGCAGCGGGATGAGGCAGAGAGGCTCGAAGCGGCGTATTCTTCTTCATTGATGTCTCCCCCCGAACGGGACCAGGCGCTCGCCGGCGAAACCTCGGAGGCCATACTCGACTACCTGATCGATGAGGGAATACTGGTAAGAGTGGGCCCTGAGCTTTTGTTCCACCGGGATGCACTGTCCAGGGCGGTGGAAGTAGCGCGCAGTCTCGGAGAAGGTGGCAAGCCATTCACCGCCGCCCAGTTCAGGGATGCTTGCGGAAATACGCGGAAGTATGCGGTGGCTCTCCTCGAGTATCTCGACTCCAACAGGATTACTGTGCGGGTAGGGGATGAACGCGTCTTGGCAGGTTGAGCCTTGCGGTCTTGGATGTTTGTATGTGGTGTGCTAGAATTGACGCAGCGAACTGAACATAGAAGGCTGGTGGGTGCCTGCTATGCGGGTTGAAAGGGAAGTGGCAGCCAGGCGCCGGGCATGGGAGAATGCGCCGGGCGAAGCCCGCGGTCCCGCCACTGTAGCCGGGGAGCTGATGCGAGCCGCATGTCACTTTCGCTCATGCGATGGGAAGACGCGCCGAAGCTATGAACCGGAAGCCAGGAAACCTGCCCACTAAGCTTGCCGTAACCGCCCTCGAGGAAAAGGGAGGATGCGGATGGCGCAGTGGCGGTTGACCGCTGCAACCTGTGCCGTGCGTGAAGATTGTCCCTGTTCATCATGGGTGAACAGGTTTTTTTATGCGCAACGAGATGCTGCGGCTCACGCCGGCCTATACGGGCGCACATGCGCCAAACCGGAAAGGAGTGTCCAACAATGAGATCGTCATTTATCAAACGGACAATGGCAAGCATCGTGCTTGCTCTCGTTGTTATCCTGGCGTTTTCGCCAGTGCCTCTGGAGGCGTCGCTGCACGCGGACGGGGTGGATTATGCTGCTTCCACTCTGTCAAGCGGATTTCCCGTCACGATAGTAGATGACACCGGATACAGACTCGTGATCAAGAAGGCGCCTGCCAGGATCGTGTCGCTTGCTCCGAGCAACACCGAGATCCTTTTCAGTCTCGGGCTTGGTGATAGGCTTGTTGGGGTCACGACAGCATGTGATTACCCGCAGGCGGCTGCCAAGATCGACAAAATCGGCGATTACACCATCAACGTAGAGGCGGTGGTGGCGAAGAGGCCGGACTTAGTTGTGGCTCAGTCTGACTTGCAGATGCCTGTTGTGGAAAAACTCAGGGAGCTCGGGATCACGGTGCTAGCGGTCGCCCCGAAAACCATGGATGAGGTTTTCAGATCGATGGAGATGATCGGGGCCGCGGCAGGCGAGGGCGTGCGGGCGCGGAAGGTCGTATCGTCCCTTGAAACGCGAGTGTCTGCGGTGGAAAAGGCTGTTGCCGGTCTGCCCGAGTCGAAGAGGCCTGTTGCGTTTGTGGAGATATGGAATGATCCGTTGATGACTGCGGGAGCTGGGACATTCATTGATGACCTTATTACACGTGCAGGCGGACGCAACCTTGCGGGAGACGTTGACGGCTGGCCTCAGATCAGTCCCGAGCTTGTGGTCGCATCGAAGCCTGATGTGATCATACTGACATGCTTCAACAAGGCGGAGGTCATGGCCAGGCCCGCTTGGCAGAAAATCCCGGCCGTGGTCCGTGGCGCCGTGTACGAGCTTGTACCCGACCTCCTTGTTAGGCCAGGCCCACGGTTGGTCGACGGGCTTGAGGCGCTGGCGGCCATATTCCACCCCAGCCTATTCGGGCTGAGAAAATAGGCTGCAAGCAACCGCGCCAACCGATTTGCGGGACAGTCCCTACGGACGCAATCGCTGTCTGCGGGGCATTGGAACAGAGCGATATGGGAAGATGTGGGGAAGGGGGCCTAGCTAATGACGAAACCTGGCAGGGCGAGGCTTCGCATTCTGATCCTGGCGGTAGCGATGGTAGCCGTAATATGCTGGTCTGCGTCTGCTGGCACAGCGGGCGTGCCAGCCGGGGTGGCACTCAGGGTGCTTCTATCGAAAATGCCAGTCATTGGGCGATACGTTAGCCTATCAGAGGCCGATGTTGCTCCCTACGACTTGGAGAGTGTGGAGATAATAGTCACCCAGATCCGCCTTCCACGGATCGTTCTTGGCCTTCTTGTGGGAGCAGGGCTTTCCGCCACAGGCGCGTCCTTTCAGGGGCTGTTCAGGAACCCCCTTGCCGATCCATACATAATCGGAGCGTCGTCAGGCGCCGCGCTCGGCGCCTGCATAGGTATTCTCGCTGCCGGCGCCACGGGCATCGGCTCGCTTTCGGCGCCATCTTCCTACATCCCGCTATTCGCTTTTGCAGGGGCAGTGATCACGGTTGCTTTCGTCTATGCCCTGGCCACTTGGGATGGTTGCCTTCCCACCGACACCTTTCTCCTTGCCGGTGTGGTTGTGGGTTCTTTTGTATGGGCGGCGGTCTCGTTTTTGATGGTTGTCGCCGGAGAGGACCTGCCGAAAGTGGTAATGTGGCTCATGGGGAGCCTTTCCGCAAAGAGCTGGTCCCATGTGAGAATTACCGCCCCGTACGTCATAGGTGGGACGTTGGCTTTGACTGCCCTCGGGCGCGACCTCAACCTCATAGCTGTGGGAGAGGAACCCGCCCGCTACATGGGGCTGGACGTGGAGAGATTCAAGAAAGTGATCATAGTCATAGGATCGCTAATCACAGCAGCTGTGGTCTCAACATCGGGGCTCATCGGTTTTGTGGGCCTTGTGGTCCCGCACATCGCCCGTATGATCATCGGCCCCGACCACCGCTTGCTGATCCCGGTTTCGGCGGCGGGAGGTGCTATATTCATGGTTGCGGCCGATACTCTGGCGAGAGTGATAATACCTCCCCGGGAAATACCTGTAGGAGTAATCACAGCAATGGCAGGAGCGCCGTTCTTCTTCTACCTGCTCCGAAGGAGGAAAAGATGAGAGTTGAGGCTGTTGATGTGAGATACAGCTACGGTCCAAATCTTCCTGACACACTCAAGGGCATCAGCCTGGACGTGCCTTCTGGGTCGTTGTACGGGATAATCGGGCCGAACGGATCGGGCAAGTCGACACTCCTTCGCGTGATAGGCGGGGTTGCACGTCCTTGCCATGGTGCAGTTTTCTACGACGGACGCAACATCTCTGAGCTTTCGCCGCGGGAGGCGGCACGCCAGGTGGCTGCTGTGGCCTCAGGGGAGCCCGTCATTTTCCCTTTTACGGTGGAGGAGATCGTGATGATGGGAAGGGCACCCTACCTCAGGCCGCTCCAGTCCGAGTCGGCCGAGGACATTACCCATGTCGCACAGGCCATGGATCGCACCGGTGTGACCCATCTTGCTTCGCGTCGCATAATGGAGCTTTCCACTGGTGAGAGGCAGCGCGTGCTGATCGCCAGGGCCTTGGCGCAACAGCCCAAGGTGTTGCTTTTGGACGAACCCACAGCGCATCTGGACGTAAACTACCAGGTGGGGATAATGGAGCTTGCCACATCGCTTGCCCATGATTCTGGAATTACCACTATCGCCGTGCTCCACGACTTGAACCTCGCAGGAAGATATTGCGACAGATTGGCGATGATCCAGGATGGTCAGGTTGTGGCCGAAGGTTGCCCCGATGAAGTGCTTACCGAGGCGAATCTTCTCGACGTGTATGGCGTGAGGGCGGTTGTGGCCCGCCGTCCAGAATTGGATAGGCCTGCCGTTTTCGTGATATCGGGAAGCTCTGATGGAGACGGCAAGGGATGATAGATGCGACTTGTGAACTGAGGAGGCGTCAATGGGTGAAAAAATGCAATACGTCGGCTGGTGAGATAAGGGCGGCATATGGCCGAATTCCCAATGCCTTGGTCCAAGCATATACGGGAGACGGAAAAGGCAAGACCACGGCCGCACTGGGCCTGGCGATGCGGGCTTTGGGACATGGCTACAAGGTGCGGATGATCCAGTTCATGAAGGGGACGAGCTTTACAGGGGAGCTGGAGGCGGCAAAGGCATTTGATCCCAACTTCGAGATATTCCAGTTCGGGAGGGATTGCAAATACTCTGACAAGATCAGATCAGGGGAGGCTGTTTGCGAGGGATGCGGTGATTGTTTCGTCCGCATGGGCGATCCAGAACCCTGCGACATCGAATACGCGAGACAGGCCTACGAGCTTGCCGGCGCCACGCTTGACGAGAAAGCGGCTGATCTGGTAATACTAGACGAAATCGCCAATGCAGTCAACTTCGGTCTCCTCAGCGTCGAAGATGCCGTCTCCCTTGTGGAGCGCCGTCCGGATGGTGTCGAGCTAGTCCTCACAGGGCGAGACATGCCAAAGACCCTCATCGACATGGCGGACCTGGTCACTGAGATGAAGATGGTGAAGCACCCGTACATGCGCGGAATCTCCGCAAGGCACGGAATAGAGTACTGACTCGGCTTTGGCGGCATGGAACGCGGGCAGAGAACCGAAGGCCGACATTCCGCGAAAGCCCGGCTAGGGTCCTTCTTTGTGCTGAGACAATAGTGCTGCAACATGAGGAGGAGGGACTCATATGGGAAGCGAGATCAGATTTGGAACAGATGGGTGGAGGGCGGTAATGTGCGATGCTTTCACCTTCGCCAATGTCCGAGCCGTCATTCAGGCGGTGGCGGACTACGTGATCAGCCATGATATGCGTGACCGCGGCGTTTTGGTGGGGTATGATGCCCGTTTCCTTTCCCGCGGATTTGCAGAGGTCGCCGCAGAAGTGTTAGCGGCCAACTCAATCCCAACCCTTGTCACCAACCGCGACACTCCAACACCTGTAGTGGCATTCACCGTCGCCGACCGAGGCCTTGCGGGGGCAGTCATGTTTACTGCCAGCCATAATCCGCCTGAATACAACGGCGTGAAGTGGATTCCGCATTATGCCGGGCCTGCCGACCCAGACATTACCAATGAAATAGAAGGACACATAGCACGGCGGGCGAATGCCGGTTCGATTCCGCGTACGATGCCTTTCGAGGAGGCCCTTGCGGCGGGAATTGTCAGATCGATCGATCCTTCAGACAGATACCTGTCGCGCATTCGATCCCTTGTGGCTCTCGATACAATTGCCGAAAGCGGCATCAAGATCGTGTACGACCCGCTTTTTTCTACGGGCAGAGGATACGTAGACAGGATATTGGCAGAGGCAGGATGTAACGTTGAGACTATAAATGGCTGTAGGGATCCGCTCTTTGGAGGAGGATCCCCCGATCCTCAAGAGGAGAGCTTGGGTGATCTCCGGGAGAAGGTGCTCTCTTCGGGCGCAGATATTGGCCTTGCCACGGACGGGGACGCCGACAGATTTGGCGCCATCGATTCAGACGGAACATATTTGGGGGCAAATCAGATAATCCCACTGCTCTTGCTCCATCTTATACGGGCTGGAAGGGGGCAAGGGGTGGTTGTGCGTACTATCGCCACCACTCATTTGATCGACAGGATAGCCCATGCTCATGGAATCGACGTCATCGAAACACCGGTAGGATTCAAATACATATGCCAGGTGATGAGGGAGAGAGACGTGATAATCGGGGGAGAGGAGAGCGGAGGCCTCTCGATTGGTGGACATGTTCCCGAGAAAGACGGTATTCTTGCGAACCTGCTTCTTGCCGAATTCAGAGCGGTCGAAGGCAGGCCCTTGAAGAAGTCGCTCCGCGCGGTCATGGACGAATACGGCGCGTCTTGCACACGCCGGATCGACATGAGGTTTTCCGACAACCGCAAACGGGATGCTCTGATTAGGAGATTCGTGGAGAAACCGCCACTTGAGGTGGCGGGGCGCCGGGTGTGCGACATCTCCACAACAGATGGCGTCAGATTCACGCTCGATGGCGGTGATTGGTTTCTTGTCAGGGCGTCAGGCACGGAACCCGTTGTGAGGCTATACGTGGAATCAAAGTCTGACGAAGGTATTTTGGCTCTCCTCGGCGAATTTAACGCACTATTAGGTTGACAGAGCTTTCTGTTTCTGCTGATAGCGTTAGATGTGACAGACGGGGGTGGCATTTCATGGGTTATTACGATCGATGGGGAAGACCTCGCGGATTTGGATTTCCACTATTTGTGGCCGCTTTAGTTGGAGCGGTAATCGGGGGATTAGTTGTGGGGATGTTGCTGATCGGCCGCATCCCTCAGCAGCAGGCGGCGCCTGCGCCTCAGCTCTCTACTCCGTCCGACGATGAGATTCTTCCGCCGTCAGAACGATTGTCGGCGGAAGCATATTCAATAGCTTCTGCTGCCAAGAAAGTGAGCCCAGCTGTGGTGAAGATCGCCACCCGCCAGGAAGAATTGGTCTTTTCCTTCTTCTTCAGGCCGGTCATACAGGAGAGGGAAGGGTTAGGTTCCGGAGTGATAATCGATGCGTCAGGCCATATCCTCACCAACTACCATGTCATCAAAAACGTGACAGAGATAGTGGTTGTGCTGGCAGATGGCCGTCAGTTTCCTGGAAGTGTGGTGGGGGTAGATCCCTACACTGACCTTGCAGTAGTCAAGATCGAAGGAGAGGGATTGCCCGTTGCAGAACTAGGCAACTCTGACCAAATCGTGATCGGAGAACCTGTCGTGGCCATAGGAAACCCGTATGGGTTCGATCACACGGTAACCGCCGGAGTGGTGAGCGCCTTGAACCGTTCCATAAGCACGGATGAGAGAGATGGGGTAGTTTTGGAGAACTTGATTCAGACTGACGCTCCTATTAACCCTGGCAATTCAGGAGGGGCTTTGGTGACCACAGATGGTAAGGTGGTGGGGATCAACACCGCCATCATACAGGGAGCCCAGGGCATCGGGTTTGCTATTCCCATTAACGTGGCTCGAAACGTGGCAAACGAGATCATCCAGTATGGAAAGGTAAAAAGGCCGTATCTCGGAGTCTCGGAGGTAGTGGTTGTAAGCAGAAACATTGCGTTAAGATACGGACTGGCCGTGGACAGCGGCATCTACATTTCGTCGGTGGTTCGTGGAAGCCCCGCTGACCGTGCGGGCCTCGGAAGAGGGGACATCATTATCGCTATCAACGGCGCACAGGTGGCGACGGCGGATGATGTAAGAAGGTGCGTGCTAAAATCATCTATAGGGGACAAGATGACGTTCACTGTTGTGGGCACCAACAGGCGGCAGCGAGACGTCGTTGTAACCTTGGGCGAGATGCCGTGATGCGCATTGATGTAGTCGCCGTTGGCAAGATGAAGGAGAGATTCCTTGCCGAGGCAGTGCGTGATTATGAACGGCGAATATCCCGATATTGCAGAATTGAGATACGCGAGGTGGCGGAGTCGCCGTTTGCCGAATCGGACGGCGAAGCCAGAAAAAGTCAACTCCGGGCAGGCGAAGCTGCCAGGTTGATATCACGAATCCGGCCAGGCTCGTATGTAATAGCTTGTGACCTCGCCGGAAAGGAGATGACTTCTGAGCAGTTCGCTCAGTTCATCTCCGATCTCGGCGTTGCAGGCGTAAGCGACCTCACTTTCGTGATCGGAGGTCCTCTTGGATATTCCCCCGAGGTCCTTGCCGGAGCGAATCAGAGGATAGCCTTCTCGAAGATGACATTCCCGCATCAATTGATGCGGGTGATTCTTCTGGAGCAAATATACAGGGCTTTCAAAATAGCAAGGAATGAACCATATCATCATTGATCAGCTGTGGATAAGCTGTGCGCTTAGGGAGTGATTAGTATGGAGCGGGAGGTTGAGCCCAAGTTCAGAATAATCTACTATCCGTTCATGGGGACATCTGTCAACACAGAACGTTTGATTCTCCTGGCCAGGCTGTGCTACAAGCCGATAGGAGTGGATGGGCTGTACGACATGGTGTGGGGCACGGACAGTGATCCTGTTGACCCTGGGCTTCAGCATATGGACGACGAGGCCGTCGGGAAGTTCGTGCGAGGCCTGATACGTTCAGGCCATCTCGGGGCACTGGAACATTGGAACACCAGCTTTGCCGTGGAAGGATACAGCAGAATATCGAGTCAGCAAAATGACAGGCACAGGCTGATGAAGACGTTCAAGGACCCAGGTGTGCTGCAGGCCGAGGCCGCCCCTGAGGGGGGCCGGGCGAAAGAGGCATGTGAAGCCTGGGTGAACGGACCTGAGCAGGGCTCGGCCGACGTATCTCAGATGCAGCAATCCCAGAGGTATGTCCGGGAGGATGATTTCAAGTACGTTGTGCCTCCGAGTTTCCATAAGGATCCCGAGTTCCTCGCTAGATACAGGAAGTTGCAGGAGGATATTGCGGAGCTCCAAAGATACGGCTTGAACGAGGCGAAACTTCCGGCTGAGGATGTGAGGTTCGGGCTCTCCAACGCCACGGAAACGAGGTTTGTGATTACTACCAATGCCAGACAGCTGCGGCATATGTTCAATCTCAGGTGTTGTCAGAGGGCGCAGTGGGAGATACGCGACCTCTTCGACGGGCTGCTACGGGAGTATAAGAAGATCGCTCCGAACATTTTCTGGCGGGCAGGCGCTTCCTGTGAGGATTTTGGCTATTGTCCGGAAGGATCGGCCAGCTGTGGGCGGGCGCCTACCATCGACCAACTGTTGGACAGCGCAGGGCGCAAGAGAGAAGACTGACCCATATGCGGCTTTACGGCCATTTCGATGACTTGAATGACACCTCGGAGCGTCTGAGGGCCGGGGTTCTGACACACCAAGTCACTTTGCAAAAACGACCCACATTGGGCCGTTTCATGCTGGATACATGAAAAGACAGGCGTTATCGTGGCGTCGCTCCTCATATTCCAAGCTTCATCATACGGGGATGAGCGAGAAATGCCCGAACGCAAAGGGTTCTCTCAAAACTCAGTTCAGATGGGTACAGGGGAATACGCTATGGGGGGAGCACAGTAGCGAGCAGGCACATGCGGCGTGTTGCAAGAGCTCTGAGGACCAAGAGAGTGCTAACAGGTTGTCATCTGGCATGGCAATGGTGTTCAGATCGGACTGACGGCAGGCCGGGACTACCTGGAACCGGCTATGATGAGGCCGGTCCCGATTCCGATGAGCACAACCTTTGCCGGCGAGATTCTGCCCGTAAGCCCGGCCAGTCCAACTCCGGTCACGGCCAGCATGAAGAGTGGGCCGATAGTGGCAAGAATCGCGTTTACCTGAAGCCCTTTGGAGATGGTGCCAAGCCTCAAGATGATTACGGCTCCGATCACCTCTATTAGTCCGGCAGTTGCTCTGATCGCTGCCATGCGTTCCACAGTTATCTCATCGTTCATCTCGCATCCCTCACATGTTTGGATTTTGATTGCATTACTGAGATAGTATGAAGAACCCGGCGGCATAATGCTCTATCTGTTTCGGCGATTGATTCAGGGATAGGAATATAGCCGTAGCCTGCAGGCCAGATGTCGTCAAGACTTTGGGGACCGGATCCGCATTTGCCGATCATTGAGGCATGATCGATATCTCTATCGTTGCCGGCTGTGTTTCGACAGGCAGGTTCGACGTCTATCGCGGTATAGCTTTGCATACTGAATACGTTGGTTGTCGTCGGCCACAGGTTTATGCGTTTCCATCCTGTCCGAACTTCCTCCGCTTTGCGCGGCATGTTTGTTGAGCCGATGGGATAGAAGAAGTCCAAGCAGCTTTGGAAAAGCCATTGAGCGCTTTCAAACGGCTATCGCATGCGAAAGCTGCCCGGTGGAAGTGGGGATATAGGGCGAAGGCAGGTCAAGTAATCTGAGTAGCTCTATTGACATGTGTTTTGATTGCTTGTTGCGAGTGAGGGCTGCTAGCTAGGTTCGTCGACAAAGCTTGCTTCTTTCCGCAGCAAATCTTGGCCATCGCTACACACAACTTCTCCGGGTCTTAAATGGCAGCTCAGTCTTCCAGTGGTGTTTGTGTGACTGTTGCTTCTCGATTGCTACTTGGCGTAAGGGCTTCAGCTGCTTTGGGGTGTAGCATCTTGGTCCAGATCAGGTTTGAACCGCAGGTAGCACAGACTTCGGCATCGCGCAGGAACTCATCAAGCCATGGTTAGTTAGCAGGTGTGTTGAATCTCGGTGTCGAAGGCATTATGCTAGTGGGGAGCAGATGGATTTGGGCGATCTGTCATAATCAGCAGGCTTGATCAGTGCCTCTGCGCAGCTAGTGCAGGTGGAACCTGGTGGGCGCTGAAGAAGCTGTGGGACTGAATTTTCAGTAAAACCTCTGGTCAAGGATGGATTGTGATGGAGATCAGGAACTGGAATCGGACGATTTCAGGGCCATCTGCAAAGTGGATAGAAGTGTCGTGTCTGTTGGCGTTCCTTCCCGTGTAGGGGGCCAAGTAAGGTGAAACCACAGGCGATTAATATAGATATCAGGACCGGGGATATTTCGGTTGAGGCTTGCACTGTTGCCATGGCAGTGTCAGATGCTTCGGTAGGTCGGGCGGAGAATGCGCCGAGGCTTCCAGGGGAACGCGCCCACGACGCTGAGAAAACAGGCAAAAGTCTTGGTACAACGAAAGAGGTGCACAGGTGAGCGGCGAAGCAACCCAAACACAGCAGGAGAAGCGGGAAGATCTGCGGTGGAATTTTCGAATGTCAACCCTAGATGGAATGTTCTCCAATGTAGCCATGGGGATGGTTACCCCATTTCTAGCTGTCTATGCCATGGAGCTTGGAGGTTCGAACAATGCGGTGGGGTTGATCACGGCAGTGCCCGCACTTGTAAACACGCTAATGTATCTCCCCGCAGCTTCAATAGTGGAGCAGAGCGACAGTAGGCTGAAGATCGCTAGCAAGACACACTTGTTAGCAAAATCAGTATATTTGTTGATGGCTTTTGTGCCTTTTCTTCCATGGCCGGACCTGCGTTCCGGCGTGCTCATTGGTCTGTTGGGGCTCCAGACTATTCCGACGGTAATAACAATGGTGGCGTGGACAGCGTTGATGGGGGAGACTTTTCCCCGCGAGGAACGCGCTCACCTTTTCGCGTTGAGGAGCATGTACACTTCTTTGGTTACACTTGTCTCCTCGGTACTGGCGGGAGTCCTTCTGGACTCGATTGAATACCCGATAAACTACGTGACGCTTTTTCTCATATCTTACGCTACGTCTTTGGTGTCATTTTACTTCCTGTCCAAGATGAAGGAGTATCCTGCAACACCTGTCAAGAGCGTGTCAACTTCGCTTGGCGACAGGATTAAGCGGCCATTTACTAATCCTGACTATGGCGCTAAGTTCAGAGTATTCACGATAAGTGCTGTTCTCGTGCATCTTGGGATCAACCTTGCGGTTCCGGCCTACCCCATCATGTACGTGAAGGATCTTGGGCTTTCAAAAAGCGCTATCGGCAGTCTTTCACTGGCGGGTGGTCTTACAGCTGTTCTGGCGTACCCTATGTGGGGAGTAGTATCGAGGAAAGCCGGGGACGCCGCAGTATACGCTTTGTCTCTACTCGCATTCGCCGCCTTTCCAGTGCTTTATGGCATGTCTGGGTCTTTGGTTTATCTCCTCATCATGAAGGCAGCAATGGGGATATTCGATGCCGGCTTCGCTTTTACGCTCTTCAACCTGACGCTGGAGTATGTGGACCCTGAGGACAGCGCCAACGGGATCGCAGTCTTCAACGTGCTCATCAACGCCACGGGGATTATAGGGCCTCCCATTTCGGCATTTGTCATATCCCGAAGTGGCGTGATGGCGGCCTACATTGTGTCGTCGATAGTGCGAACAGTGGGATGCGTGATCTTCCTGAAACAGTTTGGCGTAGCGGAGACTCTTGGGAGGCTACACAGATCATTAAGGCTATCGCTATCGCGGAGGCGCGTGACCAAACAAGAGAAGAGGGGGGTGCTCTAATAGGTGAAGCTTGTGATCGTAATTGTAAGGGATGATTACTCCGAAGTTTTGCAGGACGAACTTGCTGATGCTGGCCATCGGTATACTAAACTTGCTTCCACAGGAGGGTTCCTGCGGAAGGGCAACACTACGTTGCTTGTGGGCGTCGATGATGCCGACGTAGACTCGGTGCTGGAGATCGTACGCGCAACATGCAAGACACGGCAGGAGTTGATCACAACGCAGCCGATGCCTATGTCGCCAGGCCTTGCAGTTCCTCCAATCGAGGTTATAGCAGGGGGAGCAACAGTTTTTGTGGTTGAAGTCGAGCACTTCGAGCGCATCTAGAAGTCTTAGGATCACCCATGGGGTAGGCCGCGGAACTGATGTTTCCGTGGCCTTTTCCATTGTGGCGGTGGTTCTGTCTCTGGGGATTTCCGGCCCCCCGTCTTCGTGCCTCGGGACGTGTCTAACCGTATCGGAGTCTTCAGCGCTCAGACATCCCATTCTGTGGCCGCAGAGCATTGATACAGCATAATGGATAAGTGTGGGACGAAAGCCATGTAAAGGTCGAGGTCTCTTGTTTCACACGCATATTGCGCTCTTACAGTGTTTGCTCTAAAGCCTGAGGCCTTCGGTTTGACCGCTCAGTTAGCGCGCGGGAGTCTGATATGGAGGTTTGGGGAC
>Ga0116188_1001787_pt1 | contig 17927 bp, 16 predicted proteins | sample AD_JPNTR2_MetaG_FD_89807 | JGI IMG/M metagenome (GOLD analysis project Ga0116188, IMG submission 89807) | Active sludge microbial communities of municipal wastewater-treating anaerobic digesters from Japan - AD_JPNTR2_MetaG | ecosystem: Engineered > Bioreactor > Anaerobic > Digestate | place...
AATGTTACCGAGAAAAAGGCAGTGCTGACAGTTTTGGAGGATAATGAGCCGCCAAGGATAATAGGGGCCCATGACCGGACAGTGTACATCGGGGACAGGGTTTCTTACAGGCGGGATGTTACCGTTATTGACAACCTGGACGAGTATGCGGTCCTTGATATCGACAGCAGCGCGGTAAACCTGAAAAGGGAAGGATCCTACCCCGTAATATACACCGCATCGGATGTCTCCGGCAACGTAACCACAAAAACTGTTACCTTCACTGTAGAGGAAAAGCCGGAGGATTATGTGGACCAGGATGAACTGGACAAGCTGGTGGACGAGGTTTTGGCAGGCATTATAAACGATGAAATGACCCAGCGGGATAAGGCCAAAGCCATCTACAACTGGACCAAGTACAAGATTGGGTATATAGACTACCCCGACATGGGCGACTGGGTTAAGGCGGCATACCATGGTATCAAGAACCGCCGGGGGGACTGCTTCGTATACTACTCAACCGCCCAGGCACTGCTTACCCGGGCGGGCATTGAAAACCAGCGCGTAGTCAAAACCGGCGGGGGCCATTACTGGAACCTGGTGAACTGCGGTGACGGCTGGTACCATTTCGATACCACCCCGCGGAGGGGCGGCGGCGAGTTTTTCATGCTTACCGATGCGCAGTTGGAGGAATACTCCAGGAAAAACAACAACAGCCATGTATGGGACAGGTCCAAGTATCCCGCCACTCCGCCCGAGTAAAGGAGCAGAAGTTTAATTACGCAAAGGACGGCGCTTAAGTCCCGAAACAAGGAGGAAAACATGCAGTACAACGTATTGGAATACCTGGAACGCACCGTCAAAAGGTTTCCTGAAAAGACAGCCTACGCAAACGACAGGGAGAGTATCACCTTCCGGGAGGTTTACCAACAGGCAAGGGCTGTAGGCACTTTTTTAAGCAGAAAGGGCATATACAAGCAGCCGGTTGTGGTGTTCATGGACAAGCACCCAAGGGCGGTGGTTGCATTTTTCGGCGTGGTGTACGGCGGTAATTATTATGTGCCCATGGAAGAGGAGATGCCCCGATTCCGTATAGAACTGATACTAAAAAACCTGGAGCCAAGGGCTGTCATATGCGACCAGGTATCAAAAAAGGTGATGGATACCTTTCATTTCGGTGGAGAGGTGTTCCTTTACGACGAGATGGTCCGGGAAAGCATTGACGATGAGGCCCTGGAGAATATACGGGATACGGCCATTGACACCGACCCCATATACATTATTTACACCTCCGGCTCGACCGGGGTGCCAAAGGGCGTGGCGGCGTGTCACCGTTCGGTTATAGACTATATAGAGAACCTGACCGATGTGCTGGGGGTAGATGAGAACACGGTATTCGGCAACCAGACTCCCTTTTATTTCGATGCAAGCCTTAAGGAACTGTATTCCACCATCAAGGCGGGAGCCACCACTTATATAATACCCAAGAGCCTGTTCATGTTTCCGGTTAAGCTGGTGGAATTTTTAAACCAATACAAGATAAACACGGTGTGCTGGGTGGTCCCGGCGCTGACAATGATATCCGCCTTTGGGACCTTTGACAGCATCAAGCCAGAGTACCTTCACACCATAGCCTTTGGTAGCGAAGTGTTCCCGGTAAAGCAGTTTAACATTTGGAGGAAAGCCCTGCCGGATGCCCGGTTCATAAACCTTTACGGCCCCACCGAGGCCACCGGCATGTCCTGTTATTACAAAGTGGACCGGGAATTCCAGGAGGGAGAGGTGCTGCCCATCGGAAGACCCTTTCGGAATACCGATATAATACTGCTTGACCAAAACGGCAGCATTCCGCCCAAGGGAGAGCTGGGGGAGATATGCATAAGGGGGACATCCCTTACACTGGGCTATTATAAAGACTTCGAAAGGACCGCCGAGGTATTCGTGCAAAACCCGCTGAACAAAGCGTACCCCGAGCTTATATACCGCACCGGCGATCTGGGCAGGTACAACGAGAGGGGAGAGCTTGTATTCGTCACCCGCAAGGACCACCAGGTTAAGCATATGGGGCACCGCGTTGAACTGGGAGAGATTGAAGTTAACGTTAACATGATAGAAGGGGTAAAAAGCGCATGCTGCGTGTACGACGAGGATACAAAAAAGATTGTGCTGTTTTATGTAGGCGACGTTAGCGCAAGGCAGGTGGCCGATGACCTTAGAAAAAGGCTGCCGAGGTATATGCTGCCCAACAGCATTGAAGAGCTGGAGACCATGCCGTTGACGTTTAACGGCAAGATTAACCGCAAGCTGCTTAAGGAGCAAATAAACGCGGGAAAGAAGGAGAAATGAAAATGGAAACCCTACTGCAAATACTGAAGGACCTGCACCCCGACGTGGACTTTGAAACCTGTGATACCTTGGTTGATTCCGGCATACTGGATTCCTTTGATATAATAACGTTAATAGCCGAGATAAGCAGCGAATTTGACGTAAACATACCGGCGGAAGAGATTATGCCCGACAATTTTAATTCGGCCGAAGCACTATATGCTCTGATTAAACGATTATCCGATGAAGATTAACAGGGGGACCCTATGCTTTTTGCATCCTACGGATTTATTTTATTCATAGGCCTGTTGTTTATAGCATACTATTCCATACCCAAAAAGTATCAGTGGCAGCTGCTGCTTGGGGCAAGCTACCTGTTCTATTATTTTTCGGGTCCGGAGAACCTGCTGTATATATCCCTTACCACTCTTTCCACCTATGCGGCGGCTGTAAAGATAAGCGAAATGCACCGGGTTCAGGCGCAGCACCTTGCCTCTCATGGGGATGAAATGTCACGGGAGGAGAAAAAGGCCTACAAGGCTTTGACAAAGTCCGGGCAGCGCCGCTGGCTGTTGGCTTGCCTAATTCTTAACTTCGGTGTGCTGGCGGTCACCAAGTATTCCAATTTTGCCATAGTGAATATAAACTGGGCTTTAGAAACCCTTGGCAGCGGTGCGCGGGTTTCTTTCCTGCAGCTGGCCCTGCCCATGGGGATTTCATTTTATACTTTTAAAACCATGAGCTATATTATAGACGTTTACCGCGGAAGGTATCCGGCAGAGCGAAATCCCTTCAAGCTGGCGCTCTTTACATCCTTTTTCCCGCAGCTGGTTCAGGGGCCCATCAGCCGGTTTGACAGCCTGTCCCGGACGCTGTTTGAGCAGCACTCCTTCGACGGCAGGAATGTAAGCCGAGGGCTTCAGAGGATACTGTGGGGATTTTTCAAAAAAGTAGTGCTGGCTGACCGCATGTTGATGGCAGTAAATACGATAATCAGGAATCCCGATACCTACCAGGGTATATTCGTGTTCATAGGCATGCTATTTTATGCCTATCAGCTTTATGCCGACTTCACCGGGGGCATAGACATAACCATAGGCACCGCCGAAGTGCTGGGCATCAAGGTGGAAGAAAACTTCAAACGGCCGTATTTCTCGAAATCTACGGCGGAATATTGGAGGAGATGGCATATTACCATGGGGACCTGGTTCAAGGACTACCTGTTTTACCCCCTTTCGGTATCCGGGCCCATGCTTAAGTTTTCCAGGTACTCGAGGCAAAAACTCGGCGACGGTTTGGGGAAAAGGCTGCCGGTTTATGTTTCCACCATTATTGTCTGGTTTACCACCGGCCTGTGGCACGGGGCGAGCTGGAACTTCATAGTATGGGGGCTTCTGAACGGGGCGGTAATAATAGTATCAATGGAATGCCAGCCGCTGTATGACTGGTTCCACGGCAGGTTTAACGTAAAGGATTCCTTTTGGTTCCGCCTGTTCCAGGTGGTCCGCACCATACTGCTTATGAGCGCCATAAGAATGTTTGACTGCTACAGGGACGTGCCGCTTACCTTTAGAATGCTGGGTACCATGTTTACCCGCTTTAACATTGGTGCGCTCTCGCTGGAAGCGCTGCTTGGCCTGGGACTTGGCCTGCCGGACTATGCAGTTCTGCTTTTGGGCCTTGCGGCCCTTGTGTGGGTAAGCCTTGTGCAGCGAAGCGGCAGTGTCAGGGACAAGCTTGCCGGCAAACCTTTCGTGTTGCGCTATGCAGCATACTATGTTCTTATTGTTTCGATACTGGTATTCGGAGCCTACGGCATCGGCTACGATGCAAGCCAGTTCATCTATAACCAGTTCTAGGAGGGCGTCATGGCAAGGAAGAGAATCTTAACCGCACTAATAACAATAGCCCTTACGGCGAGCAGCCTCTATATATTGGAGCGGCTGCTTATGCCGAAATACGTCTCCGCCATAGTGGAGGGGTCCCTAGTAGAGGAATACTACAGCGAGGACAAAAACCACGACGTGATTTTTATCGGGGACTGCGAGGTGTACGAGAGCTTTTCGCCTATTACCTTGTGGGAGCACTACGGCATTACCAGCTACATCCGGGGTAGCGCCCAGCAGCTCATATGGCAGTCCTATTACCTGCTGGAGGAAACTCTAAAGTATGAAAAACCGGAAGTGGTGGTGTTCAATGTACTGGCCATGAAATACGACCAGCCCCAGAAGGAGACCTATAACCGTATGGCGCTGGACGGTATGAGGATGTCCCTTTCAAAGATTAGGTCCATAAGGGCGTCAATGATGGAGGACGAAAAGTTTATTGAGTATATATTCCCGCTTCTCAGGTACCATTCCCGGTGGAGCGAGCTTACTGTTGAGGACTTCCGGTATATGTTCCGTAAGGATAAACTGTTTCACAACGGGTACTACATGAGGGTGGACATAAGGCCGGTCCAAACGGTGCCAAAGGGCAGGAAACTGGCCGACTACCGATTTGGGGAAAGGGCTTATTATTATCTCGACCGTATGGTAGAATTGTGTAAGGAAAACGATATTGAACTTGTGCTGATAAAGGCGCCCAGCCTGTACCCGTACTGGTATGACGAATGGGAGGCACAGATGGAGGAATATGCCGCGCGGCACGGGCTTTTGTATATAAACTTTCTTGAACTGGTTGACGAGGTGGGTATAGACTTTAGTAAAGACACTTACGATGCCGGGCTGCACCTTAATGTAACCGGCGCGGAGAAAATGTCGATATACTTCGGGAAAATACTGAGGGACACCTACCGGCTGAAGGACCGCAGGAGTGACCCGGAGCTCAGCCGGCTGTGGCAGCAGAAGGCCGAGTTTTATTACGCCATGAAGGAAAGCCAGTACCGTGAACTGGAGGAATACGGGTACCTGAAAAGCCTTGGCGCCAGGCCTCCGGAAAGCGTTGCGGCGGAATGATTCCACGGCCTGTTTAATGGAGTATGTAGTGAAAGGGGAAGGAAAACATGAAGAGGTTTAGCTTAATCATAATATTATCGCTGCTTTTATTGCCGCTTTTGACCGGCTGCAGCGGCAGCGCCCGGCCCGCCGTCGGTGACAACCCCGTAGAAGCCGGGGATGAAGGGCCCGCCGGGTACGTTTTTGAAACGGAAGGTGTTGTAATTGCGATGCACGCCGAGGTTGAACCGATTTTGCAAAAGCTTGGCGAGGCCATGGAATACTTCGAGGCGGAAAGCTGTGCCTTCCAGGGCATGGAGAGAGTATATACCTACAGCGGGTTTGAGCTTCATACCTATGAAATGGACGGCACCGATTATATGGCGGCGTTGATATTTTTGGACGACAGCGTTTCCACGAAGGAGGGGGTATACCTTTTTTCCAGCCTGGAGGATGTGTTGGCCGCGTATGGGGATGGCTACACCAGGACCAACGATATGTACTCCTATGAAAGGGACGGGTCCAAGCTTTCCTTCCTTGTAGAAAACGACGAAGTGACTATGATAGAATACATGGCGGTTACCGAATAGGGACCGCCTTTATTTACGGTAGGGCTCCCCGTGTAGTATGCGTAAAAACGCGGTAGATTAGTTCTATATAATATTAAATAATATTAACCGGCTTTACTGCGCACCGGCCTTTGCTGTACCATCCAGGACATACATTACATACCCGTCATCAAAGAGCAGCTTTTGATAATTCTGTTCAAGGTATCCAAGGTAGCTGCCGTCAAAGTCGTTATATATATAACCGTCCTTGACGATAAAGTATTTTGCCCCGCTTTCTTCGAAAAATTTCAATTCTCCTTCAATATCCCGGGGGATATGGTCGTAAAGGTCTATATTTGCCCTCCAGCCTCTTCTGCTGCTTAGGCTGAGCCTGGCCGGGTCAAGGAACGGTATGACCACCAGGTCGTCCTCTTGGGTGTGTTGATCAATAAACTCCGCAAACTCGGTTATGGACGGGATTTCCTCGTAATAGGGTTTGGTTATTTCGGTTCCGGTATAAAACAGGTACCCGATAAATACCGCTGCAAGCAGGATGCCCAGCTTGTGTTTTTTCGTCGCCAGCCACAGGGGTTTGCCGGCCAGCAGGGCAGCAACGGGAGTCAGGAAGATGAGGTAATACTTGAATTTGATTACCGACACTATTAATAGGGTCTCAAAAACCACTGCCAATGTAAGAATCAGGACGGCAGCATCCTTTTTGGGTCTAAGGAAGGCAAGCCCCAAGACACACAGGGTCAATACCGCCGCGGTAAAGGCTTCGGGGAATGTATCCTTAAAAAAAGTCCAGGCTTCCGGCGAAAACGCTGACCCAAGCACTTTGGGGAATATATGCTTTTGGGCTATCCATGTTACGAATTTAAATTCTGAAACCCTTTCCGACCATTTAATGTATAAATACGGCGGAAGCAGTGAAACAGCGGCAAAGGCCCAAAGAACTCCCTTTTTCAAAAAGGCTGCCTTGTATTTTGCTAAGCATAGCCCCAGCATGGCAAGGCCAATGAACACCGCGGGGGTTTTCTGGGATATGGCAAGGGCTGTGTATATGCCAGACAGCATCAGGTGGGGGGTGTTTTCTTCGTCCAACCACCGCAGGAAATGATAATAGGACCCCAGAAAAAAGAACAGTAAAGCAGATTCCGGCATTATCGCCCTGGAATAAAAAAGGTTTAGTGGTATAAGGCCATATATTAGAACGGCGATCCATGCCATTTGCCTGTCGTATGTATCCCTGCATATAAGGTAAAGATAAAGGGCTGAAAACATGAAGAAAACGGTGGGCACAAGACGGGCGATAATATAGCTGTGGCCGAACAGTTTGTACAGCACTGCTATTATAAAGGTTGTTACCTGGAATTCCAGCTGTATATAGTTTGGCAGCGGGCCGTCGTAATTAAACTGGGGATAGAGTATATTGAAGTGCTGCTCGGTAAAATTTCTGGCTATGGATTCGGTGTCCGGCTGTCTCCACATATCCCCCATCTCTGCCGGAGAGTTTGCTATATAGGGCATCCTTAAAGCAAAGATGAACAAAAAAATAATCAAGGTAATTAAAAGGTCCCAGTTCGGTTCTTTCCTCATCCTCAATCCCCCTTACCTGTTTATCAGAAATACACCCGATACAATCATAAGTATTCCAAATAATTTATTCAATGTGAAGGCTTCCTTGAACAGTAAAAAGGAAAAGGCGGTGGTTATCACATAACCCAGGCTTACCATTGGGTAAGCGTAGCTAAGCTCGTTGGAGGTTAGAACCTTTACCCACAAAAGAAAGCTCGAACCGAACAGCATAAGGCCAATAATAAGCTCGGGAACCTTTAAGACGCTTATAATACTGGCGAATATGTTAGGAAAGGTCAGTGAGAAATTGGACAGCTTGCCTGCCCCCATTTTTAGAAGCACCTGTCCGACTGCTCCCATTGTAACAGAGGTTAAAATCAATAACAGGTTATTCATAGGTAACTTCTCCGCTTAAATTTTTCGGCTTACGTATTTTAACCCACAGCCTGAAGTATCCCATTATGGTCTTTAGGACCTTCATCTTGCTGGGGCTTTCCTTTTGGTCATATTCAAGGACCAGTGGGTATTCGGCAACCCTGACCCCTGCTTTGCTGCAGCGTCCCAGTATTTCTACCATGCATTCGAACCCGGAGGATTCTACCAGCTTTCCTTCATACAAAACCAGCATTCTTTTTAGGTATCCTATATTGTATGCCCTATACCCGCAGGAGTAATCCCTTATGTTTTTTATGGGAAAGGCAATCTTGCAGTACAGGCTGGCGCCCCTGCTTAAAAATCTACGGAATAAAGAAAGGCCTATCTCTCTCCCACCTGCTGCGAACCGGGAAGCGATGACTATATCCAGCTCTTCTTTTTTGAGTTTTTCTATCATGGGGGGGATGATGCCGGGGTTGTGCGTATTATCCGCATCCAGGGTTACCAATACGTCATCATCGCCATAATTTTGGGATACATGATAGAAGAGGGTTTCCACAGCCTTACCCAAGCCCAGGTTTGTGCTGTGGTTAAGATAGTGCAGGAAGGGATATTTTTCTGAATACTGTCTTAAAATGCTCTCGGTGCTGTCACAGCTGCCATCGTTTACTATAACTATTCTAAGACCTTCCCCCAGGATACCCCAAAGCTTGGTTATCCTGTCCAGCAATTTACCAATGCACTTTTCCTCGTTATAGACCGGCAGGCCTATTATTGTCTTATATTCCATGGCAGAGGCCCCTTTTGTTAGTTATAATTCATACCAATTATATCATCAAAAGGTTTAATTATACAACTAGTGGACGCGATTGCTTTGTCCAGTCAGCAGGACGCTTATAGAATGCAAGCATCCCTTTTTCATCATCAGTAAGTTCATCAGGGTTTTTATACTAATAACTATCACAACTAATAAATATGGAATTAATAACCACAGCCCAAGCTTTTAATAAATCTGGTATAATAATTCTATATGCCCTGACTATGAATCCGGCTTGCCGTATACGGAATGGGTGAACACCAAATTATATCCTAAAGGGGGTATCGGGTTGAAAGAGAAGGGATTAACTATTATCAGGCTTTTTGCAGGGTTTTTTCTTTATTCCGCAGGGATAGTCATGACAATAAACGCAAATATCGGGCTTGCCCCTTGGGATGTATTCCACCAGGGACTTTCAAAGACTATTGGGATAACGATAGGACAGGCCAGCATAGGCATAGGTATTATTATTGTTATAATTAACGGCCTTTTTAGAGAAAAAGTCGGCTGGGGGTCTCTAGGCAATATGTTATTTATCGGTGTGTTCGTGGATCTTTTGATGCTGAACCATATAATCCCGGAGTTTGAAAACCTGGTGTTAAGGGTTCTTATGATGTTTTCGGGCATGTTTGTAATCGGTGTGGCAACCTATTTGTATATAGGCGTAGGCTTGGGGGCCGGCCCTAGGGACGGGCTTATGGTTGCCTTGACCAAGAGAACCGGAAAATCGGTGCGCTTGGTGCGAAATACCATTGAAACCGCCGTCGTAATTGTTGGGTACCTTTTGGGAGGGTCGGTTGGAGCAGGGACCCTGGTTATGGCTCTTACAATAGGCGTTTTCGTGCAACTGGCATTCCAGCTTTTCAAGTTTGATGTCAAAAAAGTGGAGCACAGGTTTATAGACGAGGATATAAAACTGTTCAAAAAAATGTTGGCCCAGCCTAAAAGGGATGTGGGCGTCGGCGGGAAGTGACCGGAGTTTTACCCAGGATATGTTCTATTTTTGAATTTGGGCATATAGAAAAAAGGCTGAAAGAGCTGTGTGAGGCGGGGGAAAACAATGATAACCGGTATAATGCGAAAGGCCATTCTGGGCAAGAAAGACAAATTCCTGTTTGAAGGCTATAGGGAAGGGTTAGTTGAGTTTGATGGTATCGAAAGTGAAGTTGGCTTATACATCCACATTCCTTTTTGCAGGAGGATATGTCCTTTTTGTCCTTATAACAAAACAATATATGATAGGAATACGGCGGGCGAATACAGGCAGGCGCTTGTTAGAGAGTTAAACCTATATAAGCCAAAGCTTCAAAACAAAAAAATAACATCGCTGTACATCGGTGGAGGCACTCCGACCCTTATGGCAGAAGAAATGAAAGAGGTATTGGGATTTGTTAAAAACAATTTTGATTTCAAGGGAGATATCGGTATAGAGGTCCATCCGGCGGAAGCAAACAGCAAATTGTTTGATTCGCTTAAGGAAATGGGCGTTAACCTTATTAGCCTTGGGGTGCAGACCTTTAATGATAAAATACTGGACTTCTTAGGAAGGGGTTATAACTCAGGGGAGGCGGAAAAAGCCCTGTCCATCATTAAAAATTACGGCTTCAAATGCGTTGATGTGGATATAATGACAAACCTTCCCGGACAGACCATGGAAGACGTAGAATACGATATAAGCAGGGCGTATTCCTATGATATAGACCAACTGTCGGTATACCCGCTTATTGTCTTCCCCATGACCAAAATGGGGGCGGCTATCAGGGAAAACGGTTTAAGCCGTTTCAATTGTTTACAGGAGAAAAAAATACTAGGACTGATCGATGAAGTATCCCGGAAGAACGGCTATAAAAGAAGCTCAGTATGGACTTACGGAAAGGATGGGGGCGTCAGGTACACTTCGGTTACAAGGGAAAGCTTCGTGGGTATCGGGGCCGGGGCAAGCTCCCTTATTGACGGGTATTTCTATCTCAATACTTTCAGCGTTGGTGAGTACATAAAAGCGCTGGGCAAGGGAAAGCTGCCCATAAACGTGGTGAACCGGATGTCCAAAAGGGAAAAAATGATATTCTGGGTTTTCTGGAGATGTTACGATGGGGTAATAGACGGGAACAGGTTTGCACAGCTTTATAACGCAAGCCTGGAAAAAGAATTCCCTTTTTTGTTTATAATGCTTAAGGTCCTTGGAATGGCAAAAGTACACAACGGCAGATTTGAATTGACCGAGAGGGGTAGATATGCCTATCATCTTGTGGAAAAGCAGTACTCGGTATGCTATCTGAACGACCTGTGGCATGCGTCAATGAAGCAGCCGTGGATAAAAGAAATAAGGCTGTAGAAGGAGAGAACATGGGCATGATAGGACATCAGGTTTTGTGCTAAAATAAAAAGACAAAGAACGAGAACAATAACGGCTTGTAGTAGTTGTTATGAAAGGACTGTTTTTATGCAAAAGACATTGGTACTGGCAGAAAAGCCTTCGGTGGGACGGGACCTGGCAAGGGTCCTGGGATGCACAAAAAAGGGTAGCGGCTATTTCGAAGGCGAGCAGTATGTAGTTACATGGGCGCTGGGGCACCTGGTAACGCTGGCTGAGCCGGAGGACTATGACAAAAAGTATAAATCGTGGAACATGGAGGACCTTCCGATACTGCCTTCCCGGCCGAAACTTGTGATAATAAAACAAAGCGGAAGGCAGTTTAACCTGGTGAAGGAGCAGATGCGAAGAAAAGACGTTGGCCGGATAGTGATTGCCACCGATGCCGGCCGGGAGGGGGAGCTTGTTGCCCGTTGGATAATAGAGAAGGCGGGCGTGAAAAAGCCCATTATGCGCCTTTGGATATCCTCGGCGACCGACAGGGCCATCAAGGAAGGTTTCAATAACCTAAGGAACGGCAGGGACTATGAAAATCTTTACGCCTCCGCCTTTGCGCGGGCCGAGGCCGACTGGCTGGTGGGCATAAACGCCACCCGGGCCCTTACATGCAAATACAATGCCCAGCTGTCCTGCGGCAGGGTGCAGACCCCCACCCTGGCCATAATTGCCCAGCGGGAGCGGGAGATACAGGACTTTGTGCCCAAGCCCTATTACGGCATAACCGCCGTGGCTGATAAGTTCAGGCTTAGCTGGCAGGACGGTGGGTCAGGCAGCTGCAGGACCTTTGACATGCAGGCAAGGGACAGGGCACTGGAAAGGATGCAGGGAAAAGACGCCATAGTGCTGCAGGCGGACAAAACCCTCAAAAAAAGCGGTGCACCGCTATTATATGACCTTACCGAGCTGCAGCGGGACGCGAACAGGATTTTTAGTTATTCGGCAAAGGAAACCCTTTCTATCATGCAGGACCTGTACGAGCGCCACAAGGTGCTTACCTATCCGAGGACGGATTCCAGGTATATTTCCACCGACATGGTGGGCACCCTGAAGGACAGGATTAAGGCCTGCGGCGTAGGGCCCTATTCAAAGGCCGCGGCGGAGGTACTTAAGAGGCCTATAACGGGAATACTGCGCTTCGTGGACAATGCCAAAGTATCCGACCATCATGCCATAATTCCCACCGAACAGCCGGTATACCTTGAGGACTTCAGCGAGCGGGAAAGAAAGGTGTACGACCTGGTGGTAAAGCGGTTCCTGGCGGCCTTTTACCCTCCCTTTGAATACTACCGGCTGGGCGTGAAAGCGCAGGCCGGGGACCAGATGCTTGTCGCAAGGGGTACAGTGGTGGTTAACAAGGGCTGGAAGGAAGTCTACCAGTACCATTCGGAAGAAGAGGAAAATGACGGGGAAGTACCGGAGCAGGTGCTGCCGGACATTAAAAAAGGTGATACCATCAGGATACTGGGACTGGAAAAGACCGAAGGGAAAACCAAGCCGCCGGCCCGGTTCAACGAGGGAACACTGCTTTCGGCCATGGAGAACCCGGCGAAATACATGACCGGCGAAAGCAAGGACCTAATAAAGACCATCGGTGAAACCGGGGGGCTGGGAACGGTGGCCACCCGGGCGGATATAATAGAAAAACTGTACAGCAGCTTTCTCATCGAAAAGAAAGGCAGGGAAATCCATATTACATCCAAAGGGAAACAGCTGCTGGACTTGGTGCCGGAGGACCTGAAGTCACCCGCCCTTACCGCCGAATGGGAACAGAAGCTTGGAGCCATTGCCAGGGGAGAAGTCAAAAAAGAGGACTTTGTAAAGGAAATGAAAGACTATGCCCAGGTGGTTGTAAGGGAGATAATAAGCAGCAGCGCCGAATTCCGGCATGACAACATCACCAGGAATAAGTGCCCCGAATGCGGCAAATACATGCTGGAGGTCAAGGGGAAGAAGGGCAGGATGCTGGTGTGCCAGGACCGGGAATGCGGGCACAGGATAGCGGTTGCCAGGGCCACCAATGCCAGGTGCCCCGAGTGCCATAAAAGGATGGAACTGCGTGGCGAAGGGGAGGGGCAGATTTTTATTTGCAGCTGCGGCTTCAGGGAAAAACTGTCCGTCTTTAAGGAAAGAAGGAGCAAGGAAAACGACAGGGTTTCCAGGAAAGAGGTTCAAAGGTATATTAAAGAGCAGAAAAAGGAAAGGGATAAGCCGCTGAATACATCCCTGGCGGATGCCCTGTCCAAGCTCAAGATGTAAAATCCTTACGGGAATAGAGCCCTGCATTTGCGGGCAAAATATAAAACAATGACATAAAAAACTGTTCTTTCAGGGACGGTTTTCTCCACGGGAGGCTTGCAGTATTAACCAGCGTACCGGCCCGGCCGGTAGAAGGTGTGCTAGAAATATCTTGCAATGTTAAAAATTATATGTTAGTATTACATCCGGTGTTAAAAAGTTGAAAAAGCTAAGACAATCTTTAGGCCTCTGGACACAGTAAGGACAAAAGGTGCTTGGTGTTATTCGGCTTTTTGATGTAATAAATAAAAAGGAGGCCCATTTAATGCAGGGTACAGTAAAATGGTTCAACGCCGACAAGGGCTATGGCTTTATCGAATCCAGTGAGGGCGGGGACGTTTTCGTTCATTTTTCCGCCATACAGGGCGAAGGGTTCAAGACTCTCGAAGAAGGCCAGAGCGTTGAATTTGACGTAGTCGAAGGCAACCGTGGTCCCCAGGCCGCAAACGTAGTGCGCCTGTAAGAACCATAAAGTATTGAGAAATGGGCATTTCTGTGATACCGGAAATGCCCATATTCAATGTAGGGATAAAATCCCGAAGGATATTTACACCAACAAGGAATACAGGAAAAGAGGAGAAATAAATAAATGACAACTTTTTATGAAATGGGATTAAGTGCACCCATTGTAAAAGCAACCGACAATATGGGGTTTGAAGAGGCCACCCCGATACAGGAGAGGACTATCCCGCTGCTGATGGACGGCCGGGATGTAATAGGCCAGGCCCAGACAGGCACCGGCAAAACCGCTGCCTTCGGCATACCGATGGTGGAAAAAATTGAAAAGGGCTCCAGCAAAGTGGAGGGGCTCGTCGTAACACCCACCAGGGAACTGGCTGTACAGGTGGCGGAGGAGATAAACAGGATTGGACAGTACAAGGGAATCCGGGCCCTGCCGATATACGGCGGCCAGGATATAAAACGCCAGATAAAGGCGCTGGGAAGCAAGCCCCAGATAATAGTGGGCACTCCGGGGCGGCTTATGGACCATATGAGGAGAAAAACCGTAAGGCTGCAGCAGGTAAGCATGGTTGTGCTGGACGAAGCCGATGAAATGCTGAACATGGGCTTTATTGAGGATATAGAGACCATACTGGACCAGGTGCCGGATGGGGCCCAGACAATGCTCTTTTCTGCCACCATGCCAAAACCCATCCAGCAGCTGGCGGGCAAATTCATGGACTCTCCGGAGTTTATCAGGATGGAGGCAAAGGAGGCGACCCTGCCCAGCACCGAACAGTACTATTACGAGGTCCAGGACAGGCAGAAGTTTGACATATTGTGCAGGCTGCTGGATATCCAGTCGCCCGACCTTTGTATTGTATTCGCAAGGACCAAGAGGCGGGTGGACGAGATTTTCGAAGCCCTGTCCAAAAGAGGGTACCTTGCGGAGGGCATCCACAGTGACCTGACCCAGGCAAAAAGAAACCTTGTTATGCGCCGGTTCAGGGAAAGAAGCATTGAGATACTGGTGGCCACCGATGTGGCGGCCAGGGGGCTTGATATTGGCGGAGTCAGCCATGTATACAATTTTGATATACCCCAGGACCCGGAGAGCTATGTTCACAGGATAGGCCGTACCGGAAGGGCGGGCAAAGAAGGCGTAGCCGTTACCTTTGTGGCTCCAAGGGAGCTGGGCCAGCTAAAACAGATAGAGAGGATAATAAACAGGAAGATAATAAGAAGGCCGATACCTACGGTTAACGAAGCCATAGAAGGCCAGCAGCAGCTTGCTGTTGAAAGGCTGATGAAGGCGGTTGCGGAGGAGAGGCTGGGCATGTACAAAGAGTTGGCAGGGGAATTGCTGGAGGAAACAGATTCGGTGACCCTGCTGTCGGCGGCACTAAAACTGCTGACGAAGGAGACGAATGCCACTCCGGTGGTGTTGACCGATGAAAGGCCCCAGCCTTCCAAAAAATACGGCAGGAATAAACAAAGGCAGCCATCCGGACGGAATGACAAGGGTTTCTATAAGGGCAAAAAACCCTACGGCAAAAAGAAAAGAGAATACCAGAGGGTTTAGCCCCGATACAACAACCAGGGGTTAATGCGGCGGGATTTATGGCCGAGCCGGCCGGGGAGTAAGGGGGTCGAATCTTTATTTTGGACATCCGGATAATTGAGTTTATAAGTGAAAACATGCAAAGCCCTTTGCTGGACCAAATAATGCCGGTAATCTCCCGGATGGGGAACGGGGGGCTTGTGTGGATCGTCATAGCTGCGCTTTTGATGACGTGCAGGAAATACAGAACCGCCGGGCTTATGATGATATGCGCAGTAGCCCTGGGGGCGGTGCTGGGAGAGGTATTCCTAAAAAACTTATTCCGGAGGGTAAGGCCCTTTGTTACCTTTCCGCATTTTGAGCTTCTAATTAAAAGGCCCCTCACGCGCTATTCCTTTCCCTCCGGGCATGCCACCTCATCCTTTGCGGCGGCCGGGACTGTATTGAGAACGGTGGACAGATGGCTAATAAAGGTGCCGATGCTGCTTCTAGCCTGTGCCGTTGCCTTTTCCAGGGTTTATCTTTTTGTGCATTATCCCAGTGACATACTGGGGGGTATGCTGCTTGGCCTTTTGTCCGCATATGCTGTATATCGGTTGTTTTTACGGGGCAGGAATACCGCCGGTTCCAAAACCCCTTAATAGGGCTGCCTGGTATCAGGGCCCTTTGTTCCAGAAGTCCTCGGGGTTAACGTTTTGTATGGCATGGAGGACCCTGTACCGGATATCCGGGTAGCGGCGGCTAAGCTCCGCCACAAGGCTCTTCATTTCTTCCCTTTTGGTTTTCCTGTTTGCCGGGCAGGCGTTTTTTACCACCGGTATGCCCCGTGACCGGACTATGCCCTCTATTGTTCTTTCTTCAAGATAAATCATGGGCCGTATTACGGTAATATCCCTCCTGTCAAGGTAGCTCTTGGGCTGGAACACGCCCAGTTTGCCGTTGAATACAAGGTTCATAAGGAGTGTTTCAATGACATCGTCCAGGTGGTGCCCCAAGGCGGCCTTGTTGCACCCCAGGGCCTTTGCCGTTTTATAAAGGGCGCCCCTTCGCAAATTGGCGCATAACGAACAGGGGTTTTTCTCATTCCTGACATCAAATACTATTTTTCCTATGTGAGTGGGCTTTACATAAAGCCTGCTGCCCAGGGATTCCACATATTCCTCCAGGGGCGATATGTCCATGCCCTCAAAGCCGAGGGTAAGGCATATCGGGACCAGTTCAAATTCAAAGGGAAGCTGTTTCTGTAAAAGCCTAAGTATATAAAAAAGGGTAGAACTGTCCTTTCCACCGGAAAGGCCAACGGCGATACGATCCCCGGGCTGCAGCATCCGGTACTGCTGCATTGCTTTTTTTACCGGTGTCAAAAGTCTTTTGTTGTCGGTCTTTGTATGGCGAATTTCCATAAAAGAGTTCCTTTCCGTAATAAAATTTATTGGTTCCTAATACTAGTATAGCCGCGGATAGGGGCCTTAACAAGGCTGCTTTTATTACGGACCATGATTAAGATTTGTAAAAACGGTGAGGTAAAGGGATTAAAAAATAGAGCAGTGGAACATAATATATTGAAGGCTTTAAAAGAAAAAGACCCGGCATTTGCAAAATGGGGTTTAAGCAAGCATTTTCTAGCGGCAAAGCCGGATTTTAGGTCCTTGACAAAACGTTCTTTTCATTGTATCATAACTACTGTATCAATTTGCGCATGTAGCTCAGCAGGACAGAGCGGCGGTTTCCTAAACCGTAGGCCGGGGGTTCGAGTCCCTCCATGCGCACCAGTTTTCCCCCAAGGGGGCGAAAAGCCATGTACAGCAGGTATATGGAGCTGGCTCTAGAGGAAGCCCGCACCGCATTCGCTAAGGGAGAAGTGCCGGTGGGGGCTGTAATTGTGAAGGGGGACAGAGTACTTTCAAGGGCTCACAACCTGACCGAGACCCTCGGGGATTCGACAGCCCATGCCGAGATTCTTGCCATAGGGGCGGCATGTAGAGAGCTGGGCGGCTGGCGGCTGGATGGATGTACAATGGTGGTGACTTTAGAGCCCTGTCCCATGTGCGCCGGGGCCGTAGTCCAGGCAAGGCTGGATACCGTGGTTGTAGGAGCTTTCGACTTCAAGGCCGGTGCTGCGGGTTCCGTGTACAACATAGTCCAGGATAGGAGGCTAAACCACAGGGCGAAGGTTGTATACGGCGTGATGCAGGATGAATGCTCGGAACTTTTGAAAAGGTTTTTTCAACAAAAAAGATAATACGTGGAGAGGTGGCTGAGTTGGTCGAAGGCGCTCGACTCGAAATCGAGTGTACGTGGAAGCGTACCGTGGGTTCGAATCCCACCCTCTCCGCCAAATAGAATTGCACAGGGCTCTCACTTTTTTACGAGGCCCTTTTTGAGTTAAGATTTAATTAAATGCTTAAATAATATAATGAGTTTTTATTTAATAATGAGTATAATTATTTCATATTAATAATCTTTGGATTCCTTTAGTTATGATGTAAACAGTATTCATTATACCATTATCAAGTAAGCATTTTATTACATCTGATTCGTTATTGACAAGGTCTATTGTGTCAACGCCGGACTATTTTTGACCGAATCGCCGGTTAAAAACTGACCCAATCGCCGGTCACTAATCGCCGGGTTTTTGATGGCCGGTTTTCCCTTGTGCCGGATTATCCAATACTGGGATAGCGGCCGGGGGTACAAC
>Ga0116188_1001789_pt1 | contig 17905 bp, 19 predicted proteins | sample AD_JPNTR2_MetaG_FD_89807 | JGI IMG/M metagenome (GOLD analysis project Ga0116188, IMG submission 89807) | Active sludge microbial communities of municipal wastewater-treating anaerobic digesters from Japan - AD_JPNTR2_MetaG | ecosystem: Engineered > Bioreactor > Anaerobic > Digestate | place...
CATTCCCCATCCTTTCAAAGTCCGTCCTCCCCCTTCGGAGAGAACATCCTAAAGTGGGGAATTTTGTTGGCCAAAAAGTGGGGATTTTTGTTGGCCGGTCACACCTTCCCGCATAAGATCGAGAAGCGCGACGGCGCTGCCCGCTGCCAGGCGAGCCAACTCGTATGACCTTGCGCTGGTATGAGTGTCCGCATCCAGGTCATACCGCGGGAGCCCACGAGTTCGCTGAATGCGAGCGACATGCTCCGGCAGGTGCACCGCTTTCAGCCATTGGTCTTCAATTTCGCGCGGAGGGAAACGGTCGATAGGGCCCCGATAACCGTCAAACGCTGTGATGAGCGTCTCGATCCGTTCAGGGCGTTCAGGATGGCCAGGCGGATTGTGATGTTCCAGGAAAACCGCGTCGAGAACAACACCAAAATTCATTGTTCAGATTCCAACAGCAGTGTAGAAGACCGCTAGTCAGTTGACGACAATACCTGCTGCCAGGGCCTGTCGGGTCGTTTCTTCGAAATCGCCAGGCAGGATGCTGAGGCAGGACGCCATTCCTGCTGCCAATGCCTGTCGCGACGCCTCTACGACGTTTTTCCCCGCCAGCAGTTCGTGGGTCAGATACGCGGTAACCGTGTCTCCCGCCCCGATCGGATTACGCACGCCCTGGAGTTCGGGCAAGTGCAAACATGTCTGGCTGAGCTCGTTCCCTCGGCACTGCAGGAGGCGGGCGGGACGAGGGCCGTCGGTGACGAGCGTGGTCGGGTGGCTGAGACCGCGCTTTTCCAGTCGAGCATACTCATCGGCATTGACTTTCAAAAGACCAGCCATCGCCAGAAGCTCCGGAGAAATTTCCTGCACGACATCCAGGACGACAAGCGGCGCCTTTACCCGCCGCGCGATCTCCAGGTAAACCTGCGGTTCAAGGCCAGCAGGCGCTGTTCCCGACATCACCAGGGCGTCGTATTGTGATCGGCTATCCAGGCTGTGAAGAATCCGCTGGAGGACTTGCTCGTCAGCAGAAACGGAAAACGGCTCGATCACTTCGGTGACCTGCCCACTGGATTGATCAATCAACGTGGTGCAGACCCTTGTTTCATTTCGAACCCGGATACTGAGCGGTTCAATGTCCCGCTGACGACAATAGGCTTCCAGTCGTTCACCGTTTATTCCTCCCACCACCTGGAGAAGCGAGACTTCATGACCGAGGCGGCGCAGGACCATCGAGACGTTCAGTCCCTTTCCCGAACCGAACTCATAACAACTGCTTGCCCGGTTCACCTGCCCGGGTCTAAATTCCTGGAACTCCAAAGCTTTCTGCCAAGCCGGATTCAATCCTGTAACCAGTATGGTAGGCATAACTTGCGAACGAACAGGAAGCGAAGCCCTGCTCCTATCCCTTTATCCTGATCTTCAGCTAAACGCCTTGCGCAGTAACGCCAGACTCTTGGGCAACGCTGTCTTTGGGTCCTCGGAGCCTTCGAATTCCAGGGAGACCCAGCCGTGGAAATTGTGTTTGCGCATGATTTGGGCGATGCGCGGGTAGTCAAGATCGAGCGTGTACCATTTTCCGCCCCCGTAGTAAGTCTTGGCCTGTAAGAGCACGGTATGCGGGGCGAGCTGCTCGAGACGACTGTAAGGATCCTCCAGAAAATTGCCAGTATCGAGTGTGACTGCCAGCCAGGGTGACTTGATCGCCTCGACTATTCGGAGGACCCCCTCGGGAGTACGTCCCAATCCCCAATGGTTCTCAAGCCCGAGAACTACCCCGCATTCTTCGGCCTTCGGGATACATTTCTCAATCGAGTCAATGACCCAGCCGAAGGCGTCTTCGTCCGTATAACCGTCCAGCGGAGGTTCGATCCCGCGGTTGGCCATCAGGTCGTCGAACGATTTCGACGTGCCCCAACGTCCCGTGTTGAGCCGCATGGTCGGAATGCCCAGTTTATAGGCCAGTTCAATCTGGTGGATTGTCAAGTCGATGTTTTCCTGCCGCTTTTCCTTCTCCGGGAAAACGAAGCCCTGGTGAGTTGAAAAGCCGCACAGAGCGAGTCCGTGCTGGAACGCCCGTTTCTTGATTGCCTGCAGGTAGGAGTTGTCTTCGGATGTCATCTGCATAAGCAGCAGCTCGACTCCGTCGAACCCCATCTCGGCTGCCTGGTCGATGCAGCTTTCAATAGGAAAGTCCTCCTTGGGACCGTTGAACCGCCAGAAAGAGTAGGTGGATACTCCTATAGGGTTGGTACGACGAGATTTCTCTTGGGCCAATCCTTCAGCGGGCCTGCCGAGACCTAGCAAAGCACTTCCCGAGGCCGTTTTGAGAAAACTGCGCCTATCCATAAGGTCCTCCTTTTACTCGTTAAGAATAGCAGCAAAGGGCTTTACTTACAGCCGAGAGAAGCAGTCGGGATCGGGGAAACCCGGGCCGGGTCAAAGACATGCTGAGAGGTAAGAAACGACCGAAGCGCGAAAGGGCGTTACAACGGGTCATTTGACAGCCGCCTCCGTTATCACTGGTGGTTTTTCCGCAGACTCGCGCAGGCTGCGTTTTTCTATCCCGAACTCTCGCATTTTCTTCGAGAGGGTATTTCGATGAACGCCCATGGTGAGGGCAGCCTTTCCGAGGTTCCCTCGGTTTCGGCGCAACGCTTCCATGATAAACAGCTTTTCAAATTCGGCTGCGGCCTCGGGCCAGTAAATGCCCTTGGCTACCATCTCTTTAATTACCTCCTCGAGGACTGATCTCATACTCTGCTTGGATTCTGCCTGGTCTTTCAGGTTTTTCATTTCTCGTGTCCGATCCACAGTTCAAATGCTTTGTGATATCCGTCACCGAATTTGGCCTTAAGTTCCTCGGGAACCGAGAAAACGATCAACTTGGCGCTGTCGAGGAAAAAGCCAGCCGTCTGAGACCGCGCCATGTTTGCCCGTTGAACGCCAAATGCCGCAAAAGCCAGAAAAATGATGGAGACAATCAGCCATCCTCGCAGCAGGCCGAACAACCCTCCCAGAAGACGATCCAACCATCTGAGCCACAGCTTTTTCAGCAAGTGGGTCAAGAGCGAGGCCGTGACCGTTCCGATTACCATGATCACAAGAAAGATGGTTATGAAAGCCGCGAAACTTGGCCTCGGCGAGGGCCCGAGCGAAAGAAACAGGACCTCCAGATCATCATAATAGAGGCTGGCAAGCAGAAAACCCAGGATGACGCTCGCCAGGGTAAACAGCTCTACTACCAGCCCTTTGGCGATCGCCCCCCAAATCGAGAGGCCAATAATGGCAAAGGCCATTATGTCGAGAGCGTTCATCCCAAAGCCCTCTCACAACTCCAGTTCGTTGCCTGTCAGCCGCCGGTAAGCCTCAATATAGCGGCGTGAAGAAACGGCGACGATATCCTCCGGGAGCTCTGGTCCGGGAGGCGTTTTATCCCAGTCAAGAGTCTCCAGGTAATCGCGGATAAATTGCTTGTCAAACGAAGGTTGCGGCCGTCCCGGCTTATATTCATCGGCTGGCCAGAAACGCGAAGAGTCGGGGGTGAGTACTTCGTCGATCAGAAGGAGCCGGGAATCCTCGTACCCAAACTCGAACTTGGTGTCGCAGATAATGATACCTCGTTCACGGGCATATTGCCGGGCCCATCTATAAATACTCAGACTGAAGTCCCGGACAGCATTCGCCGTCTCGCTGCCAAGCAGCTCAATCACCTGCTCAAATGTTATGTTCTGGTCATGACCCGTTACAGCTTTGGTCGAAGGGGTGAAGATTGGTTCCGGAAGCTCGTCCGCTTCCTGCAATCCCGGGGGGAGTCGAATTCCACAAATCTCCCCAGTCTCGCGGTATTCTTTCCAACCAGAGCCGGCGAGATACCCTCGGACGACACATTCAACCGCCAGCGGCCGGCACTTGCGCACCAGCATGGATCGCCCCTTCAAATCGTCCCGGAAGGGCTTGAGCCGAGCCGGAAAATCTTCAACCCGCGTCGAAACCACGTGGTTCGGGACGATATGTTCCACCTGCTCAAACCAGAATGCTGATAGTTGGTTCAGGACCTTTCCCTTGTGGGGAATGGTGTTGGGAAGTACGACGTCAAACGCGGATATGCGGTCAGTGACAACGATAAGCAAATGATTGTCGTCCACTTGAAAGATCTCTCGCACCTTTCCGCGATTGACTTTCGGAATGCCGGGGAGTTCAAGTGTTCGCATAAAGTTAAAAAAAGATGTTCCTGCCCGGGATAAGTTGCCTATGCGAGAAAGCGGAGGAGGGCCAAGACTAATTTCTTACCCCTGGAATTGACGTCCGTTTGCCCAACCGGCCCCCCCAAGAACAGACAAGAGAGCATTGTAAAGACTTATCAACGAAAAAGAAAGTCCCGCCAGTCAACCGCCGACCAGCCACTCACCCTGTTGCGAAAACCGCCCGGAGACTGTCCCGAGCGCGTGGGAGACGTATTGATTGTGCGATTTTCCGGCCGAATCAATCAGAGTGTTCGGGACGCCCTGAAACAGCAGGCGACAACGGCATAAGGAACGGTCCCCAAGTCTCCGCGGCTCGAGCCAGAACGAGCAGGAGGCACCGTCTGTTCGTAGTCCCGGCTTTAGCCGGGCAGTTGCGCAGCGGTCAACTGTTGATATCTGACCGCTTTTAAGGCCCGCCTGAAGGCGGTACTACGAACGGAAATGCAGCCGGAATCGCAAGTTCGTAGTACCGGCTTTAGCCGGGTAGTTGCCCAGCGGTCAACTGTTGATATCTGACCGCTTTAAGGCCCGCCTGAAGCTGTACTACAGACAGAGTGTTACGAAATTCCAACCATCTATAATCAATCACTTACAGGTGCGCCAGAATGCCGTTTCCTAAAGTGACTTAAGCACTTTAGTTTCAGTGTTTTGCGAGAGCACAAGGCGCACCGGTGTGCTGGTCGCATCAGAGGTCCGTCAGGACCGGCACGTGAACTCCTACACCGCCTTCTCACCTGTCAGTGTCTGCACAACTGGCAAAGGCCACTTTTGGCGCTTGGGCTCGGCTGCCAGTCACGTGTCGGTCCTGACGGACCTCCAGTCAGAAGAAAAAGTCCAAATGGTCGAAAAGGGGACGCTGGCCAAGCATTAGGGCCCGGGACCGATCTCTTTTTGAATGAACCTATTTTGTGAAACCCCAGACTACAAACGGAGCAGTTGCCCAGCGGTCAGTTGGCGCCTTATGAACGATTTAACTGCCCGCCTTCTATGATGGCCTAATCGAGTAGAAGTTCAAAGGTAGCGCTTCAGGGCACGGGCCGGGTCGCTCCGGTGAAAGACGCTGCCCGCCAGTCTCTGTGTCGAACGTGCCCTTTGTCACCGTGCGGAAGCGCTCGATATCTCTTTCCTGATGCGCGAACTGACCCAGTCAGCGAACTCCTGCAATTTCTTGTTATGTTTTCGCGGTGTAAAGAATCCGTTGGCGTCGGCGCCCGTCCCGAACCATTCCAATTTCCTCTGGAGAGTCTGGTACTTGGCGTCGTGGTCGACCTCGTAATGGACCCAGTTTCGGAGTCCACCCTCGAGGACTCGTTTGTCCACACGGTCCTGGCCGGGCCGCGTGCGGGCAGACCTCCCCTGCATCTGCCACTGCGGCGAGACATTCAAAACATCCAGCACTGTTGGCAGGACGTCGACCAGTTCGACGTCCTGATCGATTATTTCACTGTGATTCTGGTGCGGACGCTTAATGAAGAATGGCACCGAGACTACATCGAGGACATTTTCCGCCGTGAGGCCCCGAGGGTTTTCTCCAAGGCGAAAGCTAATCCCGTGATCGGCTAACAGCACGAGCAGAGAAGAATCGTACAGACCTGTTTGCTTCATTCCGGCCAGGAGGTCTCCCAGCAGTCGATCCACAAACCCGAGCTGGAGCAGATGACGATAGTAGCAAACAAGCGCTTCCCCCTCGTCTTCCCAGACCTGATCGTGGGCAGGAAGGTTGTCGGCCAGAACGTACTTCTCCCCGGAAGGCAGGAACTGAAAAGGAGCATGGGGCAAGAGAATGTGGATGAAATAAAGAATGGGAGTGCTGTCTCCTTTCGCCACTGCCGCCGAGAATCTTTTCCATCTTCCGGGTCGATCTGCTTCCATCGCCTAAAGCCATCTCGAACCGATCCAGTCATGCGGATTTCCAAAGCCCTTCCAGGTGTTCCTGATCTCCGGCAACCGGTTGGTAATCTTATCGGGCATGATGATGTGCAGAGCTACCAGGCCGGTGTCGATCAGCAGAGTAGCCTGCCGCCCGAGCAACCTCTCCTCTCTGAATTCGGGACTCTGCAGCTCTGGTGGGCACAACTGGGTCGCGGTCTCCAGCACCTCAAGATCGTAACTCTGACCGAAGAGGGTAAACAGGTTGTCGGGATAATGCAGAACAACCGGGATCTTTTTGGCTTCGGGATAATTCCCGGTCAGGATGGCCGGCACGGAGAAGGTCGAATTATTGGCCACAGCCACGGCGTCTCTGTACCAGGTCGAGTCGTCGGCCAGTGCGGCGAAATTAGGGTAGCGCCGAGCATCAATGCGGCGGTCTTCACCCATCAAGGACACCACCGGCAGTTCGTCCAGAATGATGAAAACGATCGGCGGCTTGGAACTGGACACTTCTCGGACCACATTTCGGCCGGCCGAGTAGTCGCGGTGCGGCGAGTCTACCGACTGTAGAACCGGGGAATTAAAAAGGAAAACCAATGGAAAAATGAGAACACCCCAGGCCAGCCACGAGGCAAAAGCCCGGACATTCTTCCATCCGGCGTAGGCCTAGGCGACGCCCACCCCGGTTGTTAGTGCGGCTAGTGCCCTCAAGCCATTGAGCCAGTCGGGGAGCTGCTTCAGGGGCGGGTTGAAAATCGCGGCAACCAGCAGGCAAATGCCTGCAAGCAGAGCCAGGCGCCTTAACCGTTGACTCACCAATCCGACGAGCCACAGGGCCAGGAGCGCGATCCCGGGGATAACCACAACGACAAGCAAAAGCAGAATGGCCAAATCGAGTTTCTTCGTCTGGTGGGCGACAAAATATTCGGGGTTTCGGGCTAGAACGTCAAACAACGGCTGGGCAAGCGCGAAGCTGAACAACCCGTAAATATGCAAGCATTCCTGAAGCGAGGGACGTGCCTGCGTGCCGTTGTACTTCATAAGGCCAGTTCCACCAGCGTGCGGGTACCGAATCCGGTCGGGCCCTTCAACTCGTCTCCGTCCGGGAAGGAATCGACGCCAGCCATGTCGATATGGCACCAGGGTGTATCTCCCACAAATTCCTGCAGGAACTTGGCGGCTGTAATTGCCCCACCCCACTTGGAGCCGACGTTCTTGATATCGGCAATCCGGCTTTCGAGTTCCTTGCGATAGTCATCATCGAGCGGGAGTCTCCAGAACTTTTCGCCGGAACGAGCAGCCGCTGCCAGGAACCGCTGATAGAGTTCCTCGTTATTGCAGAAAAGGCCCGCGCGAAACTGGCCCAAGGCCACGACACAGGCGCCTGTCAAAGTGGCCAGGTCAACGATTAGGTGGGGATTCAAGGAGCGGGCGTAATGAAGCGCGTCAGCAAGGATCAGGCGTCCTTCGGCATCGGTGTTTACAACCTCAATTGTTTTGCCGCTCATCGACCGGATGATATCGCCGGGTTTTTGTGCCCGTCCGCTGGGCAGGTTCTCTACGGCCGGAATCAATCCCACGACATTAACCGGCGCCTGCAGTTGAGCAATCGCCTGTAGCGCGGCAAGCACGGCACAGGCGCCTGCCTTGTCGAGTTTCATGTCTTCCATTGACTGCGGCGACTTCAGTGACAATCCCCCGCTGTCGAAGGTGACCCCTTTTCCTATGTAAACCAGGGGCGGCTGATCGCTCGGGGGGACAGCGAGATGCCGCAGCACAATAAAGCGAGCCGGCTCATCGCTCCCGCGCGCCACGGCCAGCAGGCAGTTCATCCCCCGCTCCTCCATGTCCCGCTCGTCGAAAACCTCGACTTCGAGGTCGTACTTTTCCCCGATTTCTTGTGCCTTGGTGGCCAGCAGGGTTGGATTGAGACGATTGCCCGGTTCGTTTGCAAGACACCTGGCCAAATTGGTGGCGCGACCCATTATTTCACCGCGCCCCAAGGCTTTCTCACTCTCGGTGGTTATCTCCTCCTCCATGACGAGCTGCACTTCGGCAGGCCCCCTGGCTCTTGACTCGGTCTTATATTCGTCGATCTGCCAGGCGCCAAGCAGCAGTCCTTCGACAGCACTCTGGACAGCCGATTCAAGAGGGATCTGGCTTCGGCGGTAGGCCGCAATTCTTTGGAGTTCCTTGTCTTTCAGTCGGTGTGCTACCGACATCATCAACTGGCGGACAGCGGCGGAATCAAAGTTCGCCCGCTTGCCTGCGCCTGCCACCACGACCCGGCGGGCCTTGATTCCGGCCGGGCGGTGAATCGTGACCTGTTGGCCTGTCTTGCCTTTCCATTCGCCAGAATCGGCCATCTCCTTCAACAACCCGCCCCATAAACCCTCCAGCCGGGAAACGGGCGGCTGGTTGAAATCGTCGTCCTCAAAAACGGGGACAATGAGCGCATCGCATTCGACGGAATCCAGGGTGGAATTTACGAGATTGACTTTCATAGCAGTAATCCTTTGAATTGCCCTTCTGCGACAGGTGCGGATCGACAGCGGCGAGGGCGTGGGAAAAGGAAGACGGGGCGAATTATCCGAGCGCTCGTACCGCTAGAGGCATTACCAAATGGTTTTCGTTCGTCACCTTCCTCTGCGTTTGATCTCCATCTGAATGTCGCGTTCCACGTCTTTCCGACGTTCGGTTTCTCGCTTGTCGTACGCCTTCTTGCCGCGGGCGACTGCAATCTCAACCTTTACACGACCGTCCAGGAAATACAACGTTAATGGGACCAGTGTCATTCCTTTACGGGTGGTGTCGCCGGTGAGCTTGCCGATCTGTCGCTTGTGAAGGAGCAGTTTACGGGGACGAAGGGGGGCGTGATTGTAGATGTTGCCCTGGGGATATGGGCTAATATGGCAGTTCAGGAGCCAAACCTCGCCGTCCTTGACCTGGGCATAGCTGTCTTTCAGGTTAACCCTTCCCTCCCGCAGGGACTTGACCTCGGTCCCCTGGAGGACGATCCCGGCCTCATAGGTTTCCACGACTTCGTACTCGTGAAAAGCCTTCCGATTCTTTGCGATGAGCTGTTTCATTCGAGATCGCTAAAAGGCTGACTTGAGATAACGGGCCAGGGCATCCTGCCAGGGCGGTAGCAGCGGTATTCCCTCGCACTTGAGCAGGTAGTTGTCGAGAACCGAGTAGCTCGGACGTCGAGCAGGAGCTGCGAACACCGAGCTGGCAACCGGCGTGACCGTGCATTTGATCTCGCGCAGGCTGAGGGCCTCCCGGGCGAATTCATACCAGGTGCAGCTGCCGAGATTGGTGACATGATAAATGCCCCGACTTCCCCGCTCGAGCAATTTAAGAGTCATTTCGGCCAGGTCCACAGTGAAAGTGGGCGAACCTCGCTGGTCGTCCACGACCTGGATCCGCGTCTCTCTGGCGGCCCGGGCCAGGATCTTTTCGACGAAATTGACACCGCCGGGACCAAATAACCAGCTCGTCCGGATTATCAGGTACTTCGGGCAGAGCGTTTGAACAAACATCTCGCCGGCGAGCTTCGATCGGCCGTAATGGTTCAACGGTTCGGGGACATCCCATTCGCGGTACGGCTCTGTCTTGCGTCCGTTAAAGACATAATCCGTGCTGAAGTACGCAATGGCGGCGCCCGCTTCCTGGGCGGCCAAAGCCACATTCCTGGTGCCTACCGCGTTTACCCGGTAGGCCTCCAGCGGTTTTGTCTCGGCATCATCAACCTGGGTGAACGCCGCCACGTCAACAACCCAATTCGGTTGCGCCTCGACGATTTGCCGTCGAGTGTCCTCGAGCGAAGTGATGTCGAGCCGGTCAATAGACAACGGGACGACATCGTGGTGGCGTGCCAGAAGCGGGCAGAGCACCTGGCCCAGCATTCCAGTGGTTCCCGTGATGGCGATTCGCATAGGCTAGTCCTACTGGTAGTACCTCTTGTATGCCCCTGAGCGGACGCGGGACACCCATTCCGGGTTTGCCAAATACCATTCAACTGTCTGCCGCAGGGCGGTTTCAAATGACATTTGCGGCGTCCAGTTTAGTTCCTGCCGGATCTTGCCGGCATCGATGGCATAACGGCGATCATGACCGGGGCGATCAGCTATATGTTGGATCAAACTGTAGGGCTTATTCAGAATGTCGAGAATCAGCTTTACCAGATCAATGTTTTTCATCTCCTGATTGCTGCCGATGTTGTAGACGCCGCCTGGCCGGCCGGCACGCAGTACAGTCTCGATCGCCCGGCAGTGGTCCTCCACATGAATCCAATCGCGAGTATACAGGCCATCGCCATAGACAGGGAGAGGGCGATCCTCAATTGCATTAAGGATTATGACGGGTATCAGCTTTTCCGGAAACTGATACGGGCCGTAGTTATTGCTGCAACGAGTGATCACCGTATCGAGCCCATAGGTTTTGGCATAGGCCCTCACCAGCAGATCCGCACTCGCCTTGCTGGCCGCGTAAGGGCTGTTGGGCGCCAAGGGGCTCTGCTCTGTGAAAAGACCTGAGGGACCCAGAGAGCCGTACACCTCGTCGGTCGAAATCTGGACGAAACGAGAGACTCGATTCGTCCGGGCCGCTTCGAGCAGTACCTGCACACCCAGCACATTACTTTTTATGAACGTTGAAGAATCGACGATACTGCGGTCGACGTGAGTTTCCGCGGCAAAGTTCACAATTGCGTCGAATCCAGCCGCGAGACATGCGTTGACCTGTTCCGCATCCGTGATATCGGCTTTCACAAAGCGATATCGCGGATGGTTTTCAACGTCCTTCAGATTCTCGAGATTCCCGGCATAAGTCAGGCTGTCATAGTTCAGGATTTCGATATCCGGCCGAGTCAGCATTAGTCGAACGAAGTTGGATCCGATGAAGCCGGCCCCGCCGGTGACGAAGAGTTTCATAGGCGTTAAGTTGTAGTGGTTGGAACATTAACAAGACTGCCAGTCGTCAACTAGTAGCAGCGGTCACATCGATTTCTCCCTCGTCAAACTCCCTGCCTTTGCATTTCAGTGCGACCAGATTGGTCGCACGCAGGAGAGAATCAATCGTTCCCGCGTCGGTCCACCACCCGTCAAGTATGTCGTAAGTCATGGTGCCCGCCTCTATGTAGCGGTTGTTGACGTCTGTTATTTCCAATTCCCCCCGCTTGGAGGGCTTCAGCGTGCGAATGATTTGGAAGACCTCGGAGTCATACATGTAAACGCCGGTCACGGCATAGGGAGACGGCGGGACAGAGGGTTTCTCGATGATTCGGAGAATCGTGCCGTTCGGTCCCACTTCGGCTACGCCGAATCGCTCAGGGTCCGGAACTTCCTTAAGCAGGATCTTGGCGCCTCTGCCTTGCTCCTTGAATCTTTCTACGTAAGCCCGGATCGATTTTTCAATGAGATTGTCGCCGAGGACCACGCAAACCAGGTCGTCGTCGACAAATGATTCGGCCAGCGAGAGGGCTTGTGCAATTCCGCCTTCGCCCTCCTGATAGGCATAATGAAGGTGGCTAAGGCCGAACTCTTTACCATTGCGCAAAAGACGGAGAAAGTCGCCCGCATTATTTCCCCCGGTAACGACCATGATCTCTCGAATACCCGCTTCGACAAGAGTCTCGAGCGGGTAGTAGATCATCGGTTTGTTGTAGACCGGGAGCAAATGCTTGTTGGTGACATTCGTCAACGGTCTCAAGCGGGTGCCCAGGCCCCCTGCCAGTATTATGCCCTTCACGTTACCCCCTTGTGATTTTCCGGTTACTGGTGGAGTTTACTCAGAATGGTTTGAAGCGAGCAAGCTCCGATACAGTCTCTCCGTCTGGTCAAGTTTCCGTTGCAGTGTGAAATGCCGCTCGATCCGTCTTCGCCCTTGTTGTCCCAGGCGTCGGCGAAGTTCGCGAGAAGCCAGCAGTCGAGAGAGCGCCGCGGCGAGCTCGGAGGGATTATCGGGCTCGACGAGAATGCCGGTTTCACCGTCGACAACCAGTTCGGGGATTCCCCCTACATTGGTCGCCACCACGGGCAGGCTGTTTGCCATCGCTGCAAGGATAGCCGAACTGAGACCTTCAGAACGGGAGGGTAGGCAGAAGACGTCAAACTGCTTCATGAGGCCTTCGCAGTCTGAGCGAAACCCTGTGAAATTGACTTGTGTCTCGATTCGCAGTTGCGAGGTGAGCTGATGGAGTCTCGACCGCAGTTCGCCATCGCCCACCAGCAGATAGGTCACATTGTGGAAGCGCGATTTCAGGGATGCAGCCGCTTTGAGCAACGTCTCATGCCCCTTTTCCTGGCTCAGGTGAGCCACGGTCCCGACGACCAGGTTGCCGTTACCCAGACGCTCCTTGGGCGGCTGCTGCCGGTCAATCCAGTGCAGGTCGACTCCCTCGTAAATCACGCGAACCAGGGAGGGGCTGACCCCTCCGGCGAGCAGTGTCTCCCGAATAGTGTCGGATACCGTGACGATAGCATCCTGGAGCCAGTTGTATTTAAGACGGCTGAACCGAGACTTAAGAGGGAAGTTCACCCGACGCGAAGAAATCCGGACTTTGACCCCGGCTAACGCGGCCATCAGTCCACCGGCAACGATGGGGCGTGGGGTGTTGAAGTGAATTACGTCAAAATGCCTGCCGCGCAAAATCTGCCTCAACCGAAGCAGTGCCCGCAAGCTCAGTTCGTTACGTTGATGAAACCCGTAAGTCACAATCCCGATCTCACGAGCACGCTGGCTCAGCGGTGCCTTGTAGGGAGCGGCCAGGCAGACGGTGTGATTTCGCTCCTTCATGCCCTTCATCAGCGAGAAAAGCTGTTCCTGGCCGCCTCGCCAGAAATGCTCGGTGTCCACATACAGAAGGGTAAGAGGTTTCACGGCCTTAACCTCCCTTGCCTCTGGTGTTCCAGTTCCCACAGTTTCAAATACTTGAAGAGTGTGGAAGCCGAAGACAAAATCGAAACTACCAACCCTTGGGTGCCATCCTTGAAACCCCGCCTCAGCAGGTAATTCTTCAAGAATACAAGTGGCGGATCGGCAAAAAGGTGGAAAAGGCGGGCACGGACTCCGCGTTCGTACAGGTCGGCTGCGGCCAGACTGGAAAAGTTATCCAACTGCTGGAGGAATTCGGACAGGGTCGAGTACGTGTAATGGTACAGGTGTCCGTGCATTCTGCCCGTCGGACCTGAGATTCTGAACGATTCATGCACATGGCCGCCCTCCCATCTTCCCATTGATCGCCGGAACAGTCGCAGCTGCCAGTCAGGATACCATGTCGTGTGCTCAATCCATCTGCCCATAAAATAAGTCTTTCGTGGCACGTAATAGCCTGCGTAATTCGCCGGAACAATACATCGCCATCTGGAGACTTCGGAGTGCAGTTCCGGACTTACAGCCTCATCCGCGTCAACGCTCAGGATCCAATCGTTCCGCGCCTGGTTGGTTGCGAACTCTTTCTGGCGGCGGTAACCCTCCCATTCCTTATGGTAAATCCGGTCGGTATACCGTCTACAAATATCGATGGTCCGATCCCGGCTGCCGGAATCCACAATTACAGTTTCATCTACGATTCCCTGGAGGCTCTTCAACGCTCTCTCAATCTTGGCCTCCTCGTTGCAGCAGATGATAACTGCCGAGATCTGGTTCAATTCCACGATTATACCGACATTCCCGCTTGTGGTCTAAGCGGGCCTAGGCCTTCTATTTTGGCAGTTCCCTGGGATGGACGGTAGCCGGGCGCACCGAAAGCGGCTCCCCTGACGGCTTCGGCTTCTCCCAGAAAACCTGAATTGGCGCCTCTCGGTAAAAACTCTTCAGGAGGCTGGCCACCTCGGCGTCGGACCGGATGGCTTTGGCTTTCTCCTCCTTGCGCATAGTCTTAACCATATCAAGACTCTTCAGAGCCTGAAACAACGCTCTGTAAAAATCCAGATCGAAAACCAGAATTCGGGTCATGAACATGATCCCGAGTATAAGAATATGACGAAGCAGGAAAGTGGGAGAATGAAGGTTGATCCAATGGAAGAGCAGACGGTTGCGAAATGAGACGGTGTCGACGTGTTTCTTTTTGAAATTCCGATCTATTGTCGCGCTGATTTTGTGATAGGCGATACTTCGCGGTTCATACCGGATGTCCCAGCCCCGCCGCCAGCCGCGGTAAGCGAGATCGACATCCTCCCAGTGAAACGGAGAAAGCAGGGGGTTGAAGCCGCCTAGCTCGAGGACTCTGTCGCGCCGGTAGGTAGAGAACCCGCCAATGGCATAAGCGGACAAAAGGCGCCGGCGCTCAATCCATTCACGAGCCTGGTCTCCGCGGGTGTCGTAGTTGAAATAAACGCTCCAGAAACCGCGCCTGAAGCGCCCATACCGGCCACCGGTCATGAAGACCGGCTCGTCCCAACCAAAGACTTTGGCCGTTACCGCAAATACCTCGGGATCGGCGAAGTGCTCGGCCTGGAAAACGAAGTACTCCTGATCGACCCAGACGTCATTGTTTAGCAAGGCAATCAGGGGATAACGACACTGAGCAAAGCCGTCGTTGCAGGCGATTGCGAACCCCTGGTTGGTCTCTCTAGCCACCAGGCGTATGTCCGGAAACTCTACCGGAAGTCGGGATAGCGTTTCATCCCGACTTCCGTCATCGACCACGATTATTTCGAAGCAGGCTCCCGTCTTGGACCGATAAACCTCGGCGGCCTGCAGGACTGAAGGGAGACATTCCCGCAACAAGTCCAAGCCGTTCCAGGTCGGAATGAGAATGCTTAAAGATTCAGGTTTCAAGAGCGTGCTTCTAACCAGGTCATCAATTATTTGCCAGGCAAACGCCGAAGTTGGGCGTACCTGGCCTGTTCTCCAAGCATCTCCTCGATACGCAGGAGCTGATTGTACTTGGCCATGCGGTCGGTGCGGCTAGCCGAACCGGTCTTGATCTGCCCGGCGTTCGTTGCCACGGCAAGATCAGCTATAAAGGCGTCCTCCGTTTCACCTGATCGATGGGAGATCACGTTGGTATACGAGTTGGTTTTGGCCAGCTCGATGGTCTGCAGAGTCTCGGTTAGTGTCCCGATCTGGTTCAGCTTAATCAGGATAGAGTTCCCAACGTTCTGTTCGATGCCTCGCTGGAGCCGCTTGGGATTAGTGACAAAAAGGTCGTCTCCGACCAGCTGTACCCTGCCGCCCAGTTCCTTTGTCAGCAGCGCCCAGCCTTCCCAATCGTCTTCCGCCAGGCCGTCTTCGATTGAGTAAATGGGATACCGGGAAATCCATTCCGAGTACAGTTGTACCATGTCCGCCGAGCTCTTGGCTGCGCCGCCGGATTTCTTGAAGACGTAGTTTCCGTTTGAATAAAGCTCGCTCGAGGCGACGTCAAGGGCGATGACAATATCCTCTCCCGGTTTGTATCCTGCTTGCTCGATCGCCTTCAGTATGGTCTCGATCGCCTCTTCGTTGGATTTCAAGTTGGGCGCAAACCCACCTTCGTCCCCGACTGCTGTATTCAAGCCTTTGTCCTTGAGCACCTTCTTCAGATTATGGAAAGTCTCGACTCCCATGCGGAGCGCCTCCGAAAAAGAGGCTGCTTTAACTGGCATGATCATAAACTCCTGGAAGTCGACGTTGTTGTCCGCATGAGCTCCTCCGTTGAGGATGTTCATCATTGGCACGGGGAGCACATGAGCGTTGCAGCCGCCAACATACTGATAAAGGGGCAAGCCGAGACAATCAGCCGCCGCCCGGGCACAGGCCAGGGAGACACCCAGGATCGCGTTGGCGCCCAAATTCTGCTTGGTTTCAGTGCCGTCCAGCGCAATCATGGTCTGGTCGATCCGGATCTGGTCGAACACGGAAAGGCCCTCGATTTCGCGGGCAATCTTGTTGTTGACGTTCTCGACCGCTGTGAGTACGCCCTTCCCGAGGAAACGGTCTTTGTCGCCGTCGCGCAATTCCAAGGCCTCATGTTCTCCCGTGGAGGCTCCGGAGGGAACGGCCGCCCGGCCCCAACATCCGTCTTCGGTTACGACGTCTACTTCAACGGTCGGGTTACCACGTGAGTCCAGTATCTGTCTTGCTCGAATCTGTTCAATCACGGACATGGCTTTACTCTCCTTAAGGATTTCCGATTCCGGGTTCACGGGTTCCAGGTTTGTGGGAATCGGACAAGGTCGCAATCCGCAACACTGAACCCAGAACCTTGCCGCGAACGGCTTTTCCTGTTGCGGCGCCTAGGGAAGGAGGCATGTTGACACGGAAAAAGCAGGCGTGTCAAGATTGCCTCGTGGAACTCAAAGTCGAGCGTGACGGCGATGTTTACTTCATTATTCCTCAAGGACAAATGCTCGCGGGGGAAGGGGACATACGTCTGAAGCAGGAGCTCGACCGGCTTCGTGAAGAAGGGAACAAGAGAATTGCCATTGATCTGAGCGGTGTTCCCTATATCGACAGTTCCGTGCTCGGCCAACTGGTGCACGGGTACTCGCTATTAAAGAAGGAGGGAGGAGGACTTAAACTGCTCAATCCTCCTAAGCGAGTTATTGATCTCTTGTCGTTAACCCGCCTTATCACGGTTTTTGAAATCTATCAAAGTCGACAGGCCGTCCTCGATAGCTGGAAAACGCCGGCCTGACCCGTTGCATCGATTGGTAGACGTCCACACAGGGCCCAACCTCGCCGGCGGCATTGTAAAAGCAATTTCCATTTCCCATCGTTCATTTTCCATTTTCCATCTCATCCGTCTGTTCGATCTCGCCTGTCTCGGCCGGTCCCCACGGCATGGAAAATAAGCATCTCTCTGTGTGAGGAAAAACGGCCTTTTCCGGGAAACCGCACGCCGGAGGCGTGTGGTCTCCCCCAAATGGAAAATGGAAAATGAACGATGGAAAATGGAAAATGCTTTTGAACGCTGCCCAGAACGGGTTTAGGTTCGTCTAAATCAATCGCGCCCGTTGACCCGTTAGGTCCTCTCCTTTCAGCTATCTTTTATTCCTGCCAGATCCACGCTATAATTCGTTCCTTCTGGAGGGGGGAGTACTGTACCGGGAATCCGGCTGACACTCTCGAAGAGGGTTTTTCCAGCCGCGGTTTGCACGCCTTGAGAAGCCAAGTACAGGATCATTCCAGCGGTCTCTGGGGACTGAGGCAGAGTTGAGTTTGTTTGTGTCATGTGTGAGGAGGAATAAGGACTTATGCTTATCTTGCTGGTTATAGGGATCAGCGTTCTCGGGCTGGTATTTGCCGCTTACCTGGCCAAATGGGTTCTGGGGCACAGCATGGGCAGTCAGCCTATGCAGGCGATCTCGAACGCGATTAAAGAGGGAGCAGAAGCATTCCTGCGGCGCCAGAACAAGACCATTCTCTATATGGCCATCCTGTTTGCGGCGGTACTCTTTATCGGGTATGGCTTCGTTCGAGAGCACCGGGATTTTGACCCGGTTGGCAGCGCCTTCGAACTTGGCTTATGGATCACGGTGTCGTTTGTTCTGGGGGCGCTTTGCTCGGTGCTGGCCGGATACATTGGCATGTGGATTTCCATCCGCAGCAACATCCGCACAGCAACTGCTGCGTTAAGCAGTCTGAACTCGGCTTTGAGGATTGCGCTTCGCGGCGGTGCCGTTTCTGGCCTCCTGGTTGTGGCGATGAGCCTGCTGGGCGTCGCCGGCCTTTATGCGCTGGTTCGGTTCTTCAGCCCCGATATACCCGAGGTGAAGATTCCGCTGTTGATCGTCGGATACGGTTTTGGCGCATCTTTCGTGGCATTGTTTGCACAGCTGGGCGGTGGTATTTACACCAAGGCGGCTGATGTCGGC
>Ga0116188_1001790_pt1 | contig 17893 bp, 15 predicted proteins | sample AD_JPNTR2_MetaG_FD_89807 | JGI IMG/M metagenome (GOLD analysis project Ga0116188, IMG submission 89807) | Active sludge microbial communities of municipal wastewater-treating anaerobic digesters from Japan - AD_JPNTR2_MetaG | ecosystem: Engineered > Bioreactor > Anaerobic > Digestate | place...
ATAAGGTACGATAAATGCTCCGTAAAAGAAGGCAAGAATACTAGCATACACGACAACTAGTCTAAGGCACATGCTGCGCCTCGACAACTTATCGGGGGCACATGTTCCTGTGTCATCCGACTTGGCGGATCGGGAGGAATGCGAAAACGACAACCCAATAGCAATAGCGATCCACAATACAGCAGCTATTCTGGCTGGTACGCCAGTGACGAAAATGGCTTGGTAGGGAATGATGATCTCGCCAGTAATCAGCCAATACAACCCAATAATGACAAGAAACGTGGTGCCGCAAAGTGCCAAACAACCTGAAGTCGCCCGTTCGGGCTGACTGGGCTTCTCTGTGTGAGTTGTAGCGTCATCCGTCATCTAATCACTTGTCCGGCAAACTATCTGATTGCAGAGTTTCATACGCTTGTCCAATGCCCCGTCCTGTCATCCATAACAGTGCCTCACCGCGGTTGGCGAATGGACCGCCCGGACCAGGGGCAATGCCGTAACTAATTTGCGACGCATACGGTATAGAGGAATTACACAATTCGGCAACAGTTGCACGGGCTGGCGGCGATTGCGGACAATAAAGAATCATCCTGTCAAGAACGGACATCGGCTGTGAAGACATTAGGCGATAGAAGATATTCTGGCCCGTCGTAAAAATAGCCGCACCACCCGCAATCACGTACGGAATACCGTAGTACACGGCAACCGCGCCCCCCACCACAACACCAAAGCACACAAGCACCGGTTCGCTCATGCGATAGGCGTTGGCAAAGCCGGACGTTGTCCGATGTTCAAAGGTAGCGCTTGGCGCATTGACCGCTCCCCATCCGCCATGGGGATAGTAGATGTCCGTCCCGCCCCCCGAAATCGGGTTGCCAGATAGTCCGAAAGGGTCAATAGAGTATGCCGGATTGTTTCCTACATAGATGAAAACATTCGCCCCATCCACAAACCCCAGCGGATCTTCGGAGGTGAAGCGGCCGGTGTGGGGGTCGTAGATGCGGTGGCGGTAGTAGAAGAAGCCGAGGGAATCGCCCATGGCTTCGCGGGCGGTGTAGGTGATGCGGTTGAGGTCGGTGCCGGTTTGGGTGCGGATGCTGCCGAAGGCGGCGTAGGCGTAGGTTTGGACGGTCGCGCCGCTCTCGTCCGTCAGCACGGCGATGGAACCGAGGCCGTCGGCATGGAAGACCTGCCGCTGGCGGGACGTGCCGTTGATGAACGCAATCCGCTCGACCGGTTGATCCAGCCCCGGCGCATTCACCCACGCCCAAATCACCTCGTTGTTTGCATTCAACTCCAGCACCGCATTGGCACCATCATAGACGAATCGGGTGGTTAGGCAATCGTTTAGGTTTTGGCTGATGCGGTTTCCTTCGCCGTCGAAGGCAACCGGCTGCCCCGCCTCATCGCGTGGAAGACCGCCCAGCATATTCCACTCTGGGTTCCCTTGGCATGTTCCTTTTGCACCATTTCCTTTCTTTCAACGTCAATCTATTTTATTACTTTATAGGATCGACCCCTTTCCTTTCCGAAAAACCGGATGTTTGTAAGCAAGCGGTGGTGTAACCCAGGAGGCGAAACTTGTGACTGACGAGATTATTATTAATCTGTATAATAGTAATGAGTTTTTATAATAACAATATCGTTGCTGAATGTAATCGTTCTTAAAGGATACCAACTGTCGATTTTAGATTGTGTATACTCGAGTTTTTCAAGGCCTCTGAATTTATAAATTGCTAACGGCGGACCCAAGCGCAGTAGAACGCTTTTCTTTGTGTCTCCAAGCCTGACAGCCGCAAATCGTATCTCACTATATTTTTCTGAGTAAAGAACACCTCTTGAAGTAAACATTCGCAGGAAAGTTCCAAGCAAACCATCTGGCAACATCAAGTGGATAAACGCCACAAGAACGAGCAATATCAGGGCGCGACAAAGTTTTTTAAAGAAGCTATTTACTTTCACAGCTCTTATCCATTAATTTTTGCCAATCGGTTTTTGGCTTGTCTGGATCCTCATTGATCCATTCTTGGCCTTTCCATCCTTCTTTCCAAAGCCTTGTCATCGGCCCCAAAAGATTGAGCAGGAACTGATATCCCCCTTCACTCTTCAGAAGATCGCTTAAAGAACCGCTTGTCGCCACAAATGTGTCAAACAACCATACATCTGTTCCGTCTTGTGTTTTGAACACTTGGCAGGGGTTCAGCGGTGTTGAGAATCCATCAAATGGCTTATCATAAATGCCGCCCGGCGGAACCAACTCTGGATCGTCGCCAAGTTCTGGCTTAACCCATGCGTTAACACCTGAATTATTGTGAAATTCCAAACCTAATGGATCAATCCATTTCGCAGGACTATTGCCGGCATAAACATACCGGTTTGGCCCATCCACGAACCCCAGCGGGTCTTCGGAAGTGAAGCGGCCGGTGTGGGGGTCCGGTGCATTCACCCACGCCCAAATCACTTGGTAGCTCACGTTTCCTCCATAGGCGGATCTGCCTTCGGCTGACAACTCCAGCACCGCATTGGCACCATCATAGACGAACCGGGTGGTTAGGCAATCGTTTAGCGTTTGGCTGATGCGATTGCAGACTTTTCAGCCATTCGCGGCGGGAAGGTTTCATCCTTCAACCATTCCCGCCCGACAAAAACAGCCGGCTGGATTGTGGGGCTGGAACGGTCGCAGAACTTCCAGCCGTTCCCGTCCCACAAAAAGATCCGGGCCGTGCCGGTGGTTTAGTGCGGAATTGGTTGTTTTGCGGCCCAGGTGCGGGCGTGGGCAAAGACGGCTTGATTTTGCAGAATGATTTTTTCGCGCCCGGCGAAGTTGGCGGCGATGGCGGCGCGGTAGTGTTCATCCGCGAGGCCGAAGCCGCCCAGTTCCGCCAGCACGCCCAGCATGGCCGTGTTGGCGCCACGCGGGTTGCCGCCCTCTTGGGCGAGCTCGTTGGCCGGCACAGCCAGCGCGCGCACGCCCGCCGGCGGCGTGAAGTCGCCAATAGCCGCGTTATACAACAGCCAGCCGCCGGGTTTTACTTCCGCCGCAAATTTTTCCAGCGATGGCCGGTTCATCGCCACCAGCACGTCCGCTTCCGTTACCATCGGCGAGCCCACAGGCTGGCCGGCGAACACCACGCCGCAATTGGCGGTGCCGCCGCGCTGCTCGGGGCCGTAGGAGGGATACCACGACACAAACTTGCCGGCGCGGCACGCCGCGCGAGCCAAAATCACGCCCATGCTCAACACGCCTTGGCCGCCAAAACCCGCCATCTTGATTTTCCATTTTGGCGCGGCGGGGTCCAACTGGGCATCCGGCGCCTGATCCGTATCCAGCCCCAGCAGGCGGTCGAGGGTCTCCTTGCGGTAATCGCTCTCGCTGCGGACAATCGGCTGCGCCTCGGCGGAGCGGTCGCGGAAAATCCCCAGCGGATATTCCGCCTCCATTTGCTCGGCCACGAACCGCGTGGCGGCTTCCACGTTCATTTTCTGGTTGGTGGGGCAGGCCATGAGCACTTCCACGAATGCGTAGCCCTTGCCGTCGCGCTGGATTTCCAGCGCCTTGCGGATGGCCTGCCGGCCCTGCCGCAGCTTGGCCATGTTGGAGAACGACACCCGCGCAATGTACACCGGCGCCTGCAACTGGTTGATCAGCTCCGCCATGTGCAGCGGGTAGCCCATCTGGAGCGGGTCGCGCCCCTCCGGGGAGGTTTCCGTTTTCTCGCCCACCAGCGTGGTCGGCGCCATCTGGCCGCCGGTCATGCCATACACCGAATTATTGACGAAAAACACGGCCAGTTTTTCGCCGCGGTTGGCGGCTTGCAGGGTTTCGTTGAGGCCGATGGATGCCAAATCGCCATCGCCCTGATACGCGCCGACCACCGCCTGGTTCATGGTGCGGGAGAGCCCGGTGGCCACCGCCGCCGCGCGGCCGTGGGCCACTTGAATGTTGCCCGTATCAAAATAATAATAGCCGAACACCGCGCAGCCGACGGGGCTGATCATCACGGTTCGGTCTTGCAGGTTCAGGTCGGCCAGCGCCTCGCCGATCAACTTATGCAGCACGCCGTGCTCGCAACCGGGACAGTAGTGGGTGGCGGTCAGCGCCGAATCGCCCTTGCGGGGGAAGACCTTGTAGAGGCCGCGGGTTTCGATCACTTTTTCCATGGCTGTCTCCGCTGCCTCATGCCGGCTGCGCGATGGCGCGCACCCGTTCCAGGATTTCCGTCGCCGTCACCAGATTGCCGCCGAGCCGGCTGACCAAATGCACCGGGCAGCGGCACTCGATGGCCAGTTTGATGTCATCGCGCATCTGGCCGTTGCTCATTTCCACGCTAATCAACTGCTTGCCGCCGCGCGCCACAAACTCTTGCAGCGCCGCCGCCGGGAACGGGTAAAGCGTTTGGGGGCGGAAGAGCCCCACGCGCAGCCCCTCGGCGCGCGCCGCATCCACGGCGCCCAGCGCAATCCGCGCGCTGATGCCATAGGCCACCAGCGCGATATCGGCATCCTCCAGCAGATACGCCTCATGCCGCGCCTCGGCCGCCTCCACCGCCGCATATTTATCCTGCAACTGGCGGTTGAACGCCTCCTGCTTGTCGAAATTGAGAAAGATGGAGGTCACCACATTCGGCCGCGTGGCCGCGGTGCCATCCACCGCCCAGCTCGTATCCGTTTGCGGGTGGACGCTCGTTTCCGGGAAGCGCAGCGGCTCGATCATCTGCCCCAGCACGCCATCGGCCAGCACAAAGGCCACCATGCGCCACTTGTGGGCCAGCTCGAAGGCCAGCATGGTGAAGTCGCACATTTCCTGCACGCTGGCCGGCGCCAGCACAAGGTTGCGGTAATTGCCGTGGCCCCCGCCCTTCACCACTTGGTTATAGTCGCCCTGTTCGGGCCCGATGTTCCCCAGCCCGGGCCCGGCGCGCATGATATCCACCACCACCGCCGGCACCTGCGCCCCCGCCAAATAGGAAATGCCCTCCTGCTTGAGGCTGATCCCCGGCCCCGACGATGCCGTCATGGTGCGCCGCCCCGTGGCTCCCGCGCCATAGACCATGTTGATGGCCGCTTCTTCACTCTCCGCCTGCACCACGCGCCTTCCCGCCAGCGGGAACTTGGCCGCGGCCTCGTGGAGGATTTCGCTGGCCGGCGTGATTGGATAGCCGAAAAAACTGTCGCACCCCGCATACAGCGCGCCGATGACGACGGCCGTGTTGCCCTTCACCAATTGCGTGGCCATGCTTTCAACTCTCCTGCTTGGGCGCGCGCCGGTCCGGCACATGCACCGCGATGGCATTCGGCTCCGGGCACACATAGAAGCAATTCAGGCAGCCGATGCACCCGTCGCCCACATACTCGGCAAACGTGTAGCCCCGCGCGTTGAGCTGCGTGCCCATGCGGATCACCTTTTTGGGGCACGCCGCAATACAGCGGCCACAGGCCTTGCACTCCAGCGGATCAATCGCCGGATACGGCACCCGGAAGGGCTTCTGTGGTTCGCTCATGCTGGCTCCATGTCACTGCACCAATAGGTCAACCTACCCCATCCCCCGAACTTTTCCACACTGTGGAAAAAAGTTTATTCCGCGTGGGCGGGATTTTCCACGGTGTGGAAAAATAAACGGCAGGCGGGCCATATTTTTCCACAGTGTGGAACTTTTGGCCCAAAGTTTTTCCATTGTGTGGAAAAATCGCGCAAACTTTTCCCATTGCGTGGAAAAAATGGGGGCGGCGCGGCGGGATTTTTCCACAGTGTGGAAAAAAGTTTTCCACGGTGTGGAAAAAAACGCCCGATTTTTCCACAGTGTGGAAAATCCTGCCCGGGCGGGATGCAAAGTTTTCCACGGTGTGGAAAACATTTGGGCGGCGGCCCCGGCCGTGCGGTTCATTCCCGGGCCTGGCTGGGCCGGAAGTCCTGCAAGTGCAGTTGCAGATATTCCGTGCCCTTGAAGCGGTTGAGGATCAGGTTGAAGGCAATATCGAGGGGGCCGGGCGGCACTTCGCGGTCGCCCATGCCGAAGCCGATGGCTTCGCGATCCTTGCCGGCCATCGGGAAAATCAGTTTGAGGTGCTTGCCGCCGATCACGCGCGGGGCAAAGCGCGGGGTGACGTTGCGCACGGCCCAGACCGGCAGGGGATTGGAGTGGCCGAAGGGACGCAGGCGGTTTTGGTCGTGGTAGAGCGCGTCGCCGATTTCGTGCGGCTGGATCCACGCATCCACCAGCAGTTGCCGGCGCTGGTCACCCTGCCGCAGGGTTTCACCGCAGACCGCGTTGAATTTTTCCGCGAAGGCCGGAATGCTTTTTTTGTCCACTTCGAGGCCGGCGGCCATGGCGTGGCCGCCATAGCGGCGCAACAGGGGCGAGCACTGCTGCAAGTGGCTCAACAAATCGAAGCCCGGCACGCTGCGGCAGGAGCCGCGGCCGACGCCGTCCTCATCCACGCCAATCACGACCACGGGGCGGTTGTAGCGGCTGGCAATGCGCGAGGCGACGATGCCAATCACGCCCGTGTGCCAGTTGGAATGCGCCACCACCAGGCCAAAATCCCGCTCGGCGTCAAAGCGTCCGTCGAGATCCTCGCACGCCTCGCTGACGATCTTGTCCTCGATTTCCTGCCGCTTGCGGCTGGCTTCGTCGAGCTGCTGGGCAAGGCTGCGCGCGCGCGGCTCCTGTTCAGTCATTAGCAACTCGAAGGCGGTGTCGGCTTTGCCGAGCCGTCCGGCAGCATTGATGCGTGGCCCGATGATGAACCCGATGTGATACGTATCCACCGGCCCGGTGATGCCCGCGGCCTCGATCAGCATGCGAACGCCCACCGACTGCGTTTTGTTCAGCAACTGCAAGCCGTGGTAGACCAGAATGCGGTTTTCCTGCAGCAGGGGCACGATGTCCGCCACGGTGCCAATGGCCACCAAATCCATGAACGTGTGGTGATCCACGCTGTCGGCGCCCTCCATCTTGCGGCGGCGCGCTTCGGTGATCAACCCGTGGCAAACCTTGTAGGCCACGCCCACCCCGGCCAGCATCCGCACGTGCTCCGGGCAGTTGCCCAGCTTGGGATTCACAATGGCACAGGCGGCGGCAACGCCCTCGGTGGCGGGCTCGTGGTGGTCGGTGACCACCACATCAATGCCCAGCCGCGCGGCTTCTTCCACGGCCTCAACGGAGCTGGTGCCGCAATCCACAGTAATGATGAGTTTGGGATGGTATTGTTCCACGCAGCGGTGCAGCGTCTCCACGCCGAGGCCGTAACCATCCTCAATGCGGTGCGGCAAAAACGGCGTGGCCACCGCGCCCAGCGCGCTGAGGACTTCAATCATCAGCGCGGTGGCCGTCACGCCGTCCACGTCGTAGTCGCCATAGACCAGGATGGAGCTGCCCTGCTCGATGTGCTGGAGAATCAGGTCCACGGCCTTGGCCATGCCGGGCAGCTCGAACGGGTCGGTCAGGTCTTCCAGGCGCGGCTGCAAGAACCGCTCGATTTCCGCGGGATCGGTCAGGCCGCGCGCGACCAGCGCGCGGCCCATGGCCGGCGTGAAATTGAACGCCAGCGCCAGTTGGGCCGCCACCCCGTTTGCATCGGCGGGGGTGACCCAATTGCGTTCCGCGCGGATCAGCATCGGGCCTACTTCCCGGCCGGCGCCAGCGCCACGCGCGGACGCACCGCCAGCATGATCGGCGAGGCGATGAAGATCGAAGAATAGGTGCCCGCCACCACGCCGATGAACAGCGCCAGCGCGAAGTCGAAGATGGCGCCGCCGCCGAACACCAGCAGCATCACCACGCTCAGCAGCGTAGTCAGCGAGGTGAGCAGCGTGCGCGACAGCGTGGCGTTCACGCTCTCGTTGACGATGCCCGCATCCAGCCGCCCGGCGCGCAGCTTGCGCGTTTCGCGAATGCGGTCAAAGACCACGATGGTGTCGTTGACCGAGTAACCCAGCACCGTCAGCAGCGCGGCAATGGTGGTGGTGGAGAACTGGCGCTGGAATACGCAGTAGAGGCCGATGGTGATCAGCAGGTTGTGCAGCAGCCCCGCCACCGCGCCCACCGCAAACGAAAACTCGAAGCGGATGGTGATGTAGAGGATCATGCCCACCAGCGAGAGCCCGATGGCAATCAGGCCGCTGCGCTGCAACTCGCGGCCCACCTGCGGGCCCACGGTGTCTTCCTGCAGCAGCTTGAATTTGCTGTCGGCAAACTGCTCGGCCAGCACCTGCTGCGCCAGCGCGCCGGCTTCCGGCCCGGCGACCTTCAGCGCCAGCACTTCGTTTTGCTTCTCGGTGGTGCCGCTGCGCTGATACTGGATGCCCACATCCGTCAGGCCCGCGCCGGCCAGCGCCGCGCGCAGGGTATCCACTTCGGCCTTCTGCACGAAGTCCAGCGTGAGCTGCTGGCCGCCCGTGAAGTCCACGCCGAAGTTGGCGCTGCCGCGATGCACCGCCACCGCCAGCGAACCGGCAATGATCACCAGCGAGGCAATGCCCGCCACCCACCGCTTGGCCATGAAGTCCACCTTGGTTTCCTTGACCCACTGGGTCATGGTCAGCTTGTTCAGGTAGCCGTGGCCTTCCAGGAAGTCGAACACCATGCGCGTGCCGACAATGGCCGTATACATGCTGGCAATGATGCCCGCCGTCAGCGTGACCGCAAACCCCTTCACCGGGCCGGAGCCCATCCAGAAGAGGATGACTGCCGTCAGCAGCGTGGTCAGATTGGAGTCGAAGATGGTTGAAAACGCCTTGTCATAGCCCGCGGAAATGGCGGCTCCGAAGCGTTTGCCCAGGCGCATTTCTTCGCGGATGCGCTCAAAGATCAGCACGTTGGCATCCACCGCCATGCCGACGGTCAGCACAATACCGGCAATGCCCGGCAGCGTCAGTACCGGCAACTGCACGCCGGAACTGCCCAGCCCCCCCGCCCCGCCCATCAGGCCGAAGAAGCCGCCCGTGATGATCATGCCCAGCGGCAGCAGGATCAAGTTGAACAGCAGTGCCAGCACGGCCACAAAACCGGCAAAGCGGTAATAGACCACCATGAACAGCGCCACGGCCACAAAGCCCAGCCCGGCCGCCCGCCAGCCGCTTTGGATGGAGTCCACGCCCAGCGTGGGGTCCACGCTGCGTTCTTCGATCACCCGCAGCGGGGCCGGCAGCGCGCCGGCGCGCAGCACCAGCGCGAGGTCGCGCGCTTCTTCCAGGGTGAAACTGCCTTCAATGATGGCTTCCCCGCCGGGAATCGAAGTGCGGATGAACGGCGCGGAATAGAGCGTGTTGTCCAGCACAATGCCCAGATAATGCCGCCCGTTGGGGTCGGGATTCTTGACGCCGCCCGGAGCGTGGTCCGCCGTCAGTTGCGCGAATTTCTTGCGCCCGCGCGCATCGAACGAAATCTGCACCACGCGCTGGCCAAATTGCTGGTAGTCCACGTTGGCGCTCTTGAGCGAGTCGCCCGTCAGCTCCGCCTTGCGGCTGACATAATGCGGCACAAAGTAGTCCTTGCCCTGTTCGGTCACTTTTTCCAACAGCAGGTCATAGCCCGCCTTTTCCTCAAAGCGGCGCAGCGCGGCGCGCTCGGCTTCGGTCGGCGGCGGCCCCTTGCGCACCCAGGCATCGCCCTGCGTGCGGCCGGGGATCACGGCCATTTCGTAGCCTTCCGGCACCTTGCGGTCCGCGAACAGGTTGCGGATCAGGTCGTCGTTCTTCGGGTGCACCATGCGGAATTCCAGATACGCCGCTTTGCGGATGTTGGCGGAGGCGCGCTCGCGGTCCTCGGCCTTCATGCCCGGAATCTGCACAATGATACGCCGGTCGCCGTCGGGATAAATGGTCGGCTCGGCCACGCCCATGGAGTCCACGCGGTTGCGCACCACTTCCACCGCGCGGTCGCGCGCGTCGCTCACGCCGCCCACGATGCCTTCGGTGTCGTCAATTTCCAGCGTGTAGCTGGTGCCGCCCTGCAGGTCGAGCCCCAGCTTGACTTTCTCCTTGGGCGGCGCGATCAGCGCCACGCTCCATGCGGTTGCCACCACCAAAATCAGCCATTTCCAGATTGATGCCTTCATACGTCCTCGCGTTTTCTCCACTGCGCCGGCGGCAGCCGCCGGCCAAATCCGTGGCGCTCCCCGCGCCTATTTCTGCTCCGCGCCGTCCGGCGTTTCGCCCTTGTCCAGCACTTGCGACACCGCGCCGCGCACGATTTCCACTTTGACGCCATCGGCAATCTTCACCACCAGCGTCTTGTCCTTCACGTTCGCCACCACGCCCAGGAAGCCCCCGGCAAACAGCACGCGGTCGCCCGTCTTCACCGCGCTCAACAGCGCCTGCCGCTCTTTCTCGCGGCGCTTCTGCGGGCGGATCAGCATGAAATAAAACAGGGCAATCATCAGTCCCAGCCAAATAAACATGAACGCGCCCGATTGCGGCTGCGCCCCCTCGCCGCCCGCCGGGGCGCCCATCATGGCCAACATCATCCAACCATTCATTTTTCAGTTCTCCTCTTTGCCATCAGGCTCCCGCCGCGGCGCCCGGTCCCGGCGCGTCCGGCCCATAAACGCGGGCCGTTTCCGCGCGGAACGCCGCGAACGTTCCCGCCCGGATGCTCTGCCGCAGCCGGGCAATAAAATCAAAATAGCAGTGCATGTTGTGCAGCGCCGTCAGCCGCACGCCCAGGATTTCGCCCACGTTGAGCAGGTGCCGCACATACCCGCGGCTGAACCGCTGGCACGCCACGCACGTGCAGCCTTCCTCCAGCGGGCGCTCATCGAGGCGGTTCACCGCCGCCCGGACCGAGTAGCGGCCCTGGCGGGTGAACACTGTCCCGTGCCGCGCCAGCCGCGTCGGCATCACGCAGTCGAACATGTCCACGCCCAGCGCCACCGACTCGGCCATTTGCCAGAACTGGCCAACGCCCATCAGGTAGCGCGGGCGCGCCCGGGGCAGCAAGCCCGCGGTCATCCGCACGCCCGGCATGATCAGCTCCTCCGGTTCGCCCACGCTCACGCCGCCGATGGCGTAGCCATCGAACGCGCCCAGCGCCAGCAAGCCCTCGGCACAGCGTTCCCGCAACCGCGGGTCCACGCCGCCCTGAACAATGCCGAAAACCAACTGCCCCGGAGCCCGGGGCTGTTGGGCACAACTGGCCGCCCACGATAGGGTGCGCTCCACCGCTTGGCAAGCGTATTCCGGCGGGCAGGGGCACGGCGGACACTCGTCAAACGCCATGGCGATGTCCGACCCCAGAATGCGCTGAATCGCCATGCTTTCCTTCGGCCCCATGAACATCTTGGTGCCGTCCACGTGCGATTGAAACCAAACCCCCTCCGGCGTCATCCGCCGCAAATGCGTCAAGCTGAACACCTGATAGCCCCCGCTATCCGTCAAAATTGCCCGTTTCCAATCCTGAAACCGGTGCAGCCCGCCAAGTTTTTCAATGACCTCCATCCCCGGCCGCACATTCAGGTGATACGTGTTCCCCAGCAAAATCTCGCACCCGTGCGCCTCCAGCTCCCACGGTGCCATGGATTTCACCGTGGCCTGCGTGCCCACCGGCATGAATACCGGCGTCTCCACCGGCCCGTGCGCGGTCCACAGCCGCCCCAGCCGGGCCTGCGACCCCGCATCCTCGTGCAAAATTTCAAATGTGCCGATTTCGGCCATAAAGGCGGGTACTCTACCCCCCGCCCCCGCCCCTGTCGAGGGCAGAGACAGCCAAAACAAAAGGTCGTCAAGCCGCCCCGCCCTGCTATCATGCGAGACGATCAACATGATACGCGTCCTTCTAGCCGGCTTGAGTTTCGACAAGGTTGAGCTGCACGTGGCCGCCGCCCTGCGGCGCGCCGGCGTGCAACTATTCGCCATCAACACCCCCGGCACCCGCGCCATCTCGTGGTGTCAGGAGCACGACATCCCGTTCGTCACCCACGAATTCCGCAACCGCTTCGATCGCGCCGCCATTCGCCTCTACCGCGCCCTGCACGCGGAGCATTCGTTTGATATCATCCACGCGCTCAGCAACCGCGCCCTCTCCACCGCCCTGTGGGCCACCCGCCGCCTCCCCGCTCCGCCCAAAATCGTCGGCTACCGTGGCACCATGGGCCATCTGCACCCTTTGGACCCCGCCTCACGCCTTTCCTATTTATCTCCGCGCGTGGACCGCATCATTTGCGTTTCCCACGCGGTGCAAACCTATCTGCAAGGACTCCGTATCCCCGCCGAACGCCTCGCCGTGATTTGGAAAGGCCACGACCCGGCGTGGTACACCCCCGCCCCCCGCGCCGCGCTGGCGGAATGCGGCATTCCGCCGGAGGCCACGGTTGCGGCCTTTGTCGGCAATATCCGCCCCGTCAAAGGGGTGAATGTTCTGTTGGAGGCTTTCCGCGCCATCCCCCCCACCGAGCCTTTTCACTTGCTGCTATTTGGCGAAGTGCGCGACCGCTCCATCCGCCGGCAAATCGGCCGGCATCCCCATATCCATTTTATTGGCTACCGGCCTGACGCCGCCGCCCTTGCCGGCGCGTGCGATATTGCGGTCATGCCCTCCATCGAGCGCGAAGGCCTCCCCAAGGCCATCTTGGAAAGCATGGCTCAAGGCGTGCCCCCCATCGTCACCGATGTCGGTGGCATGCCCGAACTGGTGGAGCACAACCACTCCGGCCTTGTGGTCCCTTCGCGCGACGCCCCCGCCTTGCGCGCTGCCCTCCTTGATCTACTGCATAACCCCGACCGCCGCCGCGCCATGGGCCAAGCCGCTCGCGAACGGATTGCCGGCCCCTTCCACGTCCGCCACACCGCCGAAAAAACTCTTGCCCTATACCACACCCTCACCACCCCCAGCCCTTGACGGCTCCGGAAAGAGGTTTGGGGTCAGCGCTTAACAATCAACATTCTTGCCCCCGCGCGCTGCGGAAAAATTCGGCATCTGTTTTTTTGCCATTTGGCCACACTGTCCAGAGTTTATAAAGTCTGGACAATTGTTGTAATATTCATATCTAAATCATATACAACTTGTTATGATTATTTTTCTGGTTATTTTTAATCGGCCATTTTGAGAGCAATGTCCACAGTTTATAAACTCTGGACAATTTTAAGGTGACTGATTTTTGTGTTTTTATCCGCGCGGTGAGACCCCGTATGGCAGTTGCCTCCCCACAAAAAATCGGCAAATATCCCAATGTTGACATTGTTAGTGCCTGCCCCAAAACGGTCTCGATTCGCTGGACTTCACGACGGCATTTTTCCAGAGTGGTGTGATAGAGTTTGGGGCTTGGCATGCAGAACCCCACTCGGCGAATTGGCGACGACGAAAAGGCTGGAGATGATGCAATGAAGGTTACCCATTTTATCCGCGCGGCGGCGATGGCCGGCTTGTTGTTTACGCTGGCGGCCGGGTGCACCACCACGGATTTTGTCACCGGTCAGCCGGTGCAGAATATGTATTCCTTGGCGGAGGAAGTACAACTCGGTGGCCAGTTTTACAAAGAGCTGGTGAGCGGTCTCCAAAAAGAAAACGCACCGATTGATCAGGACCCCGCCCGCGTGGCCCTTGTCCGTGAGGTCACTGCGCACATCACCGCCGTGGCGCATATTACCAATTTGCCCTACCACGCAACCTTCGTGGGCGACCCGGATTTCGTCAACGCCTACGCGCTGCCCGGCGGCAACATCATGGTGTTTGAGGGCATCTGGAATCCCAAGGAGGGTCTCGTGCGCACCGTGGATGAACTGGCGGCAGTCATCGGCCACGAAATTGCGCACGTCAATTGCCGTCATTCCACCGAGGCCATGACCCGCCAAATGCTGCCGAACCTGCTGCTGGCCGGCGGCATGATTTGGGCCACGCTGGAGGACAAGGACGACCTGCAACTGCTCTTTGGCGGGTTGATGCTCGTCCACAACGGGTTGATCGTTACCCGCTACTCCCGAGCGGATGAGCTCGAGGCCGACCGCATCGGCATGATGTACATGGCCAAGGCCGGCTATAACCCCGAGGCTGCGCCACGCGTTTGGGAGCGGCTCGCCGGCGCCAGCGACAGCCAATTGGCCAAGGCGTTGAGCATTTTCTCCACGCATCCGCGCGACAAAAAACGAGCCCAGGAACTGCGCAAACATCTGCCGGAGGCCATGGCGTTGTATCAAGCTGCCCCCATCAAACGCGACGGTGCCCGGCTGCTTTCCACCCTGCCGCCCTCCACCACGCCGGCCAAACCAAAATCCGACAAACCCGAGGCCGACTAACCGTAAACTGCCCCTCCCCCCCCGCGCTGGCCGCTACAATGCCCAGCGCACTGTCGTGCATGGACTGTTACGCCTATTCCAAGCCGCGGATTTCGAGATCGCCTTCCGCCAAGCCGAGGTAGTGACCCAGCTCGTGGAAAAACGTCACGCGCACTTCTTCGCGAAAGCTCGCTTCGTCGCCTTCAGCAAAATCCCAGATGTTGTCCACAAACAGCAGGATTTGCGGTGGCAGCGGATCGCCACCCTCGACGCTCTCCGCCCGGCTGGCGCCGACAAACAACCCCAGCAAGTCCGGTTCCAAGCCATCATCGCGGATCATCGCCCGCGTGGGGCGTGGCATGGCCACCACTGGCACATCGGCGGCCAACCGCGCGATGGGCGGCGGCAGTTGCGCGCGCAGCCGGGCCACTTCGGCCAACGCCATTTGTTCCAAGGTCATGGCCATTTGTTTCGCCGCCTTTGCTGCGCCCTGTTCACAGAATCAACATGCAGTCGCCATAACTATAAAACCGATAACGCCGTTCGATGGCTTGGCGATAGGCCTCGCGCACGAAGCCATAGCCGGCAAACGCGCTGATCATCATGATCAACGTGGATTTCGGCAGGTGGAAATTCGTCAGGAGCGCATCCACAACTTTGAAGTCGTAAGGCGGATAAATAAATAATTCGGTACGTCCTTGGCCGGCGCCGAAGCCCTCCGGGCGGGCGGCCGCGCTTTCCAGCGTGCGCACGCTGGTGGTGCCCACCGCCACCACACGCCCCCCCCCGGTTTTGGCGGCCTGCACTTTTGCCGCGGTTTCCGTGGGGATCCACCAACGTTCAAAATCCATTTTGTGGTCACGCACGTTTTCCGTGGTGACGGGGCGAAACGTGCCCAGCCCAACGTGCAGGGTCACTGCTGTCTGCGCCACGCCCATGGTCGCAAGCCGTTGCAGCACCTCCGGGGTGAAATGCAGCCCCGCCGTCGGCGCGGCCACCGCCCCTGGATCGCGCGCGAACACGGTTTGGTAGCGTTCCTTATCCGCAGCGCGCTGGGTGGGCGTGGTCTCTTTGCGGGCGATGTAGGGCGGGAGCGGCGTTTGCCCGATCCGTTCCAACACTTCCAACCATGGCAAAGCTGACTCCACCCGGATTTGCACCCGCCCCAGTTCTCCCTCCGCCAGCAGCGTCACCACGGCCAGATCATCATCCAGGATCACCTGCTCGCCCGGCACCGGGCGTCGGCGCGAACGCATCAGCGCGTCCCACACCCCGGGGGCAACCTCCTCCAGCAGCAAAAACTCCACGCGCCCGCCAGTGCCCGGCTTGGCCTTCCGGCCGAAAATCCGCGCGGGGATCACGCGGGTATCGTTCACCACCAGCAAGTCGGCGGGCCGCAAAAAATCCGGCAGCTCGGCAAAGGTGCGGTGTTGAACGGTGCGGGCCGCTCGATCCAGCACCATCATGCGCGCGCCGTCGCGGCGCGCGGCCGGTTCCTGCGCGATTAGCTCCGGCGGCAGGTCGTAGTCAAAATCCGCAACCTTCATCGGCCCAGCAGCAGGCGGCGCTGCACCACCATGCCGACCACCGTTGCCAAAAAGGCGCCCAGCAACACCAGCCCCACGTTTTTCCACCAGCCGCCGCGGGCTTTTTCTGGCGCGGGCGGCGCGGCATCTTCAGCGGTGGCGTCCGGCAAGTCTTCGCCTTGTAGCGGATCATCCTCAACGGCATCGACCACTGCCGGCGCAGGCGGGGGTGGCGCAGGCTTCACCACCGGCTGTGGTGCGGGCCGCGAAGCCTTCTGCATTCCGATGGCCAACAGCTCCGTTGCCTTGGCATCGCGAGTCTTGCGGTCCACACTGCCCATCACCACCGCAATGACGCGAGCGCCATCGCGCTGCACCGTCGCGGCAATCGAGTAGCCCGCTGCTGTGAAATAGCCTGTTTTGAGTCCATCGCAGCCCGGCACGCTCGTCAGCAAATGGTTATGCGTGCGCATCTCGAACAACCGGGGCTCGGGGCGAAAAACCCGAAACGTGGCCGAGGTGTACTTGAGCGCATCGGGGTGCTCCTTGAGCAGCGCCACACACAGTTTGGCGAAGTCACGCGGGGTCGTAATGTCAGCACGCTGCCCCGCCGCCGGCGGCAAACCGTGTGGCGACTGGAACTGGGTGATGGGCGAAAGGCCCAGCTCGCGCGCCTTGTCATTCATCATCCGCACGAATCCCTCGCGCGTGCCGCCCACATGCAGTGCTAGCGCCAGCGCCGCGTCATTCGCCGACTGAATGATCAGGGCGTAGAGCATATCCTCCACGCTGAATGACTCACGCGGGTCCAAATAGACCTGCGAACCGCCGATGGCCGCCACCTCCGGAGTCACCCGCACCATGTCATCCAGCCGCACGCTGCCTCGTTTAACGCCATCCAAAACGATGAACAAATCCATCAATTTAAGCATACTGGCGGGGAACCCCGCGCGGTCGGCATTATCCTCGAACAGCGCTTCCCCGGTGTTCGCATCCACCACAATCGCGCCCCGGTACGGATTCATTGAAATCGGCGGTTCCGGCGCGCCCCGCACCATCACCGAGCCCATCACCCCCGCCAAACACATAACCATCAGATATTTTTTCATGCGCCCCTTGTAGCCATCCCCCTTCCGAAATTCAAGACCAACCCTGATTTTCAAGTCTCCCGTTGTTTTGAGCGGCTGAAAAGTCCCGCTTGGGATGAGTGAACTCCCCTCGTCAAACCAACCTCTTTGTTTTTGCCATTTGAACGATGTCATCCAGAGTTTATAAAGTGTGGATGATTTTTGTAATATTCATATCAAGATCATATACAATCTGTTATGTATATTTTTTAGGCTATTTTTGATCGGCTGTTTTGAAGGCACCATCCAGAGTTTATAAACTCTGGATGAATTTGAGGTGACTGATTTTATTTGCGCAAACAAAATCCGCGCTGCCGTCAGAATACGACGGCAACGCGGATTGACTGATCAGATACTTGGACTAGCGCACGGTTAGAATGAGAACCGCAGGCCGACGTTTACACCGAGGCCGCTCAACTTGGCCTTCTCGCCGCCAGTATCTATTCTCCTCCCGTCAACCTTTACGCCATCAACCTCCAAAAAGCGGTACTGGGCTTCGCCAAATATCGCAATGGATTCGTTGAGCGCAAAAGCGGCACCGGCCACTCCGTAGAAACAGAATTCGTCGTCGAGATCAACGTCGTCAGCTTCCGGAATAATGGCATAACCGCCGCCGCCACCGCCGTACAGCGTCAGCGGTACGTCTTCGCCCAAGGGGAGATTGAAGATCAAGCCAGCTTCGAGCGGGATGATGAACAGCTCGTCGTCGCCATCCCAGTCGTCGAACTTGGTCACGCACGAGGCGCGCAGCTCAATGGCCAGGAATTCCGTAAGATCTCCAGAAAACTTGACGCCGCCGCCGAATCCCGGGCCCAAGTCCTTGGTATCCCAATAGGACCCGAAGATCCCCAGCCCGCCTGCGGCAGACGCCATCGTGGCGCACAGCCCCACCATCATCAACACAAGAACCCCAGTCGCGTCCCAACGTTTAGACAAGACAGCTATGTAACATGCTTATCATGAGCATGTTAAACCAGATAAAGACTGTTATCGACTTGAACTTGCCATTACGATCTGACCTTCCGAAACAGGCG
>Ga0116188_1001793_pt1 | contig 17878 bp, 11 predicted proteins | sample AD_JPNTR2_MetaG_FD_89807 | JGI IMG/M metagenome (GOLD analysis project Ga0116188, IMG submission 89807) | Active sludge microbial communities of municipal wastewater-treating anaerobic digesters from Japan - AD_JPNTR2_MetaG | ecosystem: Engineered > Bioreactor > Anaerobic > Digestate | place...
CGTGCCCAGCCATTTATAATGTAGAAGAAAGCATTCCTGTCCAGTTCAATGGAATTTTTTGGCAAACCATGCTTTTTAAGCTGTTTGGGTAAAAGAAAATGTTTTGCAATTTTGTATTTTTCTTCAGCAATATAGCCGGGAATGCGTATAACTTCCATGCGGTCAAGTAAAACATCGGGTATGGTGTCGGTAGTATTGGCAGTGGTAATGAAAAGTACTTTTGAAAGGTCAAATGGCATATCAATGTAATGATCCCTGAATGAATGGTTTTGTTCATAATCAAGGACTTCCAGAAGCGAAGCTGCAGGATCCCCCTGATAACTCTGATACAGTTTATCAATTTCATCAAGCATGAACACAGGATTTTTAGATTTGCATATCTTCAAGCCCTGGATTATTTTTCCAGGCATTGCCCCAATATAGGTACGGCGATGACCTTTTATTTCGGCTTCGTCACGTATGCCACCCAACGATACCCTGAAGAATGTACGTTTTAAGGAATCAGCTATAGCCTGTCCCAGTGATGTTTTCCCAACTCCCGGAGGGCCAACAAGACATAGTATTGAGCCTCCGGAATCAGGTTTTAGCATCCTGACCGATAGAAACTCCAATATGCGTTCTTTGACATCATCAAGCCCGTAATGGCTTTTCTTTAAGATTTTTTCCGCCCGTGTAATATCAAGGCAATCTTCTGTATACGTATTCCATGGCAGGGATAGAACAGTATCCAGATAGGTGCGGGCAATGATATATTCGGGTGTATTTGATTCAATATAATAAAGACGGTTAAGCTCATCCTGTATTTTTTCTTTTGGCTCACCCTTGAGATTCAGCGTTTCAATTTTTGATTTCATCTGCTGAATTTCGTTGCTACGGTCATCATCAAGCCCTAATTCCTGTTTGATTATCTTTAGCTGCTCACGTAAAAAATAATCCCGTTGCTGTTTGTATATTTTTTCGTTTATCTGGTTCTGTATTTTACGCTGAACAGAAACTACTTCCAGTTCCTTTTGCAAAAGTACCAGTACCTTTTCAAGGCGCTTTTTTACATTAATTGTCTCCAGAATATTCTGGTATTCCTGTTTTTCTAAATTTAATATTGATGTAACAAAGTCAGCTATTCGGCCGGGCTCATCAACATTCAGCATGGTAAGCTTCATCTCTTCTGTAAATAGAGGGTTGCTTTCAGAAAGAATTTTAAGCTGGCTCAAAATAGCCCGGGTTAATGCCTTGATTTCAAGGTTTTTTGGATTTGCTTTGTCATAGATGTATTCAACTTTTGCAATGATACTTTTTTTATCATCGATAATTTTAGTGATTCTGAACCGACAGATACTATTTATCAGGACATTAATGCTTTCATCAGGAAGATTAATCTTTTTGATTATCTTTGCTGCGGTACCAAACATCTCTATGTCATCTATCTCCACGTCTTCAACATCATCATCTTTCAATACAGCTAAACCAATAGCCCGTGAGGTATTTAGTGCATCATCAATTGAACGCATGAACCGTGGTTTTGCAATGATAAGCGGAGTTATGATACCTGGAAATATGGGCCTGTATCGTACAGGTATGATGTGTATGGTAGAAGGTAGATTGGTATCAATCTTTGATAGATCGCTGGCAAGTATTGTATTTTCTATCTGGATGGTGTCATTATCAAAGTATTCTTCAAAATTCATTAATTATCTCCACAGAACCATAAGTAATTTTAATACTATCAGAATAATTGTTTTTTGGCTACATATTTTTTTAATTTAATGAAAAAGTAGATTATCACAAGACATAATAAAAGCAGCACTATTACTTTGCTATATTGTGATAACAGGTGGCTAACTTTACCCTGTACTGTAAGCCAGTTGTTCCCCAATGAATATCCTAAGTATATAAGAATAAGATTCCATATAGATGAACTGATAAATGAAAACAACAGAACTTTATATGTGGATAAATTTGAAAAGCCTGCAGTCAAAGATATAACACTGCGAATACCGGGTAAAAACCGGTTGGCTAAAACCAGCCATATTCCGTACATCTGTACCCATTGCTCAGCTTTTAATATAGCTTCTTTTTTGAAGAAAGTAAAGTTTTTTTTGATGAGTAGCTCTTTGCCAAAAAACTTACCAACCAGAAAAAGAAGTGTAAATCCTATAACCGAACCAAGCGTTGTTGACAGGTAAACCCAGAAAAAATGTAATTTACCTGTTCCAACCATGAAAGCACCAAACGCAGTAACAACATCACCGGGTACTGGCGGAATCAGGTTTTCCAGTATAGCAGAAATGCACAGAAGTAGATACAGTAACGGATTGCTTTTACTATCTAATAACACTGGCAGCTGTTGTATAAGGTTATCTAACATAATGATACATTCTTTGGTAAATTTCAGGAATTATAGATGTACTTACTGTAAAAAATAATTTACCTGTTATTATTGAAACTTTTATATTGATACTAAGTGCATTGATTATGGTATATTATGTAACATTGTGACTGATTGTTGCAAATAATATAAACAGGTATTGAAAAAAATTGATTTACTTGTTATAATGTTATTGTTCAAGTGGATAGAAAATCTTTCATAAAGACGACACTATAATGTTCTCATTATTTTGTCAAGTATGCTTATACAGTATATATTTTTACATTGAAGTAGGTTAAAAACAATAATAGGTGGTTGGTGAGCTGGTCATATTTATTATGTGCAAATCCAATTGTATTAAATTATTGACAATGTTATATTGATATACGATTTTAATATATTGTTCTGAGTTGAAAGCAAAGAATCAATAGTTACAAACAACGATATTCTTCATGTACGTAGCTTTACACTGAATTCTGTTTTAAAGGAGATGTTGATGTTTATGAGGAAATATATACTATTTATTGTGGTAATAACCATGATAGCATGCAGTACAGCAACTGTTAAAGAAAAGGAAGATCCATTTGCACAGGATAATAAAAAGTTTCTTGAAGAAAAAAGTGGTACGGAGCTTTTCAGGGTATTAATAACTCCCGATAACTATCAGGTAGTTCAGTTGAATTATCAGGGTAGAATCACACGCAATAATGATGAAAGTGGCGATAAGTACATACTTGAAGAAGTGGCACAGTATAATCAAATTGATGAAGCACGCGAGGGTATAGTGACAGTTTGGTTATTCCCTGATTCAGGTGCAATAATGAAGATACGACCAACTCAACTTACATTTCTGGTTGAACTGGATAACCTTATTGTTCAGGATCTGCAGCGATGGACTTTTTCATTTCCCGAGAAAACAATTGAACCAACAAAATTTGATGTAAAATACAGGATAGTGCTCAGAAAAAAACTTTCTGATGAAGAAATAATGCAGCAAATTAGGGAAAAAATAAAAGATAAAACCCAATAAAAAACCTTACAGAGAAGAAGTATTTATTATCAGCCGCACTGCATTCTCATCAATTAAAAGCTTGTTGGCTATTTCCTGAGAACTCCATCCTTTATTGGAGAGCTCTCGAACGGTTTTTATCAGCCTCTCATTGATATTGACGTTTGGGATGCCTTTAATCTCTTTGCCAATAACTGTGTTACTTTCTATAGCTTTAAGAAAATCAGCAAACTGTTTCATGCGCTTATCGGTTTCAGTAAACATTAGTTGAAGGCGGTTATCAGTCTGGCTGATTTCATCACGCATATCTTCTAATTTCTGGAACATGGCATTTACCTGTTTGATGCGCTCTTCTATGTGTGCAGTGAGGCTTTCAAGTTCGGCAAAATGCTCCTTAACTTCTCTAATTTCCTGCTCACGTGTTTTAAGAATAAGTGTATTTTCTTCAATACTATGCAGGTATCCTGTGAGACGCTCAATCTTCTTTTCTGATTTTTCAACTGTTGACTGAAATGCTTTTATTCTTGTTTCAATTGATTTCATAATAAGGTCAGCTTTATTGACCGATTCTAAATTTTTGGTTATGGTAGTTTCATATTCCTGTAATTCGTGAATTCTGTTTTCCAGATCATTATACACTTTTGCAAGAGCATCAATACGGGCATTGAACTGGTCAATTTTTAACATACCGTCCTGTAATGAATCTGCCTTTAATGAAATCATATCAGCCAGCTCCATGAGAGCTTTAATTTCAGATTCAACTGTAGCAAGTTTTTCTTTTCGTGATTCAAATACCTTCAGCTCACGCTCAACAGTCCTGCGAATATCCTTGATTGATTCAGCTTTTTCCAGAAATTCATCTAATTTTTTTGATTCTTCCCGTGACTGAGCAAGTATGGTGTTGAGCTCGGTCAAGGCGCCCTGAACTGTTTTGAGCATATCATCGGTGCGCGTAAAAATTTTGTGGTTTTCTTCCAGACTTAAAAGCTCTTCTTTCATTGATGCAATATGCTGGCTCATGGTATCAAATTCATTTCTGGCTTCAGCTATCTTTGACTCAATTGATTGATGTACCTGCCGTTCTATCTGGTTTGCCCGTTCGGTTAAGTTCTGGAAACGCAATTCTATGGCCTGATATTCGGTAACTAACGTTTTAAGCTGTTCTTCTGATTTATCAACCAGCCTGTGTTCCATCTCAATAAATTTTTCGCCAAATTCCTCAATACGGGTTTTTATATCTTCAGCTTCTTTACGTGCAGCTTTCACGATTTCATCTTTTTTAGAGATTGCATGAAGGTTTAATGTATCAAATGCGGTTCGGATTTTGTTGACTTCTTCGTCAAATGAGGCAATGAGTTGAGCTTTTGATTCATCTATATTTTGTTCAATTAGTCGAAGTTTATCATATACTTTTTCAATATCACCGTTGACCTGTTCAAGTAAGGTTTCACGCATATCCTTAAATTCCTTCATGGAACTGGCAATGCTACTTTTTACGTCATTAGCCTTTTCCTTGAGGTCAGCAAAAATACTGTTTTCAACTTCAGTAATGGAAGATTTAAGTTCCAGAATCTGATCGCTGACTTCAGCAAGCTCTTTTCGCATTGACGATGTTGAGGTTATCCTGATCTGATCAAGATCCTGTTCAAAGTCTTCAATGGATTTAGCCAGTGTTGCAATTTTCTGGTTTAAGTCAGTAAAAACGCGGCGTTCAGCTGATTCAACACGCTGTTCAATTGAGTCAACCGATTTTGTTACCGTATCTATCTTTAAGCGTATATTTTCCAGGATTGCATCGCCGGTATTGGTTATGTTTTGTTCCATGCGCGATAGCGACTCCGAAAAATTGCGGGTAAGAAGGTCAACCTTTTCCTGTGAAGCCATAAGTATCCGTTCTTCTTTTATATTAATAGAATCACGGAGTTTATTGATCTGTTCAGCAATTTCTTCAGATAGTTCCCGTGATCGTTCTCGGACTTTGTCATTGAAGGTTTGCAATACCACCGATGTTTCTTTTTCTAATTTGGAAAGGTTGTCGGTAAGATAGTTAATCTTTTTAGCTATATCGCCAAAACTTGCCCGGGATGCGGCAATATATTCTATCTGCTGATTGACATCACGTGCTGCATTTGAGATGACTTTCAGATCCTCTTCTACTTTTTTAAGGTTTGTTTTTTCAATATCAAGGCCTTTAAGCTTTTCTTCAATTTCCGCAATTGAACCATTGAGATGATTGCTGAGTGCCTGAGCTTTTTTTAGCATGATATCCAGTTCAATAGTAGAATCATTGAACTTACGTTCTTCTTCCTGGGCTAACTTTTTAAAGTCATCCAGCACTTTTGATGTATATCGTTTAACTTTGGTTATTCGTAAGTTGGAGCGGTCAAGACGCCGGAAGAAGAGTATCATAAATAAACAGGATACCAGCGTCACAATATTCCATATCATTGTTTAATACTCCTTTTATATGAAAATTAACTGCAAATACACTACAATTATGAAAAACTATATTCCCGGTACAAAGATTTACTTTTAGCCCCTGCACGGTATACTATAGAGAACAAAAAATCACACTTTTTACATTAAAATTATACATAAAACAATTAATTAAATTTGTCAACATAATTTTATGTCACATTAAAAAATGATTGACTTCACTTAAAAAAATTAGAATTTGGCCAAAACATTCAATTATAAACCCTTCACTGTCTCTGGTGGTGAAGGTTTTAATACTTTTATTTGATTTTGAAAAACTTACATAGATTGGTCATACGATGATGAGAAGAGTGATTGTAAGTACAATAGTAGTATGTGCTGTAGCATTGCTTGCTTTTGCATATCAGGATTTAAAGCCTGGGCATAATCTTTTACCGGAGCTATCGCACACAAAAAAAGTGAAGTATAAAACTACATGGAAAATAACTGCTTACTGTCCGGGTCGATGCTGTAATACACGATTTACAAAAACCGGGATTGACGACTATACCAACTGTACTGCTGTGGGTGGGTTGACATTAACAGGTCTTCTGGATACAGGAGTTCATGTTGTAGCAGTTGACCCGTCTGTTATTCCTCTGGGTTCAATTATAAAGTATAATAATACATATTATGTTGCTCTTGATACGGGCAGTGCCATAAAAGGTTTTACGCTTGATATATTGATGGCCGAACACAGGCAAGCTCATGATTTTGGTGTTCAATACTGTGATGATGTGGAGATTTTTATCCCTGAAAATCCCGGAGAGATTATTGAAGCAATTAAGGTTAAAGCTGGGGTCAGAAAACCCTGACCCCGGAGATGCTTTCAGCCACATTGAATGCGTGGTCCCCGATTTTTTCAAATTTAGATAGCATATCTATAAAAATAAGTCCAGCGTTTACATCGCACACTCCTTCATTTAAACGGTTTACGTGACCTTTGCGCAATTCACTGCGAAGTTCGTCAATCCTGTCTTCAAGGAATTTTGAATCAGTCATAATATCCTTATTGCGGATGGTGATGTTGTTGTTCAGTAAAACAAGAAACTCGCGAACTTTTGAGGCAATTTCATCAATGCCATTGACTGCTTCTTCTGAGAATTCAATTCCCGACTCATATTTTCTGCGGATAAGTTTCAGCAATGATTCACAGTTATCGCCCATTCGCTCCAATTCGTTGACAGTATGCAGTAACGATGAGACTTCTTCACTCTGCTTATATGATATATTGTTCTGTAAGATGTTTACCAGAAAATTGGATATTTCTTTTTCAAGATGGTCAGTAAGATTTTCAAGTTTCAATATTTGCTCAACCTGTGTACCCAATTTTTCCTTTGGATGATGGAAAACATCTATGACCATGTCAAACATCTCAAGGACAATTCCGCACATACGTTTAATTTCAAGACGTGCCTGGTTTATATTAATTGTAGGTGTGGAAACTAAGGCAGTGGTGATATATTTCAAATGAAATTCATCCTTTTCATCTTCTGGTTTTGGTGCTAACTTAATGGAAAGTTTGGCTAAAATATTGGCAAAAGGCAGGAATACAATGGTATTGATAACATTAAAACAGGTATGAAATGCTGCCATGTGATCTGCTATTACTCTGGAACGTACCGCTAATATATCAGAATAAGGGTTGCCAGGTACTATCCAGTCAACAAAGGGTACAAAGAATTTATGAAAGATAAGCATAATCCACAGTACCCCTAATGTGTTAAATAAAAAGTGTGCTCGTGCAGCCTGCTTTGCTTCGGTTGATGCACCTATAGCGGCAATGTTGGCAGTGATTGTTGTTCCAATATTTTCACCTAATATAAATGCGCAGGCAGTGGGAAAATCAATGAGGCCATTAACTGCCAGTGTCATGGTCATGGCAACCGTGGCACTGGATGATTGTACTATCATGGTTACTATAGTACCGATAGCGACCACAATTAATGTAGAAGGTATATCAACTGCACTGAAGCGCGTCATCATATTCAGTATTGCTTCGGAATTGCGCAGGTCTTTAACGGCATTACTCATAATATCAAGACCAAAGAAAAGCACACCAAAACCAAGTAATACTTCACCGTAGTAACGTACTTTTTCATTGGATACAAACCGGATAAAAAAGCCAATGCCAATGCAGGGTAGGGCAACAGCGGTAATTTTTACTTTAAATCCAATCAATGCAACAAGCCAGCCGGTGACAGTGGTTCCTATGTTGGCACCAAATATGATGCCAATAGACTGTTGCAGTGTTAAAAGGCCAGCACTAACAAAGCTTACCAGCATTACTGTGGTGGCGCTTGATGACTGAATAATAGATGTGATAAATAAACCAGTGAAGACTCCTTTAATTCTGTTATTGCTGACTTTCCATAAATATACCTTTCAACCTATCACCTGCTGCCTGTTGCAGTGATTCGCTCATGATTTTCATTCCAAATAAAAACAATCCCAATCCACCAAAGATTGTGATACCTATCGAAAAGCCATCCATAGTGTATAACCTCGAGTTAATAATTTATATTCATATACAAATAGTAAAACATTATTCTATTGTGGCATAGCAAGCTTATCTTGTTCTTTTACTTCATTTTCTTTAAGCCGCACATCATACGCTGATTGATTAATGGGTAATGGAAAACTTTCGCCTTTTTCCTCGTCAAGCTGATTGGTTCGGGTATCAGCGTTTGGGTTTACAGGCTCTTCTGTTTTACCTGAAAAACGCTCTAAACTTGATTGTATGGAAGGGTCATTGGGGTCAAGCAGTTTTGCCTTTTCATAGTAGCGTTTTGCTTCTTCAATGTTTTTCAGTGATTCATAACACAGGCCAATATTGAAGAATAATGATGCTGTTGCCATATTCATCTGGTGGGCCTGCAGCAAATAATTCAGCGCCTCAGTATATTTGCCCTGTGATACCAGCAGTATTCCAAGCTGATACAGAACATCAGGATTATTAGGGTTCATTCGCATTGCATTATTAAGGTATTTAAATGCATTGTCCATATTCTGAATGGTTGCGCTTATAATGCCGATGCGATAGTTTGCAGTAAAATTATTGGGATTTACAGCAAGCAATGCGGAATATAATGAAATAGCTTTATCCCATTGCTTGTCCTTTTCGTACATCAGTGCAATATTTTCATAGAGTTTTTCCTTGTATGCAATTACATTAATAATGTATTGCCGTAGTGAAGGTGTATATTCACCTGTCCGCCGCAATTCCATGAGTGCCTGCATCTCACGTTCATATTGTTCCTTTAATCCATAATATTCAGACTGCTTTAAAAGCTGATTAATTCGCTTTGCATAGAACATACGAAGTTGCAGTGTATTAGCCCAGTATGGAGTTTTATCGGCAAGCCCTGTAACGGCATCATTGGTATTAATAACAGTATCAATAAAGCTGTTTGGGTATATTGTGGTATCTGGTTTACTAAACCGTAGCATTACAGTACTGTTTTCCCCATCGTCAGGTAATACCGATTGTACAGATGTACTAAGTATATAGGATAATGCATGCTCAGGATTGATGAAAAGGTTTGAAACTTCTGTTGTCTGAATGAGGTTTTCCAATGTTTGCATTTTGGCCTGATCAATAGCAAATCCGTCCTGTTTATCTGTTGCGCCAATAATCATAAGATTTCCGTATATGGCAACCATTGAATGTGTAAAAGATTTTTGCAAGGCTTTGCCAAGACTATGTAATTGCTCTGGTGCTATATGGGTTATATCAATAATAGTAAAGTAGTAATCATCAACATGTGGTTTAATGCTGGCAATGTAATTATCAGTAAAGTGAAAGGCATACATGTAATGGTCAAAAATGTTAGGGATATCAATAATGGTCCCTTTTTTGTCTGATAATCCACGGAGGATATCGCTGTTGATGGTGGCATACTGCTGGACACCAGTTATTGTTGGTTTTTGGTAATCAACAATACGCTCAGGGATGTAATCAATAATAACAGGGGCAGGTAATATATGGTAAAGGTTGTTGGTAAAGAATTTATGATAGCCATCAATAATAATGGTGTGTCCGGAACCTGCAAAAAGGCCTGTTAGCACCGTTGCCCGTTTCATATCGCGTGCAAAGTGATCGGTAACCACACATGCAGGTATCCCCTGTATATATGCTGTAGCAGGTTGTGTGATATATGATGCATTAAAATTTGCCATTGCTACAGTGTCATATCCGGTGCAGAATCTATTGACCAGTGTATTTGAAAATGGCAGCCTGAAATAAATATGGGTAATAATAATTGCAGGGATAAATAACAAACTTACAACAAAATAGAGTATTGATGGTACAGAACGTTTTGTATTTTGTAAAAGATACATGCCGGGAAAGATAATCGTGATAATTGCCATAAGGTAAATGAGTATAAAAAACCACAGGTACGTTAATTCTATCCATAAAAATGCAATTATTATGGGAATGGGTATAATAAAGAAAGAAAAAAGTAGTATAGTATATCGTGACTGATGATTGTTTTTCAGGATAATCTGTTTAAGGGAAGTACCAAATGTTAGTCCTGAAAAAATACTGAAAGGCAGAGCGGTCATAATACTGATATAGTAAGGAATATCATTGCTGTAAATTATAATAATAAAACCCAGGAAAAGGAATGGATAGAGCATCTCACCATAAATAAAAACTGTGTTGTGTGTTTTTATATACTGTGAGGCGATAGTTCCTACGATAAAGCCTGCCGCAATGGCAATTGCTGAATAAAAAATAATTTGCAGGTATAGTCCATACCGGGAAACGATACTCAGCAGTATAAGGATAATAAATATGCTTATGAATGAGACATTGCAGTATGTGAACAGTATATCGTCCCGTGACGTAATTGCACGTTCTTCTGCAACACCACGTGAAATGATTGCTGGCGGGCAAAAGGGGAGGGAAAGGAGTATAGTGAACACACAGGATAGTATGGGTAATACAACATAAAGAATAAGGTAGTGTTGATTATAAAATATGAAAAGCCCAAACGCTAAGGATGCAATAAACGATAGCAGAGCAAAACATACTGCTAAAATAGCAGGATTTTTATCATCGATATAATCGCCAATGGTAGTCTTTAAGTAATATGGGGCTTTTATACCTGTAGAAAAATATAGTAAAAATATCGCCCCATATAGCAGCCAGTAACAATGTTGAAGGATAGTTCCATATGCATTGAGGATATCATTGTACACAAAGGCAGCTATGACAGGAGCTATCGCCACACATACTGCAATAAATTCCTGTATAATAAAAATAATCCTGTGGTTTTGTAATCGTTTTAAAATACTGTTGCCAGCAATTATACCAGCCAGTAACCCTGAAAATGCAAACGTTAAAGTGTATTTCCAGACAGGGGAATACAGTGTCAGTGAGCTTACGTACAGGATATTAAGTAGGGTAAATACTACCAGGGTGGCAATTGAGAAAAATACCGAAAGTAACACAAATCGCCGCTGGGTTATACTGGAATAGTTGAATTCTTTTATGTTCATTTTTTTGAATACGTTCTCCTGCATACTACTGAATTTATTGTTAACCCCTTTAAGGTTATGGTATCTCAATTCTTGATTGATACTATAATGACTTGATGACTAAAACCGCAGTCTTTTTAGCAAATTACTGATACAATTGGCACTGCTGAATGCATTTTTATGACGTAGTATACGCTATCGATAAAAATGACAAGAATTTTTCTTTAGTAAATAATTATTAAGATTTTTTCATGATTTTACCGTAAATTATATATAGAAGCTTTTGGACTTTTTTTGTTGCAGTATTTTATTAATTTTGATATATATGCAATAGAATTTAGTGGAGCGTATATGCACTCAAAAAATGCGTTTGAATATATACCTGAAGACAATCTTGTTGTATTATTTGTATTAATGGTATGTACAGCAGGGTTATATTATTTCTGGTGGATTGCCCGTGTAAGCCGCATTTTCTATGACAATCCCGTTACCAACATACTGCTTACCATTCTCACAGCTGGCGTGTGGCTCATTTATCTAACTATTAAATATATGCAGAAATCTGAAATGCTCAATGGCAGGCAGATGCCCTGGTATATGGTATTATTTTTACCCATAGGCTTTTTGATTATTCAGCACAATATTAATGAGCGGTATTTCACCAGTCAATAACTCATCAGGAGCCATTCATGATTGTACGATGCAGCGAATGTAATGCAGCCTATCAGGTTGATGATGAAAAGGTAGATAACAAGCGTTTTGCATTTACCTGCCCCAAATGCAAGGCTCATGTTATTATTGATAATCGTATAGATATAGCAGCGGATAAAAGTATTGATGATATGATTATGGCTCACGCAGTAGAAGAAAAGCCAAAAAAGATGGCACAGGCTCCAGAAGAGTTTGATACTCTGCTGCAGGAAGAACCATTTGAAAAAGAATATACCGCAGAAAAAATTTCAACAACTGATGAAGATTTACTGGCAGATATTGAATCATTTGATGCAACGCAAGATAAAAAAGACAAAAGTAAGGATGAATTTGAGCCCATTGAAAGCGAAACAATAGATTTGTCTGATTTTTCTGCTGAAGAATTGAAAAGTGCTACTGAAGAAATAACCTTACCTGAAGAACCCATAGAAAAAGATTTGTTGCTTGATGAAGAAATTAAGGCTGATGAGATTTTTTCAAAGGAAAAGGATGTTGATGAAAGTATCACTATAGATTTAGATACCCTTGATATACCTCTTGATGAATCAACAGTAATTGAAGAAGCTGAAATGCCTGGTGAGTCGTCAGTTCTTGAAAAAGAAGAACTACTGGTGGAAGATATGGGGTTTGACGATATTTTAGTGGCAGATGAAGAAATCCCTCAAAAACCAAAAGCAAAAAAAGCGCCTGAAAAAGAACCAATAGATGACATCACGCTGGATCTGGATTCACTTGATATACAACTGGAAGAGCATGCAGAGGTGTTGCCAGGTGAACAGATAATTGAAGAAGACGAAAAGCTAACACTTGAAGATGCAGGAATAACTATTGATGAACTTATAGAAGAAGAAAAGAAACAATCACTTGAAGAGGAAGAAGACTTGAAGCTTTCTTTAGATGAAATTGAGCCCGGTCTTACGGTTGATGACCTGCATAAGGAACTTACAGAATCAGAAATAGAAACCTTAATGTCAAAAGAAATTGAATTACCCGAAGTGGATCTGGATAAATTTGAACTGGAAGAAGGTGAGATTAAAGAATTTGCACCTGAAGAGTTTGAATATGCTGAAAAGGAAAGTTATGATTCAATACCTGCAGGTTTTGTCAATTTAACCATTGATTATGCATTGTCATATTCACGGCCTGGTGCAGTTGCACGGCTTTTAGGGTTATATTTAGTCACGTTGATCCCGCATATTATTGTCAGTTCCATCTATAGTCTTGTATCATCTATAGTTGGATTTTTTAACTGGTGTGTGGTGTTATTTACCGGCCAGTTCATTGATGATTTTGCAGACATGCAGCAGAACACATTACGGTATTATATCGCAATTCTGGCATCTGCAGCTCAGATAACTGAAGACAGGCCTGTTTATGCAGGCAGACCAAAAGTTGAGCACAGCCTGCAGCTTGATATAGTATATCCTTCCGAGCCATCACGCCTGCTAGCTTTTTTGAGGATTACGGGTATTGGAATACTCACAGCAGCACTTCCTCATCTGCTGTTGCTTGCTGTGCTGACTCTGGGAATGCTTATTCTGATTCCTGTTGGCCTTATCAGTATCATTGCAACAAAGCGCTGGCCATCCCTGTTGTTTGATTTCATGTACCGGTATCTGCGCTACTATTCCCGGGTTAATGCATATATTATGGGACTGGTTGACAAATACCCTTCATTTATTTTTTGATAGACATCCCGCATAGCATTCATTACAGTGCCGCTATAAAAATATATATAGCACTCTATGGATATTCATTCTATCATACATACTGTGTTTTCCAGCGGCATGCTGGCAAACTATATCCATGATTTTGAGTATCGTGCCATTCAGGAACAGATGGCAACTGCTATTGCCCGCTCATGGTATGATGAGGAACACATTGTCATTGAAGCGGGGACTGGTACAGGCAAAACGTTTGGGTATTTACTTCCTGCTGCCCTGTTTGCGCTCTTGGAAGATGTTAAAGTGGCGATAGTTACTGAAACAAAGGCTCTGCAGCAGCAATTGATTGTAAAAGATTTGCCTGTGGTTGCTTCTATACTAAAAAACATAACCGATAGTTCCCTGGAATATGCCCTGTGCCTGGGAAGTGCCAATTACCCCTGCTTCCGCAGGTTGCAACATGCAATTGATACTGGAAGTTTTGATAAAAAATTTGCTGGTGAAATAGCAAATCTGCAAAAGCTTTTAAAGAAAAATCACACTCTTACACGCTTTGACGTTCAGGTACCTGATGCTCTGTGGAATACAATCTGCCGTGAATCGGAATTATGCTCAATGAATAAATGCAGGTATAAAAGCACCTGCTCATATATGGAAGCGCGAAAACAGTGGCAGAAGGCACATATTCTTGTCATGAATCATTATCTCTTTTTTTCAAATATTGCTGCGTCAAAGTCGCTGGTGCCGGATTGTAAGGCAGTGGTATTTGACGAAGCACATTCTCTGGAAAGGATTGCGTCAGGTCAGTTAGGCTTTTCTATAAATAGCCAGCATCTTAAAGAAACACTGGAACACATGATACAAAGAAAAAAAGGCGCATCACTGGTAGAGAAGTGGCTACCCCACGGGCTACAACAGGATGCCATTGAAGTATTTGACAATGCATTGCGACAGGTTCAAATATGCAAATCTGTCTGCAATGATATGATACAGGATCTGCAGACACTCAGGCTGCGAAATCCTTTAAAACAATGCCTGCCATTACTGAAGGCTCTGGAAGAGATTATTGGTGTACTTGAAAAAGTGGAAGACGAAAAACTTGATGAAGACCTGCGCTTAGAATATGAGTATCGCAAAAGCATTATTATGAATATATGCAATGATTTAGGCATGATTGTATTTATGGATGATGATAGCTATGTTTACTGGCTGGAAAGGGTAAAAAATGGTCAGGGCACGGTTATTATGTGTGGCCAGCCACTGGATGTTGCTTCCATTATTCGTAAAGAGGTGGTGGAATATTACGACCATTTAGCTTTTGTTTCAGCAACATTGAGTGTTAATAATGCTTTTGATTACTTTGTACAGAGCATTGGTCTTTCACATGTTGAGACTGTAATATTGCCATCACCGTTTGATTTTGCCAGCCAATCGGTTTTATTCATTGATAAAGAGAATGTGGACCCTTCAGAAGACGCCTTTATCCAGAACGCAGCTGAAAAAATAAGGGAAATTATTACAATGGTTAAAGGAAGATGCCTTGTCCTTTTTACGTCGTATACAATGCTACAAAAGATATATGAAAAACTTTGTAACACAGTGCCATATACTATTTTTTCACAACACATGATGAATGCGGCAACAGCTTTACAGGAATATATTGCATGTGACAATGCGGTGCTTTTTGGTACTCATTCATTTTGGCAGGGAGTGGATTTGCCAGGGGATTTAGCCCGTGCAGTTATTATTATGAAGCTGCCGTTTGAGGCACCGGAAAATCCAGTGGTGCAGGCAAAGATTGAAAAAATACAAAAAGAAGGCGGCAACCCGTTCATGAGTTATCAGGTCCCTAATGCGGTGCTCCTATTAAAACAGGGCTTTGGCAGGCTCATCCGAAAATCAACCGATAAAGGCATCATAGCAATTCTTGACCCCCGCATTGTCAGCAAATCATACGGAAGGATATTTTTAGCATCCCTCCCCAATTCAAAAAGGGTATATTCACTAAAAGAGCTACAAGAGGCATATAACAATCTTTACAGATAGTTGTGTGTGTTTGAATTGTTATGCAGAGTATTGGATACAATAGCACATACACATGCACATAAAAAAATACTTGCAATCTGCAAGTATTTTTTTATGATTGCGGCAAAGGGTCTATACTATGAACTATCGCAAACAAATAAAAAGAACAAAAAAAGATATAAATGCACTGATGCGTGAAGTGCTGTGCGCGGTATATCACTTTGAGCGCTTTAAAGAAAAATATTTTGGCATTACCTATGAGTTATACTATGCAATGACATTGATTGACGGTAGCAAGAAAAAGACTATAAGTGACCTTGCCGGCAGCATGGGAATTCCGCTCCATAAGGCAACTCGTATTGTGCAGCGGTTGTGTTCAAAGAGTTTTGTTAAACGTACCACATCTGCACGGGATAAACGGGTTGTGTATGTAAAGCTAACCCATGAGGGCAAAAAGTGCCTTACCACAATTGAAGACTTTTGTTTTGCTACAGTCATGAATAACCTTGCTCATGTATCGGCGGATGAGTTTACAATGTTTGTCCAGGTGGCATCTAAAATTCCTGAAATTTTGGCATTACCACAATTAAATACACATGAGGTGAAGTATGGCAAGTAAATACAAAGGATATATGGGAAAAATTGCTGATATTAATCTTTCAACAGGAAGTGTTTCAGAGTATCCGCTTTCTGATGAAGACCGGGAAAAGTATTTAGGTGGGCGATTTATTGCTACAAAGATTTTGTGGGATGAGCTTAGCCCCGGTGCTGATGCGCTGTCGCCGGAAAATATCTTGATTGTCATGACTTCGCCACTGACGGGTACTGGTGCACCATCAAGCAGCAGATATGATATATCGGCCAAAAGTCCACTTACCGGCCTCATTGGGCATTCCAACAGCGGTGGCAACTTTGGCATGCATTTGAAGCGTGCAGGGTTTGATGGTGTGGTGGTGCGTGGGAAAGCTTCAAAACCGGTATATATAGAATTTGATAATGGCAGTATACACATCAGGGATGCTGGCAATATCTGGGGGATGAATACACAGGATGCTCAAAAGGCAATGGGGCAAGGTGGTACCATGGCTATTGGTCCAGCAGGTGAAAATCAGGTGCTATTTGCATCAGTGGTATCGCAGGAACGCAGCCATGGCAGGTGCGGTATGGGTGCTGTTATGGGCTCTAAAAATCTAAAAGGCATGGTTGCACGCGGCTCAGAGAAGGTTCCTCTTCACAACAGTGAGGAGTTCAAGAAACATGTCAAGCAGTGGATTACCATGTTACAGAAACATCCTGCAACCGGTGAATTTGCACCACGGTACGGTACGGCAGGCTTTTTAACGGCGCTTTCTATGAACAATGCATTGCCTACAAAAAACTTTTCAAAAGGTAGCTTTGATCGTGCATGGAATATTGGTGGAGAACGGTTAGCCGAAGAGTTTTTAGTAAAAAATTCAGGCTGCGTATCATGTCCAATCCGCTGTGGCAGGGTTGTTGAAATTGATGGCAAGGAAGTAAAAGGACCTGAGTATGAAATTTTGTCGCTGCTTGGTTCTAACATGCTTATTGATGACTTAGATGCCATCATTAAATGGAACTATCAGCTTGATCTTTTGGGACTTGATGCCATTACCACCGGGACATTAATGGGATTTGCGGCAGAACTAAATGAGCGTGGTGTATGGAAGTGTGGAATTGAATTTGGAAAAAAGGACAATATATCGCAGATAATTGAAGATATTGCCTACAAGCGTGGTATAGGTCCGGAGCTTTCTAAAGGAGTCAGGTACCTAGCAAAAAAATTCAATGCTGAGGATTATGCTCCGCATGTCAAAGGGCTGGAGTTGGCTGCCTATGAGCCACGTGCTTCGGTTGGGCATGGGTTGGGGTATGCAACAGCATCGCGGGGTGCCTGCCATTTAGATGGTGGGTACATGATATACTTTGAGGTTACCGGGCCTGTGACACTCAATCCCCATCACTATCGCTCAAAACCTTCATGGACCATACTTGATCAGAATTTACTGGCTGCGGTGAGTGCAGGTGGCAATTGTCTGTTTACGTCATGGACATTTGTACCAAACATTGCCTATAAGGTTCCCGGTAGGAAATGGCTTTTTTCCCTGTTACAGTTTATTCTTACAC
>Ga0116188_1001794_pt1 | contig 17877 bp, 17 predicted proteins | sample AD_JPNTR2_MetaG_FD_89807 | JGI IMG/M metagenome (GOLD analysis project Ga0116188, IMG submission 89807) | Active sludge microbial communities of municipal wastewater-treating anaerobic digesters from Japan - AD_JPNTR2_MetaG | ecosystem: Engineered > Bioreactor > Anaerobic > Digestate | place...
AGCCTGTAGTAATTGTAAAAAAATTAATTACTATACTCGAAAGAATAAAAAAACCGTCGAGCGTAAATTAGAATTTAACAAATACTGCCCGTGGTGCAGAAAACACACTCTTCACAAAGAAGTAAAAAAATAAATTATTAAGCTCAATCAATAGATTTTAGGGGCGTAGCTCAGTTGGGAGAGCGGCGGTCTCCAAAACCGCAGGCCGCAGGTTCAAGCCCTGCCGCCCCTGCACTAGAGGACTTTGGGCGTATAAAGTGTCCAAATTCCTCTCTAATATTGAGTTTTTAGAGGTTCTAACCTGTTGGGTGAGCTTATTAACCTCTGGAGCCGCTTTTTCTACTAGAATAAGCGGTTTTGGCTTTATAATACTGAGCTTTCGGTCTTTTAAGAGGAGGTTCGAACCTAAAGCCATGAGGATTTGTTTTTTCTCTTCAAGCGTCCCAATGGTGAATTTCTTTTGAGCATTAGTAGCTAAATTGAAGAGATTTTCTATATTTTCTAACCAAACATTTATTCTTTTATCATTATCATTTAAAAGCTCTTGCAAGCGCCTTTTTTCTGTTAAGAGAGCAGATTTTTTAGTGGCATATTCTTCCTCTGTAATCTCATTGTTTGTTCTCATATCTAGTAAATTGTCTAATTTCTTAATACAAGTTTCGTATGCTTTTTTCTGATTTTCTAAGATTCTATTACGATTTTGAATTTCTTGTTCATTTGCTTTCTTTAATTCTGTTATTAACCAATCTTTAAATTGTGATGGAATGGTTATTTGTCCTAAGATATTTAAAATTTGTTTTTCTAGATCTTTTTCTTCTATACCTTTTTGAGAACAAGGTCCTTTTCTTTTAGTACAATGGTAGTAAATATAATGGTGTACATTACCATTTTTCTGGATTTTGGTTTTTTCTTCTGCTGTAATCATTGCTCCACATTCTCCACATCTGATTAGGCCGGTATAAGCAAAATTATGGCTTTTAGGTTTTGGTCTACCCTTATTTTTTAATAAGAGTTGAATTTGATTATATTCATTTTTGCTAATCATTGGTTCGTATCTTCCTTGATACCAATTGCCACTACCTTTAGGGAATTCAAATTCTCCATAATAAAACGGATCTGTAAAGAGGCGATAAATATTACTTCTCGACATTGGTTTATTATTTCTATTTCGTAGTCCCCATTCTTTCGTAGCAATTGCTAATATCTTAGGTGGAGAATATTTATTTGTTAGCATCAACTCGAACATTTTTTTCACTAAGTCAAATCTTTGAGGGTCTTTGATAATTCGTTGATCCGCTTTGGTAATGGGATTATTAAGATACCCTATTGGTGCAGACCTAGGATAACATCCTTCCTGTGCTTTTTTTAGAAGTCCTCTTTTAACATTAGAACTTAGATCTCGAATATATTGGTTAGCCATTCCGAATTCCAAAGTCATCATTAAAACATTGTCATTAGGGTAGTAGTTTTTTTCATAGGTTTGAATGTGTTGGATTTGTCCTTGCTGAAGCATCCAACTGATTATAGCTCCATCAATTGGATTTCTTGCTAATCTGTCAAGTTTCCAACAGATTATTCCCTGTGCTTCTCCTTTAGAGACTCTTTCAATCATTTGATTAAAGATGGGTCTGCCAGGTGCTTTAGCTGATTGAGCCTCTGTAAGAATATCAATAATTTCTAAGTCTTCCTTAGCAGCTAGTTTTATCAATACGTCTTTTTGCGATTCAATAGAAGCCACCTGTCGATCCTCACTTTCTGAGGATTTTCTAGCATATAGGAAGTATTTAATTTTATTATTCATGTTATTGGTTGCATTTTTAGCATCCTTGCAGTAACAAGGATGGCGCTATTTTATTAATAAGTCAAGTAAATAAGCTAAAAAACTTATAATTGTTGCATTTTATGTGCGTAAACCCCTCAATAAGCCCTAAAAATTGTTAATATCTTTACTTAGATTCCAAAGTTCATTATTTGACTCCTTTTGACTACTTTTTTTAATTGCTAGCCGAAAGGATTAATTAGTCGCTTTACCTTTTATTTACTACCTTTTTCGTATTTTTCAGGTTTTTATACTATAGTTCATTTTTTCAAGAAATTTATTTATTCTAAGAGGTTTTTTCTGTTTAACCATGCACCTTTAGGCGTTTATGCCTTCTTTTTTTGAGACAAATGAGTCATTTTGGTGTGGATTCCCTTTTATTTTCTCTAATTTTATTGCATTTCAGATACTCATTTTACTTAGTAATTATTTCCTTCCATTTGCTCATTTTTATATTTATGAGGCTTTAAATTTCTAGATGGCCCTTCATGATTTTATTTATTTGTGGCTATTTTTTTTGTTAACTAGAGGCCTTCCTTATTTTTTCTGTGATTTTACTCAGTTTCTATCTGCTTACAAAAGCCAAGTTTTTATTTCTACTGTTACAACTATCTTTATAATATTCATCTCTTATATGAAATTATATATCTATAATATTTAAGATGTCTGATTAAGAATTAGACATCTCATCTTCAAGAATAGTTTTTTCATATTCATTCAAGATTTTATTTTCTAGTTTGCTCCAGAACTCAGGGTTTTGGAAAAAGATGATTTCTTTATACTTGTTATAAGATTTAATACTAGGAGGCCTAACTCTATAACCACAGGAATGGGCATGGTAACTATCAGTCATAATTCTAAAACCCGTAATTTTAAGATTTACTGATTGTTGCTCTATTGGTAGCGGAATAGTGAGATTAACATAAGCAAGAGTGCTCTGATTAATGCTTTTTGAAGGGAATATTTCTATTTTGATATCATCTAGACTCATAGTTAGTTTGATTGTTATTTTGTATTTCTTTTTTTTCGTTTTGAGGGATAATTTCTTTTTCTGATGAAAAACACACCACTTGGCATAAATCCAGTAATCTTGTGGCCATTTCTAAGGCTTCGGCATCTGGAATGTCTTCTTTAAAAACCTGTTTATATATCTCTTTAAATTTGTCTAAGGATTCTTGGGAAATCATAGAATGAAGAAAGTATCATAGGAAGAAAGTAAGACCCCTTCTAGGACAAATTTACCCCTAAATCATACCCTCCTCAGCATCTTTTTTGCTCTTAGAGAGTTGGTAAAGATACTGAAGAATGGCTCTTTTCTCTTCTGGGTCATAATCATCTGGATCTACCAATTGGTTAAAGTATTGCTTTATTATCTTAGGGCTGAAGTTTCGACCTTTAATAGCTTCAGCAAAACATATATATGATGAGAAATTTGGGTTCTCCGCTTCGATTTGTTTAAATTTTCTAGCTAGTGATCTCATAATTTTATAAATTAAAATAGTCTGATGTTATAGCATCAGACTATCACGGCATACTTTGTAAAATATACCTATTTAATGACCCTCGATAAAAATCGTTAGGGAATTAATGGCCTACGTTAAATTATATAGTTTACGATTTATGGTATATGTTTTATTCTTCTCGATTTTTCTACACGAATAATTTTTTTGATTTCGTAATATACTAAACCATGATTAGGAAATTCTTTGTCTAATTTTTTTAATATTTGTTTAGCTGAAAGTTCTCTATTTTCCCAAATAAAATCTATTATTTTTCTATCAATCTTCCGCTTTCTTATTCTTTTCGGTTTGGTTCTATACGGCTTCAGAAAATTATTAATTATGGGCCAGTTACGTTCAATAAAATCTAAAACATCTCTTTTAGAAGCGAATTTATGAATGTTGATACTGATGGGGTAAGATAAGAGATAGGATGCTATGATAAATTCTGAATCAATATTTTCATTCCAATATTGTTTATTAATCTTTGAATATTTATTACCATATCTCAACTCCAAAGCATTCATTATTGTACACATATCATGATTATCATACATAAGTTTATCTGGTACCACTGTGCCCCAGTTGAATGTTTCTTTATCATCAATATAATAATCTAAGCCTTCTAATGTTCCGTAAGTAATTTTGTACCTTTCCATTAATTTTATGGCTTCCTCCCCAAATGTTTTATTATTAATTGGTACGTGGCATAATTTTTTAAAATCTTTTCTAAATTGTGCATTTCTTTTTAGATCTTCGATATACTGGGTTAATTTTTTTCTTCCTTGCGATTCTTTTTTATTAAAGTTTTTTTCTAATACATATATAATTTTTCGTTGTTTTTTGGGTATTTTTGAGTTTTTAGTAATTTGATGTGCGATAGGCTCTTTCATGATTTTTGATTAATTTTAATTTCTGCTTTTACAACGAGATTATATTTTTAAAGCTTAATTATACAGATTTCCTCGATTTTATGTTATTATATAATAAATTAATAGAATAACCTAACCCTTATATTGCTTTATAAGGTATGGTGCAAAATCCGTGCAAGGTATTAAGCTCCTCGTCAGAGCACCTTGCACGGTCATATCCCGAAAGGGGTATGGGTAGTCGAAAGACTATCACTGGCGGGGAGCTTTATGTTTCCGGCCAGGCGGAATTAATTACTAATTATGAAGAGAAAAATTCTTTATATTGCAATAGCAATTTTGGCATTAATTGCTATTTATTATTTTCTTGTACCAAAATACTATTTTATACAAAATCCATATGCTAGATGCAATACGATCACAGGGCGATGTGATAGGATGGAAGCTTCTTCTAGTGGCCCCCTTTATTATTGGAAGCCATTTATAAAATAAAGCACTTTTTTCAAATTTTCAAAGCGGCTTAAAATTTGAAAAACAGTTTTCTTATATAAGATATGGGATTGCTCAATAATTACGATTATAATGAAATAGAGAAAAAGACTTATGAGATATATGTTCAATTGTTTACTTTATTTATAGGGAACATTTTAGATCCACAGGAGATACAAAAACTGACGAAAAGATTATTAGATCAGGCAATTGAAGAATCGAAGAAGGAGGGTTCTTATAATCTTCCTTCTAATTTTGGCAGTATTCTTTTAGAGGAAGATAAAGCGGATAACCCTTACATAGAGAAAATAGCAGAAACGATACGAAAGAATCTACCCAAAAAGAGAGCAGAAGGAGTACGAGATGAAGATATAAAATGGTGGTGGAATATGAATGATATCGAAAGGAGGATGATGCTGATATTTGATGACATAAATTCTACATATTATGTTTCATACTATATGGAAAATGAGGGATTAACTGTGCAGGAAGCAATTAAAAAATTAAGGAAAATTTCCCCTTATTACGGAGATCCCTTAGATACAACATACACTCAAGGTGATGATAGGCCATTACCTTATGAATTAAAAGATAGAATTAATATTTACATTGAGAAAAGAGATATAGATAACTACAAGAAGGATACAGAGAAATCATCAAGCTTTAATGCCTTGGTAAGAAAAGAAATCAAAGCAGGAAATATTTAAATTTGTAAGGGAAAATATTAAGAATATTTCAAGTATGACCGATAAAAATGAAAACTCATCCATTTTTGCAAGAGATCTTGCTTTATATACAACTCATTCAGAACGAAGTGCTGATTTGATTGATGAGATAGAAAATATTTTAAATAGAAAGTTAAATGAACAAGAAAGCCTCGCCATTAGATTAGGTATAGAGGGGTTTATTTCTTCTGCCGTCATTTATATTATTTCATGTTTGGCCATAGATGAAAATAAAAAAAGCGCTTTCTTAACTCTATATGGAGAAAACACTCAAAAAATATTCCAAATTTTTAGAGGTTGGTCTTTGAAGGAAATTACGGTCTATAATAATAATGTTGTTTTTGGTATCGGAGAACTTTATTATAAATGTTTAAAGGGTAAAATTGTTCTTTCTATAAAAGATTTGAAGAATTTATGGAATACTTTTGCAGATATGATAATAATGGATTTAAATTATGGGCCAGAAATTACTGAAGGGAATAAGCAAAAAGATATTTTATTGCATAAAGTTATTGAATTAAAATTAGCGCAGTTGTCATATGATATTAGAAGAAAGATCGCTGATAATATAGAACTTCTTAAGTGAATAATCAGTGCCGAAGCGCAGAAATAAATTCTTTGAAAGAGCTTATTTTAGATGATAGATAAGAAAATTCATCTTGATTTATTCTAATGAATTGCCATTTCTGACCAGTTAATTTGGTGATATCTTGGCACCATTGAAGAGCTCTTTTATCTTTATATTCCACTTCAGTTCCTTTTAATCCTTTAGTTTCGATAAGAAAATAGCCATTCTTTGTTTTTAAAATGAAATCAGGATAATAATTTCTCAAGAGATTATCCTCTGATTTATATTCCAGAAAGAATCCTAATCTTGGCACTATTTTTATAAAAGCCTCTACATCATCGGCCTGGTCTAACCATTTAGCAAAATCTACCTCTAAATTACTATCACAGGGTGTATAGTTTAAGATACATTTTTCAGCAGGATAAATCAGTTTTGTCCAAACAAAAGGTTTCATTTCCGAAACTTTTATTATTCCTATCTTTTTAACTTCCTGTTCTGTAAAAGTAAGATCTTTAAAGGTTTCAACAAAAAGATTTATTAACTTAGTTTGTACTGTTAAAGAACTTAAAGTATAAAGCACATCTGGATTATCTAAATCAATCTCTTGATTAAATAATTTAGTTTTTATGTATTCCTTCACCAAAGGATAAAAATCAGCAAAAGAAGTTGGTAATTTAAGTTCTTTTCTAATAAGGTCAGAATAATAGGCGATTACACTACCTGAGTCTCTGGGAACAGGGAGAGTCCATTTTCTTTCTACCAGTTTGGCGTCTTTGATAATATCTCTTCCTTCATAATTAATTTCGGTTTTAGCCTTTTCTAAAGATAATTTTAAAGAAGGCATTTTCTTGATTATTTTCGCATCTAAAACTGGTTCTTTCTTAATTATTCTCGGTGTTAAAATTGGAATTTCTAAATCCTTGCTCTTTTTCTTTTGGTCAACAAAAATAGTTGGTAGGTTAATTTCTTCTTCAACATCAAATTCTGGAAGCTTAAAGTTCTCTTCTTTTTCTAAGATATCTACTAGGCCTAAGAAGTTGTCATTGCCAATTACCTCCAAAGTATTGATGCATTTATTAGGATTAGGATTTAATTCTGGAAACATTTTTCTTAAACCCCTGCCTATAACTTGTTCTGGTAGGATATTTCTTTTACTAGAGAATGCTCTTAACCCTACGATAATATTGACATTTCTTACATCCCATCCTTCATTAAGCATCATCGTGCTTACTATTGCCGCTTCTTTGGCTTCCAAAGAATCAATATTTTTGGCTTTTTCTCTTAACTCGGGAATTTCAGATTTTTTAACTTCTCCTGTGCTATCAGTATGAATTAAAAGAGTTTTCTCTTTTAAATCAGGTAAAGAGTTTAAATATTCATAAATATTATCTGCCATTTCATTATTTTCGCACTGCACGAATAATACTGATTTTTGTGACAGTTTAGCCAATTGTTTTTGATATTCCCGCCATCTTTCTATCCCAGCATTCAGCCAAACGCTATATTGTTCCTTGGGAATAGGAGAAACATAACCTCTAGCTTGTTTTACTTTTCCTCTTAAGGGCAGTTTTACTACGCCCATAATAATTGCTTCTTTCAAAGTAAAATCACAAATAGTCCAAGCAAAAATATTGCCATTTTCATCTTTGGGTGTAGCAGAAAAATCTAATTCCATATTAATTCCTTTCCCGAACTTAGCTGCTAGTTCTTCATTGATATTAATAAGTATCTTTTTCCAAGCTTTATCTAAGCTATATATATGATGAGCCTCATCTTTTAAAATCATTACATTAGGATAATTAGTCAAAACATCTTTGATTCTATCCTCACGATGAATTCTATCCCTACTGAATCTTTCAATCTTAAATATTTTATCAAGTTCCTCCTCTGTTTTTTGCTTTTTGTTAGTTCTTTCCTCTAATTGCTGAATATTAGTCAAAAAGAGGACTTCATTGGGAATTGCTCTCAGGGGATCCTCTCTTAAAATTACTTTTAATTTAAAATCATCTTTCCATTCAGCAGGAATAAATGGCCATTCTTCAAATATTTTTCCTTCTTTAAAATCTCTTTTTAATCTTTCATAAACAATTACATTAGGAGAAATCACTAAAAATTTAGAGGTATAATCATCTTTGTTTTCTCTTTGATGATTGAAATAAGACCAAACAATGCAAAAAGCCATGACAAAAGTTTTACCTGAACCAGTTGCCATTTTGAAAGCATAGAGAGGATATTTATCAACTTTAGGGTCATATTTAAAAGCGCCTTCGCCAAAATCACTGGCTAAATCCACAAATTTTCTTTTACCTAGTACTTCGTAGATATAAATTAAGGTTTCGATTGCTTCTCTTTGAGCAAACCAGAAATGAAAATCCTCTCCATTTACCCAATGGTCTTCTTTAAACCAAAATTCTAGCAATCTCTTAGTAGTTTTAGTAATGTTAGGGTAATCTTTATTTCGCCAATCAAAAACAGCCTTTCTTAAAGAATTAACTAAAAAAGCTTTACTTTTTTCTCGTTGTGAAGGTAAAAGTATCTCTTGTGGTTCAAATTGAATAATCTTTTCTATCTCAGATTTTTCCATTTATTTTATTTTAACATTAACAATTTTACTCACGTCTCCACCAAAGACATCAATTACTTTTACCATTATTTGATACTCACCAGGTTTTGCATAACTATTAGTAGCTTTTGCTTCTACTTTTGGCTCTTTTTTAGTTCGATAACTTTGCCATTGGTTATGAAAAGTATCTCCTTGATAATCCCAATCAACCGCCCAGTAATCAATTAGATCAATTGGGTCTTTAATTTTATCTGCAATTTCAGCTAATTCTGGAGTGGGTGGCAATTGAAAGTCAACTATTTTTAATTCAACTTCTTTTTCTTTTATTTTTGTCTCCAATTCTAAATAAGGCAATTCAAGGAATTTGATATTTTTAGCTATTTTTTCTTCAACTATTTCCTCAGGAATTTTGAAAAGATTTAAATCCAAGCCAACTAAAGCAGCGCTTAATTCGTTATATGAGGGAATTTGAATCAATCTCAAATCAACCTTTGATTTTTGAGCTAATGCTTTTGCTAATTCATTAACTCCATAGCCCCATTCCAGACCCAATACATCCAGAGATTTAAAGTTGTTATTATTGCATTCTTCAACCACAGTTTTGATTTCATTAATGGTAACCGGAGCAGATAAAGAACCAACATGCACCGCTCTTTTTTCTTTTTCTCCGTGAATATAGTTAAACCCAGTTAATGGTTTTGCCTGATAAAGTTGTAAAATAAATTTTACAAATCCCTCTTCTTTTTCTTTCCAATCGCCAATGTTGTAATTGCCAACATTTAAAATTTCAAAGGGACGGCTAGGATAGCCGTATTCTTTTTTATTCTCGTCTAATAAATCTTTGGAACGATGAATATCCAACAATCTTTTTCTGGTTACCTGAATAGCAAACTTTGACAAATCGGCCATTATCCATCTTCGCCCCAGTTTTTCTGCCACCGCACCAGTAGTACCAGAACCACAAAAGAAATCAGCAACAAGGTCACCAGGATTGGAGGAAGTAGAAATAACCCGTTGTAGAAGTTTCTCATTTTTTTCGGTGGTAAAATTATAATTAAACGAATAGGCAGAAATATCAGTCCAGTTTGAATCTAATATTTGATTTCGCTCAGAAGATACCAAATATTCTGGTTTTCCTGTAGTCAGATTTAATCTCAACTCACCTTTTTCTATAGCAAGATCTACTTTTTTCTGATTCCACATCCAGTGACGTCCCGGCGGTGGTAATATTTTTTTACCAAAGAATATTCTTTCTTTTCCTTGTCCAGGGGCGTCTAAAGAGTGCCAGTACTCTTTGTTTTTAACTTCTTTTGTAACCCTATTAAATACCATATTAGCAGACTTCGAGTATAATAAGATCATATCTGTTGCAGTATTAAACTGTTTGATGTTTGGATCACTTTTCTTTATTCTACTTGCCACAATTTCATTTCTAAAATTCTCTGCTCCAAAAATTTCGTCCATTAAAACTTTAACATAATGCCCCACGTGCCAATCCAAATGAACATAAATTGAACCATCATCAGCTAAAAGTTCTCTCATCAAAACCAGCCGTTCATGCATATATTTCAAATAAGAAGCAATGCCTTGACTCCAAGTATCAATATAAGCCCGCTGTTCAATAATGGATGGTTCTTTTTCTACTTCTTCATTTCCAATCGTAGTTTTTACTGAAAAATCCGCTCCAGTAAAAAAGGGCGGATCGATATAAATTAGATTTATTTTTCCAGCTAAAGAGGGAATGCCGCTACTTTTATCGCCTCTCAAAAGAGATTCCATTACTATTTTGTTATCTCCCCAGATAAGTTTATTCTTCCAATCTAAAGGATAGTTTTCAGGATACTTGGTTTTAGGAGAAAACATCTTTCCCAAAGTGCCTTCAGCTTCTTTAATCCTTGGTTCGTTAATTGTTTCGGTAATTTGAAATGGTAAAGCAATTCTTTCAATTTCTGTTTTCTTTTTGGGCCTGATAAAATCTTTATATTTCTCCGCCCAAATCAACTCCACATATTTTTTATCTTTTTCGTTGTTTTCCTTGTTTTTCATATATTTTAAATCTAATTAATTGAGTTCTAATAATCATTATACCACAAAGCCCAAATAAGCTCTAATATAGTATTAGTATATTTTTTTATTGTATTTTACAGGAATTAATATAATATAATCTATAGAGGAAGAAGATTAGCAAATTTTGGCGGAGGAGTGGGTTGCTTTAGAGATTTAAACTACTTTATAACATTATTAAAGATATAAATTCTATTATGCTATTTAATAAAGATATTACAAAAATTACCTTTGAGGATGTAGTTACCTTTTGTGAAGAACGAATTAAAGAAAGTGTTAATCTAGATTATAAAAAGGATTTCCCCCCTAATTTAGAAAAAACCATAGCTGCTTTTGCTAATACAACAGGTGGTTTAATAATTATTGGTGTTGAGGATCAAGATGGTAGACCAAAGTTGCCAGTAGAAGGATTACCTTATACCAAAGGTCTAAGTGAGAAAGTAACTAGTATTATCTTGGATAATATTTATCCTCCTGTATTTCCAGAAATACAAGTTTGTGAACCTTGTAATAACAAAACGTTTGTTATTATCCGAGTGCCACAAAGTGACGCAACGCCGCATTATATCGCACACAAAACTGAAGTATATATCAGGACAAATGATATTAATCATCCTGAAGCATTAGCTACTGCGGATCGAATCGAGTGGTTAATAAATAAGAGAAAAAAGTCTGAAGAGTTGAGAGGTATTTTATATTCTAAGGCTTCAAAAAGGTACGCTAATTATTTGGAACTTAAAAAATGCGAGGGAATTCAATTTGGAGAGGCTACTATATCAATGATTCCTCTTTATCCTTCAGAACCGTATATATCTCCTCAGGAAATTGAAACTATTTACTTTCAGATTCTCAATGGGCTATCTTCTTATCTTCTGGGAAGCAATCAGAGACCTATCGAAGGAGGAATATCAGATTTTGTTTATGATCCAGAAACTCATTTTGTTGCCTATAATGAGCTTAATCAGTTTGGTTTAATCTATCATAAAAAAGACTTAGGGCTTTCAGCGTCTGAAAAAGAAGGCGAGCAAGAAAAATTCGTAAAGAAAGTTTTTCTTTCAGATATTATTCAATTGATAGGTTCATTTTTTGAAGCGGCTACAAATTTCTATGAGAAGTTAGGCTATTGGGGACTAGTAGAATTTAAATTTTCTCTAGAAAAATTATTAGGTATAAAAATAGAAGGTCTAGAGAAGCACGGACTTTACTCCATTATTATTTCATCACCACCAAATATTTCTGTAGATTCGGAGATACAAAAAAAGGGGATTTATTCTGTTGTTGAATTAAAAAATAAGAGGTCTGACTTAATAATAAATCTAATCAAAGATATAGGATGGTCGTTAGGGTGGGATGATATAACTAAGGATAAGATCACAAAGGTTCTTAAGGAAAATCACCGTTTGTAAGACATGAAAAAGTGCTATCTTAATTGTATTTAAGACTTGATATCTATCAAAATATTAAATATTAACTATACAACACAAAAGAGGAAGTTTGTATATCAAGATTTTTATGACCTATAATCCAATATATGATCCAATAGAAGATCAGTCTTTAGATAATAATCATTGTTTTCTGTGTGGCAAGAAACTGACTAGAACCAATCGTACCATAGAACATATTTTTCCAAAATGGCTTCTCAATAGATTTAGCCTTTGGGAACAAACACTCACTTTACCTAACCTGACCACTATTAAATATAAGCAAATTAAAATACCTTGCTGTAAAGATTGCAATAATGCATTTCTTGGTGCTATCGAGAACCGTATTGAAAAAGCATCTAGTAAGGGATATAAGTATTTTAATAAATTGCCCAGAAAAATAATATTTCTATGGTTACTGAAAATATATTATGAACTTCGTTTTATGGATTTAAGATTACTATTAGATCAGAAAGATAATCAACAGGGGACTATTATTAATAAAGAAATTCTGGAAGAGTATAGAATGTGTCATCTTTTTCTTCAGGCTGTAAGAATTAAAGTAAAAATCCATAAACCATGCCCTTGGTCTATATTTATAGTACCTGTACAAAAATACGATAAGAAGGAATTAGATTTTGATTTTAGGGATAATTCGTTTTTTCTAACCATAGCAATTAGAATGGGAGATATTGGGATTATAGCCTGTCTACAGGATAATAATACTCAATATCAGATGTTTAGCAGATATTTTACAAAATTTAAAAAAGTTGATTTGCACCCTTTACAATTTAGCGAACTAGTTGCGAGGGTTTTTTATAAAGAAAGTTTGCGAAATAGAACTCCTTCTTATATAACCTTTTTAGGAGATAATCATTTGGAAGTAATAACTAACCCATTAGGTGGATTTTCATCTCAATTAATATATAATGAATGGGTTCAATCTGATTACGCACAGTGGTTAAGCTTTTTTTTACATCTTGATTATGATCAAATTTATGTGCCACCTAATAAAGTTTGGTCCCTTTTATTTGATGAAAAACACCATATAAGAAAAATTGATATTAAAACTTGTAGTTTTTAGACCAATATTTCTAAAGTATTCTCTAGATTGGGTTTAGAGCGGTTGGATAAAACTTCCTTGATCGTGATGTAGATGATTTAGTCCCCCTCTAATTATGGGACCGCATATACTTATAGACAGGTTCTAACATCCTTTATTAATCTCTGCCCTGAACCACCTAGGGTTCAGGGCCATAAACCCAATGTGGTTTATGGTCCTGTAAAAAGCCTCATTAAATGAGACTTTTTGATTCTTTTAAGAAGGTATGATATAATAAAGACAAAATTAATAATAAAAATATGAAAAAATCTACTGTCATTTCTTTAATTATTATAGTCATTGCCTTAATTTTAATTGGCTATTTTCAATCTCTTCAACAGCCTGTTACTCAGGAAAAACCGATAGTACAAACAGAAACAGAAACTAAGAAAACAAATGGTTTAATTATGTTGATAGAATTTGAAGAAATTAATGGAGTTTTGTGGTGGGAAAAACAGTTGGACCAAAGAAACTTAAATGCTTTGGTTTCTGTTCAGGAAAATATCTTGGAAAAATGTCCGGAAACTTTTAAAAGGCTGGCAGAAAAAGGATATGAGATAGCGGGAAATTATTCCGAGGCTCCGTTTTGGGATATGCCTTATGACAGGCAATTTCAAATTATGAAAAAAACAAAAGAATTAGTGGAAAAAGCTGTGGGAAAACCAATGAGAATTTTTTCTAGCCGATATTTTGCTTACGATGAAAACACTTTGAAAGCGGCAGATGCTTTGGGTATTGAATATGTTTTAGCCAGAGGAACAAAAGGAGTTGAGGCTATTGTTTATTCTCCTTTAGAATATAAAGTGAAAATTATTTCTATCTCCAATGTTCCTTTTGAAGAAATGGGTACTGGCTCTTTGTGCGATTATAGTTTATGGGCAAGAGGGGCCTCAAGTGAAGATTTTGACAAGGTGGTGGAAGGAAGTATTGAAATGAAACCAACTAATATGATTTTGGTTTCTCACGCTTATTTGGGCGGAACTAAAATTGATTGGTGGAAAGTTTATGAAAAGGCTTTAAGTTCGGACAAAGTGTCTTGGAAAAAATTTAATGACTGGCTAAATAATTTAACACCTTTAAAAATGAAAAATTCAGAAATCCCTGTTAACAAAGAAGTAAAATACGAGGTTCCAAAGCCAGCAGTGCCAATCGAAGATTTAGAACAGATTCCTGATTTAAATGAATTAAAATCTCAAGAAACTTTTAGCCCTGTTTGCTACTAAGACTACAAACCTATCTTTCAAAAGCCCTATAAAAGGGGCTTTTTGATTAAATTGAAATTATATAAAATTGTAGTTTTGTGGTAAAATGGAAACAATGATTGGGGTATTTGATTTGGGATTAGGAGGGTTAACGATATTTAAGGAGTTATTGAAAGAACTGCCTGATTATAATTATTTTTATCTGGGAGACAATGCCCGAGTGCCTTATGGTCCGCGTTCGCCAGAGATAATATATCAGTTTACTCAAGAAGCGGTTGATTATTTGTTTAAAACAGGTTGCGAATTGATTATTTTAACTTGTAATACTGCTTCAAGTGTAGCCTTAAAAAGGATTCAACAGGAATATTTGCCAAAAAATTATCCCGAACGTCGAGTTTTGGGAGTAATAAGACCGGCAGTTGAAGGGGTAACTGAGAAAACTTTTAACAATCGGATTGGAATTATTGGCACTGAAGCCACGATTAATTCCGGCGCTTTTGAAAGGGAAATTAAAAAACTTAAACCAGAAGCAAAAGTTTTTACTAGCAGTTGCCCTTTGCTGGTTCCTATTATTGAAGCCGGGGAATTAAATTGGCAAGGATTGGATTTAATTTTAGATAAATATCTATCTCCCTTGAGAAAAAAAGATATTGACGCTTTAATTTTAGGCTGCACTCACTATTCTTTAATAAAAGAAAAAATTCAAAAACATATTGGCAAAGGAGTTCGTTTAATTTCAGAAGAAGAAATCGTGCCGATAAAATTAAAAGATTATTTATGGAGACATCCAGAAATGGAGAAAAGATTAAAAAGGGAAGGCAAAGTGAAATTTTTGGTCACCGCTTATTCGCAAAGATTTCAAGATTTGGCAAAAATGTTTTTGGGAAAAGAAGTAAATTTTGAGAAGGTGGAAATTTAGAGCCAGATTTTAGGCTCTTGATCAGGGGCTGAATAAGTCTTTCAAGAAACAATCATTTTCGGTTGTTTTTTTAAGCAAATTTTGTTAGAATTGTGAGGATAACAAGATGGATAATTCTATAAAGAAAAACGACGAAATTTATAATGAAAGAAATGTAAATTTGTCTATTTATGCTGGCGCTGGCGGAAAAGATGCCGAAGACTGGGCAGAAATGCTTTTAAGAATGTATCAAAGATATGCCGAGAAAAAGGGTTGGAAATTTATTCCGATTGAAATAAAAGACAATGGCTATAAAGGAATCAGTGGCGCGACTGTTCAAATAATCGGAAAAGATGTTTATAAATCTTTGAAAAACGAAAATGGCGTTCATCGGTTAGTGAGGATTTCGCCTTTTTCCAGTCAAAAACTCCGGCATACTTCCTTTGCTTTAGTGGAGGTTTTGCCGATTATTGAAGCAAATGAAATGCCAATTAGAGAAGAAGATTTGGAAATAGAAACATATCGCTCTTCTGGACCAGGTGGGCAAAATGTCCAGAAAGTTGAAACTGCGGTCAGAATTAAGCATAAACCAACTTCAATCGTTGTCAGCTCTCAATCGCAAAGAAGCCAATTTCAAAACAAAGAAAAAGCGTTGGAAATCTTAAGAAGTAAAATCTTTCAGTTAGCCCAACAGGAAAAAGCAAAAACTTTAGAGGAATTAAAAGGAAAAAAAGTGAAAATTGAATGGGGAAATCAAATTCGCTCATATATCCTTCATCCTTATAAAATGATTCGTGACGAGAAAACAGGAAAGAAATGGCAAAATATTGTAGAGCAAGTTTTAGACGGTGATTTGGATTTAATAAGTTAGAATTATGAATTATGAATTTAATATTTAGTATTTTGTATTTATAATTTTGAATTTTGACTTTTGAATTTTGACTTATTTATTATGTCCTTAGTTTATTTCAAAAATGTTTCAAAAAGTTATAAAGATACCGTTATTTTAGACAATGTCACTTTTGAAGTGGAAAAAGGAGAGTTCGTTTGTTTGGTTGGTCGTTCTGGCGTAGGAAAAACCACGCTTTTAAAAATTCTTTATCACGAAGAAAAACCGACCAAAGGTCGGGTATTTTTTGAAGAAAAAGATATTTTTAAATTGAAACCAAAAGAAGTGGTGCAATTACGAAGAAAAATGGGAATGATTTTTCAGGATTTCAAACTTTTAAACAGTAAAACTGCTTATGAAAATGTGGCTTTTGCTTTAGAAACAACTGGTTATCCAGAAGCAGTGGTAAAAAAAGAGGCGAAAGAACTTTTAAAATTAGTTAATTTACAGGATAGAATGGATAATTTTCCTTATCAATTATCTGCCGGTGAAAAACAGAGAGTGGCTTTAGCCAGAGCCTTAATTCATCGGCCGGAAATTATTTTAGCTGACGAACCCACAGGTAATTTAGACCCGATAAATGGGTGGGAAATTATTAAGTTGCTTTTAAAAATCAATGAATTGGGAACTGCTATTATTTTAGCTACTCATGATAAAGAAGCGGTTAATACATTGAATAAAAGAGTAATCAGTATAGAGAATGGAAGAGTAATTCGCGATGAAAAGGAAGGAAAATATTTAATATAAAGAGGAAATAGCAGACAAAATAATTTTTATCTTAAATTATATAAAACTTAAATATGTTGACTATTATCAAAAGAATTTTCCAAACCGCTTTTAAGGGTTTAAAAAGAAATAGCTGGTTAACAGTTGCCTGTATTGTAATGTTAGTGATAAGCACTATTTTATTTACTTCTATTATAATATTTAATTACGCTGCCAATTATTTAGTTAATTATCTAAAAGAAAAGGTGGATATCAGTTTGTATTTTAAACCAGAGATTCCAGAAGAAGATATCTTAAAGATCAGAGACGAGCTTTTAGGAAAAGAAGAGATTGTTTCAATTGATTATGTTTCAAAAGAAGAAGCCTTAAAAAAATTTGAAGAAAGAACTGCTTCTAATCCTTTAATAAAAAAGGCTTTGGAAGAATTAGGAGAAAACCCTTTATCTTCGTCTTTAAATATTAAAGCAAAAGGCACCCAGGAGTATCAAAAAATTGTCAAAGACATTGATAATTCTCCATTTAAAGATAAGTTGATTACCATTGATTTGGCAGAAAATCAACGGGTAATTAATCAAATTCACACTTTATCAAAAACAATTCAATTGGGCTCAATCGGCGCAATGTTAGTTTTAGTTTTTATTAGTTTAATTATTGGTTTTAATACAATTAGAATGGCAATTTTTGCTCTGCATGAGGAAGTAGAAATTATGAAATTAGTTGGTGCTACTCCTTGGTTTATCAGGTGGCCGTTTTTGTTAGAGGGAACCCTTCAAGGATTTTTCGCCTCTGTAATCACTCTGATAATTTTTATTCCTTTAATAATTTGGCTTTCGCCAAAATTTGAAATGGTTTTTGCCGGTTTTCAGCTTGCTCATTATTTTTGGGGCAATTTAGGATTTATTTTTTTGGCTCAGACCTGTTTTTCAATGTTTTTGGGAATTATTTCCAGTTTTTTGGCAATTAACAAGTACCTCAAAGTATAAATTTTCCTAATTTTTGCGGGGTGGTGTAATGGTAGCACAGAGGCCTTTGGAGCCTTTGAT
>Ga0116188_1001797_pt1 | contig 17870 bp, 13 predicted proteins | sample AD_JPNTR2_MetaG_FD_89807 | JGI IMG/M metagenome (GOLD analysis project Ga0116188, IMG submission 89807) | Active sludge microbial communities of municipal wastewater-treating anaerobic digesters from Japan - AD_JPNTR2_MetaG | ecosystem: Engineered > Bioreactor > Anaerobic > Digestate | place...
CGATGGACTGACTGCTTTAGTTGAATCGGGACTTCAAGCCAACGAGAGAATAAGGACAAGGCCGAGACCCTGAGGTATCGCATGAGCAAGAATTCTGACAAGAACAGATCTTTCCTGGCCGCAGGCCGTCTGGCTCGCCTGGCGGGTCTGCTGGCGATCCTCGCCATAATCGCCGTTGCCGTTATGTACAGGCAGGACTTACGAGCTCGAGTCAGCAAAGCATTTGCGGTTGCCGACGAGGACCCTGTTCCAGTGGCCCGGCTGGTCAAAGAGCCGTTTCGGCTCACAGTGCCGGCAATCGGCGAAATCGTGGGACTCGGAAGCACACCGGTGCAGACGCCCAATACTCCATCCGGCAGCTTACGGATTGCCTGGCTTATTCCGGAAGGTACTTTCGTCGAAGCCGGCGATCCGGTTGTCAGGTTCGACAGCACCGATGCCAGGTTGAATTTGGAGAAGCAGGAAAACACCTTAGCCGCCAACCAGGAACGTTTCAAGATTACGATCGACAAGCAGGCGACCGACGCCAAGGTCCTGGGACTTGATCGTCAGGACGCCGAGATGCAATACGACTACGTGATGACTGTCCTTCCGGAGGACGAGACCATCTTCTCCAAATGGGAAATCATCGAGGCAAAGATCGACGCGGGTTTCGTCAAGGAGCGAGTTAATTTCCTGGAAAACAAGGGGAGGGTCCAGAGGCGAATCGCGCGCTCCGATCAACAAATCCTGGCCATTGAACGTAACCAGGCACAGGCCGAGATGAGGGTAGCCCAACAAACGCTCAACTCTCTCGAGTTAAAGGCTCCCGTTTCCGGACTCGCCTTGTGGCGCCGCGACCGACGCCGGGAGCCGCAAGTGGGGGACGAGTCGTTCGGCGGGCAGGTCCTGGTTGAAATCGTTGATCTCAATGTCCTCCAAGCCCGGATATACGTTCTGGAACGGGACGGAGGGCACCTGGCCAAAGGGCAGGAAGTTGTCATCCGCCTGGATGCTGTCCCGGAGAAGGAGTTTCACGGCAAGATCCGGAGTGCCTCGACTCTGGCACAGGCACTGGAACGTAACTCCCCCCTCAAGTATTTCTCTTGCGACGTGGAAATAACCGACGCAGGGGCGGATCTGAAACGTATCCGGCCAGGCATGGCTCTGAAGGGCGAAGTCGTCCTGGAAAAGTATGACGAGTGTTTTGTAGTACCCGCCAGTGCGGTAACGATCAAGGACAAGAATAGTCTTGTATACGTTCAAAAGGGATCGGACTTTCAGGCTAGACCTGTCAAAACGGGGCTCAGCACCCACGGACAGGCTGTGATCGTCAGCGGCGTGGAAGACGGAGAGATTATTGCATTGCGCAATCCTTTTGAGACCCGCAAGTTGGCCCTGCCCGATTTCAGCAAAGCAGGACCCGACACCGGAGGTGGCTCCGGCCCTCGGCGCGGCATGCGCGTGGTAATCCGCTAACCAGCTATTCCGGAGATCATGAAGTTATGCTCTCAGTTGAAAGTGTAACGGTTGCCGTCAGCGACCTTACCAGACACAAGCTCCGCTCGTTCCTGACAATGCTGGGAATGATCTTCGGAGTCGGGGCAGTGGTGGCCATGCTCTCTATCGGGGCCGGCGCTGAAAAGGAAAGCCTGAGGATTATCGAAGGCTTCGGCATCCGCAATATCATTATTCAAGCCAAGGAATTCAAGCCCGAGGAGCTGAGGCAAATCCGCACGGAATCCCTCGGGCTTACCCTGCGAGACGTTGAAGCCCTGACGGCCGTTCTCAAACCCAGACCGCTGATTTCCGCAAAGAGAGTCGTAAAGACTTTCCAAGTGGCTTCCGAGACCGCCCGGGCCGACAGCCGGGTTCTTGGCGTCAGCAGCACCTATCCCGCCATCCAGAACCTGAAACTGCTGCAGGGTTCCTTCTTCTTTCCGGCCGATGAGCAGTCTAATAGCCAGGTCTGTGTACTGGGGATCGCCGCCAAGCAGAAACTGTTTGGCTTCGGTAATGTACTCGGCCGCCAGATCAAGGTCAACGACCAGTGGCTGACCGTAATTGGGGTACTGGCCGATGCCAACATTGAAAAGTCGGAGTTCGAAGGGGTTAAGATTCAGAACCCTAACAACGAGATTTATATCCCGATAACAACCGCAATAAAGAAATTCGAGGGAGACGACATTGAGAACGAACTCAATGAGGTGATCATTCAGACCCATCCCCAGGCGGATTTAAGGGAACAAGCCAGCACAGTCAACAACCTCATGTCGGCAATGCATCGATATGTGGATGACTTCTCGATCATTGTTCCTGAGAAACTCCTTGAACAGAATCAGCGAACGCAGAGCATCTTCAATATTGTCATGGGTGCTATTGCCAGCATCTCCCTGCTGGTCGGCGGTATCGGCATCATGAACATCATGCTGGCCTCAGTCCTCGAACGCACTAACGAAATCGGGCTCAGAAGAGCGCTCGGCGCCCGCAAGCTCGATATCCGCGTTCAATTCATGACTGAGGCCATCGCCATTAGCTTGTTGGGCGGTATTATCGGCGTAGCTCTCGGATACGGCATATCCCGCCTGGTCGCAGCTTACTCGGGCTGGAGTACGATCATTACCCTGGCCTCGATCGTCCTTTCTTTTGGGGTCAGTTCGGCCGTCGGGCTGATATTCGGAATCTACCCCGCCGTCCAGGCATCTAACCTCGACCCCATCGAGTGCCTGAGATACGAGTAGCCGGTGCGGCCTGACCACCCGTTAATCTGCGTAATCCGCGAGATCCGCTCTATCCGCGAGTACCAGGCCGCGGATGCACGGATCACACGGATTACGCGGATAAGCACGGCGCTCGACTTTCCACTTGACATGCGATTAGCCGCCGATATAAAAGTTAGGTTCCCCTAACTTGGACGCGAGAGTTCTTGAGATGCCAGAAACCGACAGGCTGTCGCCCAGCATGGAAATGTATTTAAAGACGATTCTCTCCCTTGAGACCGAAGGCAAACCGGTCCGCGTCCAGGCTATCGCTTCCGTTCTCGGTGTGACCAAGCCCAGCGTCTCTGGCGCCCTGCATACTCTGAAGCAGAAAGGGCTGGTGATCCAGAGAAGCTACGGCGCCGTTCATCTGACCAGCGAAGGTCGTGTAGTCGCCGAGCAGGTCAGGAAGCGCTACCAGGTTCTGAAGCGATTCTTAAACGGCGTTCTTGGCGTAGATGCGGTGAGTACCAGTCGGGAAGCATGCGAACTCGAACATGTTCTGGGCGCCGAAACGATGCAGCGACTGAACCTTTTTCTCGATTTTCTCGAACATTGCAACCTCGATTTGAATCGTGTAGTGGAACACTTTCAGCAATACCTGCAACATCGGCTGGCCGGGCGCAAATGTCCGGACTGTGAGTTGAAAGACGGACAGTGTGCAGTCCAAGCGGCCAGCAGCGGGTGATTTTTTGTGCCGCTAAAGTTAGGCATGCCTAACTTTTTTGGAGGAGTATATGAAGTACGTTGTTCCCCGTGGTTTAACGTCCATGCTCTTGCTGGTTTTCTACGCCCTGGTCCCTATTCAGGCAACCGGGCAGGATCAGAAAAGTTCCGTTAATGGAAGCGTCCAGGACCAGGGTGGGTTACCCTTGGCTGACGTCCAACTAACGCTTACAGGGGCTTCGGATTTCCAATTGACCGCGATCACCGATCAAGCGGGCAGGTTTCAGTTTCAGACAGTTCCTCCCGGAGATTACGAGATTCGCGCTGCTGGTCCCGGGTATCTGACCGTAGTCCAGAAGTTGTCGATAGGCGCCGGAGAGCCTCGCGAGGTGTTAGTAGTTCTTCCCTTGGATCCAGGTGCAAGACTCGAAGAGCGGGTGATGGTCGTCGGCAACCTGGAAACGGCGGCATCGCTTCCCGGTTCCGGTCACTACCTGGATAGCATCGACCTGAACCGTCAATTCGTGGCGTTTAGTGATATTGGACGCCAACTTCAGAAAGTTCCAGGCGTTTACGTGCAGGAAGAGGAGGGGTTTGGCCTCCGTCCCAATATTGGCATGCGGGGCACCGGCACGGACCGTAGCTCGAATATTACCCTGATGGAAGACGGCGTCCTGATTGCGCCTGCCCCCTACGCAGCGCCGGCGGCCTACTACTTCCCCGTGACCGCCCGCATGAGCGGCATTGAAGTACGCAAGGGCTCCAGCCAGATCAAGTACGGCCCAAGGACACATGGAGGCGCTCTGAACCTGATCTCCACTCCGATTCCCGAGCAATTCGAAACCAAGGGAGACTTGGTTTTTGGCGATTTTGGCACGCGCAACCTCCTGCTCACTGCCGGAAATTCGGGTCGACATTTCGGCTGGATGGGTCAGACCTACCAGATTCGATCAAGCGGGTTCAAAGAACTGGACAGCGGGTCCGATACCGGCTTCGATCTTCATGACTATCTATTCAAATTCCGGCTGAATACGGCCACCGATCGACGACATTATCAGCAACTTCAGATCAAAGTGGGACGGACACGGCAGGACTCCGACGAGACTTACCTGGGACTGTCCGAAGAAGACTTCCGCCGGACACCGTTGCGGCGATATTCCGCTTCTCAGCTGGACCATTTCCGGTCGGATTTCAGGCAGCTGCAGGCCCAGCACTTTATCCTGCTGTCGGAACGGCTCGATCTCACGACCACCTTCTACCGTCACACCTTCGGCAGGAACTGGTACAAGCTCAATAACGTCGGGGCGCCGGGGATTGCCGAAATTCTCCAGGATCCCGAGCTTCATCCTGATGAAATGGCGATTCTGCAGGGAGGCGACAGTGAGGCGGACTCCCTCACCGTCAGGGCCAATAACCGGCACTACTGGGCTCGAGGAGTGCAGAGCGTGCTGGGCATTCGCTCCGGGTTTGCCAATCTGGCTCATCAGTTCGAAATTGGCTTCCGCTATCACGAAGACCAGGAAGATCGCTTTCAGCACGATGACCGCTACCAGATGAGCGGGAACCGGATGCTGTTGACCGGCCGCGGCGCACCAGGAAGTGAGTCGAACCGGATTCATGACGCCGCTGCTTACGCCTTCTTCATCCAGGATCAGTTTAATTGGCGACGCTGGACCTTCGCTCCGGGCCTACGATACGAAAGGATTCGGCTGGAGCGAACCGATTATGCCAGAAGCGATCCCGGCCGAATCGGTCCAAGTACCCAAAGAACTAACGAGTTAGACGTTTTTATTCCCGGTCTTGGGGTAAGTTATGAGGTCACGCCCGAGGTCCGTCTCATAGCCGGAGTTCATCGAGGTTTTGCACCTCCCGGCCCCGGCAGCACCGAAGAAACCGAAGCCGAGAGTAGCGTGAACTACGAATGGGGGAGTCGATTTAGGATCCACAATTTGCGCAGTGAAGTGATTTTCTTCGTCAACCGTTACAGCAACCTTTTGGGCCGCGACACGCTGTCGTCCGGAGGAGAGGGATCGGGAGATCTGTTCAACGCCGGCAGAGTGAATGTCGAAGGGCTGGAAGCATCTCTCGAGTACGATCTTCGTGACCTTTTGCCGCTCCGCTTTGCCCTACCCGTCAGGTTTGCTTACACCGCCAGTAGAGGCACGTTCAAGAACAGCTTTTCGAGCGAGTTTGGCCCCTGGGGGGACATCACGGCCGGGGATCGATTACCCTATCTCCCGCCTCATCAGCTCTACCTGGGAATCGGCCTGGAGCGATCTCGCTGGCGTGTGGATTGGGAATCCAGTTATGTGAGCCGGATGCGGACGGTTGCGGGGCAAGGACCTCTCGACTCCAGCGAAGCAACTGATTCCCGGCTTATTCAAAACCTGACAGCCGAATATCGGCTGACCGAGGACGGGACAAGATTATTTTTCACGGTTGAAAACCTGACCGATCGTGTTTACGTTGCGGCTCGACATCCGGCGGGCCTTCGGCCCGGTCTTCCGAGGACATTCATGGCAGGCATACGCTTTGCGTTAAGCCGGTAGGCATTTTTTCCGATCAGTGCTAAAATCCGCCCGAAAATCGGGAGGGCTGATGCGGACTGTTTTGACTACTGCGGCGTTGCTTATTGGCATGTTGTCTGGTGGAATTCTTCAAGCCGAAACGATCACGGTGAAGGTCTGGCCCGACGGACCGCCCGGGGCAAGGATTTCGGCTGAATACCAGGAAGAAACCGTGTTTGACCAAGGCAAACCCCGCATTAAAAAGGTGACTGACCCGGTCCTTCTAGTTTATCTGCCCCCGCCTGAAAAGGCCAACGGGACTGCTGTAGTCATCTGTCCGGGCGGCGGCTACACCCTTCTGGCAATCGACCACGAAGGGTACGATATCGCCGCTTGGCTGAATGAAATGGGGATTGCCGGAATTATCCTCAAATACCGCCTGCCCTCGGACCAGATCATGGAAGATAAGACGATTGGCCCCCTCCAGGATGCACAGGAAGCCATTCGAATCGTGCGTCGCCGGGCGGCCGAATGGAGGATCGACCCGAATCGCATCGGGATCATGGGATTCTCTGCTGGAGGGCACCTGGCGGCGACCGCCTCAACGCATTTCGCGGACGTCACTTACACTCCGGCAGACTCCACAAGTGCCCGGCCGGATTTCTCAATACTGCTTTACCCGGTGATCTCGCTACAGCGCCCGTACGTTCATGGCGGATCCAGGAACAATCTCCTGGGTCCCGAGCCGGACGAGGCGCTCGTCGAACGATTCTCCAACGAGCGGCATGTCGCGCCCGATACGCCGCCGGCTTTCCTGGTACATTCGGGCGATGACCGATCAGTCCCGGTCAATAACAGCATCGTCTACTATCAAGCCTTGCTTGCCAACGATGTTCCGGCCGAGCTGCACATCTATCAGAAGGGCGGACACGGATACGGCTTGGCGCCACAAGGAGGCACGGAATCCGGCTGGCCAGAGGCCTGCCGCAGGTGGCTAAAAACGCGGGGCCTCGTGCAGTAGCCCCGCGCAACGGTCTACGTGGCTCGGCTGTACAGCTTCTGAGCGATCTCGTACAGCTCGGCCGGGTGGAACTCCGGCGCAAACGATTCAGGGATGTCCCCCAAATCAGGCAGCGGCCCTCCCGGCGGTGGACCGTCTACGACTTCAAGGTCGCCATCACCGGTTGGAGCCGGGCCACTCCAGATCACACCAAGCTCCTTGTAATCGTTGGGACTGAATCGGTAAAGCCGACGGTGGTTGCCGTTAGCCTCGAACTTCCTGGATTCAGGGAATTTCGAATTATCGATTTTCGGAACCGGCAGCATTTTCGTGATATTGGTTCCGGTGAGTGTCTCCAAGGCCTTGCCGTAGGCCAGCGCATGGACACCCCCGCGCACCAGCAGATAACCGATCATCTCGCGAGCCGCGGGGTTTCGGGTCATTTCGTAGACTCGTAGCTTATGAGTTCTCGCTCCCAGCTCGAGGAAGAAGTTGTGCAACAGATCCAGAATCAAGTTGCCGCTACTGAAGACGTAGTCGCCCCTCCACGCCTGACCCAGGGAATTGCCAACCATCGTGGACTGGCCACTGAAAATGAAATGGTGGGTGTTGCGGAAGTCCTTGGCAGCTTCGAGCGGCGCCGCGACCGGGTCCGCTCCGTCGGTGGACGCTCCCCGAGGCCCGTTGAGCAACAGGTTGACAGAGGCTGAAACCAGCTCGATATGACCCAGTTCCTCGGTCGCGATGTTGGCGATAAGGTCGTAGTAAGGTCGCAGCTTTTCTCTTCCGCGGAAATTGAACGACTGGTACATGTAGTTCATCAGAGTCGACATCTCACCAAACCGCCCTCCCAGCAGCTCTTGAACCGCAGCCGCGGCGTTCGGGTCAGCTTCCTTCGCTTTCGGAAGTTCGATCTGAAGTTTGTCGATTCGCAAAAACATGAAACTCCTCCTTTCTATCCGGTCGCCTGGTTTGCAACCGGTTCGAATCGTGCATAACAGCCTTTGCGATCAACTATGCAAAAACGCCGGTTCGGTTTCAGAAATGTTGGGAGACAAGTGCGGCCGCGCTTATCTGGAGACCTGGACAGTCATAGGGTATTCTATTTTCAGGGCGTTTCGACCCTTTCAATTCCAATCACCAAGGAGGTGCAGAAGCATGGCTCAAACTATGGCCAAAACCGGACCGCTCCAGGCAGACCAGGCAAAAGTAAAAGAAATCATCCGAGAGCTCACCCGTTCTTATTGGATGGAAATCGAAACCGTCCAGAACTACATCGCCAATTCTGTGAATCTTGAGGGCGTCCGTGCAAAAGAAATCAAAGAGTCGCTTGGCGACGACGTCGAGCAGGAGTTGAGTCACGCTCGCCGCCTGGCCGAGCGGATTCATGTCCTTGGCGGGGTCGTGCCGGGAAGCATGGAGTTCCGTGCCGAACAGCAGTCTATTCAACCCCCCAAGGAGAGCACCGATGTGATCTCAGTCATACGCGGTGTGATTCAGGCCGAGGACCAGGCGATCGAACAATACAGCAAGATCATCGAACTGTGTGACCAGGTGGATTGGGCGACTCAAGACATGTGCATTGAGCTGATGGCGGATGAACAAGGCCATCGACGGGAGTTCATCAGCTACCTGGCGGAGTACGATCGTGAGGAAGCCCGGAAGTTGGCAACGGTGTAAGTGCAACCGGACAGGTATCTGATCCACACACGTGATCCGCGCCATTTGCGAGTGTTGTCCCACGGATGGCGCGGATCACGCGGATAACGCGGATAACGCGAAGAGGCCTCCTTTCGGCAAAGCGCTTCTCTAGCCTCTCCGCGGTTGGATCTTTTTCGGCATAGGTACCGGATCGGCTTCCCCAGGCATAGGCGGATATTCCGGCGCGGGGATTCCGGGGATGAGATCGCTGATCTTCACCGTACCCCCGGTGATGAAGCACTGATTGGCAGCCGCGCCGACCAGCATGGAATACGCGCCGGCTCGGTGGTCCGCAGCCCGCAAGTATTTGTCGGGCTCGCGCTCCGGGTTGAAAAGGTCGTTAAGCATGACCCGATCACCGCCGCCGTGGCCTCCCTCACCGGTCCACACGTCCACCTCATAGGCAGGATCACGCAATGGATAGATGCGGATATATGTTCCTTCCGGCTTAATAGCACCTGGAACCGCCGCATCTCCGAAAACGTACACCTGCTCTTCCATCTTGTGCTCCAGCCTTCCCTTAGTGCCGTTGAAGACAACGGTGTATCCCTCCCAAGAGTTGAAGGCGTTTAGGGAGTAGCAGAGGGTAGGTCCGCCAGCATAAGTCACCAGGACATTCATGGTGTCTTCGATGTCGATTTCAGGCCGGAACACGCACTTATCCCGGTAGTAGCCGTCATACTGTTCGTTGTCCAGATAGAGCTCCTTCAACTGCGGGCTGGCAGCCAGATCCATTAAGAAGCCACATTTGTCCTTTTCCGGACAGGTATGACAACGCTCATGATGGCTCTGAAGGCCCAGGCGCCTGGCCATCTGGGGAGTGTAAAACTCTCGCTTTCCGTTGGCCTGGACCGCGACCGGGATGTCCGAGAGCCACCAGTTGACGAGATCCCAGTGATGAGAGGCCTTGTGGATCATAAGGCCGCCGGACATTTCCTTGCTACTGTGCCAGCGGCGGAAATAATCGGCGCCGTGAATGGTGTTCAGCATCCAGTGGAAATCCACGGAGAGCACTTCACCGATGGTTCCCGCCATGAGGAGGTCCTTGACCTGCGTCCGCGGAGGCGAGTAACGGTAGTTGAAGGTCACCGTGCATTTCTTGCCTGTCCTTTTCTGAGCCTCGATAATCTGACGGCACTTCTCGACGTTAGTCGTCATGGGCTTCTCGGTCATCGCATCGCAACCCAGCTCCATGGCCCGCACGATGTACTGGTGATGGAATCCGTCAACTGTGGTCACGATCACCGTGTCCGGCTTGGTGTCGGCGATCATCTTGTCGAAGTCCCTGGCGTCGTATGCCGCCGGTTCAGGCCTCCCCGACCGCCGTGCTATCTGCTGAGCGAGCTTGAGACGGCCGGCATTGGTATCACACACGGCGACCAGTTCCGCATATTGAGCAAAGGTCTCGTGCACCGCCTGCTGATACATGCGGGAACGACTGCCGACTCCCACGATGGCATAACGCTTGCGACTCCTCTCCTGCATGATCCCGAAGGCGCGAGGGGTCGACAGGGCTATGCCGGCCCCCGCTGCTGCGGATGCTTTGGCAAAGTCGCGACGCGTCATTCCCTGGCCCTTCTTCTCCGAGACGTTGTCTTTCATGGCGTTCCTCCGAACTATTTGTTGTTCGTCCATCCCGGCGTCATTATTACCACTAATTGGTTCGCTCCGAAAGATCACCGGCGACTGGTCCCGGGCGTCTGCAGGAAGATCTGGGTAAAGTAGAAGGAGCCGTCTCGGCTGCGCACCACCCCAACTCCGGTCAGGTCGTAATCCCCTTCAATGTTGGTTCTGTGCCCACGACTTTCTAACCATCCCTTCACGGCATGGGAGGCCGGGTCGTCAAACCCCTGATTGTGGCCGACATTTTCAGCAGCAGAACGATAAGGTAAGCCCGAGGCCCTCACCCTTTGACGAAAACCGGAATGGCCGAAAGACACTTTGTGCCGGGCCATGGCCGCACTGTGCGCACGCGCCTGGACGGCCAACCGTTCGCTCCATTCCAGTCGGCTCAAGCCGCGCGCAACTCGATAGGCGTTGATCTTTTCGTAAATCGCTCTCTCCAAACGCTGTGGATCTGTGGATCGATCCGGATTCGACAGGAGTATCGTGCAACAGAAAACCAGTAAAACAACACGCATGCCAGTAAAGATGACGACAACCGGGCAGGTTGTTCACAGGATAAGGACCCCAAATGAAATTCGCCTCGCCTGGCCGTCCTTTCCCCCGTGTGGCACGCCTCCGGGGTGTCACGATCTATGATCATGTATAATAATGTCAATTAACAAAAGCCTATCTCCGTATCAGTAAACTCCGATTCTCCGAACGGGTGTTTCGTGTCCACAAGGTCATTTTCATCGTCGCTTTTACTTGCGATGGCTCTTGCTTCGGGCGTCCTGGCCCAGGAAGTGCGGGACAACAAGGCCTTACGCGAGGAGGAATCGGTCGACTACTACAAGAAGTGGTTGAAGGAAGACGTCGTCTACATCATCACCGATGAGGAGAAAAGCGTTTTCGAGAAGCTGACGACCGACGAGGAGCGCGAGAGTTTCATTGAGCAATTCTGGCACCGGCGCGATCCGGACCCCAGGACGCCGACCAACGAGTTCAAAGAGGAGCACTATCGCCGAATCGCCTATGCAAACGACCACTTCACGAGCGGCGATCGCGGTTGGATGACCGACCGGGGGCGGATCTACATCATCCACGGACCTCCGGACTCAATTGAATCCCGGCCCAGCGGCGGCTTCTATCAGCGCGAAATGAGTGAAGGCGGCGGTATGACCTCGACTTACCCGTTTGAACGCTGGCGTTACCGACATATTGAGGGCCTGGGGGACGACATCGTCCTGGAATTCGTTGATACGACCTTTACCGACAAGTATCAGCTTACCGTCTTTCCCTGGGAAAAGGATGCCCTGATGCAGTTTCCAGGCGCCGGAAAAACGCTGGCCGAACAAATGGGTTTGGCCGACAGGGGTGATCGTCCGGGACTCGCGCCCGGCGCCGGTGCTCATGGAGGAGCAAATCCGAATCTGTGGTATCGCCGGGTGAGAGACATGCCTTTTGCCCGGTACGAGACGTTCGCCAAAGTCCAGGCGCCCCCGATAATTCGCTACCCGGATTTGAAACAGGTCGTCGAAGTCAACATCGGCTACTCCTCTTTGTCGTTCGATGTCGACGAAAGTTACTTCCGTCTGAATGAAGACCAGATCCTGGTGCCGATCACCCTGAAGGTGTCAAACCGTCAGCTGACTTTCAAACCGAATGGCGACTACCAGACTGCACGCATCGGACTCTACGGGATCGTTACGAGTCTGACGAAGAAGGTGGTCACCGAGTTTGAAGACACGATGCTGACTTCCTTCAGAAACGACCAGATCCACATTGGAGTCCAAAAGACATCCATATACCAGCGCGTCATTACCCTTGACGGTCGTTCCCGTTACAGGATCGACCTGGTTCTGAAGGATCTGAATAGCCAAAAGATCGGCGTGGTGCAAAAAGCCCTGATACCGCCTGCTTTCCCGAGCGACAAACTGGCCGGAAGTTCCCTGATCATCTCCGATTACGTGCAGCCGCTGGGCACCATTCCTGAAGGCGACAGCATGTTTGTCCTGGGCGATGTCAAAGTCCGGCCGAACATCCACAAGATCTTCAGTCCCCGTATGCCGCTGGGGGTGTACCTCCAGGTCTACAATGCCGCTATTGATCAGTCCACCCAGCAGCCCGTCTTAAGGGTTACTTATAAGCTGCTCCAGGACGGCAAGCTGCTGCAAATGGCCGTGGACGAGAAGGGAGAACCGGTTCAGTTTCACTCGCCTCGACGCGTTGTCCTGGTGAAGCACTTGAGTCTCCAGGGACTCGCTCCGGGCAAGTACCAGATTCAGCTGGAAGTCGAGGACCTGGCAAAGGACCAAACCATTCAAGCTGCCGAGGAATTCACCGTTGTCGATGAAAAGAAGCTCGCTCTCCGGTGATGCGGCGGCAACCGCGAGAACGAAGCGAGCTTTTTGCCGCCTCCTCGCCTCATCGTTCTGTCATCTGGCATTACTAGCCCTATTCGCCTCTTCCCTTCCCGCTTCCTCGCCGACTTCCTCTTCTTTAGGTTTTCGAGATGTTGCAGACAAAGCTGGTCTTGACTTCGTGCTCGAGAATTTCTGCTCCCCCAGAAAGTACATGATTGAGCCCATGACAGGTGGTATAGCCGTCTTTGATTACGACAACGACGGACTGCTCGATGTCTTCTTTGCTAATGGCGCTGTCATTCCTTCGCTCAAGAAAGAAGAACCAAAGTACTTCAACCGGCTTTACCGTAACCAGGGTGACATGAAATTCAAGGATGTCACGACCGAAGCCGGACTGCGCGGAGAGGGCTATTCGATGGGGGTGGCGGCCGCCGATTACGACAACGACGGCGACATTGATCTGTTTGTGGCCGGCGTCTTTCGGAACCTGCTTTACCGGAATACAGGAAAGGGGCACTTCGAGGAAGTCACGGAGCAGGCCGGGATCAAGAGCGACCTTTGGTCTGTAGCCGCCGGTTGGTTTGATTATGACCGCGACGGCTTTCTCGATCTGTTCGTGGCGAATTACGTGGAATGGGATCCCGAGACGGAGCCGTTCTGCGGCGATCGAGCCAGAAACATCCGCGTCTACTGCCATCCGAAGTATTACAAGGGTGTAAAGAACCAGCTCTACAAGAATCGGGGCGACGGAACCTTCGAAGACGTCACCGAAGTGTCGGGGATCGGAGAACATGCGGGCCGGGGTATGTCTGTCGCCTTTGAGGATTACGACCGTGACGGCTACCTGGATGTTTTTGTCACCAACGATAATCACCCCAATTTCCTCTTCCGAAATCGGGGCGACGGAACCTTTGAAGAGGTGGGCCTGCTGTCAGGATCCGCTCTGCGTGAGCACGGAAAGCCGATCGCCAGCATGGGCGTCGATTTTCGAGACTATGACAACGATGCCCTCCCCGACCTGGTGGTAACGGCCCTTGCCGGCGAGACTTTCCCGGTGTTTCGTAACAGTGGCCAGGGCTGGTTCGAAGACAAGACCCAGGCGACGCAAATAGGCGCGCTCTCAATCCGTTTCAGCGCCTGGGGGAACGGGTTGTTCGATTTCAACAACGACGGCTGGAAAGATCTGTTTACCGCCAATTCGCACGTCAATGATCGAATTGAACTGTTCGAGGCGCGCGAATACAAACAGCGCAACAGTCTCTTTCTCAATTCGAAAAACGGCACCTTCCAGGATGTCTCTGAGGCGCTCGGGCCCGGTTTCCAGAAACCGCGCGCTCATCGCGGCATAGGATTCGGCGATTTCAACCTGGACGGTCGAATGGATGTCGTAGTGACGTCGATCGAGGATAAGACCGAATTATGGGAGAACACCGGGGCCAATGGTAACAACTGGATCATCCTGCGTCTTGTAGGGACCAAGAGCAACCGTGACGGAATCGGTGCCCAGGTCAGGATCGGTCGGCAATACAATATGATGACGACCGCCGTCGGGTACGCCTCCTCCTCCCACAGCGGTGTCCATTTCGGTCTTGGCGATGTGAACCGGGTCGAAAAGATCGAAATTCTCTGGCCAAGCGGCACCCGCCAGACGCTTAACGACGTCGCTGTAAACCAGGTGCTTGAGGTTGTGGAACCGTCGTCGGGCCGGTGAAAGGTGGGTGGGGACCCCCGAAAGGGGGTTGTGTACTGTGCCGCGTCTTTTATTGTGGCCGGACTGTCCAGAGTCCGGCACGGGAGAAGGAGGATGGCGGCACAATCGATCCTACTCTGAAAGCCCGGTGTCGGACACTGGAGAGTCCGACCACAATAAGTGGCCCTACCTATTACTCCGGCGCGCGGATCTCGGCTTCCTGCTCGAGGCGCGCCGTCTCCTCGCGGTTCTTTCTCTGAATTTCCTGGTACTTCTGGAGCGCCGTCCGGGCGCGTTCGAGATTCCCGGTCCTCTGGTAAGCCCTGCCGAGCTGATAGTGCAAACTACCATCGCTGTCGTTTGCTATTGCGCGCTCCAAATGCGGAATGGCATCAGCCGGCCGTTCGAGCGCCATATAGGCCCTGGCCAGCGAGGCTTGAGCGGGAAGGAAATCGGGTTCGTTCTTGACGGCGCGTTGAAGAAACGGCAGCGCTTCGCGTGCCTGCTCGCGCGCCAGAAAGATTTCGCCTGCCAGGTAATTCCACTGGGACGACTGCGGCTCTTGCTTCAGGAACCTGTCAACCAGCACCTTGGCCGCCTGATGATCTTTAGCCAGGAACAGCGACAGGGCAAGATTCCGTTGGGCGGCGGGACTGCCTCCCGACATCTCCACGACCTTTCTCCATTCCCTGGCAGCTTCAAGGTGTTCACCCTGGTTGTCGTGCACTTCGGCTCGAAGTCGATGTAGTTCGACGGATTCGGGGAGCGCCGCCAGTCGCGATAAGGCTTCAACGGCAAGCTGGTTGAAAGCCTGCGACGCCCAGTAATATCCCTCGGCCGTCTTCAACGACTGGCCGGTCTGCGCCACTTCGAGCATTTGACCCTGCAGATAGCTGCATACCAGTTTCTCGGTCTGACAATCCGGCAGGCCCAGTTGGATCTCCTTCTGTTCCTCTGCTGTCGCCCAATCGGCGTGCCCCGTGGCCCGGTAGACCCGGCTCAAGGCAACATGGATACCGCGCAGACGAGGGTTCTTCTCGAGCGCCTTCCTGTAGAAAAAGAAAGCGCTCCGATACTGCCGAGTCACCACCCGGGAATCGGCTATCAGGGCCAGTACATAAGCCGAATCGGGAGCGATCCTTTGCAGGCGTTCAAAGGCTTGCGCCGCCAACGCTTCGTAAGCCTTGCCCAGTTCATACCAGGCTTTCGTGCTGTCAGGCCGCAGTTCGGCAAGCTTTCGGTATTGCTCCGCAGCCTCTGCGCGCCGTCCCAGGGATGAAAAAGCGTCAGCCAGCGCTTCCCTGCCCCGCGAGTCCGCTGGCTTGCGCTCGACGTATTCTTTGAGGATCGGGATAGCCTTGCGAGACTGCCCGGTTATCACGTAACTCGAACCGAGAAATATGGAGGCCGGAAGCAGTTCGGGCTGCCCGGCTTTTACCGCTGATTCAAGAGGCGGGATGCTTTCGCGGTATCGTCCCGCAAGGTAATAGGCCATGCCAAGGTTCATCTTCAACCCGGGAACGTCCGGGAGCAGCTTGATGAGCTGCTCGTAAAGGGGAATCGCCTCGGAGTATTTGCCCGCTTCCAGGGTCTCCCGAGCCCGGGCCTGCAGCGCTTGGACCTCAAGTTGACCCGTATCCTGGGGCAAAACCGCAGAAACCATAAGAATGACGGCAAGAAAGCGAAGTCCGACCATCAGTTTTTTCGCTTTTTCCGGGCCGATCAGTGCCTGCGAACGGATTCTAGACGGCGCGAGACTCACGAAAACCCGTGTGAAGATCGAACCGCGGACAAGACAGTGCTCTTTTGCTTATTTTACCCCTCTTTCAGCCCACCGGACTCGCTGGCAAACTCGCTCCCTGGCACACTCTTCTTACTTGTTAATTGTTTATGTGCCGTAAGCCAATTCGGTGAAACGCCCAACCCGGTCAGACTTAGTTAGGGCGTTGACCTCGACTGCCGACGGGGGCTACCATTGGTTTCACACTTTGTGCATTCCTTCGGCGTATTGCTCTGTTTGTTATTGATACAACCTCCAGGCGGAATTCCGCCTGTTCCCGAGATCCCTGTCGAGGCTCTTCCGGCAGAGGCGAAAGCGCGCATCGGCGCCGCTCAGCGTGAAGTCTTCAGAAATCCAGACGACGCCAACGTCAATGGAGAACTAGGCATGCTTCTTCACGCCTACGAGGATTACGGACTGGCCGAAGCTTGCTACGTGCGAGCCGCGCGACTCGATCCCGACAGCTTCCAGTGGCGGTATCTGCTCGGCTGGGTTCAGAACCTTCGCGGTAAACGGGACGCGGCCGTCCAGAGTCTGAAGGCGGCCCTCGAACTCCGTCCCGATTATCTCCCCGGGAAGATTAAACTGGCGGAGATACTTCTTGAAGCGGGGCGCCTCGCGGAAAGCACGGAGGTTTTTCGCGAAGTTTTGAGCAAGTCACCTGATTCTCCGCTCGCCCGGTACGAGCTGGGCCGGACTCTCATTGCCGCGGGAATGAAACGGGAAGGGATGGCTGAGCTAGAACAAGCGATCAACCTGCACCCCTCCTTTGGCTCGGCTCACTATTCGCTTGCCCTTGCTTACCGAGATTCAAAGGATACCTCGAAAGCGCGTCGCCACCTGGAGCTTTATCAGAAGCATCAGAACCAGTGGCCGCCCAGCCAGGACGAGATCGTCAACCGCGTCCAGCGTTTGAAGACTGGAGCTCAGGATCATATCGCCGCCGGAGTGAAGGCAGCCAGGAACGCCCAGACCGCGCAGGCGATTCGCGAGCACCTTGAAGCCTTGAAAAAGAACCCGGAGATGGTACAGGCCCATGTCAACCTGATCCGGCTGTACGGCGAAAGCGGGCAGGTCGCCGAGGCAGAGAAGCATTATCGGGAAGCCGTGAAGGCAAATCCGGGCCTCTATGAGAGCCATTACAACTTCGGGATGGTGTTGCTCGGCAAAGGGCGTAATCGAGAGGCTGTTGAGTTGTTTCGCAAGGCGGTTGAGATTAACCCCTACTTCGCCGAAGCTCACAACAATCTCGCTTATCTGCTGGCAACCGAGGGTAAGCTGCAGCAAGCGGAAGAACACTATCGCCTTGCGCTGAAGAACGATCCCACCGACCGGCTTGCCCGCTATGGCCTGGCACGGGTGCTCGTCGCCACCGGCCGCCTCGAGCAGGCAATCGAAGAGCTTTCCCGTCTGGTCGAGATACATGACGAGAGCACTCCCCGCTATCTGTATGCCTTGGGTGCGGCTTATGTCCGCGCCGGAAAAATCGAAAAAGGCCTGGAGGTCACCCGGAAGGCCCGCGAGCAGGCGGCTGCGCTCGATCAGTCGGAGTTGGTTGCGCTCATTGACCGCGATCTTCAGAAGTTAGAGAAGACCAGGTAAACCGGCGCGTGAGGAAGCTTCGGGGCATGGTTCGATATTGCAAACATCTGCACATTGATTTCTTGTGTTGTATAGAAATTCTCGTCCTGTTGACCTTCCCCGTTTACGGCAACGGACCCGTCTTTGAAGAAGTGGCCGCCTCCACCGGCTTAGATTTCGTCCATGTGAGCGGAGCTTCCGGGCAGTTTTATCTCCATGAAATCATGGGATCGGGCGTC
>Ga0116188_1001801_pt1 | contig 17852 bp, 12 predicted proteins | sample AD_JPNTR2_MetaG_FD_89807 | JGI IMG/M metagenome (GOLD analysis project Ga0116188, IMG submission 89807) | Active sludge microbial communities of municipal wastewater-treating anaerobic digesters from Japan - AD_JPNTR2_MetaG | ecosystem: Engineered > Bioreactor > Anaerobic > Digestate | place...
GGAATTCAAACAGAAGAACAGGCAAAGGCAGAACAGCAGAGGATTAACGAAGAACTGCAAAAATTATCAAAACAGGCAAATTTTAAAATTAAATTCCTGCCCGTTGAACCTGTTAAGGCTGTTGAAAAAGCCAAGAACCTTGTAAAAGGTGATTTTGATGTCCTTTTGCTTTATGCCGCTGGCGGCTGGGTGGATTTGCTTGAAGCATTAACTTCTACGGAGAAATGGAATATTATGTTCATACGGCATGAACCCGGTCCCGTGTATCTCTGGTATGAGATTGTGCACAATCGGTTTTTACGTAAGACCGTGGATGAAATCACTCAGGCAGGCTACACTGTAGATGATATTGTTATTGACGATACATCGCAACTTTTATGGCGGTTTCGGGCTTTGTATGGGTTAAAAAACACAATGAATAAAAAGATTGTATGCGTTGGAGGAGCATCGGGTTGGGGCAAAGGCGGCGAAGGTGCGCCAGCAAGAACAAAAGAAATCTGGAAAATGGAGCTGGTAGATTATCCATATAAAGAACTTTCTAAAAAACTTGAATCAGCATACAAAGATTCCAACTTTGTCAATAAATATGCAGCCGAAGCTGGTAGATATTTAAAGCAGAGCGGCGTAAAATTAAGGACTGATAGGGAATTCGTGAATAGGGCATTTGTGCTGGATGCGGTATTCAGGGATTTGATGGCTCAGGAAAAAACAGACGCAATGACAATAAATGCCTGTCTTGGGACGATAATGACAGTTTCAAAGACCACTGCTTGCCTGCCGTTATCTTTGATTAATGATGATGATGGACTTGCATTTTGCGAATCAGATTTTGTTGTGATACCATCAGGCGTTTTACTCCATTATATTTCTGGATTGCCTGTATTTTTGAACGACCCTACCTATCCACACGACGATATGATAACTCTTGCTCATTGCACTGCGCCAAGAAAAATGGATGGGAAACGATATGAACCAGCGCTTATTATGACGCACTTTGAATCGGATTACGGTGCAGCGCCAAAAGTTGAGATGCGGGTTGGACAACGTTGCACCTGTTTGGTGCCTGATTTTGCGAGTAAACGGTGGATTGGATTAAGCGGAAAAATAATAAAAAACCCGTTTCTTGATATTTGTCGTTCGCAGATTGATATCAAAATTGATGGCGATCAAACTGAATTAGCGCGTCAAATGGGCGGTTTTCACTGGATGTTTTGTTATAATGATTATTTAAAAGAAGTGCAGTATGCCCTTCAAAAAGTAGGTATCAATTTCCTTAATTTAAGTTCAAAGCAGAAGGCATAAAATTATTAAATGTTGGATAGGCGCATATCGTCAAATCTGCCATTATTCTTTAATAAGATAATAAATTGAAGTTTTAGGCTTGCTTGCATCAAATTAGATTGCTTTTATATAATATGTGAGCAAAACGCCTGATTAATGGTGGACTTGTCTAATATTCGGTCTGTTTTAAGACAGATATACCGGAAATTATATGGTTAAAATTAGGGCTGATTTTTCAGGCGAAAATTAAAATAGATTGTAGTTATGACTATCCGTTTAATAAGGTTAATAGTGGTTGTATCAGGAGTGGCTTTTTTAACAGCCTGTCAGACAAGCACGCCGACAAGCACGCCAAAAGCCGCTAAAACAAGTGCCGATACAAAAACATCGAATAAAACTGATCAAAGTCAGAGCCCGCCAAAGCCAAAATATAGCTCGGAGTATGATAAGGAGTTTAGAGAAATATTTTCTCTCTCATCGAGAAACCGATGGGACGAGGCTCTGGACAAGGCGATAATCCTTGAAGAAAAAGCCCCGGGTGATGAGGACGTTCAACGGGTGAAAATCTGGGTTGAAAAACAACGTAAACAATATATGGAAAGCAATATTGAGGATAAAATTCGCGTAATCGACGCCGGAAATTCCTCATTTAACCCCAATCCAATCACTCTTTTCACAGAGTCCAAAGACCGAGGTTTGCCACCAAGAAAAGATGTCCGCGACGCTATTCAGAAGATTGAATCCGAACCGTATATTCCAGAATCATTCGGAAAAAAAGTTTACCAGACAAATCAGCTTTTTGACCTTGAATCGCCCGAAGGTAGAATGGCTAAAATTCTGGATAAAGAGATTTCCGTTCATCTTGATAATGTAACACTGGAAGCAATTATTTTTAATATCGGTCAGGAGGAAGGCATAAATTTTGTTGCTGATAAATCCATTCCTGCATTTAAACAAACTTTAAGCGTAAATATGGACAAGGTGAAATTGGGGGAATTTTTGAACTATGTTGCAAGAAATATGAATGTTCAGTTCCAAGTAGGCGATGATTTGATATGGATTATAGATGCCAACGACCCTAAAAGATTGATGGAACAGACGCGGTTTTACAAATTAAAACACGGGTTTATTATTCCTGCGCAATTTGGACCCGAAGTGGTAACAAAAACAGCAACAACCGCAGGCAATGTAACCACCGTGGCTGAAAAACAGGAGTTTATAAGATTTGTAAATGATAATGCTCCACAAAGACCATCAATAGAACAGGCTATCACAAACTTTTTTACAGGTTCAAAATACTATATCGATTATGAAAGAAACATTATTGTAGCCCGAGGTACGCGCGAACAGCTGGAAGTTATGGATAAAATTGTTTCTGAATTTGATAAGCCTTTACAACAAGTGTTAATAGAATCCCGTTTCATTACTATAACTGAATCTGCATTTATGCAACTCGGGGCAAGTTGGGAAACCGGAAGACCTATTCGGGCAGGACGAACTCCGCAAGATTACACTGGGTTGGGCACCTTCTCAGGGCTTGAAAATGACTTCGCTTCTGGTATTCAAAAGACCTGGACAAACATCTTTCCTCGGATACTTGGCCAATCTGATTTGACCGCAACATTAACAGCACTGCAACAAAGTGGAGAAAGCCAGACGTTAAGCGCTCCCCGCTTAACTCTAATAAACAATCTACCAGCTATGATTACTGACGGCAAAATCCAGTATTATTATGAGCAATATTCCGTGAAACAAACCATTGGGCAATACATAACCGCGTCAAGCCTCGTTCCAGATGGAAAGCCAACAAAAATTACATCGGGCGTTTCTCTTTATGTCGTTGCAAGCGTAGGCGGAGATGGAAAAACTATATTGCTGGCAGTGAATCCAAAGGTAAATCAAGATGTTGAAATGAAGACATTCGCAACGGTGAGAGATGTTTCTGGTTCGTTTGAAATTAAGTTGCCGGAATCAAGCAGCCAGGAATTAGCAACGCGCGTGATGGTCAAATCCGGTCAAACGGTCGTTATGGGTGGCGTATTGCAGCGAGAACAACGAAAGTATGTCGAATCAATCCCTGTTCTTGGAAATATTCCGATTATAGGCGCTGCATTCAGGAGAAAGACCGAGTATAATAAACCACGTTATCTTTTGGTATTCGTAACGGCAACCTTGTTAAATGAAAATGGAGAATTAGTTATTCCAATGGAAGAATCAAATAAACCACCAGCAATCCGTTAATTTACCGTGAGAATATTAAATGGACAATTCCCTTATGTGTTAGGATTGCCGATTTTGCCGGCTCGCAGGGTAATTGCCATTGATGTTGATGCCAGGAACATTAAAATCGTATTAGCGCAGAAATTTCTAAACAAAGTCACATTTTTGCGAAAAGAAGTCGTTGATTTGCCAGATTCCATTCAGAACAATGAAATAGCGCAATCTACTTTAAAAAATGAGATTTCCTCAGTTATAGAATCTCTTGGTCATTACCCGGTTGCAATTTCGCTTTCGCAGCATTTGACATTATCCCAGGTAATTGACCTTCCACCTGCTTCACAAACCGACATTCAAAGGATGATACAGGGCGAGGCACACCGAATTGCTGGATTGAGCCAGACAAAAATTATCTGGGATTATGCACCATTGAAGCCTTATGGGAAACATACCCATTCCTTCTGGGTAACACTTTCTCAGGAACAAGAGGTGTATAAAGCAATAGAGAACCTTGGAATTGAAAAAGAAGAGGTATGCGGTATTACTTCAACAGGCAATGCATTGATATCGGCTTACTTACAAAAATATCCGGAAACAGTTTCGACTGTTCTTGTAGATATTGGAATGCGCAGTACAACAATCGCTATTTTATATGAAGGACAGGGAATTTATACCACAAGCATTGCGCTTGGATTGGAGTTGCTTGCGGAATCTCTCTCCCCATCTATTGGCTGCTCTACACAGGCAGCAATTGATATTATCTGTAAAAAGAATTTATTCTATGGAAATGATAAATCCGACGTATATTGTTCATTAATTGATGGGTGGTTGCAGGAATTATACAGGATTGTTGGAGAATGGTTGACAGATAACTTTGAATTACGGTTAAACTTAGAATCATTACAATTTGTTCTTTGTGGAAATGCCTGTAATGAACATTTAATTGATTATCTAAATAAAAAGCCGAACAGTCCTCATTTTTCTCTATGGTATTATGAAGACGATGAAGAACGTTCATACCCGCCTGGTTTTTTTGCCGTTGCAAAAGGTGTTTCTCTTCAGGCATTAGGATGCGCAGCCCAGTCGGCTTCTCTATTGCCGGATGAATTAAAATCTTCCTGGCAAAAACTTAAAATTGCGCAAGTTGTCCAGTCGGTTTGTATTTTGCTGGTTTTGTTATTTATTATATTGCTCGGGGTTGGTACCTGGCAAACTGCTTTTGCGGCAAGGCAAAAGTCGATACTACGTTCACAAATTGAATATGGTTTAAAACTTGCAGAGCAATTAGAAGACACAAAAAAGGTGATTTTACAGAATTATGAAAAGATAAGGCCTGTGTTGTATAAGAAACAGATTACGATTGATACTATACAAACTCTGGAATTAATCACCGTAGCCCGCTCAAATAAACCTATGTGGTTCGTGGTGTTTGCAGATGAACAGACCTATTTTAACGCCCCACCATTATCCGGGACAAATGAACCTCCACAGACAAACCTATTTGTTGTTATAGGACCAACAATGCCGACATCGGAACCGCCGGCAACAAACAAAGTTGTAGTCCGACCGGGATACGTCGTAGAAGTTTGCATCCCGGAAGAGGGTGATATAATGAGAAAGACATTAAGCCAGCTTGTTAGCGATTTAAAACGCGATACCCGGTTCAAAAATGTTGACACAATACCTTTTGAACAACGAAGGTTAGTTGCAGATCAAAAAACGGTGTTGCCCGATAAACATTTTGCAATTTTTATGGAATTGGCAACGAATGAATTTCAACCACTGCAAAGCACAAATGAAGCTACCATTATGGAAACCGGCACATTCCCGACGCCAACTTCAGGTAAAATCGGAATATATGATAAAACAATGCCTCCAATACAACCGCTACAAAAATGATTGCCACAAAGAAATATAGACATTTACAGAAAACATTGCTGTTAATTTGCGTTGTGTTAGGGATTTATACATTCGCCGTTTATCTTCCCTTGAATAGGTGGGTTAAATCTTTTGATAATCCAATTGAACAAAACCTGAATGTCTTAAACAAGAAATTCCCGTTAACAGTAGATAAAAATGGGATTGATATTTCGCCGCTTGAAAAAAATATTAAAGATTATGAAGAAATAGAAGCAAGGCTCGATGCCCTCAAAATTACCGTTGAGAAGCAGATTGCTTTTTCTCCACAGGTTGTAGCAAAATTAAAACAACCATTTCAACTTGTGGAATATCAAAACGAACGGCAGTTGTGTCAGGAAGAATTGCAAGCGGCGGCATCAAAAAACCTTGTTACAATTTATCCTGGCGTGTTGGCAAATTATCCGGAATATTCTTCTGATATGAAAAACCCGGAACTGTTATGGGCTTATCTTTCTATGGTTCATAACTCTTTGTTGTCGGCAATAAATTCTCGTATAACATCAATAAATTCTTTAACGATAAGAGCGGTAAAAACCATTGCTTACGATGATAAAACTAATTCGCTTCCAACAGAATTGCATTTCAGACTTACAATTTCTGGCAATAGTCAATCAGTATCAAAATTTATAACTTTATTGCCTGCAAAGTATAATCCAGAGGTGAAAGATGCATCCTTGGGGATGGACAAACCTGAATTATACATCGATAGAATCCTTATCAAGAAAGATGGAATTGAAGATACTGATAATGTGATGGCAGAATTAAGAATTTGCGGTTTTGTGCTTATAACCCCGAAAAAAGAATGAGATGGCTTAACATAAAAGAATTTTTTCAAGACTTTGAGAAAAGCAGGGTAGCTCTCTACGGGATGCTTGTTTTTTTATTAATTTTGCTAATAATTGTTATGCAGGAGCTATTTACGAAGCAGGCTCTGGTAAACATACCTTCTTCAAATCCTATTAAATACTCGGAACTCATCCCAATTAAAAGCGCTGAAAAGTTATTTTTATTGGATTTAAACACGGCTGAATTTTTAAAAACAAACATCGTAAGCCCTTTTTATACAGATAAATTTAAGCCACAATCTCCTACGGGAACAAACCTCACAACCCAAATCCCTCCGTCTGCTCCACAATTTTATAATGTGCAGATTAAGTATGTAGGTTTAATTAAAAACTCAGAAGGGGGCAAAAAGGCATTCTTCCTTGTCAACTCAAACCTCGTTACAGCAGCAATTGGTATGAATATTTTTTCAAATATTGTAATATTAGATTTTAACCCAAAACAAGCCATCATTGCTTGCCCAGATGAAACAAATGTGATTATGTTTAATGAAGAAATGTTTTTAGAAGTTCCGAGTAGATGACCGGTTTAATGGAAAACCAGAAAAAAGATGTTGCTGACCTATTATTTGAAGCTGGCAAGATTAACGCAAACCAACTTGAACAAATAAAACGTCATCAAGTTCGTGTGAACCAACCGCAACACAGGTTGCTGGTGGAGTTAAACATTGCTACAGAAGAGGATACATATCGGGCGCTTGCAAAACTCAATAACCTGCCTTATGTGGATTTGTCTAAAATGGATATCCCGCAGGAAGTTTTGAATTTGGTCCCGTTGAAATTGATTTTCCATTATCGGATGGTGCCAATTTCTATTGAAGGAGAGACTTTGACAATTGCCTTAAGCGAGCCTCTTAAACAACTCGAATTAGGAAATTTAAGACTTGTTTTAAATAAACGGTTAAAGGTCGCTATTGCCTCGCCCAGCGCTATTCATAGTTTCTTAAAAAACAAGTTCGGTCTTGGCGCCGCTACAATTGAACGTTTGCGCCAGGACAAAAGCGGCACCGCATCAAGCGAAGAAATTATTTTAGATATTAAGCAAACAGACGCCACCCAAACAGTTGACCCTACAATAGCCGATTTTGTTGATCAGATAATCCTTGAAGCGTTACGTTTGCAGGCAACCGATATTCATATTGAACCGTATGGTTCTTCTATTCGATTGCGATACAGAATTGACGGTTTGATGCAGCATATTCCACTTCCTTCTGGATTGCGACAATTTTATAATCCAATTGTCTCCCGCTTAAAAATAATGGCAAGTCTGGATATTTCGGAAAGACGTCTTCCGCAAGATGGAAGAATTTCAATGAAATTGGGCAATGAGGACTATGATTTGCGCGTTTCCATAATACCCACAAAGTTCGGAGAGGCTATTTGCTTACGAATCCTTGGAAGACAAAGTTTGTTCCGAGATTTAAGTCAACTCGGAATGGAACCCGGTCAAGAAATGGCTTTTTCTGAATTGACAAAATTAACGCAGGGAATGGTCTTGATTACTGGCCCGACTGGAAGTGGAAAAACCACAACGCTTTATGCTGCCCTTGCCCACGCCAATGATGAAACCAGAAAAACTATTACGATTGAAGACCCGGTTGAATACAGACTCGAAGGCATGCAACAAATTCAAGTCCACGAAGAAATTGGACTTACATTTTCAGAAGGTTTGCGTTCAGTATTGCGTCACGACCCGGATGTTGTGTTGATAGGAGAGATTCGCGACAACGAGACGGCTGAAATCGCTGTCAGGGCTGCTCAAACCGGGCATCTTGTTTTTTCTACGCTTCATACAAATGATAGTATCAGCGCCATAACGCGTCTTATGGATATGGAAATCGACCCATACTTAATCGGGTCATCGCTTGTTTGCAGCATTGCTCAAAGGCTTGCCCGTCGTGTTTGCAAACACTGTTCACAACCAGATAATAATTTGAGTGAGCGTTTTAAAAAAGAGATGTCCGAGGCTTTGAAAATATCAATAGATAATGTCCGCGCCTTCAAAGGAGAAGGTTGTGTGGAATGTAACTATCAAGGGTGTCGTGGCAGGGTTGCGTTATATGAATTTTTTATTGTTACTGATGAAATTGCCGACTTGATTGAACCGGGTGTCAAAACCACCGAACTGCGCAGGGTTGCCCGAAGTCAGGGATGGAAATCGCTGCGTGAACACGGCTGGAAAAAAGTGCAGGAGGGCATTATACCCGCAAGCGAACAACATAGATTAACACATAAGATTTTGCCTCAGCTACTTGATTGATTTGTATTTTATAAAATGGTAATAAAAATATTATGGAAAATTTATTAAAACTCTTAAGGGACGACCCTAATTTGACTGTGGACGAACTCTCACGGATGCTTAATATCCCGAAAGAGATGGTTGAAGAAAAACTTAAAACGCTCAAACAAAACGGGATCGTCCTCGGTTATCGGACTATTCTTAATGAGGAAAAACTCGGGATTGACCTTGTAAGGGCTTTAATTGAGGTAAAGATTACTCCTGAACGCGGCGGCGGTTTTGATAGACTGGCAGAACGAATCTCAAAATATGACGAAGTGCGTTCGTGCTACTTAATGAGCGGCGCTTATGACTTAATGGTCGTGGTTGAGGGGGATAATCTAAAAGAAGTTGCAAAGTTCGTCTCCGAAAAATTAGCCACTATCCCGGGCGTTATTTCTACTGCCACTCATTTTATGTTAAAGCCTTATAAAGAGCAGGGGATTCTGGTGAAACAAGAGGTAGATAATGAACGACTTCCCATAACACCATAGCAATGAATAATGATGAGGTAAAAAACGATTGGATTAAACCCGCAGCCGTAGCAATTTTAAGATGGGCGCTTGGGTTTTTATTCCTCTTTACTTCATTTGGAAAATTTTATTATCAGGGTAAATGGAGTTTTGAAAACGCAAAATGGTTTGTTACTGGTTATCTGCTTGAAGATAAATTAAGAGAATCATTTCTTCCCAAATGGCTCATCGCCGGTTACGGATATGCGCTTCCCTATTGTGAATTATTGCTTGGAGTGTTGTTGCTACTCGGTATTGCAAGAAACAAAGTTCTCTTTGCAGCCGGGTTATTATTAATAACTTTATTAATTGGCGCTATTCAGATGAAAGATTATTCTGTGGTTTACGAGAATTTCTTTTATATCTTTATTTGCTCAGTATTACTATTTTTTCATAATTACGATAAATGGGTTGTAGGGAAACAATGTAATATCAATAACGACAAGACAACATAATAAAACCTATTCTGGTAATATCTGAATTGCTTTTTTTCTTGTATCATTGTGGATAAATCATACTGTTTATCAAATTGAATAGGTTATGAAATTTAAGTTTTCTGAAAATTTAGCCCGTTATGGGCTTGTAATAATTCTTGTTCTTTTATGTATTGCTCTTTCATTAGCCTCAGAAAAATTTTTCACAGTTCAAAATCTTCTCATAGTCGCAAGGCAGATTTCAATTAACGGTATTCTTGCCGTTGGAGTAACTTATGTATTATTAACTGGCGGCGTTGATCTTTCTCTTGGTTCGATTGTAGCGCTATCAGGTGTTGTAGCGGCGTTGTCTGCGCGTCAGGAGGGGGTTATAATTCCTATATTTACAGGGATTTTTGCCGGGGTATTGTGCGGTTTTATAAATGGTTTTATTGTTGCCAAAGGCAGGGTTGCGCCATTTATTGTAACACTCGGAATGATGACAATAGCGCGAGGTTTTGCACTTGTTATTAGCGGTGGCAAACCTGTATCGGGATTAAACCAAAGATTTATTTCCATAGGTAGCGGCGATTTGTTTGGTATTCCGAATCCCGTATTAATTTTGTTAGCAATTGCCTTATTATCAGCGTTGATTCTAAGATATACCAGGACAGGAAGACATATTTACGCGGTTGGAGATAGCGAACTTGCTGCAAGGGCTTGCGGAATTAATATAGTTAGAATAAAACTTTTTGCTTACACAATTTGCGGAGCGTTTGCCGGTCTTGCCGGGGTTGTTCTGGCAGCAAGAATCACAACAGGACAACCTAATGCGGGAATCGCTTATGAACTGGATGCGATTGCGGCTGCTGTGATTGGCGGAACAAGTCTTTCCGGTGGTGTTGGCGGCGTTGGCGGAACAATCCTGGGGGCTTTGTTGATGGGGTTTATAAATAATGGGCTTGACCTTTTGAACATATCTTCTTATTACCAGCAAATTATAAAAGGCATAATAATTGTTGGCGCAGTATGGATGGATTGCGCAACCAATAAATGGCGAGTTTTCCAGATGCAAAAATAGTTAGTGTATGAAAATAAAAACAATCTTATTTTTTATAGTAACTGCGATGATGTGCTTCGTTTATACAGGATGCAAGAAGTCAGAATCTGCGTCTTCTCCTGACAAAAAACAGATTACAATCGGGGCTACCCTTCTTAATATGTCCTCTGAATTTATTGTAATGTTAAATAATGCAATGCAGGAAAAGGCTAAGGAGGAAGGTATAAAATTGATTGTGAATGGCGCCCAGCGAAATCCAGAAAGGCAGGTTCAGCAGGTCGAGAGTTTTATTGCGCAAGGTGTGGATGCTATTATCTTAAATCCTTGCGAAGTCGATGCAAGTTCACCCGCTGTTGTTAAGGCGAAAAAGGCTGGAATACCAATAATTAATGTTAACTCTGAAACAAGAGATGAACCAACTGCGTTTGTCGGTTCAAGAGATGAGGAAAGCGGCAGGATTGCTGTTGAATATATAGCAAAAAGACTTAATGGAAAAGGCAATATCGTTATTATGCAAGGCTTTATGGGGCAGGCTGCTCAAATTAAGAGAGACGAGGGCGCAAAAGAGGTTTTGAAAAAATATCCCGAGATAAAGGTGTTGGCGCAGCAAACTGCGGAATGGGATAGGGCAAAGGCAATAAGTTTGATGGAAAACTGGATTCAATCTTATGGGAATAAAATTAATGCCGTTTTTGCGCAAAATGACGAGATGGCTATGGGCGCAGTCCTTGCCCTTGAACAGGCAAAAATGAAAAATAATGTAATTGTAGTCGGAATTGACGCAATTGCAGATGCCTTAAAAGCGGTTAAAGATGGTAGATTGGACGCCACAGTGTTTCAGGACGCAAAAGCTCAGGGACGTACAGCAATTGAAATTGCGCTAAAAATAATTAAAAAAGAACCTTATCAAAAAGAGACTTTTATCCCTTTTAGACTTGTAACGAAAGATAATATTGAGGAATTTAAATAATCCTAAAAGCGAATTAAGGCAGCAATTTGAATATAATATGGTAGATTGTCTTATTAAATAAATATGGTTTCAAAATATTTTGGTGTAGGAATGAATAATGCTATAATATAATTGATAAGTGAATTATATGGGCAAAAAGGGAAAGAGTGTCATAGTAAAGGGTCAAAATGGCCCTTTTTATGAGTATAGACAAATGGGAAAAAGTAAGGCAATTTATAGTAAAATAAAATGGGTGAAGATCTAAATAACAATCTAACGCCGAGAGCGAGTCAGGTTCTGGCGCTTGCACGAAAAGAAGCCGAGCGTTTTAACCACAATTTTGTGGGTACGGAACATTTATTGTTAGGTTTAATCAGGCTTGGACAGGGTGTTGCGATAAACGTATTGCAAAAGATGGGAGTCGATTTGCAAGTTTTGCGGATGGAATTAGAAAAGCTAATGGCTGAAGGTTCGGAGCAAAAGATAGTGGGAGAAATTTCGTTTACGCCTCGGGTAAGAAAGGTTCTTGCACTTGCTGCAAGAGAAGCAAAGGCTTTTAATCATACTTATATTGGGACTGAACATATCCTGCTTGCATTGCTCCGCGAAGGCGAGGGGGTAGCAGCGAGGGTGTTAAAAAATTTTGATATTGATTTAGAAAGGGCGCGTCAGGAAATTATAAGGGAAATTGATCCAAATATTGAATCTACTGCGTTTGATGAACAGCCGCAGATGCAAGAAATGATTGATAAACCAGACCAGGAAAAAAAGGCAGGAGTAAAAACCCCTGCGCTTAAAGCATTTGGAAGAGACTTAACCGAATTGGCGCGCAAAGGCGAACTTGATCCTGTTATCGGGAGAAAGACAGAAATTGAACGGGTAATTCAAATACTTTGTCGTCGTACTAAAAACAACCCTGTTTTACTCGGCGAAGCTGGTGTCGGCAAGACTGCGATTGTTGAAGGGCTTGCTCAGGAAATTGCTCGTGGGAATGTACCTGAAATTTTGCGAGATAAGCGAATTATCACATTGGACCTTGCCTTAATGGTGGCTGGTACAAAATATCGCGGGCAGTTCGAAGAGAGGATAAAAGCTGTAATGGAGGAAATACGGCGGGCAAAAAATGTGATTTTGTTCATAGACGAGTTACATACAATTGTTGGGGCTGGTTCTGCTGAAGGGACGATGGACGCATCAAATATAATCAAACCCGCTTTAAGTCGAGGAGAGATGCAATGTATTGGTGCAACTACCTTAAATGAATATAGAAAATATATCGAAAAAGATGCAGCGCTTGAACGAAGATTCCAGACAGTCAAAGTTGAAGCTCCATCTATTGAAGATACGATTGCAATTCTAAAAGGGTTAAGGCCAAAATATGAGGAACATCACAAAGCAGAGATAACTGATAAAGCGATTGAGTCAGCGGTAATGCTTTCAGATAGATATATTACTGATAGGTTTTTACCGGACAAGGCGATTGATGTAATGGATGAAGCCGGTGCCAGATGCAGAATTAGCGCAATGGCGCATCCGCCTGAACTTAAAGAACTTGAGACTGATATTGAGAAAATTAAACAAGAAAAAGAGGCGGCTATTAAGAAACAAGATTACGAGAAAGCCGCAGCAATGCGGGATAAAGAAAAACAGACAAAACAGAAACTTGAAGTTTCATTAAACGAATGGAAGGCAAAACGGGAAGAGAAACGAGTGATAGTGGATGAAGATGACGTTATACAGGTAGTATCTAAATGGACAGGTATCCCATTACAAAGAATGGAACAAGGAGAAGCGCAGAAGTTATTGAGGTTAGAAGAAGAGATGTCCAAAGTCGTAATAGGACAGGAAGAGGCTGTAAGCGCAATTTGTAGGGCATTGCGTCGTTCTCGGGCAGATTTGAAAGACCCCAAAAGGCCGATTGGCGCTTTTGCATTGTTGGGTCCAACAGGAGTCGGGAAAACATTGCTCGCAAAATCTCTTGCAGAATGTATGTTCGGCGATGCTCGTGCATTAATTCAGCTCGATATGAGTGAATATATGGAGAAATTTACTGTATCAAGACTCATCGGTTCTCCACCCGGGTATGTCGGTTACGAAGAAGGTGGGCAATTAACTGAACAGGTTAGACGGCATCCTTATTCAGTTGTCTTGTTTGATGAGATTGAGAAGGCGCATCCAGACGTAATGAATATGCTTCTTCAAATCCTTGAAGAGGGCAAGCTAACTGACAGTCTTGGAAGGGTCGTGGATTTTAAAAATACAATCGTGCTGATGACTTCGAATGTTGGCGCAGAAACAATCAGAAAGCAATCAACAGTTGGGTTTTCAACGATTACCGATGAGAGTTCTTATGAGAAAATGCGCGAAAAGATTTTGGAAGAGGCTAAAAAATTATTCAGACCAGAATTTTTAAACAGACTTGATGATATAATCGTGTTCAGGTCATTAACAAAACCTGATTTGATTAAAATCCTCCAATTAGAAGTTAATAAAGTTGCGACGCGGTTAAAACATCGCAATATAAAACTTGTGCTTGATGATAAGGCAAATGACTTTCTTGTTGAAAAAGGATATGACCCTGCTTACGGCGCAAGACCAATGCGCAGGGCTGTAGAGAAGTATCTTGAAGATCCGCTGGCAGAAGAAATACTTAAAGGAAACTTCATTGATAACGAACCAATTATCGTTACAGTTGAAAATGATAGGATAGTTTTTAGGCAAGTGCCGTCTTCTGAAAATGCAGTTGCCGGGCAGTCCTAAAAATTAATTTAAATAATTTTGAATTTTTTAGTTGAAATGTTGTCAAATTTTACAGAAAATAATAAATGTAAAAAAAATGTATTTTAATGTTTGACAAACAATTGGTTTTTTATCTAAAATTTAAGAATAAACAATTAGCAGAGGTATAATTTAAAAAGACAGCACGATTATGAAAACAACAATAATAACGGTGGCGGGGTTAGGTTCTGCTTTACTTTCATCACAGCTGTTTGCTCAGCCGGCTGATAAGCCCTGGAATGTTGCTGCAACAGTTAGAGGTTTTTATGATGATAACTATTTGACCCGATATTCAAAGTCAATGGGTAAACGGGATAGTTATGGATTCGAAATCAGTCCTGAGGCAAAGGTTGCAATAAGGCAGGAAATGACTACATTAGATGCCTCGTACCGCTATGGGATGAGGTATTATGGTGATAGAAACAATAATCGCGCTGACCATAGCCATGAATTGAATTTAGGATTGAACCATAATTTTAGCGATAATTGTAAACTTTCTATTGAAGATAGTTTTGTGGTTGCTCAGGAGCCTGAGGTTCTCGAGCCGGGTTTAATAAGCACTCCGTTGAGGACAGACGGAAACAATATGAGGAACAGGGCTGCTGTGGATTTTGCATATAAATTAAATGACTCAATTAGTGTTGAACCTGGCTATAGCTTTTCTTTCTATGATTATGAACAAAGTGGGACCGATAGTCGTTCTGCATTGTTAGACCGTTATGAGCACCTCGGTTATCTCAACCTTCGCTGGATTAATATGCTCGAAAATACTGACGGATTAATTGGCTATCAATTTGGTGTTGTTGACCATAACAGCAATGATAAAGTTTCGTTAATGGGAGTCCCAATACCTTCGGACATCAGAGATAATTATTCGCATTATCTTTATGTTGGTGTAGAGCATAGGTTTAGCGAACTTATCCGCACGAAGATATTAATTGGCGCTGAATATACTAAATATAGCGAAGCTCACGATATATTAGGACCTAATATTGATGATGACCAGGTTAATCCATTTGTCGATGCGTCTTTTATTTATGAAGGCAAGTATGGTGAATTTCAACTTGGAGTTAGACACGCCCGCAGTCAAACGGACCTTGTTGTTTTTGATGCTGAGGCAACTTCGGTTTATGGTTCATTTAAGAGAGAAATATATGGTGGAATTAAAGGAACAATTACAGGTATGTATCAATTCTCAGATTTTGAAGACCCGACCGGAGCATTAAGCGACCAAAGTGAAGGTTTTATGATGCTTGGCGCAAATTTGTCGTATGACATTAATAAATTTGTAGCTGCTGAGGTTGGGTACAATTACGATTTATTATCATCAGACATTGCCTACCGTAGTTATCATAGAAATAGAGTTTATTGGGGATTGCGTGGATCCTTTTAATGGCGAGTATTTTAATAAAGTGTTAAAGATTTAAGGCATGGGGAGGCTGGAAGAATAGGAGTTAACTAGCCTCCCTTTTTTATAAAAAATGGAAGCAAAAACATTTACACCGACGCAACAAATTGAAACAAAGTTGCATTTTCTTGATTACTGGCGAATTATCAAAGTTCGCAAGAATGTCATATTGCCGTTCTTCCTCCTTGTGGTAGTTACAGCGACGCTCGTTACTTATTTTATGCCGGAGACTTATTCAAGCACGGCAAGGATAGAAGTAGAAAAGGATATCCCCGATGTTGATGCATATCAATCTCGTCAGTACATTCAGCCTTATGACCCGTTTTTTATAACTACACAATTTGAAATCATTCAGTCAAAAACTATTCTTTACAGAGTTATTGAGAAATTGGATTTAAATAACCGCTGGGCGCGAAGACTCGGTCTGGATAGTTTAAGGACTGATGAAACTTTTCTTTTACTAAAACGACGGCTAAAACTCAGTCAGACCCGCAATACGAGTTTGATTGAGATAACTGTCTATATTGATGGAGAAGAAAATAAGGGAGAAGCTGCCGAAATAGCAAATGCTATTGCAGAAACGTATAAAGAGTATAGGATAGAAACAAGGCTTGAAACTACACAAAGAGGCCTAAAAGCATTACAGGAAGAGTTAAAACGAGTCGAAGAAGATGTTAAAGAAAAAGAAAAATTAGTGGAAAGGCTTCGTCAAGAGTTAAATGTTGCAGAAATTGACCCATTAACAGGACGTTCTTCTAGTTCGCTTGATGATGAAACATTGAGGAAAATGGAATCTTTAAGAACGGAAGCCGAAGCTGATTATATCCAGTGGAAAACTCTTTATGAAAATCTTATAAAGATGTCGCGAGCAGAACTCAAACGTGCAATCGTCCGGGCAAAAGAAGATACAATCCTTGCCAATCTTATTGAACAGCAGGCTCAAGCTGAACAGAGAAAGGCTTCATTAGGACCTGACGTTGGAGTTGAAAATCCAGAATACATCAGGGTAAACAAATTGCTTGAAACTATTAATCAACAAATTGATGAACAATTAAATGGAATGCTTGAAGGGTTAAAGGCTAAGGTTGCATCTTTTGAAGCAAAATACACAGAACTGGACAAAAAAGTCAAAGAGGCGCGACAGATAGCGATTAAAAATGCGGAAAAATTCCGACCATTTATTTCGGCAAAAGAGGACATGGAAACCGCCAAACAATTGAAAAACTCTCTCACTTATAGAGTTTCAACCGAGATGCTTAATTTAAAAGTCCCATATTCATCAATAGTAAAGATTGTTGATAGGGCTGAACCTGGAAAGAAACCTGTGTTGCCTAACAAGATATTGAATATTTCACTTGGTATTATTTTTGGTTTGCTCCTTGGCATCGGATTGGCGTTCTTTATTGAATATCTTGATACAAGCGTTAAAACAATTGACGATGTTGAGAGAGCGTTGCAAGCGCCTGTTCTTGCTGTTATTCCACAAAACGTTAAATCGCTAATGGATGAAGGACCGGAAAGTTCTCATGCTGAGGCGTATCGCGTATTAAGGACAAACATATTATTTGGACGCAAAAACCAAAATGCGAACACGCTTGCAGTGGTTAGCGCTGGCGCCGGCGAAGGCAAATCGACGACGATATTTAACCTTGCGGTTATTTTTGCGCAAAATGGAAGCCGGGTATTGCTTGTTGATTCCGATTTGCGAAGACCAAGTTTGCATAAAATTTTAAGAGTTTCAAATTCAATCGGATTGACGAGTTATTTGCTTGGACAAAATACTCTTGAAGAGGTGATTCAAACCACACCGGTCGAAGGGCTTGATTTTTTGCCGAGCGGAAAATTACCAAGTAGTTCAATGGGAATTTTGAGTTCTCAAAAGATGAAAGAATTGGTAACGGAATTGAAACAAAGGTATGATTATGTGTTTTTTGATTCCCCGCCAATAATGGGTGTCAGTGATGCTTCTGTTCTTGCAAGTCTTGTCGATATGACAATTCAAGTCATTCAATATCGTCGTTATCCGCAACCGATGACAATCCGTTGTAAACAGATGGTTGAAAAAGTCGGTGGTAACCTTGTGGGAATAGTTCTTAATAATATTTCAATGACTTCCGACGCAAGTTACTATTATTATTACGGCGGTTATTATCATGAATCTTACAGTAAAGTTGATGAAGACCAGATTATAAGA
>Ga0116188_1001807_pt1 | contig 17829 bp, 11 predicted proteins | sample AD_JPNTR2_MetaG_FD_89807 | JGI IMG/M metagenome (GOLD analysis project Ga0116188, IMG submission 89807) | Active sludge microbial communities of municipal wastewater-treating anaerobic digesters from Japan - AD_JPNTR2_MetaG | ecosystem: Engineered > Bioreactor > Anaerobic > Digestate | place...
CGCATGACGAAAACATTGCCGAGATAACCCATCGGGGGTGCGATCACGTAATAGCAGTAGCCGACCGCACGGGAATTTTCGACCAGGAAGAATCCGGGCAGCGTTCGGCAGTTGACGTGTCGTTTAATCAGGCTGGCCGCCGCCCCGTAGTCCCAATGGAGTTGAGTACGCCAATCGTGAAGTTCCTCGGAAAAGACCGGTTGGAGTTGGGCTGGAGAAGCTACCGCCAAGGGCAGCACTTGCATGCGGTCATTGTAGCACCTTCGGCTTCTGACCGCCCGCAAAGACCCGGCTTGTCAGGGGATTCTGCTATTTTCTCGTTCCAGATGAAATACATCAGGGACTTGAAGGAAAACGAGAGTGTGGTTTCTTTCTCCTCGATCAGATCGAAGCAGGTCAAGTCTAAGCGCAACGGCGAGCCGTACCTGGAGTTGGTGCTTGCAGACCGAACGGGTGAGATTGCCGCGAAGGTCTGGGACGACGTCGATGTCTTGCGTGAAGAGCTGCAGGCGGGTGACTTCATCAAGTACAAGGGCCGGGTACAAATTTACAATGGAAGTCGCCAGTTGATAGTTGAACGCATCAGGAAGGTCACCCCTGGCGATCAGGCGCAGGGATTCGCCGAGTCTGAGGTAATCCGCACAACCGAATATGATATCGACGAAATGTGGGACCGGCTGCACTCCCTCATAACTGAAAACTGCCGTAGACCCTGCATTCTCCAGCTGTTACGGTCCGTCCTCGAAAACAATCGGGAGAAGATCAGAAGCTTTCCGGCCGGAACCGAGATTCATCACAACTACTGGGGCGGATTCCTCGAGCACGTGCTCTCTGTACTCGAGAGCGCCCTTTTCTTCGCCTCTAAGTATCCCTCGTTGGATAGAGATCTTCTGGTGGCAGGCGCGGTCTTGCATGATATCGGGAAGCTCGAAGAACTTGGGAACCCGAAAAACCCGACTTACACCACGAAGGGAATTCTGATAGGGCACGTTGTGCTCGGTCGGGATATCCTGCTTGAAGAAGCGCGCAAGATTCCTGATTTTCCGGCTGATCTTCTCGTGCACTTGGAACACCTGATCCTTAGCCATCAGGGGCAACTGGAGTGGGGCTCGCCCAAACAGCCGAAAACCGCTGAGGCTTTGGTTCTTCATTACATCGACGATCTTGATGCAAAGATGAATCGCGTTCTCCGGCTCCTCAAGGAGGATCAGAACGATTCTGATTTCACTTCCTTTGATCGTTTCCTCCGCCGGCCTGTCTTCAAGGGCAGTTACACGGGCGATTCTGATCCGCCGGCTGACACTGGTTGGCCGCTTCGCCTGGTGGCGGGCACCCGGGATACTCGGGAATAGCCCTGACGGCAGTACTCGGCGGCGCAGCCCGGTCAAGAAGCACCGTCTGATCGGGTCGTAATGGTTCCCGGGCCGGTTCTCCCCTGATTTGCTCCACTATATCCCCGATCATATAATCGGGTTATGAACCTGAAGATTCAGCATCGCAATTTCGATATCCCTCAGAACATTCAACGTTTGATTGAGAAGAAAGCCCAGAAAGTAAAGAAGATCTTGCCAACGTTTGCGGGGGATGCGCTCGATCTTAGCGTTATGCTGGAGAGAATTCCGCGCGGAAGCCAATATCAGACCTCATTGGTCCTTACAATTCCGCAGACCGCCATACGGGTCGAAGAAATCGCCGACAATCCAATCGGAAGCGTCCAGGCGAGTTTTGATGAGTTGCTGCGCAAGATTAAGAAATTCAAAAGCCAGCTGAACCGCGAGCAATTCTGGCAGCGCCAGCCGCAGGCTTCGCCGGAGAACAGGACTGAGAGCGTCCGTGGTTTTGAAAACCTGATCAACCAGAACCTCGACAAGATTCAGAACTACGTGCGACGCGAACTCTTTCACAGGTCTATTACCGACAATATCCCGCCCGGGATCATCCAGCCTGAGGCCGTGGTTGACGAGGTCTTCCTGTTAATGACTTCTCAGGTGAAGACCAAGCCCCCCGCTATGCCGATGGAGCGGTGGATGTACCAGGTTGCGCGCGAGCAGATAGAGCGGCGTCTGGAGGCTCTGGATCGGGAATCGTCTCACATAGAGGATGCGGCGGCAAACAAGCCTCAGTGGGACGATGAGATTTTTGATTTCTACCAGCCCGACGAGTCTTTGAAACTCGAGGATCTTCTCAGTGACCGTTCCGGTGGGAACCCTGAGCTCCTGATGGAAGTGGAGGAAACAGAGCAGGAACTGCACAAAGCGATCGCTCGTTTGCCGCGGAAAATTCGCGAATCCTTTGTTCTTTGCGTATTGGAAGGGTTCGATCCAGTGGAAGTGGCAATGATAACCGGAAAAGACGCCGAAAAGGTGCAGAAAGACGTTGAAGATGCACGCCGACGCCTGCGCCAACAATTTCAAGCGACTTAACCGTCCGCGAAAGGATTGGGCAGAAATCATTGTCATTCCTGTTATTTGTCATCCTATAATTGCCACCTATGAAACTTGCCAAGAGACTATCGGGAATTTGCGCATCGCCGACCATCGCGGTCATGCAGGAAGCACAACGGCTGAAAAAGCAAGGGATCGATGTAATCGACTTCGGTCCGGGGGAGCCTGACTTTCCAACCCCGGCGCCGATCAAGCAGGCCGGAATCGATGCCATAAATGCTGATTTCACGAAATACACTGCCAGTTCGGGTATCCTCGAATTGCGGCAAGCGATTGCAGACAAGTACAACCGGGAATGGGGAACCGATTTCACACCGGCCAATGTTGTTATCAATTCCGGCGCCAAGCACTCGATTTACAGTGTCTGCATGGCGGTCTTCGAAGACGGTGACGAGGTGCTCGTTCCCGCGCCTTATTGGGTGACCTTTCCCGAAGTGGTCAAGATGACCGGTGCGCGGCCGATAGATCTGATAACCACCGAGGAGCAGGGATTTATCCTGGAACCCTCGGCTGTTGAAGCGGCAATTGGGCCAAGCACTCGAGGACTGATTATCAACACGCCGAACAACCCTACGGGAGCCGTGATTCCTGGGGACAAAATAGAGCAGCTTGCGGAAATCGGGCGGCGCCGCAACCTGTTCCTGCTCTTCGATGAGACTTACGAGTACTTCACCTACGGTCAAAGCAAGCACCAGTCGCTGGCGTCTTTTGTGAAGTCGTCTGATGACTTCTACGCGATCATCGGTTCGGTGTCGAAGACCTACTCCATGACCGGATGGCGGATAGGCTACACCCTTGGCTCCAAAGCCCTGATAGACAAGATCGGCGAGTTTCAGAGCCACGCCTCAGGCAATCCCACTTCGGTCGCGCAGAAGGCGGCACTTGCGGCCATTAACAGCGACCCCGCGCTGGTTAAAGGAATGCAGGAGGAATACCGTCGGCGAAGAGAATACGTGCTTGGCGTCATCTCAGAGATTCCCGGATTCAGCTGCGCGCAGCCCGAAGGCGCTTTTTATGTGTTCCCCAACGTAACAGGTTGTCTGAAGGCTTCAGGAATTCCCGATTCGCAGGAATTTGCGCGCTTTCTCATTCAGGAGGCCCGCGTAGCGACGGTTCCTGGTTCGGCCTTCGGTATGGACGGGTACATCCGCATCTCGTACGCGACGTCGATGGACAATCTGCGTGAAGGACTGGGACGCATTAAGGCGGCAGTTACCCGGCTCCTGGAAAAGTGAACCGAATTGGTCACGCCAATGTGATCCGCGCGCGCCATTTGCTCAACCGTGGGGGGCCGAGTCATCCGCCCAGTCCGCGGAACCCGGACACCCGCGGAAGACGCGGATGACAGGCGTGCGCGTCATGCGCACCCTGCAAGCCTCGCTTCGCTCCGGTAATCGCAAAATCGTCCATGCAACAACCGTCAACCGTTGATCAGCAACCCCCAGCAGTCGGGCGGATCTCCGTCGTCCTGGTAGATACGATACAACCCGGTAACATCGGAGCGGCTGCCCGGGCAATGAGCACGATGGGGCTCTCTTGCCTCAAACTCGTCAATCCTCGGGGCGTCCTTTCCTCAGAGTGTTTGAAAATGGCCGGGAAAGCGGTTGATCTTGTCACAGGCGCAACGATTTTCGATTCACTGGAAGAAGCCCTGGCGGACGAGAATGTCGTCATCGGAACAAGCTCCATACGAGAGCGCGTAACCAGGCAAAGACTCTATTCTCCTCGGGAAATAGCACGCCTCGTTCATGAGTACGCATGCTCGCAGCGTGTTGCGATTGTGTTCGGGTCGGAAAAGCGCGGCCTGAGCGATGAGCATCTTGCCCGGTGCCAGTATCTTGTCACGATCCCCGCTCATCCTGCATATCCGGTCCTGAACCTGGCCCAGGCGGTCATGATCATCGCCTACGAGATCTACAACTATTCGGGCCAGGATCTCAATCCACACATGGTTCTAGCGACTCACAGGGAGCGTGAGGAGATGTTCCGACACATGGAGAGGACCCTTGTCAGGATCGGTTTCCTCAGTTCCAGCAATCCTGGTCACATCATGGACTCGGTGCGGCGATTTCTGGGCCGGGCCGACCTCACACCGCGAGATATACGGATTCTGAGAGGTATTCTGAGTCAGATGGAATGGTTTGCCGAGGAAGGGCACAAGCTTGATCCGGAGAGTGTTCGAAAGCCCTGACACCTGTCCCTGTTCCAAGGACGGGCGGTACACCGGATTATTTCTCGCTCAGATGTGCCAGATGCTTTTCTATTGCCGTTTTCACGTCCGAGAACTGATACATGATCGACGGCGGATCAGAATCGTAGTCGTTGGAAAAAAACGGTGGCTGGAGGATCTCTCCTTCGGGACCGATTAGCCAGATGATGGGCAGTCCGTATTTCCGCGGGTCTAAATGCCACCTGAGTTTGCCCTGCCACCGATAGACCTTCCCATATCCTGGTCCAGGGTCGGCCGGCGGCCGATCGGCCAGTCGAAACTTAAGGTCGTAGAATACTTGCGGGAACGGGATCAATCTCCGACTGACCTGTTCCTCGGTCAAGGCGATGAAGCGTTTGGCATTCTCGAGAAATTCCGGGGATGTCTCTGGAAAGCCCAGGAAGGCATCCTCGCTGTACCCATACAAGCCGGGATTATAGACGGGTGGCACCGCGACTCCAATGAACTGGACCGGAGCTTGGCGGAAAGCTGCGACCAGATCACGCTGAAGAGGGAGGTCGTCGAAACTATCCTTACACCAGAGAGGATTGCCGGATTCCGACTGCGGCTCGCGGGCGTCGGCGCCTCCAAAACCCACTAGAACCAGGATTTTGGTTTGCGGTTCAATCAACGACAGTAGGCTGTGCGGTTGCAGGTCTTTGTCGAGGAGAGTGAGATCCGCGTCTATCTTGTCGCCAACCTGATAGCCGTAGGGTTTTTCGAGTTGAAGCCTCGGTTGAGCGAAAAGGCCCGACGACAATAAGAGCCCGACTAGAATCACAACTCGGCTGATCGCAGTACGATCCATACGGATATGCTAGCACGAAGAGTTTTCAGTCTTTCTGGATCTCCATCTTCATGATGGCAAGCCCCGTAAGCAGCTTGGGATAGAAATCTGTCGATTTCTGGGGCATCTTCTCGCCCTTTTCAGAGACCAGGCGGACCTGTTCAAGCGTAGTGGGGTTGAGGATGAAGCCAAGCTGATAGCGCGCTGTCTGGATCCCTGAAAGCAACTCTTCGGCGTCCCGGAAATAGTCGACATACTTCTGTGATGCCAGTTCTTCAGGTCCGATGCCCAGGTACGGTCGCAGTATGCCCTCGTGAAGCAGAGTCACATTCAGTTCCCGGGTGGGCGATTCAATGCCGGGCAGAAAAGCGGGATCTGACATTGCCTCGCTCCGCAGTTCGAGCAAAAAGAAGCTCACCGGCTCGTTCACCATGAGTCCGAGGCAGGCATCACCGCGCTTCATGGCTTGTGCTAATTCCGGCCAGGATTCAACCTGCCGGACCACGAAAAACCTCTGAAGTTCGGACAGAAACCGAGCGCGGTCGAATCCATCCACGTTGTGTATGCCTCGATGAGTGGGGAGAATTCGCAGACCAGGCGCTCTCATATTAAACAGGGCAATCATCCGCTTATCAAAGCTCTCGACTGCGGCAGGGCGCCACCCCTTCTGCCGGCATTCATCACAAAACAACACCGAGGTCTGAAACCGGTGATGTCCGTCTGCGATATAAATGGGCAAATTCTGGATGGCGGTTATCATAGTTGCCTGCAACGCGGGATCGGTGATGGCCCATAGGCGATGTCCCACGCCGTACTCGTCTTTCAGACTGACGAGTGGCGGACAGGTGGCAGCGGTCTCGGCTAATATTCGGTCGACAGTGAGACTGTCGTCCGCGTATAACGTGAAAATGAGGCCTTCGTTTGATTCCGTCTCTCGAATGAGGTTCAGTCGATCTTCGAGTGGCGCCTTGAGGATGTTCTCGTGTCCCTTAATAGCCAGGGTTGAATCCTGAAGCGAAATCAGGCCGATGAATCCCAGCCGTCGCTCCTCTTGCCCCTCATACTCGAATACTTGTTCATAAGGGTAAAACGCGGGGACGGAGTCGCGTTGCAGCGCGCCTCTTTGAATCCAGTCGTTCAAAAATCGGCCCGCTTCGCGGTAGTCGGCATTCTTGATCACTCTAACCATATTGAGGGGGTGACGGTCCAGGTAACGAGCCTGCATGTCAGGAGTAATCTTGTCGTAAGGTTGAGTAACGACCTCCGCGATATTCGGAACGTGGCTGGAGGAGTATCGAAACGCTCTGAACGGATACAGTTGTCCCATGCGCAGATTTTAGTTCAAAGCCCCCAACCGTTGAAAGTTGAAGCATAGTTGAAAGTGTTGTCCCGTGTTCAACAGCAAGAACCGCCACCAGAACCCGGATCTGTTGTATCAAACTACTAATGCCCTTATAGTTACATTTACATGAATGGTTTAGTAGAAATGAGATCCTGAAACACGAGGTGAAGATGAGCAGCACTGATTACCTTTCGGGTAGAATTATCAATCCCAAGCCAATTAGTGAACAAACGTCCATAACTGATCTGGTGGATTCCGTTTTCGAGGCGTACAACGCGGCTCGACTCCGAGAGGCGTGTCACCTTTTCACTTCGAAGATGCTGGAAGAAGATGTGACCGTCGGCATCAGTCTTACGGGCGCTCTAACACCAGCGGGAATTGGAATCTCCTGCCTCATCCCCTTGATCGAGCGTGGATTTGTCGATTGGATTGTTTCGACCGGGGCGAATCTGTATCACGACACCCATTTTGCTATTGGCGAAACTCTGCACCGGGGACGGCACTCTGTTAGTGACGTTGTGCTGCGGGACAAGGGAGTTGTCCGCATATACGATGTCTTCTTAGACTACAACGTCTTGCTCTCGACTGACCGCTTTTGCAGGGAAGTGATCGCGGCGCCGGAATTCCAGCGGGAAATGGGTACGGCCGAGTTCCACTATCGTTTCGGTCGGTATGTCGCGGAGCGGGAAAGACTGCTGGGCGCTGGCCGGAAATCGTTGCTAGCAGCCGCGTATGACTTCGAGGTTCCGGTATTCACCTCATCTCCGGGGGACAGCTCAATCGGGCTGAATGTTGCGGCGATGAGGCTGGACGGCAACGGCCTCAAGTTTGATGTGGAGCGGGACGTCAACGAGACTACTGCCATCGTGCTGGGAGCCAAAAGAGCAGGCGGGAAAAACGGGGTATTTATTGTCGGCGGGGGATCCCCGAAGAATTTCATCCTGCAAACCGAGCCCCAGATTCAAGAGATTCTCCAGATTGAGGAAAAAGGGCACGATTACTTCTTGCAACTGACCGACGCCCGGCCTGATACCGGAGGATTGTCAGGTGCGACTCCTGGCGAAGCGGTGAGCTGGGGGAAGGTCGACCCTGACAGGCTGCCGGATGCGGTTGTCTGCTACGTGGATGCAACTGTCGCGCTTCCAATCGTCACCGCCTACGCGATCGCCAACCACGCTCCGCGCCAGCCGAAACGCCTTTACTCGCGCTTGCCACAGCTAATGGAGGCGCTGGTCAAAGAATATCGAGAAGGCCGAAAGGAGTAACGGCGCGCCTGGACCTCCGTATAAGCGACTGTCCCACGGCGAATCTTGCCCGCTGCTCAATCTGGTGCTTCGGATTTTCAACCGGACACCACGCGGAACCCCGGTAGTTCGCCCCGCTTGTCCAGGGGCGAACTACCCCAACGGGCGCGAAGGACTATTGTTGCGTGCTGCCGACCGGGAGCGTCGAATGAACCAGAGCACCCTGTGTTCGAATAACCACCAGGGCAATTGGTTTATCGCTGGTGACTACCAGAGTTCCTGTAAAATCCGAATCTTTGATTTGAGGGAAAAGCTCGCTGACATACTTCGGCATCTGGCCGTGGGGGCCAAGATCGAGGTCTTTCTCGTTGACCGCGACCAGCATGCCTGATTCGTTATAGAGGAGCACGCGCGCATCAACTGGCTGATCGGAGGCGTTGACCACCGCAACACCAGTATCGAATCCCAGGGCGGCGATTTTCTGTACCGCCCCCACAACCAGGTGACGAGGTACGGCAGCTCCCACGCCAGCTTCGGCTAACACATTCTGTCCGGATAGCAGTCGAAAGATTGCCGTTCCTTCGACAGGAACGTTCGATTCGATTTCGGCATACCCGACGACCAGGGGGTTACTGGTAGCACCGGTTGGTAGGGTCTTGGAACTGAATGGTGGCAACGAAAACGGGAAAACGGTGCCGCTCTGGCCGCCCAGTTTGACAGTCATGGTGGTGCCGTTGCTGCTGAAGAGTCGCAACTCGCCCGTCGCCGTAGAGTTCGTCAGATTCGAGATCACGAGGATCGTCTCAAGCATGTCCTTGGCATCGCCAACCTGTGCCAGATAGGTCTTGAACTGAGGACGGTCAACGTAAGTGAAGACGATGTTGTCGATCTGTTCGGCTGCCCCCCCGTAATCGACCAGCAGTTTGGCGATTCCACGGTTCGAAGTTGTCGAGATACCGATGAATTTCTCTTCGGCCAGCCCGTTCTCGGTCACCGTTCCGAGCTTGGTGCCCAGTGGATCAAAAGCCGTGAGGACGACTGCGGTGGAGGAAGAGCCGTTGGAGGCATAGAAGCCGACTCTCGACACAGGGAATTTAAAGTTGATAACAAGGGGCAAATCCGGGCTTGACTGGTTTAGAAGCACCCGGTCCGCCTCAGCGCCTCCGATAGGAGGGATGACCATAGCGATCCTGGGGGCGTCGCCGTTATTCTGAAAGCTCAAACCCCACTTGCCAAATATATCGCACGCCAGAATATCCGCCTGATACTCTTGGAAGTCAAGCGTGACAGAGTTTTGGTCGAAAGCGGATGGATTGGTGATCTTCGTAACCTGCGCATGCACGGAAAGGAAACCTGCGATGGCAAGGGCAAAGGCACAGACAACAGTTCTCAATTTTGTCATCTCAACGACTCCCCTTTTGGAAAGGACCGTAACCGGTCGCTCACTACTACGAAAGAACGATCCCCCCTCGTCCTCTATGATGCCGACAAAGTGATTTGGACTACCGTGGTTCGGCTCACATTTTTGCTTTATCATGAGAGGAACCGGTCTGACACCCGGAAATCCTTTAGAATCATAGAGAGGACGAGCATGGATATCAAAGGAAAACGAGCGCTTGTCACCGGAGGCACCAAAGGAATTGGTCGAGCCATCGTTGAAGCGCTTCTAGCCGAACAAGCCAAGGTTCTTATAACGGCCAGAAACACTCGCGATATCGAAAAGGTGGTTGCGGCGTTGGAAAAGGAACACAAGGGCCGCATTCTGGGGAAGGCCTGCGATGTCGGCAAGCTGGAAGAAGTCGAGACGCTGTTTAGTTTCTGCGTCGAACAGTGGCAGGGTATCGATATCCTGATCAACAACGCGGGGATCGGGATTTTCAAAAACGTCGAGGATTTGAGCCCTGAGGAGTGGCGATCAACCATCAGTACGAACCTCGACAGCCTTTACTACTACTGTCATATGGCTTTGCCTCATATGAAAAGGGCCGGCGGCGGATTCATCATTAACATAGCAAGTCTGGCTGGGAAGAATGCGTTTGCGGGTGGAGCAGCCTATAACGCGTCCAAGTTCGGGGCGGTAGGCTTTAGTGAGGCGCTCATGCAGGAAGTGCGTCACGACGATATTCAGGTGGCGTACATTATGCCTGGCAGTGTCGATACGGATTTCGGCACGGGGAGAGGATCGGCCGAGGCGTCATGGAAGCTCGCTCCAGCAGATGTCGCCGAAGTCGTCATTCAGACTCTAAAACGACATCCGAGGTGCCTGACGAGCCGCATCGAGATGCGACCCTCCAAGCCGCCGAAGAAATAGACCCGCAGAGAGTCGGCGACCCTATGAAAACAAAGCGGCCTGCTTATCCGCGTTATCCGTGTAATCCGTCCTATCCGTGGGTACCAAACCCGCGGATAGGACGGGTTACACGGATAACGCGGATAAGCAGACCGCTTTGTTCATACCTTCTGAACGATCACTCAAAAGGGACTGCACGGTTTTCAGCATAAACGCATCGTTGACAGATCTCGTTCCGGGTGACTTTCAGCTCTCGCCGGAAACGAACGGCCGTCTTCGAATTCAAAACCGCAAGCAGGCTCTGATCTCCGACCTTCCCATAGGAGGGCTGGAAGAAGCAGGGACGCACAGATTGATCTGCCTCAATGACTGCTGATTTCCATGGAGCTCGGCATCGGATCGGGGGAAATTCACCTTGACCGAGGAGCGCCTTGTAGTACCGGAATATATCCCATAGCTGGCTCGGGCTGTTGAGGATAAAGCCGCTCTCGAATTCCCTCGAAAAGTCGGTCAGCAGTGTCTCAATTGAGCGTGACAGCTTGCACAGGTCGGAGTGACTTAAGGCAACCTGAGCGATCTTGGGCTCATCCCAGGGTATCGGTCTGTTGAAAGCCGTGCTGGTTACGTCCGCACCCAGGAACGAAACCGCTCTCAAACCCATTTCCACGCCGAAGCGGACAACGTTTTGGAGTTCATCACAGTTGAACTTTTGAACCACGCTCCGGCCGAAAACCGGAAAATCCGGACGACAGCGGAGAACAGTTCTTACGCCGGTTGCCAGCATTTCGGCGCACCCGGTCCGTTGCATGATCCGATCGTGGACGGCGGGACTCCCATGAAGCGGGACCGTCAGCTGGTCACAGGACGAGGTAATTTCGGCTGCGTTGCGTTCAACCAAGAGCCCCGTACTGCACAAAACAACCTTCACTCCCTCCTGGCGCAGTGCCCTGCAAAAGGGCCACAAGTTGCTCTGCTTGAGTGGCTCTCCTCCTGAGATAACCACTTTTCTGACGTGAAGGTCCCTGATGTCGTTGACGTATGACTGCAAGTGCACTGGCGATATTTCGACGCCGTTCTTATCGGCCTTCCAGATATCGCACATGACGCAGCGGCAATCGCAACCAGTGTGAACCGACAGGTACAGCGTTGAAAGCGAGAATACCCTGTGACTCGAAATCGAGCCTCTGCGATCGCTCATGTTCATGGGGTGATCCTTATTATAGCCCAGGGGGAATCGAGTCCGTCCGAAGGTGGACGAGCGGGGTGATGCGGTTGAAACACTCTGGATCAAATGTTCCCGGCTGACTACTATGGATAATACTGGGACTGCCCCAACCACAAAACCCTTCAGGTGAAGGAGATTACGATGCCCGACTACCGTATCGAAAAAGATTCAATGGGAGAAATGCAAGTGCCGGCCTCCAGTTATTATGGCGCCCAGACCCAGCGCGCGGTTCTGAATTTTCCCATCAGCGACTTGCGCGTGCCGAGGCCTTTTATCCGTGCTATCGGGTTGATTAAGAAGGCTGCGGCAGAGACAAACCAAGAGTTGGGATTGCTCGAGGCTTCTATCGCCGCCGCCGTAATCGCGGCAGCTGATGAGGTCATTGAGGGCAAGCTTGACGATCAGTTCGTGGTCGATATTTTCCAAACCGGCTCCGGCACCTCGACGAACATGAATGCCAACGAAGTGATCGCCAACCGCGCCATTGAGATCCGGGGCGGCCGGATAGGGTCTCGGGAAATACATCCGAACGATCATGTGAACCTGGGGCAATCGAGCAACGACGTTATCCCTACGGCAATTCATGTTGCCGCAATGGAAGAACTCCAGAAAAGACTGATCCCCGCCGTGAAAAGACTGGAAAGATCCTTGGCTCGGAAGGCCGAGGAATTTGACTCGATCGTTAAGATCGGGCGAACGCATTTGCAGGACGCCGTACCCATTCGGCTCGGCCAGGAGTTCTCCGGTTACGCGACGATGATGAGCCTTGCGCTTGGTCGTCTGAATGACGTACAGCCTCGGTTGTCGCAGTTGGCAATAGGGGGAACAGCGGTAGGAACGGGACTTAATTGCCCCCCTGGTTTTCCGGCAAAAGTCATCGAGAAACTGAACCAGTGGACCGGTCTGCGGTTTGAGGAGGCTCAAAACCGGTTTGAAGCACTTGCGGCTCGCGATGCGGAAGTTGAAACGAGCGGTATGCTCAAAGTGTTGGCTTGCAGCCTGATGAAAATAGCCAACGATCTTCGCTGGTTGGGATCCGGTCCCCGTTGCGGTCTGGGTGAGATTCTGCTGCCGCCGACCCAACCGGGAAGCTCGATTATGCCGGGAAAAGTCAACCCGGTTATACCAGAGGCAGTGACCATGGTTGCCGCCCAGGTCATAGGCAACGATCTGACAATCACAATCGGCGCGCAATCCGGAAACTTCGAGTTGAACGTGATGATGCCTGTTATTGCGTACAACTTGCTTCAGTCGATCGGGCTCCTGTCGAATGCGTCTGTTGTTCTGGCGGAGAAGTGTGTGGACGGAATCCGTGCCGATAAGCAGCGGTGTGAGCAGATGATCGAAAGGTCTCTTGCCATGGTGACTGCGCTGGCACCGAAGATTGGATATGACCGGGCGGCGGAGATCGCCAAAGAGGCTTTCAATTCGGGTCGGACTGTTCGTGAAATTGCGACCGAGAAACAGGTTTTGCCCCTGGAAGATCTGAATCGGACATTGGATCCCTGGAATATGACCGAGGGGAAGCATGGTTGAAACCTGAAGGCCACCGGCACAATTCGAGCGCTGACCAGCGTCCCCATTTCTACCGTGCTTGCGTTTCTACGCCAGCAACCGAGTCTGGAACGAAGCGTTCTTCAGCAGAGCGACCTGGCCCGTACCGCTTCAACCAGACCTGTCTTTGAAGAGGTATGCCGTGCTCGAAGAGAGGTGGTGAAAATCCAAAAGTTAGCCCCCGAGCACGGGCCGGGTCGTTCCGCTGAAAAACGCTTCGCTCCAGGCTTCGCCCGCGGCGCGCCGGGAGACACGGGACAAGTGCAGAGCCGTGATCCAATCCCTCTCCCACGATTCATCGCCGAGCCGAGGGTGAGGTATACTGGCGCGCGGGAGGGATGCATGGAGTCTTTTGAAAAGCTGGGCCTTTTTTATCTGGGCAAACTGTTTAATCCTGATACACAGCAGGTGACTCCTGAATACCTGCTTTACGATGCGCGCGACCTGGTCACCCACGCCGTATGTGTCGGAATGACTGGAAGCGGCAAGACCGGGCTGTGTATTGGGCTCCTGGAAGAAGCAGCAATTGATCAGATTCCGGCGATTGTCATTGATCCTAAAGGGGATCTTGGAAACCTGTTGCTCAACTTTCCGAATCTGGATCCCGCCGATTTGATCAAGTGGGTGAAGCCAGATGAGGCCGAGCGTCACGGCTTGACAGTCGAACAATTCGCGGCAAAACAGGCGGAGCTTTGGCGCCAAGGCTTGGGAGACTGGGGGCAGACCCCGGAGCGTATCGCCCGCCTCGGGCAATCGGCCGAGTTTGCTATCTATACGCCGGGAAGCATGTCCGGTGTCCCGGTTTCGCTTTTGAAGTCGTTTTCACCGCCTTCCACGCAAGTGCTGGCTGACCCGGACCTCTTGCGCGAGCGCATTCTGACGACCACTTCGAGCTTGCTGGGGCTGGTCAGGATTGATGCGGACCCGCTAAGGAGCCGCGAACACATTCTGATATCGAACATCCTGGAGCAGGCTTGGCTTACCGGACGTACCCTCGATCTTCCTCAGTTGATCCAGCTGATCCAAGCTCCTCCCCTCAGCCGAATCGGCGTTTTCGATCTGGATTCCTTTTACCCGGCTTCGGCGCGCGTGGAGTTGGCGATGCTTTTGAACAATCTACTGGCATCTCCCGGGTTTGAGGCGTGGATGGAAGGGGAACCCCTGGAAGTCGACCGATTCCTCTATACGGAAAGCGGGAAACCTCGTGTTTCGATCTTCTCGATTGCGCATCTGTCCGATCCTGAGCGCATGTTCTTCGTGACGCTGTTGTTGAACCAGGTGCTTGGGTGGATGCGCACGCAACCCGGGACGACCAGCCTGCGGGCGCTTCTGTACATGGATGAAGTCTTCGGGTTCCTCCCGCCGGTAGCCTCCCCGCCCTCAAAACGGGTTTTCCTGACCCTGTTGAAGCAGGCACGGGCCTTCGGACTGGGTCTCGTCCTGGCTACTCAGAATCCGGTTGATCTCGATTACAAGGGACTCTCCAATACCGGCACCTGGTTTATCGGTCGTCTTCAAACCGAGAGGGACAAGGATCGCTTGCTGGAAGGCCTTACAAGTGCCACGGCTGGAACCGGTTCCTCACTCGATTCCTCCAGGATTTCCGACCTCTTGTCGCGTCTCGGAAAGCGGGTCTTCCTCATGCACAATGTCCACGCTCGAGGCCCGGAGCTCTTCCAGACCCGCTGGACGCTTTCATATCTGGCAGGTCCATTGACCCGCGATCAGATCAAGGAACTGACAAAATCGCGAGATGTGCCGGAACGACAACCGGGATCAACGCCGGCGATCGTGCCGCCACTTCCTCAGAGCGCTCTGGCGGTCAGCTCTGCGCCTGCGGTCGGGGTCCCATCTGGCCCTCCATTTGTTCCCGAAGTCAATCAGTTTTTCCTTCCAGCGGATTCAGGGACGGGTATATACACCCCATTCTTCTTTGCTGCCGCTCGTATCAGCCTGCTCGATAACCGTTACGGGGTTGCCTATTCCGAAGACGTCGCCCATGTCTATCCGATTGTGCAAAAAGCGGTGTCTGCTTTCCTCTGGGATGACGCGCAGTCGCTCCCGCCCGGAAGCGAAGAGCGATTCTCTCAAGTTCCACCTCCTGGGGGCAGTTTCGCGTCTCTTCCCGCAGGTTGCGCCCACAACCTCAAGGCCGCAAATCTGGGACGTACCTACCGCGATTTCCTCGCTCGTATCTACAGTGTGCGACTTTGGCGAAGCCAAATCTTCAAGGTAGTCTCGCAGCCAAACGAGTCGGAAAGGGACTTCCGCATACGTCTGGCGCAGCTCAGCCGTGAGAGGCGTGATTTTGAGCTCGACAGGCTCAGGCAGCGTTACGCTTCACAGTTCGAAACCCTGAGCCGTCAAGAGGAATCCGCCCGCCTTGAGATTCGGCGCCAGGAGCATCAGTACGGAGAACAGAAACTGCAGACGGCGATTTCAGTAGGCGCCGGCCTGCTTGGTGCTCTCTTCAGCCGCTCGGGGCTGGGGACGATAGGGCGAGCCACCACGGCGGCGAGAGGAGCCACCCGGATCTCGCGCGAACGGCAGGACATCGAGCGAGCGAACGCCAAGCTGCAGCAGGTTCAACAGAGAAGGGCAGCCCTGGAGGAGCGACTCCGCCAGGAGGCCGATCGGCTGGCCGCCAGCTTCGATCCGCATATGGAGACGCTACAGGAAATCCAGATCAGGCCCAAGAAGGCAGATATTCTGGTCAAGGCCGCGGGTCTACTGTGGATTCAGAAAGCGTGAACTTACCGCTAGCGTCTCTTTAGCAGCAGGCTGTTCAAAACCACCGTAACGCTGCTCAAAGCCATCGCAAAAGCGGCGACAGCGGGATGCAGGCTGCGGAGAAAGCCGGGCAGGACGGTGAAAGGATAGAGAACTCCGGCTGCGATCGGAATCAGAAGGACGTTGTAGAAGAAGGCCCAGAAGAGGTTTTGTCTTATCGTTCTCAAGGTTGCCTGGCTGAGAGCAAAGGCGCGGGGAACAAGATTGAGGTCCGGCCGCATCAGCGTAATGTCGGCTGTCTCCATAGCGACGTCGGTCCCGGTTCCAATCGCTATCCCCACGTCAGCCTGTGCAAGGGCGGGGGCATCGTTAATGCCGTCGCCGATCATCGCCACGTGGTGGTCATACTGTTCTTGCAGCTTCTTGATCTGCTCCGCTTTCTCAGCCGGCCGGATTTCGGCCTGTACCTCGGTGACACCGACCTCGGCGGCTATTGCTTTGGCCGTCTCCCAGTTGTCACCAGTCAGCATCACGACCTCAAGCCCCATTTCCTGCATGCTCTTTACGGCTTCTTTTGATCCGCTCCTCACCTGATCGGCAACCGCAATTAATCCGAGAGCGGTGGTACCGAGGGCGGTCCATACGACCGTCTTGCCTTCGGTCTGCAGCCTTCGAGCCTCGGTCTCCAGACCGTTGAGTTCAATTCCGAGATCAGCCAGGAATGACTGATTCCCAACAACCACCCGATGCGCATCGACCGTGGCAACTATTCCGCTGCCGGAGACCGCTTCAAACAGCTCAGGAGTAGACAGCGGCAGCCGCTGTTCCTTGGCCGCGTTGACGATTGCTTCTCCGAGCGGATGTTCACTCCCGGCTTCCGCGCTGGCGGCGAGTCTAAGCAGGACCTGTTCAGGCGTGAGCGTTTTTCCTGCAGGCGCCATTTGTGACTGCCCCGGCCCCTGGGAGCCGGCAGAGTCTTGGACAGGTTGCAGAACAGGGAGCAATTCGGGGGGGATAGCATGAACCAGATCTGTCACCGAGGGCTGGCCCCTGGTTATGGTGCCTGTCTTATCGAGTACAACCACCCGCAGCGAACGGACGTGCTCCAAGGCCTCGGCGTTTCTGAAAAGGATGCCTTGCTCGGCGCCGCGTCCCGTTCCCACTATGATCGCCGTCGGGGTGGCGAGTGCGAGCGCGCAGGGACAGGCGATTACAAGGACTGCGACGGTGCGGATCAGTGCCGGGGTAAATCCGAGTCCGATCGCCCACCACCAGACGAAGAAAGTAATGGCCGCGATCAAGACGACGACCGGAACGAAAACGCCCGCCACTGTGTCTGCCAGGCGTTGAATGGGTGCTTTGCTCGCCTGCGCTTCTTGCACCAGCCTTATGACCTGCGAAAGAGCGGTTTCAGCTCCAACCCGGGTTGCCTCAAACCGAAACATTCCCTGTTTGTTGATGGTCCCGCCGGTCACCTGGCTGCCTGGTTTCTTCAGGACCGGCATGCTTTCTCCTGTCAACAGGCTTTCATCCAGCGAAGACTGGCCCGAGATCACAATGCCGTCGACCGGGACCCTTTCCCCTGGCCGGACTAGGACAATATCCCCGACTCGCACTTCGTCTGCCGGGATTTCGATCTCGGTATTGTCCCGTATGACTCGTGCAGTCGGTGGCTGCAGCCGCATCAACTTACGGATTGCTTCGCTGGTTCTGACTTTGGCGCGCGCCTCCAGGAGCTTACCCAGCTTTATAAGCGTAATGATCAGGGCGGCCGTCTCGTAATAAACATGACTTCCCCAGCCGAGATATCCTACGGTGAGGGCGACGGTTACAAAAACGCTGTAAACGTAGGCGGCCGAGGACCCCATTGCGATCAGAACATCCATATTGGCCGCCCGGTTGCGCAAAGCTTTATAAGCGCCCACGTAGTAATCGGCGCCGACATAGAACTGAACCGGGGTCGCCAGCAGGAAGAAAAGCCAGTTGACCCAGGTGAGGTGCGCC
>Ga0116188_1001815_pt1 | contig 17776 bp, 14 predicted proteins | sample AD_JPNTR2_MetaG_FD_89807 | JGI IMG/M metagenome (GOLD analysis project Ga0116188, IMG submission 89807) | Active sludge microbial communities of municipal wastewater-treating anaerobic digesters from Japan - AD_JPNTR2_MetaG | ecosystem: Engineered > Bioreactor > Anaerobic > Digestate | place...
CAACATATACAGGACCCAAAAAACAAGGCGATCGTCCTCAATCGGGACAAATCGGTTAGCATAATGGTGAACGAAGAAGACCACATGAGGATACAGACGATATTGCCCGGGTTCCAGCTTGAAGAGGCTCTCAGGTTAGCTTCGGTTACTGACGACGCGGTGGAGGAGACGATCGATTACGCGTTCGACGAGAATCTGGGATATTTGTGTGCTTGTCCCACTAATGTCGGGACAGGGTTACGGGCTTCGGTAATGGTGCATTTGCCTGCCCTTGCTTTGGTGGGCATGGTGGGGCAGGTATTGGGAGCGGTATCTAAGGTCGGGGTTGCGGTGAGAGGCGCCTACGGTGAAGGCACCGAAGCTATCGGGAACATGTTCCAGGTTAGCAACCAGGTTACGATGGGTCGAGCGGAAGAGGAGATAGTTGCGCACCTCAAGGCTGTATGCGGGCAGCTTGCTGACAGCGAGCGCAACGCCAGAAAGGCTATAATGTCGGACGCCAGGAATCAACTGGAGGACAGGGTTTGGAGATCCTATGGATTGCTGACCAATGCCAGGATCATCAGCTCAGATGAAGCACTTAAGCTCATCTCTGACGTGAAGCTCGGGGCTGATCTCGGGATCATCCCGGACCTTCCGCAATCCTGTTTTACGGTGTTATCAGTCGATATCATGCCCGCGCATGTGCAGGACTTCGTGGGCAAAGAGCTCACTGCTTGGGAAAGAGATATGTGTCGGGCAACACTTATCAGAGAGCGTTTAGGGATGAACAAGGAGGAACATTAGATGTTCGGATCTTTTACAGAGAGAGCGCAAAGAGTGCTCTACCTGTCACAAGAGGAAGCTCGCAAACTCGGCCACAGCTTTGTGGGCACCGAGCACATTCTCCTGGCGTTGACTTGTGAAAGCCAGGGCGTGGCCGGGCGCGCTCTGCATAACATGGGGGTAGAGCCGGAAGCGGTTCGAGATGAAGTTGAGAGCATTATAGGCCGCGGCGAGCCTGGCCAGGCAGAGATGGTTGGGCTCAGCCCGAGGGCAAAGCGCGTTCTGGAGCTTTCCATAGATGAAGCCAGGCTGATGGGCCACGGTTATGTAGGAACTGAGCACCTTCTACTCGGCCTCCTCAGGGAGGGCGAAGGTGTCGCTGCACAGGTCTTGGAGAACCTCGGGGTCGATTTGGACCGTGCCAGAGCAGAGATTCTCGACTTGCTTGGTGGGGGAGTCTCTGGATCGTCCCAACGGCAGGAAGCTCAGGGGCAGGCAGGGGCCAAGCTTCAGAGAAGGAAAGGGACACCTACGCTCGAGCAGTATGGGCGCGACCTGACTGCAATGGCAAACGAAGGCAAGCTTGACCCCGTCATCGGGCGTGAAGCCGAGATTTCCAGGGTTATTCAGGTCCTTTCTCGCAGAACGAAGAATAATCCGGTCCTCATAGGGGATCCAGGGGTAGGCAAGACAGCCATAGTTGAAGGGCTTGCGCTCAAACTGAACCGGGGCGATGTTCCGGAACTCCTCAAAGAGAAGAGAGTGATCCAGCTCGACATGGGTTCTTTGGTTGCCGGAACTAAGTACCGTGGAGAGTTTGAGGAAAGGCTCAAGAAGGTAATAGACGAGATAATTGCCTCGGGCGACGTCATTCTTTTCATAGATGAGCTGCACACGGTGGTAGGAGCGGGTGCCGCTGAGGGTGCTATAGACGCCGCCAACATTCTAAAGCCTGCGCTTGCCCGTGGCGAGATGCAGTGCGTTGGGGCGACAACGATTGATGAGTACAGAAAATACATCGAAAAAGATGCTGCGCTCGAGCGGAGATTTCAGCCGATCCAGGTGGGAGAGCCCAGTGTGGAGGAGACAGTTGAAATCCTCGACGGCCTTCGTGATAGGTATGAGGCTCACCACAGGGTGAAGATAACAGACGGGGCTTTGAGGGCGGCGGCGGTCTTGTCTGACAGGTACATCACCGACCGGTTTCTGCCCGACAAAGCTATAGATCTGGTGGACGAGGCTGGATCGATGGTTCGTCTGGCAGCGCATGTAGCTCCTCCCGACATCAAGAGGCTCGAAGATGACCTCGAGCGAGTCAGGACGGAGAAGGAGGCAGCCATACAGAACGAGGAATTCGAGAAAGCGGCCGAGCTGCGTGACCATGAGCAGAGTATCCGAGACACCATAGAGGAGCAGCGCAAGCAGTGGCAGAATCAAAGATACCTGGAGGGTGCCGTGGTTACGGAAAACCAGATTGCAGAGATCGTGGCTTCATGGACAGGCATTCCAGTAATGCAGCTCGAGGAGAGCGAGGCCGAGCGCCTGCTGAAGCTGGAGGATATCCTCCATAAGCGGGTGATATCTCAAGATGAAGCAGTCACCGCGGTGGCCAGGGCAGTCAGGCGTGCCCATGCAGGGCTGAAGGATCCGCGGCGTCCCGTAGGGTCTTTCCTCTTTTTGGGGCCTACAGGTGTCGGAAAAACCGAACTGGCCCGGGCGTTGGCTGAGGCGCTATTTGGAGACGAAGATGCCATGATACGCCTTGATATGTCTGAGTATATGGAAAGGCATACTGTGTCGCGGCTCATAGGCGCCCCTCCGGGATATGTCGGGTATGAAGAGGCGGGGCAGCTCACTGAGAAAGTGCGGAGGCGTCCGTATTCAGTGGTGCTGTTTGACGAGATAGAAAAGGCCCACCCGGAAGTCTTCAACATCCTTCTTCAGGTGCTCGAAGACGGAAGGCTCACCGATGGACAGGGCAGGACAGTCGATTTCAGGAACACTGTGCTGATAATGACGTCAAATGTAGGAGCGACCCAGATACACCGCGATACGGTGTTGGGATTCAGAACGGAAGAGGACGAGAAGAATTCCTACGAACGAATGCGCGACAAGGTTCTTTCCGAGCTGAAACGCACGTTCAGGCCTGAGTTTCTCAACCGCGTTGATGAGGTCATAGTCTTCCACGCGTTGGGGCGCAAGGACATGGAGGAGATCGTCGATCTGATGTTGGGAGACCTCAAAGCCCATCTGGAGCCAAGGGGCATACACCTGACTTTCACTGATGGGGCAAAGTCGCTCCTGGTTGAAGAGGGCTATAATCCAGACTATGGCGCAAGGCCGCTCAGACGAGTGATTCAGAGGATGGTGGAGGACCGACTGTCAGATGAGATCCTAGAAGGAAACATAAGGGATGGGCAGAGCGTAGAGGTGAACGAGGCCGAAGGGAAGCTCGTCTTTAAGGCATTGGAGCTACAGCGGGAGTGAACCTCGCGAGCCTCGATGTTTTGAGAAAGAGGAGTCTGTATGAAGGGCGCGAAAGTGGCGTTCGTATGCCAGGAATGCGGCTATGAGTCTGCGAGATGGATGGGCAAGTGCCCGGCGTGTGACAGCTGGAACAGTTTCGTCGAGGAGCGCCGACCCGATGTTAGGGTATCGCGGCCCATATCGAGCGTAGGGGCCAGGTGGGGAGGATCGGGCGCGGTTGCCGCGCCGGTTCCTATAGGACAGATATCTGCTAGCGGCGAAAAGCGCCTTTCCACAGGGATTGGCGAATTCGACCGCGTGCTCGGCGGGGGTGTGGTAGCTGGTTCGGTGGTGCTTATCGGCGGAGACCCCGGGATCGGCAAGTCCACCATACTGCTTCAGGCGGCCCAGAGCATAGCTGCGTCCAAAGGTGTCGTTCTTTATGTGACGGGCGAAGAATCAGTTGAGCAGGTTGGCCTTAGAGCCGCAAGGCTCGGTGCCGGGTCAGATTCGCTTTTGGTGCTGGCGGAGACTGATGTGCGCGCGGTAGTGGAAGCAATGGTCACGATCGACCCGGTTCTCGTTGTGATAGATTCGATTCAGACCATGGAAGATGTGGAGCTTGGCTCGTCTCCCGGAAGCATAGGGCAGGTGCGCGAATGCACGAACCGGCTGATGCGGGCTGCCAAGGAAAGAGGGGTCCCTGTATTTCTAGTGGGCCATGTGACCAAATCCGGAGCCATTGCAGGTCCTAAGGCGCTCGAACACGTTGTCGATACGGTCTTGTATTTTGAAGGTGAAGGCAACCATGCTCACAGGATAATTCGAGCTGCCAAGAACAGATATGGTTCCACCAATGAAGTGGGGATATTTGTTATGACAGACCGGGGGCTAGCGGAGGTCGAGAATCCCTCTGAGGCACTGTTGTCGGAGCGGCCAGGGGGTGCGGCCGGCTCTGTCGTCGTTGCCAGCGTTGAAGGGACACGTCCGTTGCTCGTCGAAGTCCAAGCATTGGTGGCGCGTTCTGTTACAGGAACGCCGCGCAGGACTACTACGGGTGTCGATTACAACAGGACTGCGATCATCATCGCGGTGCTTGACAGGCGTGCGGGATTCGCCATAGGCACGGAGGATATCTACGTAAATGTGGCAGGAGGAGTCACGCTGACAGAGCCTGCCGCAGATCTTGGAATTGCGGCCGCCATCGTGTCGAGCTTTAGGAACATCCCTGCAGCTCCAAAGACAGCGGTCTTCGGCGAAGTCGGATTGGCCGGAGAGTTGCGCGGCGTTAGCCAGGCTGACATGAGAGTCAATGAGGCCAAGAGGCTCGGCTTCAAACGATGCGTTCTTCCGAGCCATAATGTGAAGAGCATGACCAGACGGCAATTGGCAGGATCCGGGGTGGAGATAGTAGGGGCTTCCACTCTTAGAGAGGCATTGGAGGCGGTATTTGCGGTGGTGGATGGCTGATGTCGGAGAGAATGCGCAAGATATTTCAGATGGTGGCGCCCGGAACGGCTCTATATGACGGACTGGAGAACATCCTTCGTGCGAGGACTGGGGGGCTAATTGTTGTAGGCGATACGCCTGAGATGATGAAGCTAGTTAATGGGGGCTTTAGGCTTGATGCGGAGTTTACCCCGGCGGCCGTGTATGAATTGGCCAAGATGGATGGGGCTATAATCCTTTCGGAAGACGCCGAACGGATCATGTACGCCAATGCCACCCTCACTCCGGATCCGGACATACCATCGAGGGAAACGGGCCTTCGCCACAGCACGGCGGAGCGGGTATCGAAAATGACTGGGCAGTTAGTCATCGCCATTTCCCAAAGGCGGTCGGTGATTACGGTCTACTACGGACACACCAGATATGTTATGCGGGATATAGGTGTTGTGCTGGCCAAGGCCAATCAGGCATTGCAGACTATGGCCAACTACCGTGATTCATTGGTCAAGGCGCTCACGAACCTGACTGCTCTCGAATTCATAGAGGAAGTCACATTGGTTGACGTTGCCAGAGTAGTTCAGAGATACGAGCTTATGAGGCGGGTTGGCGAAGAGGTATCGGGCTATATTGCCGAACTTGGCACTGAGGGCAGATTGGTGAAAATCCAGGCTGACGAGGTCATGAGCGGAATGGCTGAGGAGGTTCTTTTCGTAGCTATGGACTACATGCCCGATGGAGGGCAGGTTGAGGCCGAAAAGCTGATGAATGAGATTGCCGGTTGGGCAGTAGACGAAGTTTTGGATCTGGCCACCTTGTCGAGGGCCCTGACTCAAAATCCGTCTGCAACTCCTGAGTCATCGATGTCGCCAAGGGGGTACCGGGCGTTGTCGAAGATATCTCGGTTGCCACTGTCTGTCATCGGAAACGTAGTTGAAGGGTTTGGATCGCTGAAAGCCATAAGGAACGCCACCGTCGAGGAACTTGATGAGATCGAAGGGATCGGCGAAGTGCGAGCGAGGGCAGTACGGGAAGGACTAGCCCGTCTCCGCGATCAGGTAGTGCGTGATTTGGTTATCTAGATGCGGAAAATCTGCCCTGCGAATAGGCGACGGGGCAGCGATACCGCTCCCCCTCAATTACGTCAGATTGAACAGGCCCAGCATGCGCAAGCGGTCGTGTTCTTTCATCATTATTTCGTCAAGATCAAGTCCTGTTATGGCGCATAGGGCTGCAATGTAGAATAACATTTGTCCTAATTCGGTTTCAAGGGCTTCCCTGCATTCTGGGCAGAGCTCGCCGCTGATGTGCGAGTTGATCATGCGTTTCAGGTCCGCCAGGGTCGCATTCTCCGGAAATTTCTGCTTCTGTGCGGAAACTTCCAGACAACCACAGGAAGTCACCGATTTTGCGACTGCACGGTTGACTCTGGCCCCGGCTTCCTGAAGTTTTGACATTACGTCGAGGACGCTTCTATGACGGACAAGATATTCGGAGACCGTCTCTTGAAACTCGCCGCATGATAGGTCGGCCAAGGCTATTCACCTCCAAAAGCGGAAAACACAGGTGATATGGCCGCTGAAAATTCATCTTGATTATACGTTTGGGCAATTGTATTGTCAATCCGCTTCTCCGTGTGGCTGGATTATTTGTCTGCAAAGGGCTGTGCCTTTTTCACGGGGATGGCTGGTGGTTGAGGGATCTATGCGGCGGAATTGACTGCTTTGCCAGGCAATGGTACAATTCAAAGAAGGCGCTCCGAGGAAGAAGGGATGCAAGAGGTGTACAGTGTTGGTGACAAGGTGGTCTACCCTATGCATGGTGCTGGGGTGATCGAGGCTATTGAGGAGAAGGAAGTCCTCGGGGAGAAGGACTATTACTACATCATGCGCTTGCAGATGGGCGACATGAAGGTGATGGTGCCTCGCGGCAGCGCAGATGAAGTAGGCCTCAGGCCGGTTATAGATTGTGACGAGGTTCCCAAGGTTTATGAGGTGCTTAAGGCTGAAGCGACGCCGATGAGCCAGAATTGGAATCGAAGATACAGGGCGAACATGGAGAAGATGAAGACTGGGGATATCTTCATCGTTGCCGAGGTCGTCCGCAATCTTGGAATACGCGACAGGGACAAGGGGCTTTCCACAGGCGAACGCCGTATGCTGGATAATGCAAAGCAGATCCTGGCGAGCGAGCTCGCCATGGTGGAAAAGAGGCCCTTGGAAGAAGTGGCGAACGTTATCGACGAGATACTTAGCTAACAGGAGCTCCACATACTCCCCGGGAACCCAGGGGAGACTAGACTATAATGGAGGGAACAGCCCCCTCCAAATGCGAGGAGGTGAGTGTGTCAGTGCGCAACAAGATGACGCGAGTGCTCATGCTTGGGGCAGGCGTTATTTTCGGTTACCTCATTTACCGCGCAATGCCGCAGACTGGGGCTGCCCTGTCAGTGGAAGGCGGGGAATTGCGAGTAATGGTCGGGGCGATGACTGGCGGCGGGCTTGTTGGTTTTGCAGTGGCGCCGGTGATTTCTAGATTCGGGTTATGGTTCGGCAGATATGTTGATGCCAGGATCCGAAAAGTGTCTACGCACGGGGTTATTTCGGGTGCTGTCGGAATGATAGTGGGCCTTATCATAGCTAACTTGCTTGCGATTCCGATTGCATCCATACCTGAGTTTGGAAGCTATATTGGTATTGCCCTCAACGTCTTCTTTGGGGTGTCAGGACTGATTGTAGGGTATCACAAGCGTGAAGAGATCATCCCGATGCTTGCGCCTTTGCCACGCAGCGGCGAAAATGTCCACGTTAGCGCTCCAGCTCGGGATCGCGGCATCGCCAGGGCATATGTAGGCAAAGCAACGCCGAAGATCCTCGACACCAGCGTAATAATAGATGGCAGGATAGCCGACATAGCGGACAGCGGCTTCATTGAAGGGACGCTGATTGTTCCCGTATTCGTGCTTGAAGAGTTGCAGCATATCGCGGATTCGTCAGATGTGCTCAAGAGAAATCGCGGCCGCAGGGGCCTCGATATCCTTAACCGGATGCAAAAGGGTCAGAATGTGACTGTCCAGATCGTAGACGAGACATTCGATGACCCGGAAGTCGATTCTAAACTCATCAGGTTGGGGCAAGCCATGGACGCCACTATTCTGACCAATGACTTCAACCTTAACAAGGTGGCGGAACTTCACGGTGTGGAAGTGCTCAACATCAATGAGCTGGCGAACGCCCTCAAGCCGGTTGTACTGCCTGGTGAGGAAATGACGGTGCACGTAATCAAGGACGGAAAAGAATCTGGCCAAGGTGTAGCGTATCTGGACGACGGCACGATGGTCGTGGTAGACGGAGGCAGGCGCTATATCGGTGATTACGTCGACGTGCTTGTCACGAGTGTGCTCCAAACATCAGCAGGCAGGATGATATTTGCCAAGATGAAATCGGCCGAGCGAGTCAGCTGAGATTAGCTGGTTTCGCTCAACAAGATCATTCTCTTGCGAGGTGTAGCCAGAATGGGAGCGCGACTGCGCGTTACCGCCATAGTGCCGGCGGCTGGATCGGGCACGCGGATGGGCCTGGCAGTTCCAAAACAATATTTACAGCTCAGGGGCATTCCCATAGTGGCTCACACAGTATCACGATTGGCGCGTTCCGGGGCTGTTGACGAGATAATCGTGTCTGTTCCTCCCGGGGATGAGGAGGTTTTTGAGAGGGATATCGTAGAGCGATACTCCCTCTCTTCGTTATGCCGCTTGAAGGTGGTAGCAGGTGGCTCCGATCGGCAGCAATCGGTTTCGTTGGCCCTTAGAGCGATGGAGCAGGACCTTGCCTCTTCGGCAACTGGGACTGAGGGCAGAGGTGCGGGCGTTGAGGAGGCTGGGGTCGACGCTGAAACCTGCCACATAGTATTGGTCCACGACGGAGTCCGGCCATTCGTGTCGAAAGTTCAGATCGTTGCGGTTTTGGAGGCGGCAGCGGTTCATGGCGCTGCCACCTGTGCTGTGGCCCCTAAAGACACAATAAAGCTCGTGGGAGATAATGGGCTTGTTGCCATGACTCCCGATAGATCCGGGCTGTGCCTTGTTCAAACGCCACAGGCATTCCATCTATCGATCTTGGCGTGCGCTCACAGGCGTGCAGAGGAAGAAGGCTATGTTGGCACCGATGATTGTTCGCTCGTTGAAAGGTTGGGGCTTCCGGTTGCGCTGACGCCGGGATCGTACGACAACATAAAGATTACCACGCCGGAGGATCTGGCGCTCGCAGAGGTTCTGCTTGCGCGGGAGGACTCGGATTGCCGAGGTGAGAGCGTTGTGAGCGTCGTCAGAGTGGGGCAGGGATACGATGTCCATAGACTTGTGCATGGGCGGGATCTGATCCTTGGAGGGGTACAGGTGCCGTATGAGAAGGGACTGGATGGGCACTCAGATGCAGACGTGTTGACCCACGCGATATGTGACGCGATTTTGGGGGCGGCAAGCCTTGGCGACATCGGAATGCACTTTCCCGATACTGATCAAGAATACGCAGGAATATGCAGCGTTGCGCTTTTGGAGCGCGTTGTTGCGTTGGCGGCCGATGCGGGCTATCGCGTCTTGGGGGTTGATGCCACAATAATCGCTCAACGTCCGAAGATAGCACCTTTTGTGCCGCAGATGCGTGAGAGCTTGGCGTATGCGATGAATGTGCCTGTTGAGTATGTTAATATAAAGGGAAAGACCACTGAGGGGCTGGGGTATATAGGGTCGGGCGAAGGTATCGCGGCCCTGGCTGTTGCGTCGCTCAGCCCTGCGTCGAGTTGACTCGGCGGATCTGGCAAAAGTTATGCCATGCACTTTGGAGGGGGGCTGGACCATGGCGATTAGAATCTATAATACCTTAACCCGGCGAAAAGAGGAGTTCGTGCCTGTTGTCCCGGGCAAGGTGGGCATCTATAGCTGCGGGCCTACAGTATACGACTATTTTCACATTGGTAATGCCCGGGCCTTTGTGGTGCCTGATGTCATTCGGAGATACCTCCAATACAGGGGGTATAATGTAACGCTGGTCCAGAACATAACCGACATAGAAGACAAGATCATCAAGAGGGCTGCTGAAAGAGGTGTGGCTCCCCAGAATATTGTCGACGAGTTTACCACTGCCTACATAGAGGATAGAGAAGCACTCGGTGTTCAGGCTCCTGACATTCAGCCTAGGGCCACAGAACATGTTGGCGATATGATTGACATGATAAAAATCCTTGTCGAAAAGGGTTTGGCCTATGTTGGAGATGGCGATGTTTACTACGATGTCTCCAGGTTTGAGCCATATGGAAAGCTGTCGAATCAGAATATAGATGATTTGGTGGCAGGTGCGAGAGTCGATGTTGGCGAGGCCAAACAGGACCCGCTCGACTTTGCTCTCTGGAAGGCGGCAAAGCCGGGAGAACCCTCGTGGGATAGTCCGTGGGGGCCCGGCCGGCCGGGATGGCACATCGAATGCAGCGCAATGTCTACGAAATATCTGGGCAAGACATTTGATATACATACAGGCGGTGTTGATCTGGTCTTTCCCCATCATGAAAACGAGATAGCTCAGAGCCATGGCGCAAACGGAGTGGCGCCGGTGCGGTATTGGGTTCACAATGGCTATATCAATGTAGACGGCCAGAAGATGGCTAAATCGCTTGGCAACTTCAAGACCGTTCGGGATATTCTCCAGCAATACCCCGGCAAGGTGGTGCGCTATTTCCTCATATCCAATCACTACCGGAAGCCGATCAATTTCAGCGACGATGAGCTGCGCATGTGCGAAAGGGCACTTTCGCGATTGGAAGATGCGATTGTCAACGCGGCATTTACAGCGTCAATTGATCTGGATAATCGGGAAGAAATGGTGCGGCTGGCGGCGGCAAAATCAGGTAAGGCTTGGGCGGATGACAGCGCTGAAGCCCGATTGGATGGAGTTGTGAAAGAAGTTCGAAGAAGATTCGAGGAGTCGATGGACGACGATTTCAATACCGCAGGCGCAATAGGATCGCTACACGATCTTGCAACTGCTCTAAATACTTATGTGAACAGGGAGATGCCATCGCCTCCCAATGAAGAAGCCCGGGTGGCCATCTCAGGAGCGGTGTTGGCTCTGATGGATTTGGGCGATGTTCTTGGCATAATAGATCCCTCATCCATGAAGCCTGCAGCGGGCAGGTCTGGGCAATTCGCGGGCTCGGTGACGGGCAATGCGAAGGAAGATGAAGGAGAGCTGGCAAATGCGGAGAAAATCGTGGAAGGTTTGGTGGAGCTTCTTCTTGATGTGAGGGCGAGAGCACGCGAGGCTAAGGAGTATGGCGTATCGGACATGATTCGTGATCGTCTCGCTGAGATGGACATAATTGTCGAGGATACAAGAGACGGGGCGAGGTGGAAGTTTGCATCTAAATGAGGGTCAAGTGCGTGAGATGTCCCTGCTTAATCTGGCTTATGTTGGGGACGCCGTTTGGGAGCTTTTTGTCCGTTCGCAGCTTGCAGCTGAGGGCGGAGCGTGCATTCGCGTGAACGCTCTTCATCGTTCGGCAGAAGAGATGGTCAACGCCGAGGCGCAGTCGCAGATCGTCCACAAGCTAGTGGACTTCCTCTCTCCAGAAGAGAGAGACGTGGTGAGACGGGGCAGAAATGTGAAACCCGGGCATGTTTTTCGGGGCCCTGATCCTATAGACTATCGGTATGCAACCGGGTTCGAAGCCTTGCTTGGATACATGTATCTCGCAGGTAAGGACGAAAGGCTGCGCGAAATCATGGAGGAAGCCATGAGATTGGCTCAACAAAAGGATGGAGTCGAGGAACCAGCCAATGGATGATGAGTTCATCATATGGGGACGCCAGCCTGTAATGGAAGCGCTGGAGTCGGATAGAGAGTTCAACAAGATATTTGTCGCTCGAGGCGGACACGATAAGCGAATAGTTGCGGCGGCGCGGGAGCGGAGAATTCCTGTGGTGGAAGTGGACAAGGCGGCGCTCGATCGAATGACAGCGTCGGAGACGGGTGTTCCAGTAGTTCATCAGGGAGTTGTGGCGCAGCTTTCGCCAATACTCTATGCAGAGCTTGATGACCTCGCGGCAGCGGCACAGGCGCGCAGAGAGGACTTGTTCGTGGCGGTGCTGGACGGGATCACCGATCCGCAGAATCTCGGATCCATTATTCGCACTGCCAATGCAGTGGGCGCACATGGAGTGGTGATACCGGCTAGAAGGAGTTCTCAGGTGAGCCCTGTTGTGGCGAAAGCCTCTGCCGGCGCAGTTGCTTATACCCCTGTCGCCCGTGTGGGCAACCTCTCACAAGCCATCGACAGGCTTAAGAAGATGGGAGCCTGGGTTGTTGGCACTGCTGCGGACGGGGATCGTCGCTTTTTTGAGGCAGACCTTACAGGCCCTATAGCAGTCGTTGTTGGCAGCGAGGGAAAGGGCATGTCGAGACTTGTAGAAGAGTCAGTTGATTTCACAGTCTCAATACCGATGGCGGGTGAGGTGTCTTCCCTTAATGCCGGAGTTGCATGGGCAGTGATAGCGTTTGAGGTTGCCAGGCAGAGACTCGGGGTCAACAGAGGCTGAGAGCCAGATAGGGCTGTGCTTTGTGGCAAGAGAGGCTGCCTTGATGACGTCTGCTGCAGACCGCAGTTGGCACCATCGGCTGTACATGGCAAATGGGGTTGGAATGTGGGTTGAAGGTGGTGATTGCCAAAGATAGCTATTGTATATGTAAGCGGCTACCAGGCGCTTTGCTTGACTCGTGTGAAGTCGCTGATATATAATGGCCGTAGTCTTTGGAGCTGGTACAGGCTTAATACCTGCCGAAGTGGGCTTTTCTAAACTCTTGTCAAAGTGGCCGGCTTGTTTATTAGCCGGTAGTTGATTGTTCACAGCCAGTCTCGGGTATCAAGATATCCCGTTGCTAAGCTTGTTGTGTCGGGAGGGGACGCATTTGAGCGTAAACCTGCAGTATGAAATCTATTTGCACTATGATGAGCTGGCTGATGAGGAAATCGTAGAATTGGCAAAGCAGGGCGACAGCGACGCCGAGGAATATCTCATCCACAAGTACAAGAACTTTGTGAGGGCGAAGGCCCGGTCCTATTTTTTGATTGGCGCAGACAGGGAGGACATAATTCAGGAGGGTATGATAGGCCTTTACAAGGCCATCCGAGACTTCAAGCCTGACAAGCTAGCTTCATTTCGTGCTTTTGCCGAACTGTGCATTACTAGACAGATTATTACTGCTATTAAGACAGCGACGAGACAGAAACATATTCCACTAAACTCATATGTTTCCCTGAATAAACCGATATATGATGAAGAATCAGATCGTACACTGTTGGATGTTTTGTCGGGCAACAAGATTACTGACCCGGAAGAACTCGTTATCAGCAGAGAAGAGTTTAACGATATCGAGGACAAGATGGATGAGTTCCTTAGCGACCTGGAGAGGGACGTGCTCAACGCATACCTTGATGGCAAATCATATCAGGAAATAGCGATCGAACTGAACCGTCATGTAAAGTCTGTTGACAATGCGCTTCAAAGAGTCAAACGCAAGCTGGAGCGGTACATAAAGAAACGTGATGGATAGCTGCGATGGGCACTCGCTTAAGCACCCATCTCTCGAGGTAAGTCTGGAGAGGCGTATGTTGCTCTTAGATTGGCTTTTGTGCCCGTATCATCTATCGATTTTCCTCAGCGCGCTGCGGAACGGGAGGATGCAGGTTCCCCGACCGCGGCGCGTCTCTCTATCTCTGTTTTGCGAGCCAATGCCATTATCGTCTTGACAATGGCATCGTGTGAATCTCGAAAACTGCCTGCCCACGCAGGCTTAACCTGCAGTGATATCCTTGCTTGGGGTGAGTGGTTGTGCCCATTCGATTTATACTGTTCGATCTAGACGAGACACTATACCCGGCGTCCAATGGGCTGATGAACCTCGTGCGCGACAGAATAATCGAGTACATAATGCTTCGCCTCGGTGTCTCTCGGCGGGAGGCCGAGGAATACCGGTTGAGGTATTTTATGGAATACGGAGCTACCCTGGGAGGGCTATATCACGAACACGGGGTCGACGTGCGAGACTACATGGAATTCGTGCACGATGTGCCTCATTCTGACCACATAGATCCCAATCCGGAACTGGATGCAATGTTAAGCCGGCTGAGCCCGGCAAAGGTCATATTCACCAATGCAGACCGCAGCCATGCTCAGAGGGTCCTTTTAGCCCTCAGAGTAACCCCCGGGCATTTTAACTGCATATTCGATTACGAGGCGGCGGGTTGCTGTCCAAAGCCTGAACTCGAAGCATATAGACGGATCCTTGACTATCTGGACGCCGAGGGAGCCGAGTGCATCCTTGTTGAGGACAATTTGCGGAACCTGGCCCCTGCCAAGAGAGTGTTTGGAATCCACACCGTTCTGGTGGATTCAGATGGCACCAGGCGGATTAGGGGCGGCCCGGAATATGCAGCCGATTGGGTTATCCGCGACATACTGGAGCTGGAAGGGGTGCTGGAGCAGGTGTATGGGCGAGCCGGGCGTTGATTGGTGGGTCAGCGGGGCGGGTTTGACCTCATGCTGACCCAAACCTCTTTCAGGGCGGTGGCTCTTGTAGATGGGCGTATAATTGGCGCTGCTTTTACATCACCTTTCGTATGATGCGCTCAAGGGCGAGGTAACCCCGAGATTTCGACCGACGGGTGGGTCAGTCGGCTGGCGAACCCGCGGTTAGCGGTTTCTGTTGGCAGCCGAATGATCCGGGCACACCCGATGAGCACATGGCGTGGGCAAGGCGTTTGCTTCTGATTCATGCCGTGCCCATTCCATCTTGTGGCCCCCTAACTTCCTTTAGCCGCTATTCCAAGAGACCGGAACAAGAACGCAGGGGCGGAGTACTGTCCATAGGCCCACTCTGCGCGGTCGCTTATAGCAACTATGTCGTTAAGTGCTTTTATGGTGTTGCCGGCGACCATCGTGTCCTTTACGCGGCCCATTATCTTGCCATGTTCTACCTTGAAACCTAGGTGCACGTTGACAGAGAAATCTCCTGTCAGAACGTTGCCCTGTCCGGCCCCCATTACCTGGTCGACTATGATTCCTTCATCCATCGACGCGATCATGTCTTCAAGGCTCTCGGTGCCCGGGGCGATCAGCGGATTGCTCGTGCCTGGAGTCGGCTGCCCCTCGAAGTAGTCGCCGGCGTGGGCTTGTCTGACGCCATTTCCCGTGCTAGAAGTGCCTGCCTTGCCCGCGGTTTGAAGATCGTAGTAATGGCCTTTGACGACACCTGCCTCGATCAGGGGTGTTTTGCGCGACTTTACGCCCTCGGCATCCATTGGGCAGCTTCCGAGGGCGCAGTCGACAGTTGCGTCATCATATACAAAAACCCTTGGGTCGAACACCTGGCGGCCTACTTTGTCTGCCAACGGTGATGAACCTTCAAGAACCGTCTTTCCGTTAAGGGCTGACTGCAAGGCGATGAAAAGCGGCATGATGCCGCGGGCCGTGAAGAGTACCGGCATGCGGCCTGTTCGTGCTTGGGCGATAGTGCGCCCCAACCTCACGCGCTCTAGCACGTCCTGAGCTATGGAGCGGGAGTCGAAGTTGCTGCAGCATGAACCGGCCATGGAGTATATCAAGAAGATGTCGGTTCCTTCTACCAACAGGGCATCGGCCATGGCAGTCAGAGTAGTCTTGCGGTAGCGCCCTCCTCCTCCGTTCGAGTTGGTGATCGTGACTTCTTGAACCTCTCTTTCAAGCTGAACACCGCACTTGATGGAGGGGTCTTCTTCTGTGATGATATCGACGATTTCTTGGCCCATACGGATGAGTTCATCGGCGTCGATGTCTGCGATTCTGTCATCGTAAATGAGTGGCGCAGGCATTACTTCTCCGTCGGTGATCGGGCCTGGAAAGTCGAACCTTGCTGTTTCACCCATATCTGCGGACTCCGTTGCCATGTTGACGAGATTGTCGGCAGCGGCTTTGCTAAGGTCTGTTGAGGAGGAGAAGCCTATCTTGCCAGAACGGATGATCCGCAGAGCCACTCCAGTAGTCCTCTTCGTTTCGGCCTGCTTGAGCTTGCTCATCTCGAAGACCACGGGGATGGTCTCACTATTGACAAGGTAGAGCTCAGCTGCGTCTGCATTCTTGATCGCCACATCGAGCAAGTCTTTCATGGCTAAGTTCCTCCCACAACGACATTTTTGATCCGTATATGCGGGCTGCCATCTGAGACAGGCAATGGGAATTGTTGGCCCTTGCCGCACCCTCCGACACCGCCATCATTCATCTTGCGGTCGTTGCCGATGGCGTCTATGTGCATCAATGTTTCAAAGACATTGCCTGTGAGAACCACGTTGCGGACTCTTTCCGCCACTTTCCCTTTGCGGATCATGAAGGCTTCCATTGCGCTGAATGTAAACATCTCCATAGTTGTCTCTCCGCCATAGGCATCGATGGCGTAGATCCCCTTGTCGATATCGGAGATCATTTCGTCGAAGCTTGTCTCTCCGTTTTCGATGTAAGTGTTGGTCATCCGCACTATAGGTTGGAATCTGTAGTTTATGGCGCGAGCGTTTCCAGTGGGGCGTTCGCTCATCTTCGCGGCCGTTCCCCGGGAATGCAGTCTGCCGACGAGCACTCCGTCTCTTATGAGGGGAGTAACCGAGGAACGAACGCCCTCGTCGTCGTATTTGTATGATCCTCTATGGCCGGGAACGGCGGCGCCGTCTGCAATGTTGAGGATCGGGGAGCCAAACTGCTTCCCCAGAACCATGATTTCGCGGAGCATACTATTCTCATAGATGAAGTCAGATTCGCTTAGATGTCCGAAGGCCTCGTGCACGAAAACGCCTGCTAGGCCGGGGTCGAGTACCACAGTATACTGGCCCGCATCCACAGGTGCTGCGCTGAGGTTTTCAACTGCACGTCTGGCGCACTCTCTGACTTCGTCGTGGTGCCCTTTAATACATTGGTAACCGTCGATTCCTCCGGCGGAGACCAGCATCTGTTGCACATTGTCGCCCTCCCGTGCGATGGCGGTGAAGCTGGCTCCGACGTCGCAATGCTCTTGCTCGATGTATGTACACTCGGAGTTGGCGAAGTACTTCTTTGAGTAAGTGTCTCTGTATCTGACTGCAGTTGTTTGAATCTTGGGACTGTAGCTCAACATAATGTCGTTGTATTCCTCAAGCAGTGCTCGCTTGCTTGCAAGGCTGATTGATCTGGGGTCAACGACTAATGCCGGCACTACCGTGTCGGTTATGGGTTCTACTGGGGCAAGGAGATTGTCGCCGCACACGCGCGATACCAGTTTTGCTTGACTTACTGCCAGCGCCACGTGGTCTTTGAGGTTGGCGATGTCGTTGAAGGAGACGAATCCCCAACCGCCGGATACCAAGGCGCGAACGCAGCCTCCAACTGAGCGGGACGTGGCCAATTCATCTACGTTCTTGCCACGAAGCGATATCTTGGTCCGTTCATGGTCTTCGATTCTAATTTCCACATAGTCCGCTCGATGCGATTTTAACGCATCCTTGATCAGGTTCTGCAAGATCTTGTGCCTCCTTTTTGGGCTGAGCTTTTTGCCTGGTTTGCGGGAGATATGTTTGGATGGGAATGTCGCGCTTTGCTTTGGGAGCATGTGCAGAACTTAAACATTGAGCTTGATTATCCTTCAGTAGTGTGGCGACCCATATGCCCTGTCCGAACTTGCGGTTGGCAATCGAACAGATGTGGCTAAGTGACTCCCAATAAGTTTTTGCGTTATCGGTTAGCCTGCCATATGATGTCTGCTAGGCGTAAACACGTCTTTGCACCTATGTCGCAGTGCGGTAATTGGTTCGCATTTGTGCATCGACAACGTACACATATTGGCATTAACCATAAACGCCCGCAGCACTCAGCCGTGCCGGGATATGATCCTCGGGGCAAAGCCAGGGTAGATCGAAATCCCGGTTCGACGCTCGCGGGCAACCATCTTCTTTACAACGACGAAAGCGATGCGTATACGCTCCCGACCGTGAGATCCGTCTGAGCGCTCCGGCAGTCTATGCATTCAACGCACTCATATGAAAGGGCAAC
>Ga0116188_1001821_pt1 | contig 17745 bp, 13 predicted proteins | sample AD_JPNTR2_MetaG_FD_89807 | JGI IMG/M metagenome (GOLD analysis project Ga0116188, IMG submission 89807) | Active sludge microbial communities of municipal wastewater-treating anaerobic digesters from Japan - AD_JPNTR2_MetaG | ecosystem: Engineered > Bioreactor > Anaerobic > Digestate | place...
CGTACCATCCCCGCTCCCGGAGATTCACGGTTCTCTGGAGCTCAATGTCAACACGTGATTCTCGTCCGGGCTCCAGGGTAATCTCACGGTCCACCGCTGCAGTTTCAAATCCGCGCAAAACCCGAATCGACATTCGACCTGCGGGGAGATCGCGACGAAATGAGCCGTCGCACCGAAGCCCTTTAGCCAGCGACGGATTACTCGCCAGGTCTTGCCCGGCGGCATCGGTGATCTTGATCGTACAGGGGGTAAGCCGCCCGGTGTCCGCATCACGGACCGTTACCACAAGAAGCCCGGTCTGCACCCTCTCCCGGTCAACCAACATGGACGCGGATGACAGGAAACCCGCGACCAATAGAATCAGACTTAGCCTCTTCAATTTCATTTGCCCTCCCGAGCGACGACTATCAGCGCATAGTGACTGACTGTATGAACGACCGGTCATCTTCCTGTGACCTGGCGGATCACACGCAAGAGATTCGCACCCAGAATCTTCTGAACATCCTTGGGCTCGTACCCTCTTTCCAACAACCGCTGGCTGATGAGAGGCATCCCGGTCACATCCTTCATGCCCTTAGGCAGAGTTGGAATGCCATCAAAGTCGGAACCCAGTCCGACGTGGTCAATCCCCGCCACCCGAACCGCGTGCTCAATATGGTCTATCAGAACATCCAACGGAACTTCTCTCTCTTTGGCGCTCCCCTCAGGGCCAGTATCAGCAAGGAAACGCGGGTAAAAATTGATGCAGACAACTCCCCCGTTTGCGGCTACCGCTTTGAGCATGTCATCGCTCATGTTCCGTGGAATGTCACGAAGCGCCCGGCAGGACGAATGCGAGGCAATGACCGGCTGAGTCGTACTGCTGATGACATCCCAGAAGGTTTCATCACTCACGTGAGAGACATCCACGATCATTCCCAGGCGGTTCATTTCCTTGATAACACGTCTGCCCAGTTCATTCAGTCCGCCCCATCTTTTCTCGCCGTCGCTTGAATCCGCAAATTCGTTTGAATTCGACCAGGTGAGAGTCATGTAACGAACGCCCAGGCCGTAAAACTCCCTGAGGATGGTCGTCTTTCCTTGAATGATATGTCCTCCCTCGAGGCCGAGCAGAACAGCGATCTTACCTTCGGCCTGGAGGCGTTCGATGTCCGATGCGTTCAGGGCCAACCCGGCTTTTTCCGGACACGAGGCAAGCGCGTCCTTGATAAGCCCAATCATCTTTCTGGCGCGATGCAATCCTTCGGCACCGCGGTGCCGTGGATGAACGAAAATGGCAAAGAACTCGGCGTCAACCCCGCCTTTTGCCAACCGGGGCAGGTCCAGATGCCCCGACCGGCCCTCCCGGCAGATGTTCGCTCCTCGAAGCATTCGCAGCACGGTGTCAGCGTGCGCATCAATGACCAGGGCCTGGCGGTGAAGATTGACTGGATTCCGGTTGACGGAATTCTGACCAAAACCGGTACTCAAGAAGGCGAACGAGAGTAAGAGGCAGATCCTGGAGTACACAGATGCAGTCAATATAGCACGGGGGATCAGGTTACCGGATGAGAGAATCCCGTTTGTAGTCACTCCTTTCCCTGAGCGTGTCAGCAATCGGACAACTGCAGCTACCTGTTTGACTTGACTGTGCGCCTGAAAACGCCCAACCACAAACCGGATGTCAGCGTATGCCGGGTCAGTGGTGTGTAATCGGGCGGATCTTGATATTCCGGAAAGACACCCGATTCCCGTGATCCTGCAAGAGGATATGTCCTCGGGGGTGTTCACCAAAGTCTTTTATATCCCGGAACTTGCTCTGTGCCTTTTGGGCGCGGAAAGCTTCGGAGCCTCGCTCATATTCAACGATTTTCTTGCCATTGAGCCAGTGCTCGACATGCTTGCCGTCGACCAGAATCCGCGCGTGATTCCATTCCCCGGTCGGCTTGACGACCTTGTCTGGTGAAGCGGGTATCAGATCATACAGAGAGCCGAGGGTTCGGTTTCCGGCTATACCCCTGGTCGCATCGGGATGCCGGCTATCGTCCAGTATCTGATACTCGAGTCCAAGGGCCGAGCCTGGGCGATTCGGGTCGACATTAAACACCATGTACTTGATGCCGCTATTGGCGCCCGGAGTGAGCTTGAATTCGACGGAAAGCTCGAAATTATCGTACTGCTCGATGGTTACGATGTCGCCGCCATGGCGTGATTCCCCACCGCCGGACTCCAGGACGATCAGTTCGCCGTTTTCAACGGTCCAGCCAAATTCGGGAAACTTGTCCAGCTTTGCGCCTCGCCAGCCCGTTGTGGTTTTGCCGTCGAACAGGAGTTTCCAGCCTGCCTTGATTTCCTTGTCTGTTAATGTATTCGGCGGCTGCCCCTCGGACAAAGCCCAACCAGCAGTCAATCCAATCAACACCAACCCACTCAGAATCCTCCTGACGTACATAATCACCTCATCTGGTTGTTTTCATGACAGCTTTTGCTATCAGCAAAACCCTTCTGGACCCAGTTTACCGAAACACTCACCAGTTATGGATAAAAAGTCGGATGGGTGGCATAATCACCCCCCGGAAAAGACAGGCAAAAGAGTGACCGGAATCGCCAAACTGCGAGTTTCGGGGCAGTACCATTACCCTCCCGGAGTATTACAAATGAATAGGATTTTTGGAGATATCAGAAGTTGGGCCAATCAGGATATAGCCATTGACATGGGAACCGCGAACACGGTCATGTACGTGAAAGGCCGCGGAATCGTTGTCAATGAGCCATCTTTAGTAGTGATCAATGACCGTAAGAGCCAGAATCCGATACACGCCACCGGAGAAGCAGCCAAGCAGATGATCGGCCGGACACCGCGCAGCCTGAACGTGATCCGGCCTCTGCAAAGAGGGGTCATAGCCCATTACACCGCCACGCAGGACATGCTTAAGTGCATGATGGCAAAAGCAGTCCGCCGACGAGGACCCTTTGGATCCCGCGTAATGATTGCGGTTCCTGCCGTAGCCACATCCGTCGAGGCTCGCGCCTTCAGAGACGTGGTCGGAAGCCTGCCTGGCGTCCGCTCTGTTACCACAGTACCGGATCCCCTGGCCGGCGCTTACGGTGTCGGGCTCCCCGTTGACGAGCCAACAGGCTGCATGCTCACTGACATCGGAGCGGGAGTGACCGAGGCAACGGTGGTCAGTCGAGGAGGCATCGTCTTGACACAGGCAATTCCTCTGGGGGGCAATGCCATCGACGAGAAAATACTCCACGACATCCGGAACAAATTTGACGTCGTAATTGGCGAACAAACGGCAGAAGACATTAAGATCCGTATCGGCTCGGCAACTCCTTTGCGAGATGAGCTGATCATGACTGCAACCGGCCGCAGTCTTCACACCGGCTTGCCGAAGACCATTGAGATCCGAAGCAATGAGATATGTGGAGCGATCACCTCGGTTAATATGACAATCGTGGATCTGATCCGCAGGGTGCTCGAGCAGACGCCTCCGGAACTGGCCGCTGACATCCTGGAACGGGGTCTCGTTCTGACCGGCGGCGGCGCCCTGTTGCGAAACATGGATCAGTTTTTGTCGGAACAGATCGGTATCCCGGTGACACTCTCCGAACACCCGATGACCTCTGTCGCCAGTGGCGTGTGGGAGATCATCAAACGAAGCAACGGAGAGAGCGACAGTGCAGCCAAGACCTGGTCCAGCCGGGCAGCCGGCGTCTTATGAGCGGGATACGGGGATGCAAAGGCGCGATGTTCCGCCTTTAGCAGGGGCTTTCTTCCTGACTTTCCGTACTCGTCTGGCCGGCATCGGCGTGCCCACAGATGGCAACAAGCGATACGCCTCCCAGCCAGGGTACCAAAAGGGGATCCAGCCGCCGGAATAGCGGAACCAGGCGATCAAACCGTTTGATATCGCGGTTCCTGAGCGCGGTTCTATGCAAGATTTTCCCGTGAAAAAACCATCCGGCTGCACCGAAAAAGTTGTGGTCCAGGAGACGTTCAACGCGGAAACCGGTTTGCTCGAGAAGTTGTCGTAATTCGGCTTTCCGGTATCGTCTGAAGTGTCCCAGTTCCCGGTCGATGGCACAAAATAGACCCGGATGTGCGGGGACCAGCAAGAGCAGCTTTCCGTCAGGTCGAAGCAGTCGCTTCATGGATCTGAGCGCCTCCTCGTGGTTCTCCACATGCTCGAGCACGTTGGTGCAAATCACCGTATCAAAAGTCTGACCGGCGAGCCTGTCCGGGATAGGATGATTCGCATCCCAGACGACAGTCTCCAGGAAGGAACCTAGTCCAAAGCGATCACGAACCACTTCCAGGGAGTCCGCGGCCTGATCGGTCGCCACGATTCGCTCGACCTGCGGTTGGTTGATCAGTTCCGCAATAATATTGCCTATCCCCGATCCGACTTCGATGACTTCTCGACCTACGTGATCCTTGAGCCTCTCGAAAATCCATCGGTTGTAATTGAGAGCCTTCTCAAAGACCTCCAGGGTCAAGACCCCAGTGTCCGGAGGTTCGGGCGGGTTCACCAGAACCCTGAGCAGCGCCTCACGATCCTTCACAAAGGGTTTTCTGCTCAGCGAAAAGACGATGATGTGGCGCACGGCCGCAACCCCATCCTTCCAGGTGATCTTTTTTCCCTGTGAATAGGAGCGACCATAGTAGTTGATCGGCACCTCATAAATGGTGCAAGGCAATTTGGCCAGTTTTGCCGTGACCTCAGGCTCGAATCCGAAACGCGGGGAGACCAGGTGAATGTTCTGGATAATCTCGCGCTTGAATGCCTTATAGCAGGTCTCCATGTCGGTGAGATTAAGGTCGGTAAAAAGGTTGGAAAGGAGTGTGAGGATTCGGTTGCCGATGGTGTGACGGAAATAGAGAACCCGTCGCTCGCCATGCAAGAAGCGTGACCCGTAGACCACATCGGCCAAGCCGGCATCTATCGGGCGCAGAAGAACCTCATAATCACCCGGGGAGTACTCGAGGTCGGCATCCTGCACAATGACCACGTCCTTTGTGGCCAGTTGAAACGCGACGCTTAGAGCAGCCCCTTTCCCGCGATTCTCGGGTTGAAAAACCAGCCGGATTTCAGGGTCGCACCTGTACTCCTCGAGAATCCTGCGAGTCCCGTCGGTCGACATGTCGTCGACTATGATGATTTCTTTCTCCCGGTTGACCGCCTTGACCCGCCGGATGATCTCCCGGATGGTTCGGCGTTCATTGTGAACCGGCATCGCCACACTGATCGACGAAAGACGGCGACCTCCAGCCAAGTTACCCTCCAGTCCCCGAGCCGAAATAACCGTGAAATTGTAGAAAGTCCGGGCAGCCAGGTCAATCACGCGTGCTCATCCGCGATATTAATGTTATCCGTGTAGCGGCGCGAATACGAAAGCTGCGGATGGCAAGGAGCACTGATAACGCAGATCAAAGCTGCTAAAATAACGGGGCCGGATCGTAAGCTGCAGGGAGGGACATTCGCATGGCGGGTAGACAGGGGCGATCCATCGTCCGTTCGCTCTTAGTGATCGCTTTTTGTCTGGTTGCCGTCGCGTTTGTGGCTGTCGCCCTTGAGGTCTCGATGACGCCTCCCCCGTTAGCACCGCGGCGCAATCCCGCCAGCAGTTTCGCGGGTGAGTGGAGAGGAACCGCGCGGGTTCGAATGGCCGATTACACTGAAGAAACTTACCCACTCCATCTCATAATTGCCCCAGACGGCCGGGTTACGGGAACAATCGGCGAAGCTACGGTCGAGGCACGTTTCGAGTGGAACCGATCCTGGATCGGCAAGGCCCTTAATCTGCGCACCGATTACATCGTCACGGGCCAGGTTTCCGGCTTCTCAGGCGAACCGTCCGCCGATTTGAACGAGAAGCTTTCGATGCCGCTCAAAAGCGAGGGGACTTATCTTCGCGGGGCGCTCTTCATCGGAAAGAGGGCGCCGTCCCAAGTTTCACTTTTTCGAGTTCAGCGCCAAGGCTACTGGCTCCAACCGATTTCCGGAGTTGCTGCAGGGAGGGGATAGAGCGCATGAGGACCGCGCGATCGCTGAGTCTGTCCGAAGAATACCCGATTGCCCAAGCCGGCAGGATAGCATCACTATTCGCTCTTCCGAGGCCGCTGGAATCGTACGATTTCCCCGACAAGGGCAATATAAACCGTCAGACGTACCTGATCAGCGCGGGTTCTTTTCCTCGGCAAAGTGAATTCCTGCTTCAGCGGATCAATCAGCAGGTCTTCACCCGCCCCTGGTCCGTTATGAAGGCCATGCTGGCATCCATCGAATCCCAGCAGAAATCGCTGGCCAGAGGCGAACTTCGCGAGGGAGAGGAATGGGAAACAATCACCCTGGTTCCTACCAAGGAAGGGCAGCCCTACCTCGAACTGAACGACCGGCGTGGCTACAGTTGCTGGCGGCTGATGGTCAGGATTCCCGAGACTCGGACATTCAAGAGCCTCAGCGAGATCCCCGACAAAAACGAGCAGGTACGGATCGCCGAAGAAGCGGGCAGCGGCCTCGCACTCTACCTCAGCTTCACTTCCTGCATGGATATCTCGAGCCTGGAGAGTCCCCTGCCCGGATATCGCGACACCCGGTTGTACTACAACCAATTGTTGTCTGTTCTCGAAGGTAACAGGAGCGTTGAAGAGGCGTCCAAGTATCTCCCTTCAGATCCGGTGATCAGGCAAAGCACCGAGCATCACTTCCTGGTTCATCTGCCGGAAAACGAATACCGCCGGCGGTTGAACGACCCCGATCTGGCCCCTTTCATTCGGCTGGCGTGCGAACAGGAAGCGTTCGCGATGACACTCCTTGAGGACATGCGTTTGGGCCGTATCCGTACTGTTGCCATCCACGGGGATACCAAGCTGGACAATTTTCTCTTCAGCACCCGCACCGGACGTGCCAAGGCGCTGGTTGATCTTGACACCATCATGCCCCACACCTGGCTGGTCGACTGGGGAGACATGGTTCGCTCGCTGGCTAATGTAGCTGGAGAGAAAGAACCAAATCTCGATCGGGTTCGGGTAGATCTGGATATTTATCAGGCCGTTGCCCGGGGTTTCTTGCGATCCGCCCGTAATGTTCGCCCGGAAGAAATTGAACGAATGGTGGCCGCCGTACAAATCATCGCGTTGGAGCTGGGCACTCGCTTCCTCGCCGATTATCTTCGCGGTGATACATATTTCAAACTGGGACCTGCTGATCCTCCCGACCTTAACAAGACCCGTGCGATGGTTCAGCTGACTTTGTTCCAGCGACTGGTCGAAGCCGCCGACAAGACACATCGATGTATCGTCGAGATCCAGCGTTGAAGAAGTGACGGGACGGTCCAATAGAGAAGGAGATTACTTGATGCGCCAGCTGAAAATCGGGACCTCATGGGTGCGAGGTGTCGTGGGCGAGGCTTTAACTCCGGAGCTTGTTGTCAATTTCGCTTGCGCGTTCGGGACCTGGTGCGATGGCGGCCCCGTTGTGATCGGGCGCGACACGCGCCGATCGTCGGCCGCCCTGAGAGCTGCCACGTTGGCCGGGCTGATCTCGGCCGGGTGCGAGGTGATCGATCTCGGCGTTGCCCCGACTCCGCTGGTCTCTTTTGCAGTCCGAGAAATGGGAATCGCGGGCGGTATCAGCATCACCGGCAGCCACAACGACACAAAGTGGAACGCCTTAAAGTTCCTGGGGCCGGATGGCGCCTTGCTGAATGCCGTAAAGAGCGAGGAACTGCTCGATATCTACCACGCCTCTCAGTTCCTGCTCGCTCCCTGGGACAAGCTGCATCCGGTTGATACCAACACGGAAAAGCTGATCGACCGCTATCTGGAACATCTGCTCTCGGTTCTCGATGTCGATGCCATCCGCCGTAGGCCAACTCGGATCGTTGTGGACTTTTGCAACGGGACCTGCGCCCCAATCGCGTCTCGCTTCCTGAAGGAGCTTAATTGCACCCTTTTACCGCTTAACGAGGAGCCGAGTGGAGAATTCGCCCACCCTCCGGCGCCAAGCGCCGTCAATATGCGACAGCTGGCTAGCCTGATGCGATGCCTCCAAGCGGATTTCGGCGCCGCTCTGAACATCGATGGTGACCGCATAGGCTTCGTCACCGGCGAGGGCGTCGCCCTCTCGGAGGAACACACCCTGCCTTTGACGGCGCGTATCCGGCTGCGACGCCGCCCAGGACCGGTGGTAACCAATTTCTCGACCTCCCGAATGGTTGAGGAGGTCGCCGCGCAATACGGTCAGACCGTCATCAGAACAGCGGTGGGGGAGAGCCATGTGATCGACCAGGGACTCGCGGAAGGCGCGGTGCTGGCAGGCGAGGGGAGTGGCGGAGTCGCGGTGCTGCCGAACTCGATGACTTTCGATGCCCTGCTTACCCTCGGGTTCATTTTGGAGGAACTCGCTTTCTCCGGCGAATCCCTCGCCTCCTCGGCAAGCACTCTGCCGCAGTATTTCATGCGAAAACGCCATCTTCCGTGTCCGCCAAACCTGGTGTACCGCGTTCTCGATCGCTTTCGCGCCCTTTATTCCGACTCGAACCCTGACTGCACGGACGGACTTCGTCTGTCATGGAACGATGCCTGGCTGCACATCCGGGCGTCAAACACAGAGCCTATTTTGCGTATCATCGCCGAGGCGCAAACCCTGCAAAGAGTGGACGAGTTGATGGAGCAGGCCATCACCTACGCCCGGCGTGCCGTCTTTGGACACGTGGAGGTGTGAAATGCCGAGACAGAATTCTTTGAAAATCGGTGTCTCGGGTGTCCGAGGAATCGTAGGGGATTCCTTGACTCCGCAACTCGTCGCTTCGTTCGCCGCTGCCTTTGGCAATTATTGCGGCGCCGGCCCGATTCTGATTGGGACGGATACTCGACCCTCGGCTGAGATGATAAAGCAGGCGGTGATTGCCGGGCTGCTGAGCGTGGGGTGCACGCCCGTCGATGTCGGTGTCGTTCCCATCCCTGCCCTGATGCTGCATGTACGCGAAGCCGGCGCCTTTGGAGGCATCGGAGTTACAGCCAGTCACAATCCCATTGAATGGAATGCGCTCAAATTTATTGCGGCCGACGGTATTCCGCTCAGGCCCAACCAAGCGGCAGAACTAACCGACCTTTATCATCAGGGGGTCTATTCGAGAGTCAGCGCCCAGGAAATGAGCGAACCGCGTTCGGACCAATCTACTCTAAGCCGACATCGTGACGCTGTCATCTCGATTGTTAATGAGCGCGCCATACGGGAACGGCATTTTCGGGTTGCGGTCGACTGCTGTAACGGTTCGGCTTCAATTGCCACTCCGGCTTTCCTTCGCGCCCTTGGATGCGACGTGGTGGAGATCAACACCGACATCTCAAAGCCTTTTCCGCGCAACCCGGAACCTTTGCCCGAAAACATCGGGGCTCTGTGCGAGATCACCAGGCAATCAGGGGCCGCCATCGGGTTTGCCCAGGATGCCGATGCTGATCGGCTCGCGATCGTGAATGAACAGGGTGTGCCCCTGGGCGAAGACGCCACCGTAGCCCTTGCCATCTACCATTGGCTGCGCATCCAGCCCGGCCCGGTGGTTGTGAATTCGTCAACGAGCCGTATGGTCGATGATATCGCTCGACAGCATGACTGCCCGGTCTACCGTACCGCGGTCGGAGAGGTCCACGTGGTTGAAAGAATGCTTCAAACCCAGGCGGTCATCGGGGGCGAGGGTAATGGGGGCGTGATCCTTCCGACGGTCAATCCGTGCCGCGACAGCTTCGTCGCCATGGCGCTGGTGCTCGAAGCCCTGGCTACTGACGGCGTCTCCATAAGCCAGTTGCGTTCGCGACTCAGCAACTACGTGATGCTGCGCGACAGGCTCCGATGCGAACCTCGCGACATTGCGCCATTACTTCGGCTTCTCAGAAACAGGTATCAGAATGAGGAATTGGATCTGACCGATGGGATCAAAGTGCTGTGGGAAAACAAATGGTTGCAGGTTCGCGCTTCGAGCACCGAACCGATCATCCGGCTGGTCGCAGAAGCGCCCACGGAGGCCGAAGCGCGGTCCTTGTTGAACGAGGCACTTGAAATCCTGGCGCCGTAATTCAAAGAGACCATCCGCGCAATCCGTGTAATCCGTGTAATCCGTGCTATCCCCGGGCGATGGATACCCGCGGATAGAACGGATTACACACGGATTACGCGGATGACAGGGTCGATGAGATATGGAGAAACAACGCCTGATCATGCATCTCGACATGGATGCGTTTTTCGCCGCGATTGAGCAGCGTGACCATCCTGAATACCGCGGTCTGCCGGTGATCGTCGGGGCGGCACCGGGCACTCGGGGCGTTGTTTCGACCTGTTCTTACGAAGCGCGGGTTTATGGCGTAAAGTCCGCGATGCCGATATCGGAAGCATACCGGCGCTGTCCACACGCGATTTATCTGCGCCCCGATATGAAACGCTATACAGCCGTTTCGCGACAGGTTGTCGAAATCCTGTTTACAATCTCGCCCGTCGTCGAGCCCGTTTCAGTGGATGAAGCTTTCGTCGACATTACTGGCTTGGAACGCCTCCTGGGAACACCTGATCAGATCGGACGTCTGGCTAAGGAACGCATTTTCTCGCAGCTTCAGCTGACTGCCTCCGTGGGCATCGGCCCGAATCGACTGATCGCCAAGTTGGCCTCCGACTATCAGAAACCTGACGGCCTTACCGTCATCCTGCCCGATCAGGTCCAGGCGTTCCTGGACCCTCTCCCTGTCGGCAAATTAAGCGGAGTCGGCAAGGTAACCGAAAAGAAGTGCCACGAAGCTGGAATCAAGACCATTCGTGACCTGCGCTTGGCAAATCTGGCACGCCTTCAGGAGCTGTTCGGAAACACGACGGGCCTGTCTCTTTACCAACGGTCTCGAGGGATTGCTTCCGCCGAAGTGGGCGTGACCGAAACCCGGAAATCAATTTCACGAGAGCTGACTTACAACAAGGACACCAACGACCTTCAGGTGTTGCGTAACACGCTTCTTGATTTGTCCTCCGACGTCGGACGCATGGCCCGTGAAGAAGGTCTGGCGGGACGTGTCATTCAAATCAAGATCCGATTAAAGAACTTTGAGACGCATACCCGCCAGCGACGGATTGAGACGGCAACTTCGAGCGATCGTCAAATCTTTCGTGTCGGGTGGGAGCTTTTCGAAACGAGCGGGTTTGCCGGCTTACCGATCCGGTTGATCGGAATCGGCTTGTCCGACCTGGTCACGCCTTCCGAGGACCCGGATTCCTTGTTCCAAAGCCCGGAGACGGAGAAAGAGAAGCGGCTGTTTGCGGCCGTCGATCAAATCAAGTCGCGTCACGGCCTCGGTTCAATTCATCTCGGGCACAAGCAAAACAAGGAAGAGGACTGACAGAAGGAGAAAGCCGGCCCGGTATGGGGACGGCACCAGGAGACCGGCGAAAGGCTTACTTTTGACCTCCAGATTTCCCAAGAACCCCGAATTCAGGGGTTTGGTAGCAAGAATTACTGGATTTTCCGCGTCTGCACTGGCAAAATCAGTACTACAGGCCGGGAAGATTACGGTACGACGCGGGGCAGACTAATTTTGATGACCCCAGTTTGGCTTTTGCCGAATCCCCCAACCACTGAATGCAGTTCAGCTTTGTCAGAGGTCCAATTCACAATTGTCGTATCACTTAGGGAGGAGACACTGTATGAACAAGTCGGAATTGATCGACGCGATTGCAAAAGACGCGAAGATCAGTAAGAACCAGGCGAGCGAAGTGATGAATGCTCTGGAGAAGAACGTACAGAGCGCACTGAGCAAGGGTGACAAGGTGACGCTGGTCGGTTTCGGCACGTTCTCGGTTTCGCAGCGAGCCGAACGGACCGGTCGTAACCCTCAGACCGGGAAACCAATCAAGATCGCCGCGAAGAAAGTCGTGCGGTTCGCCCCGGGGAAGGCCCTCAAGGACGCCATCGCCAAGTAAGGACGCAGGGGCAAAGGGACGGGAGAAAATAGGGAACCGGCGTCCTTGATTTTCCCGCCGCCTCCTTCTCAGCTTTCTCTCGATACTCTTTTGCCCCTCGAACTATCCAAGCTTCGCTTTTCGCCTCCTACACTCCTCTTCGCTCTCCCCACAAAACCTTGTGCAGTTGTACTTGCAGGCGAACAGGAAGCCTGTCTTCGAGAATCCAGCCGGCCAACTGATCGGGTGCCAGTATGTTCCAGGCAGGCGAAAAAAGAACGATATGCCGAAGAGCAAGCCGTCTTTCCGTCAGGATTTGCACGGCCCATTCATAGTCTTGACGTGAACTGATCACGAACTTGATCTCGTCATGATTTCTCAACTGTTCGAGGTTTTCCCATCGGTTCTTTTCCGCCATCCCGCTGTCAGGGCACTTAATGTCGTAGATAAGTATCGCCCGGGGATCAACACCGGATATGTCGAGACTTCCTCCGGTCTCAATCAGAACCTGCTTTCCTGCTTCGAGCACGTTCGAGACAAGAGAATGAACGGGCTTTTGCAGAAGCGGTTCGCCGCCGGTGATTTCCACAAGTGGAGTCTGGAATTCGAGGACTTCGGCCAGTATGTCCTCAATCGGGATCCAACGCCCCTCATGAAAAGCGTACTGGGTATCGCAATACACACATCGAAGATTACAGGCCGTCAGACGGACGAAAACACAGGGATATCCCGAGAAAGACGACTCTCCCTGTATGCTGTAGAAGATTTCGTTGACTAACAGCCTTTCGTCACTATTCACGCGTTCAATTATAAACGTGCTTTCGAAGCGGCCGGACGGTCCAGCAGCCCGCTGCCAATGCTGCCCCGCCATCTTAGAGGCGTGTGCTAAAATCCCCCTGAGAAAAGACTATGAGAAGCAGAGTTGCCGTTCGACTTTATGCTGGCGCCCCCGTCTTAATGCTGGTGTTGGGCGCTTCGTTAGTCTGGGCTGGAATTTCGAGGGAACTCCAAAACGAGTATGTGCAGAAATACAAGAACCGGGCCATGTTCCTCAAGATTCCAGTTCACGGAATGCGCCAAGTGGTTCTTGTGGGCGAGAGAATCAGCGTTGACCGGAGTAACGCCAACCAGCCCATCAGCTTCAAGGTCGGCGAACAAGTCAGAATTCTCGACCTGAAATTTGACAATTGGAGCATTCTCTTCAAGCTCGCGGCGGTCGACATGAGCAAAGAGAGTGAACTCATTTATCGGTTTTCCACCCCGCTTACCGAGGAGTTCCCTAACAAGCAGGACTTCGACTCTGCTCTCGAAAATACCCTGACGCCGGGACTGTCGTACACCGAAATCGATTCAGCCAAGGAGCAGTTCATTAAGGACCAGTTTGATCACCTGATTGAGCAGTTCGCGACCAGCACGGGCACTACCCCTGATTTTGTCATCAAGACTATCTCCGAGAAGAACCCTGAATACCGCCGGGCCCAGGCGGAGGCTCGTGAAGCCAGGGAAAGACTGCAGGAGGTCCAAGCCCAGTCGCGAGATGAATCAAAGGCGCGAAGGGAAGCCGAGACGGCACTGGCAAATGCCAGACGAGAGTTAAGCCAGGTTCGCTCAAATCTGGCGACTATCCGTGATGAGAGAACTCAGCTGGCTTCTGAAAAGACCCAGCTGCAACGCGAAGTCGCTGAGCTCCGCGCAAGAAATCAGGAGTACGATAAGCAGGTCAACTCACTCCTTAGCCGTCTTGGTATTGAGACAGATGCCAGAGCGAATTTAGGGACTCGGGTCGAAGCAGTAAACCGCAGTTTCGCCTCATTGCGCACAGAGAGATCCGATTTGTCTCAGAAGCTGTCGCAGGTCACAAAAGAAATGGAAACCCTTCGGGCGACCAATCAGAAGCTCGACGCCGACCTCAAGCAGGCACAACAACAGAATTCCCGGCTATCCAAACAATTGAGCTCCCTGACATCCGATCGGAATTCACTTGAGGCACGCTACCTCAGGACTATGAGGGAACGTGAAATCCTGGAAGACGCGTCCAGGTTGGCTCGCGCCCTCAGGTGGGAAAAGCGATTCGAAAAGAGGGACGACGGGGACTATGAAATCCAAGATGTTTACCTGAAGACCCAAAAGATCGGCAGCTTCGAAATTCGCGCTCCACTTTACCCAGGAGATACGGGCACTGTTGTTTTTTCTGTCCTCTCCCCTGATACCGTACAGTTCACCGAGGAAGAACGCGAACTGCATCAACTGCTCGGTGAGAAACTGAAGATTGAGGCCACCTGGACGGCTGACAGCCCGGCCCTAAAGCCGGTCTCCAACAGCTCCGCAACACAGGAAATCCCGATACGCGAGAAAGGAGAATGGTCCTGGCAATTTCAGGGAGACCCAAGCGAACCGGCCAGGACTGTCTTCCAAGCGCACTTGACCGATAAGAACGGCCAAATTATCCCTCTCACAACCCAGGAATTCTGGGTCTATCCGGGCAACTTCTTGGATCGCCTGAAAAGATCTTTTTCGTTCCTGTGGTTTGGAATAGGAGCAGCGCTTGCGGCTGCCGTGCTCAGTACCGTCTGGCTTGCTGGCGGAGGGCGGTCGCGAAGGCCACGCACCGTACCTGCGAGAGAAGCGGACTACGTGGCCCCGAAAAGGTTGTAACCCGCTCGAGCGGTTAAGTCGTGCTCTGTCTTGACTCGCCGTTCTGTTCTTGCTGGCGCACCTTGACCCGGCCGGCCTCCTTGTGGAGTCGGTAGATTTCCGAGTCGATCTCTCCGCCAACCAGTAAAAGAAGGCTCGACAGGTAGAACCAGATCATAAGAACGATCAAGGCGCCCAGACTCCCGTAGACCTTCTGATAATCGGCCATTGAGTTGACATACCAGGCGAATCCTTGAGACGCGCCGATCCAGCCAAGAGTTGCGACCAGGCTGCCGGGCGTGAAAATACGCCAAGGGAGACGCTGGGCGGGCAACAAGTAGTAGGCAAGTTGCACAGCGACATTCAACAGCAGAAAGGTCAGCAGCCAGCGCACCAGCCAGTACGCTACCTCCGCCCAATGTCGAACCCGGTGCCATTCTTCAAGCACTTCTCTACTAAGCACCAACCGCATCAGCTGATCCCCAAAGAAGAGCAGGACGGCCGAGATGATAACGAAAAGCGAGAAGACAATGGTCACGCCCACAGCCAGAAGCTGAACCCTCAGGAAGGGGCGACGGTCGCGGACTTCATAAGCACGATTGAACACGCCAATCATGCCGTTGAAGGCCCGCGAAGCCGACCAAAGAGTCAACAATAGCCCCAGTGACAAGGCACCCGTGTTTCCCTTATTAATCAGGCTGAGAACGATGCTGCTGGTCAGCAGATAGGCCGTATGCGGCAAAAGCCGTGCAAGCGACGCCATGAGGTCCTGCTGAAGATCGGGCCCCACTGGGATGTAGCTGGCAACTGCCAGCAGAAAAATGATGAATGGGATGAAAGCGAGAAGGAAATAGTAGCTCAGCTGAGCCGCCATCCCCCAGCAGTCGTCATAGTTTATTTCATGCCAGAGGTCTATCCAGAATCGGCCCCTCAAGAGGTATCGGAAACCGGCGTCACGAGGGATTACCAGCCGCCGAGCCATTTGGCGTCGGGCAGCACCCCGGCTGCTGGTGGACATTGGGTCCGCCCGCCCATGCGAGCCCCCTTCCATGGGAGAATCACCTGCCGTCGAACTGCGGTCGTCGGATGGCAATGGTTATGACGCCGAAAGGTAAGCGGTGCGCACGAACCGGTAAGTCTCAAAGCACCGCGGGCATGAAAAAAGATGATCGATCGTTTCGATGACCTCTATGTCAGAGAGTTGCTTCTTCGCCAATGAGTGCAGCTTCCCCACGGGAACGTGCGTCCGACGCCCGTTCCCGGGATACGAGATCGTAAATAAGATCTTGCTTATTACCGGAAGACTCATGGCTCCAAGTCATCATAGCAGATTTGGTTGGGGACGCAAACCCGCGGCCCCGTTGTGCTATATTCGATTTTCGTGGGCAAGGACATCGACTCTATCGTCGCAAGAATTGGTGAGTTAAGAAATCAAATCGAGTACCACGACTATCGCTATTACGTGTTGGACGATCCCGTAATCAGCGACGCCGAGTACGACCGGCTTTTCCGGGAGTTGCTCGAACTGGAGAAGGAACATCCGGAGTTCGCCTCGCCTGATTCCCCCACGCGTCGTGTCGGCGGCGGTTTGCAGGAGAAATTTAAGAAGGTCAGGCACCACGCCCCGATGCTGAGCCTCGCGAACGCTTTCGATGAGGATGAATTAAGGGCGTTTTACAAGCGCATCTCGACCATGCTTCAAACCTCCGATATCGACTTTGTGACCGAGTTGAAGATTGATGGACTGGCTGTGGCTCTCACCTATGAGGGAGGGGTTTTGCAGCGTGGCGCCACGCGAGGCAACGGGCTGATCGGGGAAGATGTGACCTCCAACCTGCGGACGATCAGAACCATCCCTCTCAAGCTCAGGACAACGGGCACCGTTCCGGATGTTGTCGAAGTGCGAGGCGAAGTCTTTCTGCCCGTGTCGGCTTTTCAGAAGATCAACGAGGAGCGCACCCAGGCCGGTGAGAGCGTTTTTGCCAATCCCCGGAACGCGGCAGCCGGAACGCTTCGTCAGCTCGATCCTTCGATTACCGCTTCCCGCCCTCTGGCCTTCTTTGCGTACTCCATCGGATATGTCGAGGATCTCGAGTTCCGCACTCAGCTGGAGGTTCTCAACTGTCTTAAGTCCTGGGGCTTTCCCACCAATCCTCATTATTGCCATCACTCCGGACTTGAGACCGTCATCGAATTTTGCCGGGAATGGGAAAAGAAACGCGATTCACTCGACTATCAGATCGACGGAGTCGTGGTGAAGGTAAATCGGCTTGACTACCAGGAAAAGCTTGGAGTTGTCAGCCGAGACCCGCGCTGGGCTGTCGCTTATAAATTCCCGAGCGATGTGGCGACAACGCGGCTGGTTAAGATTGGCATTAATGTCGGTCGGACTGGTTCTCTCAACCCGTTCGCCATACTCGAGCCGGTCCAAGTCGGCGGAGTGACGATTCGTCTCGCGACCCTGCATAACGCCGACGACATCCGTCGCAAAGACATTCGCGAGGGAGACATCGTGGTCGTCAAGCGCGCCGGCGAAGTCATTCCTCAGGTGGTGGGCCCCGTCCGGGAAAAACGAACCGGACAGGAGAAAGAGTTCCAATGGCCGTCTGAGTGCCCTTCCTGTCACAGCCCCGTACAGCACGAAGCGGGCGCAGCTATGGCTTACTGCACCAACCGGCAATGTCCCGCCCAGCGCTTTGAGTCTTTGAACCACTTCGTCAGTCAGGGAGCGATGGATATCCGGGGATTGGGCGCACAGACGATCAGGAAGCTGATGGAGTTGAAGCTCATCGAAAGCCCCGCTGATATTTACTCCCTGTCCGAGGAGGATTTGGCACACCTGCCGGGGTTTAAAGAGAAATCCATCCAGAACCTGAAGACAAGCATTGACGACAGCCGGTCGCGACCTTTTTCAAGAGTCCTCTTTGCTCTCGGCATTCGTCATGTAGGCGAACGGGTCGCTGAACTGCTGGCTGATCACTTCAAAGATATCGATAACCTGCTGGCTGCTTCGGAGGAGGAGATTTCGGGCGTCCCGGGAATCGGGCCTGAAATCGCGGCCAGCATTTACAGCTTCTTTCAGGATGAGTCCAACATCAGGCACATCCAGCGTCTCCGGGAAGCGGGTCTGCAGTTCCGGCAGGAGGAATCCCGAGTGCACGAAGGTCCGCTCGCCGGCAAGACATTC
>Ga0116188_1001831_pt1 | contig 17711 bp, 13 predicted proteins | sample AD_JPNTR2_MetaG_FD_89807 | JGI IMG/M metagenome (GOLD analysis project Ga0116188, IMG submission 89807) | Active sludge microbial communities of municipal wastewater-treating anaerobic digesters from Japan - AD_JPNTR2_MetaG | ecosystem: Engineered > Bioreactor > Anaerobic > Digestate | place...
AACTACATCGGACAGTGCTTCCCTATACTTTTCTAAATATTCCTCACCACCAAAAGTTTGACCAGAAACACCTTCTGCCTCTTCCACTATTCTCCTAGCTCTTGCAGCATATTCGTGTTCCTGTCCATAGGTACAAATAAATCGCCTATAGGCATTCATCAATTCCATTTTCATCTCTTCATACTGAGGGTTTAATGATTCAGGAACAGGAACACTATCAAGAACATCTTGCATGGCTCCACACTCCAGTTGCAAATCAAACCAGGTTCTAAATATATCAGGGGTACCAAGGTCACTAAGACCCCTGGTTACATGCAAATCATCCCTTTCCTGCTGTTGTTTTGTGGACACATAATCCAATCCCGATTCCTCAAATGTTCTAAGGGTTTTAGAAAAAGCATGTTTCCAGCTCATATACTGCGTAGCCGACAGAGGCAACCATGTAGGTTTCCCATCTCTCAAAACAGGAACCTTATACCAAACTTCACCTCCTCGTATTTCCTGTTCAGCAGCTTCCAAACGCCAAAGCCACTCCTGCGCCTTTACGGGAGAGTTAACCATAAGATCATCAACTGTCCTTACTTCTTGCGCCACATATTTTATATCACCTGCTTCACCATACTTAAGATTATTATTTGTTTCCTCTACAACAAATATTGCGGGGCATGCAATCCTTACTGATTTTACTGTAGATCTTAAATGCCCAGTCTTAGGATCAGTTTCATGGACCTGCACCCTTCTATCAAGCCAATATACGGGTTGAGGAGTAGATGCTTCATCTACAACTCGGCTACCTAAAAATCTACGCGATTCCACAACTTGTTTTCTCCCAGCGGAATCAAAACCCCATGTGTTAAGGTAAACATCCTCTCCCTGATCTTCTCTTTCACGTATCCTAATTTTCAGAGCATGCATCTCCCGCTGAAAGCGGAGTTTATAAAAGGGTTCATCTCGTTCAGTTATTGCAACTGATTCCCTCTCTCTTATTGCCTCAGCGTCCAAACCACCTTCTTCAAGTGTTGCTCTCCTGGAGGAGCGACCCTCCCAAGGATAGTTTTCGTGGGAATATAACCCTGTTTTTTTAATTTCTGCTTGTATTACTCGTGAATAACGAATTCTTTGCTCAAGCACATGTTCCAAAAGCCCCTCATCTGTACGGATATCTCCTAGGCCCCGCAATACCTCTGCGGCATAAGTTTCAAATGGGGTTTTCAGAGCTCCCCCTATGGAAACTGAAGGAGTAGACCCTTCGAGGGGTTCCTCCCTAGAGGCTTTATATTGCTCACTTAGGTTATAAACTAACTCCATCACGGGAACAACACCCTCATCGCGATATACACCAGAACCCATTTCTTCGGAAACATCTAATAAGTGGTCCTCTACAACATTTTGCATTAGAATAAGGACGGACAGGATTCTGTCCTTGTAGGAGCCAAATAATATATCGTAGGAGTCACCATCTTCTGGGAAACCTTCCGCGCATAATGTTGTATTAACAGCAGTGCGCATTTCTTCTGATGGTTCTAGCTGGGCAAACATAGTATCCAGGGTTGCTACCGCCTCCGTATAACGAGTTCTCTCTCGGGCATCCGTAACCTTTGTCTCCAAGACAGCTTCAAAAATATCTCTTAGCTTAGGCCATTCCTCTTTAATCTTACAATCGCCTAACAAAAATTCCCGAACGGAAGCCTCAGGGCGATCCTCATAATCCTCGCGGACCTCTACATCCCGCAAGGGAGCTTCCGGGGCGAAAGTAACATCCCCGTTTATAGGCTTAGCCCTTTCCAAAGGTTCTCCAACCAACTGGGTCGCATTATTAGCATCGGACATACCTAAAATGGAATACTCCTCCTAGGAGGAATTGGAGCCTCCTTAACTTCATTTAACCCTGCTTTTTCATTAATGAATGCCTCAACCTCTTCAACGGGAACACCATATTTTTCTCGCGATCTTTTTCTTATTTCCATAGCTCTCTCGGGACTTTTATGGGAATTGACTTCATTCACTGCATCCCAATCCACCTTCATAGAAAAAGGCCTAGTCGGATGACCGCCCACTAGAAGCCGCGTGTAAAAGTTTCCTATTGGTAAGTTTATCAAATCACTTTGAGTAAAAGTGGGTTCAAATTGTTTTTCTATATACTCTGCGTCATCAGCACCTATTCTAAAAACAGCCATACTACCAACATTTCCAAAAACAGCCTCCTTAATCTTCTCATCTAACTGAGAAACAAATTGGTGCGCCACAATCAAATTCAATTTATATTTGCGCGCTTCCGAAAGAATTGTTGCAAAATCATCAGTGGCGAAGTTTTGGAATTCATCCACATAAAGATAAAAGTTGGGAAAATCTTCTTTACCTAATTTGGTAGCTCTAGCCAAAGCAGCTTGTAAAATCCTTGGCACTAAAAGTAACCCTATAAAGTTAGAATTCTCTTCGCCTATCTTCCCTTTAGAGAGATCTACTAACAATATCTTCTTTTCCGCCATAATCTTATGAAAATTCAGAGCTGAATGAGGCTGCCCCAACATATGCCGCATCGTTCTATCGGTTACAAAGCGGTCAAATTTAGAAACAAAATAACCCATCTTTTCTCCCTTATGATAATCGCTAGTATTGGCCATTTCATCTGTCCAATACCTCTTTACTAAAGGATCATCTAATTTTGGCAAAAAGGATTTGGCGTAATTTTCATCTATTAATATTCTTAATACGTCTACCATTGTACTTTCGGGATCGGCCATTGCGGTTAACATAACATTTCTAATGGCTCTCTCTAGTTGGGGGCCCATAATTCCCTGACGATTTGGATCGTATAATTTATATAAAAGCCCTATAAAAGCATTTATGGTCATGTGTTTCTCTTCTTCGGAATGGGCTTCCAACATATTTAAACCTATGGGGCGTTTATCATCGGAAGCATCAAAAAGTATTACATCGTCAATTCTATGCTCAGGAACTTTTTCCAAAATATCGTCAATGTCACTACCATGGGGGTCTATAAAGGCTAAACCCTCTCCATTCTCCATATCCTGCAAGGCTAACGTTTTCATAAACTCAGATTTTCCCGTACCAGTTTGCCCGATTATATAAAAATGCCTAGTACGGTCTTTTTCCTTCATATAAACTTTCTTTTGCTTTCCCCTAAATTCATTTATACCCAAATAAAGCCCCTCTTCGGGAACATCCTCTGGGGCAGGGGCTCGCCTAGCTTTTAACCATAAAATGCCTGGTGTTTTTACATTTTCACCGGGAAAATGGAAAATTGTAGCAAGTTCGGCTGTATTTAGTACAGAAACACTTCTATAAAGGGGTATGTCAAAAATGGGAATACTTAAACTTATTGCGTCCATCCTTCTGTAGATAAAATTATCTATAGTATTTCTTGCCTTAGGATTTACTTTCTTGAATTTATTGTATTTAACATCAGTAAACTGCTCAAAGGATGTGACTATATTTTGAATGTGTTCATCAGCACGCATTTTGTTTTCGGCTATGGCAACAATTCTTATAGAAACATCAAACCCTGGTTTTGATATCTTCTTTTCTACTCCCTCCGTAAAAGATGTATCAACCTTTCCCCCCTTTTCGGGATCAGAACTTTTTCTATTTACTCTAGCAACAAATCCAGTACCTTGTCTTCTCCAAGAATTCCCCGCAGCCTGTATTAAAAATTGAACGGCAATGACATCTTTTTCATTTAATTTAGTCATAGAAGATGTTAATGTGCTTAAACTATCAGTAGCCAAATCTTCATAAACAGTGATTGGATAATAAGGCACCCCCGAAAGTTTTAATTCAGCAACAGAAGTGAAGTCTCCCCTATCCCATACTTCATTAGGGTCAATTAGGTCAATTTCTGCCTCGGGGTACGCCCCGTTTATTTTCTTCTCAACAGAAAGCGCCAATTCGTCAGGAACTACAACATAAAAACCAATACCATTTTCCTTGGCAACGATCTCAAACGAGATGGCATATTGTCCCTTCCATAGAGCAGACCACCAACTCCTTTTAAAACCCCATAAGCTCGCAAAGAACTGCTCCGCCGCATTAATTTCTGTTTCGCTTGTAGACGGTAATTTTATATGCAAAAACGTGAGATTAAATTTATTTAGGTCACTTACCTTTTTTCTCTTCCGACGCATCAAAATTGCCACAGAAGCAACTATTGCCCCAACAAGAAAAAGCGCATACACTCCCACCCAAAAGACCACATAAAGAATTTGATTAAGATTTAACAGATCCATGCTTATCTATAACTCCCTGAATAAATTCGCCTTCTTCTTTGTCAGCGTATGCCGTTGTAGGATCCATATCCCCAATTGTCGTAATAGGCTCTGGCTTGGGTTGCATCCGTTGATCCACCGTCCTCCCTAAAGATCTTGACGGAATAGGCGTGATGGGAGATGCATCCTCATCTAATGCTTTTGGCTTTGGGGCTACAATCTTGGGTTTGGCTTCTTCTTGCTCCTGCGATTCCTCAGGCTTTGCACGCTCATAATAAGGAACAGACTCAGAGGATGAACTTGAAGCTGAGAGGCGATCCAATCTTTTTGCAAAAGAGACTAAGTCTTTAGGTGTATCGGGAACAGCCCCATCATTAAAAATACCAGTCGGTGCTGAATTATCCGTAGAAGCAGGATTTGAAGGTACACCCACACCAACAAAATCATCGGCATTATTTTGTGTGTTCTGTGTAGCTATATCCCAAGGATCGGACATAAATTATTTCCTCTTGGAATTCATCTCCTTACCCTCTAAACCATCCTGTAAAGAGTCAACATAAGGTTTTGCTCTTGCTTTTATATCATCTATTGCAGGGTTAACTTCGGCCTTAATTTCCTCATATTTTACCTTTCCTGTAGAGACAGCCTTTTCAAAAGCCTCCTTTAAATCCTGCGCTTCTTTGGAAAGCTTTTTCCGTGTATCGTCTCCTTTTCTAGGAGCAAATAAAATACCTAGCACTGCTCCAATCCCCATACCCCATAAGAATTTACTTCCTTTTCTTGTCATGTTTTCCCTCCTCTTCTACATCTTCCTCAAAGATGTCACTTAAAGTTGTTATTGACTTAACAGTATTGAAGCCCTTAATAAGCCCAAGAGCCAACGTCCCAAATTTAAAAACAGTCCCTACAAGAGAACTAGAAAGTCTATTTGTGTTTTCCAAAATATTATTAAAGGCTTTAAAAATCTTGCGGGTTTGGAAAAAAATAAAGATTAAAAAACCCAACCAAATCACAAAATTTATAATGAGAAGTGAAACCAAGACGGTTATTAGTGTTTCTGTTGTCATAGGCAGTAAATATTAAATAATCTAAGAAAAGTATAACATAGATTTAAAACCATATAACTCAAATCCGTGTTTTTAATAATAAAAAATTTATGGGGTCACAATCTCGTCTAAAACTTCTGGAGTAGACATATCCTTAGACATAACCTCAAAATCCTCCTCATCCGTTTTCAATTTTTCGGGCGGTTCACTTATAACTATTTCGGGTCTATAGATTACAGTCAAAATCTCTTCCGACCTTTTCTCCAAGATATTTATAGAAGTTATACTTAGAGTATTTACTCCTTCCCTCAACCCAACCGATGTGGCAAAACTCCCGTCAGGCTTAAGCAAAACAACCTCTCCGTTAATAAAAAGCGTGGCATCAATATCGGTTTTCCCAGTTATATCAACTAAAGAAGTCTTTAAAATTTCATTATCTTTAGGGTGAGTAATAACTAATTCGGGAGGGCCTTGATAATTCTTATAGGCATAAAACAGATACCCAAAAAAAGTCAAAAGAAGCAAAAAAGAAACGCCTATGACAAGACCTTTTGCTGTTATTGTAACGCGGGGTTTTATTTTCCTTAGCTTCTTCTCTCTTAACACAGGGAAATCCTCTGGGAATGCGTAACCAAATTCCCGCCGCCATAAAGCCAAAATTTCTTCCACATTTAAACCCAACGCACTTGCGTAAATCTTAAGGAAACCTCTCGCATGCGAGGAACTATCAAAAAGGGAATAGTCATTTTCTTCTAGAGCCTTAATATACTTTGGATGAATTTTTATTTTCTTGTACAAAGAATCCGGTGTTTGGCGAAGTTTTTTTCTCTGTGAAAGGAGTATCTCACCTAAATTTTTCATATTTTATATTCTAAAAAGGAGTTTCTTCAAATGATTCCAAAGAATCGCGGTTAGAAACAAGCACCTCACGGGGCTGAGAACCATTTTGGGGCCCAATAACACCTTTGGCCTCTAATTCATCCAAGATTCTCGCCGCTCTAGCATATCCAATAGAAAGCCTCCTTTGTAACAACGAAGCAGAAGCCTTTCCAGAGCTCACACAAATTTCTACAGCCTCCTCAAATAAATCATCAACCGCGTCTCCCCCAGACGAGACACTAGTGCCACTTTGTTCGGCTTTCTGTGCCATTTCCAAAATTTCCTCCTTATACTCAGGTTCAACACCCTGATCCTTCAGATACTTTACCAAGGAATTTATTTCTTGTTCAGAGACCCAAGCACCTTGTAACCTAAGAGGCTTTGAAGCATCAGGAGGTACAAAAAGCATATCACCTTTACCTAAAAGCTTTTCAGCACCAGGCTGATCAATTATTACACGCGAGTCAATTTGGCTGGAAACATTAAAAGCAATTCTACACGGAATGTTTGCCTTTATAATACCAGTAATTATATTTGTGGAAGGCCTTTGAACCGACAAAATTAAGTGAATACCGACTGCGCGAGCTAATTGAGCCAAACGAATTATGCTTTTTTCCACAGCAGCAGGATCTGCGACCATTATTTCTCCTAACTCATCTACAATGATTACAATGTAAGGAAGCGCCTGAAAGCCTGATTTCTCATTATAAGAATCTATATTCCTAGCATGAGCACTCTCTAAAAGTCTGTATCTCCTCTCCATTTCTATTACCGCCCATTTAAATACGGCGGGGGCTTTTTCTACATCGGTTATGACAGGGTTTAAAAGATGCGGAATATTATCATAATAAGTAAACTCAACCCTTTTTGGATCAACCAAGATAAATTTAACCTCCTGAGGGGTTGCCCTAAAAAGTATGGAAAACAGAAGCGAATGCAAAAACACCGACTTTCCAGAACCCGTAGCGCCGGCCACTAACAAATGGGGCATCTTTCCTATGTCATAAACATAAACTCTTCCTCCAACATCTTTTCCCAAAACAATACCTAATTTGGAACTCAACCCTTTCATAGAATCCGAGGTCAACAGAGTTTTAAAAGGTAATATAACTCTATTGTTATTAGGCACTTCTATACCTATATAAGGCTGTCCTGGAATAGGCGCCTCTATTCTAACCGAACCTGTTGGAGAAGAAAGTGCGCGAGCCAAATCAGACTGCAAGTTAACTACTTTGGATATCTTTGTTCCTGAAGGGACATCTAAAACATATTGGGTAACCGCTGGACCTGCATTGTTACCTATTACGGTACCTTTAATAGCAAATGATCTAAGAGTTGACTCTATAATCTGATTTCGGCTTTTAACATTTCCAGCATCAGGGGCAATCTCTTTGGAGTCATCTAAGAGGGAAAGCGGAGGTAATTGCCATACTCTATCTGCATAAGGAAGATTGGGCGCAATAGAAGTTAAAACTTTGGAATCTTCGGTTACAAAAGGTTCAACAACAGTTCCATTTTGAGGTTCAGAAAAAGGAGGCAAAATTTCTAACTGAGACTTTGGTTTTGTACCCTCCAAATTAGAAGATATAGCTGGAAACGTATCTATGGGAGCCTCCCCAATGGAAGATTCTGCAAAAGCCATATCGGAGGACACCTCTGTAGCGTCGATAGCGTCTTTATGCATTAGATCGAGATATTTCTCTTTTAATTTTAAAAGCACTTTCTTAATAAAGGCTATAATTGTATTTAGCGAAAGGTTAGAAACCAATATAATGGAAATCGTCAATAATCCCAAAAGAACCAATACCGCTCCTAAAAAACCAAAAGACGAATAAAGAAAATAGAAAAACTGGTACCCAAGCATTCCCCCCGCTCTCCCAGAAGATGCTTCTGTGTAGGGATTTGAATTCCAAGAAAATACTGTCAGAAATGTAGCAACGGACAATAAAGTCAAGCACATCCCTATAAAGACGCGGAGGTTTTTAAAGGGCAAATCTATTGATTCAACACAAAAAGCTGAAAGTAACAGCAGAGGAAAAAATAAAAGAAAAGCTAAAGATCCAAATGCTATCCTTATTCTACTGTTTATAAAAGCGTTCACACTATACCCAGGAGCAAAATAAGAGAGCACTACCAAAAAAGCGCTTAAAAAAAAGAAAACCGCTAAAATAGATCTTACCAGTTCTGGCTTGAAATCCAAATTTAGCTTAAATTTTTTCTTTCTTCCCCTTTTTTTAGGCATTGCCTACATGATAACACGAAAAGGATTATTACAGATATATAGCTTGTACAAATATCAAAGGGCTACGACCAGTCTCTTTAAATAAAAGCTTGTTCATCTTTTTTTCAACCGCATCCTTTGTACTATTCCAGTTTTTTCGCAAATCATCCTTTGGGTTTATTGTAGCGGCTATGGATTGCTTTGCCTTCGCCAAAAGACTCCCGGATTCCTTCACATAAACAAACCCTCTAGTTACAACTTCAACTTTACCCATAAATTCGCCTGTATCCTTAGAGGCCGCAACAATAACTACAAACATTCCATCATCTGAAAGTTTTTCCCTATCCCTAATAACCGAAGTACCCACATCACCAACATTAGAACCATCAATAAAAATATCCTTTACCGGATACGATGGACCCTTCTTGGCAATATTGTTCTCAAACAAAACCACATCGCCTTCTCTCTGTTCAAAGACAGTATCTGGACTAAACCCAAGAGTGGCCACCATATTAGAATAGGCGCGCATCCTCTTTATTGTCCCTCCAATAGGGATAAAGTATTTAGGCTTGCATAAAAAAGCAATTAATCTTAAATCACCTTTAGTACCATGGCCAGAAACATGCAGATTCTCTTGGATCTCACTATAAATCACCTTAGCACCAAGAGAAATTAGGTTATCCTGAACTTTCTCCACAGCTTCGGCAACTCCAGGCGGATTAGGGTCTGCCGAAAATACTACAAAAGCCCCCTCCTGCAGAGTTATATCCGGATGCTCTCCTCTGCTTATTTTTCCAAGTGCAGAACCAGATTGACCGTAACATCCCGCTACAATGTAGACAAGATCAGCTTGGTTATATTTAGAAGCATCTTTAGAATCAACAAAAACATCATCAGCAAAGGGAAGGTATTTAAGCCCTCGGGCAACCGAAACGCTTTGATCTATAGACCTACCCATAATAACTATCTTTCTACCAAGCTTTTGAGCAGCCGTAATTATTTGATACATCCTAGATATATTGGAAGATATTGTCGTTACAATTATTTGCTTCCCCTCCGCTTGAGAGAACAAAGTATCAAATGTAGCACCCAATTCTTTCTCAGGCTTAGAATAGCCTTCGGTGGTAACACCCAAACAATCAGACAACAAACACAAAACTCCTTCCTCCCCATATTTTGCGATCCTTCCTAATTCAATAGGCTTATCTAAAACAGGCATCAGGTCTATTTTGAAATCAGAAATATGCAAAACAGTACCCTCTGGAGTTTTTATTGCAAAACCAAAAGAATCTGGAACAGAATGATTTACGCCAAAGGCTTCTATAGTAAAAGACCCGATTTTTAACGGAGGCATATCAGCGCTAATTAGGTGCATAGAAGGATTTTTTGGAACATCTCTATACCTTCTTTCATCTGTAAATTTTTCTTTTAAGAACCCTTGAACTAGTTTACTTGCATAAACCTTAACTTTTGGAAATTCCTTTAAAAAATATGGAACCGCTCCTATATGATCCTCATGACCATGGGTTAAAATTAACCCTTTAATTTTATGAGAATTCTCCTGTAAATATGTGAAATCAGGAATGACCATATCCACCCCCAGCATCTCGCTATCCGGAAAACCCACACCACAATCCAATACTATAATATCTTCACCGTACTCATAAACGGTTAAATTTTTCGTTACGGCTTCTGTGCCACTTAAATTCATTATTTTTAGCATATATTACATTTTTAATTTTAATTGACCTTTCTCTTCCTGCGAAGAAACTACTATATTATTTTTCTCTATATCTATTTGTTTTACTATTTGAGGAATTCTCAAAAAATCCTCTTTCAACGCCTGCAAAAAGTCACCATTACGCAAAGCCGCAGCTGGGTGATAAACGGGATAAACATAAAAACCGTTATCTCCTTTTATTAAGTTGCCATGATCTAGAGAGATCTTCCCCTCTTTATAAAAATAATACATGGCAAATCTCCCAAGCGTAACCACCAATTTTGGACGAATTACGCGCAATTGCACAGTCAGGAAGTCCTCACAAGCTCGTATTTCGTTTGGTTGGGGCTCCCTATTATTTGGAGGGCGATGTTTAATTATATTACCAATCCATACATCCTCCCTATGTAAGTTAATTTCTTGTAGTAGCTCATCCAAAAGTTTCCCTGCTCTCCCAACAAAAGGCCGACCTAATTTATCTTCTGTTGCCCCTGGAGCTTCTCCTATAAACACTATCTCTGCGTTTATATTTCCTTCTCCTGGAACAGAATGTAAGGCTGTCTCATAAAGAGGGCATTTCTTACAAACCAATATGGCCTTTTCAAGCTTTTCCAAAATTTCCCTTTTCTGCATTTTTTACCAAAACATTCAGGAAGACGCTACTCTAAACATTACCAACTGGGGAGATAATACTTTAAATTCTCCTGAGTAACATAAACTCCCGCAACTTCTCCTGTAATAATCTGCTTGGCAACCTTTCGGCACATTGCCTCCAAGATTCTTCCTAAACTTCTGATCCCAGAATCGTATCCAAAGGGACTTACTATCTGAGGCCATAAGTTTGGGTCTATTTGCAATTCTTGTTCCTGTAAACCCGACCTTTCCCTAATCTTAGGGAACAAATAATCTCTGGCAATGACCACTTTTTCCTCATTTGAGTATGAAGGCATTTTTACAACCTCCATTCTATCCATTAAAGCCGCAGACAAAGTGCCTGTATTATTTGCGGAACAAATAAACAGAACCTCAGACAAATCAATAGGATAATCCACGTAGTGATCCCTAAATTCCTTATTTTGATTAGGATCTAGAATTTCTAACAAAATTGCCATAATATCAGCCAAAAGACCTGCCTCTCCACTAGCTTTTTCTATTTCATCCAAAAGTATTAACGGATTCCTAACCTGAGTCTTCATCAAGGCTTTTACTATTTGGCCTGGCTCTGCCCCAGGTAAAGCTTTGGATTTCCCGCGCAATTCCAAAGGAGATCCAATACCCCCCATAGGAATACGAATAAATTTTCTACCCAATGTATCAGCAACAGATTTTGCCAATGTAGTTTTTCCCACACCCTGTAAACCCACCAACAATAGAACTGGAGATTTTCCTATACCATCCTGGCCTCGTTTTTTTAGAAGCATTAATGTTGCTAGATACTCCAAAATTCTGTCTTTTACATCTTGCATTCCATAGTGTTCACTATCCAGCATTTGCTGGGCATGAGTAAGATCTAAAATATCTTCTGTGCGAGCACTCCATGGAAGAGAGGTCACTACTTCTATATAGCGGGAAAGCGTATCAAATTCGGATGCATAATGCCCTAATTTTGCCATTCTATCTAGTCGCTGAATCATTTGGATGAGTCGTTCCCGCAGATCTTCAGGCATTCCTGTGGAATTCGCAACTAAAGCATTAAGTGTATCCAGTTCCTTAAATATAAAATTCTCGGGTACTTTCTGAGACGAATCTGTTTTATTTTGATCCATTATATTGTCTTGATCTAACACATTCTTATCCAACATTTTTTGATTTCCTGGGGATAGTAGGTAATACTAAGCTTTTGGGGAGTTTACACCCACAAGAGGAGCAAAAGAAACGATCCAGAGATGTAAGTTTTCTTCCGCAATCGGGGCAGACTCTTTTGCTCATTGTATTTATTGTATCACTTAATGTTCTCTAATTACGGTTGCCTTCGGGAGGGTTTTTCTTCCAAGGCTTTCTTAGATAAACTAATTTTCCCCCTATCCACATCCAAGACCTTTACTCTAACCGTGTCTCCAACCTTTAAGTAATCTCTAACATTTTCTACATAGTCATGGGAAATTTCGCTTACATGTAATAGGCCTGTTTTACCTGGGAGAATTTCTACAAATGCCCCAAAATCCACTACCTCTTCAACTACGCCTTCGTATATTTCTCCCCTCTCCACATCTTTTACCAAAGCGGAAATTCTTGCAAGGGCTGCTTCCACATCGGATTTTTTTATAGCTGTAACAGTTACTGTACCGTCTTCATCAATATTTACTTCAGAGTTTGTAATTTCTTGAACTTCCTTTATGGTTTTACCTCCACTACCAATTACAACACCTATTTTATCCACATCAATTTTTATAGAACCACTCTTTGGTGCGTACTTAGAAACTTCCTTTTTTGGTGCCGTAATAACTTTTTGCATTTCATCCAACACATGTAAACGACCTTCCTTGGACTGTTCAAATATTTTTACTAACAAGTCCATAGGAATACCTTTTGCTTTCATATCACATTGAATTGCAGTAACACCAGTACGCGTTCCAGTCATTTTAAAATCTAGCAGGCCAAATGCATCTTCTCTGTAAGCTAAATCTGTTATCACTTTGTACTCGCTAAAGTCATCGGTTGCCATTAAGCCAACACCAACTCCCGCAACCATATCCTTAATGGGTACTCCTGCATCCATTAACGCCAGGGTAGATCCACATGTTGCCGCCATAGAGCTAGATCCACTAGAAGAAAGGGTTTCTGACATTAACAAGATAGTGTATGGAAACTCTTCTTGCGAAGGAATTACGGGAACCAAGGCCTTTTCGGCAAGCATACCATGTCCAATCTCTCGTCCACCTGCCCCGCCCATCTTGCCTATTTCCCCAACTGAATAGGGAGGAAAATTGTAGAAGTGCATGTATCTTTTGGTATCTTCGCCGTACATGTCTTGCATAATCAACTCCATATTTGGGGAACCCAAGGTAGCAACCGTTAAAACTTGAGTCACGCCCCTTGTAAATAGGCCACTTCCATGAGTTCTCGGCAAGACAGAAACTTCACATGTAATATCCCGAACCTCTTTAATACCCCTTCCATCGGGTCTTTTTTCTAACTTAACCAAGTTTGTCTGCAAAATATCTTTTTCTATCTCCTCAAAAGAGCGCGCCATATCAGTTTTTTTATACTTACCTTCATATCGGGCATAAACCTCTTCCAATAAAGCATCTCTTTCACGTGTGAACTCTAATTTCCCCTTAAATCCTGCGTAAAGCATTTCCTCAACTCTTGTTCCAATAACAGCTTTAACATCATTTATCAGCTCTTCTGGAAGAGCTTGAGAAACATATTCGTATTTTTTCCCTTCTGGGTTTACTTCCTTGGCAAAATCTATAATAAATTGAACCAACGGCTCCAGGCGATTTCTTGCAAACTCTATAGCGCCTAAAACCACTTCTTCGGGCAGTACATGCGCTTCTGCTTCCATTGCCAAATATTTAAGATCCAAACCAACAAAAGACACCATCAAATTTAGCATGGACTTGTCTAATTCCTCTTTGGAAGGGTTTAACACATATTCGTCATTAACATAACCTACTATGGCAGAAGCCATAGGGCCTTCCCAAGGAATATCTGAGGCAAATAATGTAGCAGAAGTTCCTATCATACTTAAGAATCTGGGATCCGCTTCTGGATCCAAGGATAGAACTGTATTTACAACCTGCACTTCATCTTTATAATCGTCTGGAAATAGTGGACGTACAGCGTGATCAATTAACCTCCTTATTATCGTAGCCTCATCGGTAGGTCTTCCTTCTCTTTTAACAAATCTGGAAGATTTTATAAGCCCACTCGCATATAATCTTTCCTCATAATTTATGGATAGCGGAAAATAATCCAAATCAGGATTTAACCCACCGGACACGGCTGTAGTTAAAACAACAGATTCCCCGTAGGTTACCTGCACAGCCATATTTGCTTGCATAGCAACTTTTCCGGTTTCTAGAACCAATTTTTTACCTGCAAAATCAATTTCTTTTTTTGCGTATTTATTCATTTGTACCTTTCTTTTGGATTGAATAAGGGATTAAGGAGAAAATATTCCAACACTATTACTCCTAAACCTAGCGAAGAATAGAAGAGAATAATGTTTAATATTCTGACCTTAATCCTATACCTTAATTCAATCTAAATTTTTAATATACTTAACACTTACCCACGAAGGTTTAGTCTCTTCACCAATGTAGTATAACGAGCCTGATCTTTATCCTTTAAGTAAGACATTAATCTTCTTCGTTTACCAACAAGTTGTAATAAACCTCGACGGGAGTGATTATCCTTTTGATGACCCTTTAAGTGATCAGTAAGCTGGGTGATGCGCTCTGTTAATATGGCTATCTGGACTTCTGGAGATCCAGTATCTTTATCGTGTATCTTATTATCACCTATTATTTTTTGTTTCGTATCCTTTTTTAATGCCATAATCGTCTTTCATTCTAACAAAATAATTTTTCCTCTTCAAGCGTCAAAAGTAAGTTGCTTTTAAAGCAACAGGAACCAACTTACCATTTGATTATTTAATTAACCGCAGGCTCCCTATAAGACATTCCCAAAAGCAAAGCCTTCGCCGCCTTTGGGTCGGGAAGAATTCCTAACAAAGAAAGCATGTTAAAAACTACGGCACTCAAGCTAGGTGCCAATGTATCAATGACATTAACATCCCCATGTTGAGTATTAAAATTCGTATTATCAAGGTTTACAACCTTTGCTTTTATAAAGGAATCTCTTAATTCATTACCTACATTGCCTAAATCTTCTGGTGTCTGGGCACCAATAACAAATATTAAATCAAAATTATGTCCTTGTATCTCGATTTTTACTTTAGAAGTATCAAATTCCTTAGCTATTGGAGATAAAACCAAGCGCAAAATATTATTTTCATTTGAATACGCTAGTTTGCTTGCTGGAGTGTCGGAATAATCTATAGAAATGCTTAACTTTCTGGAATAAATATCGTCAGTTAATTGCCCCGGATTGATTATTTTTTTGCATTCCTCTGGAATATCCGAAATATAAACTAAAGCTACTTCCTTTTCTTTTTGATTTAGGGCATAATACAAACCTGCAGCGGCACTCAAAGAGTCTGTGCCAGCAACTTCGGAAGGGACTATTGCAATACTAGAAGCATTCTCTATTAATTCTTTTATTTTAGATATGTTGTATTTTTCTTCTACCATAGTTTTAAAAATTTATTGACAAAATTAAAAAATAGCTAGGCACTTATGGTGGCTCTGTTACTATTTTTGGTTGCAGGAATAATGTTTGTGAATTTAATTCACACGAAAGTTTAACAGTTATAGGATATTTTGTCAAATACCAAAGAATAAACCCCCAAACTCTTTAATTCTATTAAAATGAGATTTAAATTTTTGGACTTCAAACAAAAAACTCACTAACCAATAACCTCAAGAAACATACCAACCTCTAAACCCTCAATTTGAGGCTTAAGCATAATACCACACTCCTTTCCTTTCCCAACAGACTTCTCCTCCTTATCTTCAATCTTGATCTTCTTTATTCTTGACCTAAACAGGGGGACATCTTCTGCGGTTAAGTCAGCTGGATCTTTATCGTAAACTGCAATAGGGGCACCTTCGGTTAAGCGCCCTGCCAAAATTTTGCTTCCCGCTACAATATCTCCTGATTGCAGCTTAAATAACTTTAAAATCTGAGCCCTACCCTTAATTTTCTCTTCATCTTTTTCCGCTGTCCATGTGAGCAAATCTTGAGCTTCATCAATCAGGTCATATATGGTCTTATAGGTTTTTACGGGAATTTTTAAACTTTGAGCTAACTGATGAGCCGAACTTGCAACCGCAACATTAAATCCTAAAATTACACCTTTTACATTTTGGGCTAACAAAACATCGGAATCAGTTACTGGCCCCGTTGAAGAATGTGCAAATTTTAATGAATAAGTATTACCCACCGAAGAAGTGACCATATTTGCTAAACTGGCCTTAACAGCCTCTAAAGTGCCTCTTGTGTCAGCTTTTATAATAACTGAAACCATGTTTTTGGCGTTTGTACCAACTATTTCAACCCGATTCTCGTCCAAAGCCAATTCCGCTAATTCACTCCCTTTCTGCAAAATCAAATCACCTACATTGGGAGTTTCATTAAATCCCAAAATGCTAACCGGAGTCGTTGGGATTGCTTTATTTAAACCAACCCCATTTTCATCCATAATTCTTTTCACTTTCGCTACCATCCCACTGGCCATAATCTCATCGCCAATAGACAAAGTTCCATTTCTAATAACACAATTAACAACGACCCCTTGCTTTGCATCTTTTTTAGACTCTATTATCACAGCTTCCAACTCACCTTCCAAATTTGCTTTTAGTTCAAGAAGTTCAGCCGTTACTAAAATGGCATCTAAGAGCCTATCCAAATTCGTCTTTTTTTCCGCAGAAACCTCTACAGCAACAAATTCCCCACCCCATGACTCTACCAAAATATTTTCCTGTGCTAGCTGTTGTTTTACTTTTTCCGCATCTGCTCCTGGGAGGTCCATTTTATTTATTGCCACAATAATGGATGCATTGGCCGCTCTTGCATGAGCAATAGCCTCCTTAGTTTGGGGCTGAACACCTTGATCTGCCGCTACAACCAAAACCACAATATCTGCCACTTTCCCCCCCCGGGCACGCATTTGCGTAAAAGCGCTATGTCCTGGTGTATCTATAAAGGTTATTTTTTGATTATTATATTCAATAGAACAAGCCCCTATATGTTGAGTGATACCACCATATTCTTTTTTCTGCACATTGGTATGCCTGATTGCATCTAAAAGGCTAGTTTTGCCATGATCCACATGCCCCATAAATGTAACTATGGGAGCCCGAATAAATTGTGAAGTTTTTGTTTCTATTTTCTCTTTTGACATAGACTTTTTTAAGCATTTTAATCCAAATTATTAAGAAATTTCAGGGAATCCGAATGAATTAAACTAGAAAGCTTGATTTTAAGGATTACCCTAGTCTTCCAGGGGTTCTTCTGCCACTTGTTCTTGCGCCTTGGCTTCAATCTCTTCGTCTCGCACTTTTTGAATTAAATCGTCCCAAATACCGCTGGAACCTTTGGGACCAATGGAAACCTTCTCAGAGGAGTTTTCTTTAGCAGATTCATCCGCATCACCACTAAATGATCCGGCCACTCCCTTAATATCAATTTTCCATTTTGTGATCTTGTTTGCCAAACGAGCATTCTGCCCATCTTTTCCAATTGCCAAACTTTGCTGATCCTCTGGAACAGTTACTAAAGCCGTATTATCTTCTCGATTCAAAACTACATCGGTTACTTTTGCAGGGGAAAGAGCCGCTGCAATAAATTTGGCTTCATTATCTGAAAAAGGCACAATGTCAACTTTTTCCCCATGGATCTCCTGTATTACAGCCTGAACACGAACCCCTTTTTGACCTACGCAACTTCCTACGGGATCAATTCTATCGTCTGTAGAACTAACCGCCATTTTGGTTCTAGAACCAGGTTCTCTTGCTATAGCTTCAATTTTAACAACCCCACTCAATATTTCA
>Ga0116188_1001832_pt1 | contig 17701 bp, 16 predicted proteins | sample AD_JPNTR2_MetaG_FD_89807 | JGI IMG/M metagenome (GOLD analysis project Ga0116188, IMG submission 89807) | Active sludge microbial communities of municipal wastewater-treating anaerobic digesters from Japan - AD_JPNTR2_MetaG | ecosystem: Engineered > Bioreactor > Anaerobic > Digestate | place...
AGCCCGTTGACCAGGAGCTGCGTCCGCAGGCGCTGGGTAAAGGTGGTTTTACCCGAAGATGAAGGGCCCGCTATCAGGATGACCCGGATTTCGGGCACGCGGGCGCTGATGAGGTCGGCAATCTGGGCAATCTTTTTTTCATGCAGCGCTTCGGCTACGCGAACAACCTCCGCGCCCTGCCCTTCTTCGATGAGCCTGTTCATCGCCCCAACCGTGTCAAAACCGAGGATCTGCCCCCAGCGCTCCGCTTCGCGGAATATTTCAAAAAGCTTCTTCTGATCCACAAAAGGAGCGACCCGGGAAGGATCCTCTTCAGCGGGAAATCCTAAAATCAGCCCCGGCGGGTAGTATTTCAACTCAAATATATTCAGCAGCCCGGTGCGCGGCACATGGTAGCCGTAGAGAGTATCTTCCACTTCGCCGATGGAATAGAGATTCAAATAATCCTTGGGCCAGTATTTAAGGAGCGCCACCTTGTCGTCGAATCCCTGGCGGCGGAAAATCCGCGCCGCCTCGGAGGGCGGAACCTTTCTCTTTTCAATAGGCAGGTCCATCTCCACCAGCTGCCGCATGCGCCGCTCAATGGCGGTCACATCGGCGGCGCTCAATGCGGGTGTCTTCTTAATTTCGCAATAGAGGCCCTTGCCCAGGGAATGTTCCACTGTAACCGCGGCACCGGGAAAAAGTTCGGAGACGGCGGCAATGAGCAGAAAGGTAAGGCTGCGCTGGTAGATGCGCCGCCCCTCCTTGTCGGTCAAGTCCAGGAAGTGCACTGTTGCCGGCGGCTCCACCGCGGCAGTTAACTCGTAAAGATTGTTGTCCACCGCCGCGGCCACAATGGGCGCCGCATAATAGTGCTGCAGCTCTTCGCCCATTTCCAGCAGGCTGCGGCCGCCGCCCGCAGGCAGGGTCTCGCCTCCCGGGAGTAAAACATGAATTTTACCAGGCAGCGGCTTGTCACTCATTCCGATCCCTCTCCCATGCCCAAACAGGACATTATTATGTATTCTGTGCCTATCTTATGCTTAAATCATACCTGAAGAGCCCCGCCTATTCAACCGGGAATAAAAAAAGCACTTGACAATTATGTCACAGCGTGATATAGTCACGGTGCGACAGTAGCAGCGTGACCCATTATTTATTTAAAGCAGGCGGTGAAAATTTGAGTGTCAAGAACGTCTTGAAGAAATACCTGCCCATGACGGAAACAGCCTTTTATATACTGCTCTCCCTCTCTGAGCCCCGGCACGGCTATGGGATCATTAAATTTGTGGAGGAGCTGACCGGGGGAAGGATTCAGCTGGGCACCGGCACCGTCTACGGCACATTGGCCAAAATGCAGCAAGACAAAATTATCAGGGTTTACGCCGATATTGAGCGTAAAACAATCTATGAAATTACTCCGGCGGGGAAAGAGCTGATCCGCAAAGAAATCGCGCGTATCAGCATGCTCTATGCCGACGCCAGGAAACAGGAGGCATACTTCTATGATTAAGCGGGTGTTCAGGCCTTTCTGGAAATACAATGTTGTGGCCACGGAAGAGTGGCTTGCCGTGATGGCTGAAGCCGGATTTTTGCTGCAATCGGTTGATTCCCGCAAGCGGGTATTTGTTTTTGAGAAGGGACAGCCGCAAAAACTGATCTACCGGGTTGATTACAGCAAAGAAGATAATGAGATCACTCCGACGCTGAAAAAAGAAGGCTGGAGAGGAATCGGCGGGAGCGGGGGATGGCGTATCCTGGCCAACCAAAACCCAAAGCCCGCTCTATTCCCGCCGCGTAAAGGAGTCATTGAGAAAACCCGCACCCTGTTGACTGTGACCTATATCCTGCTGGCGCTGGCCGGTTTCTACCTGATGGTATCCGCGATGGTGATTGGCGCGGCCCTGGGAAGTGATTTTGAGGTCGAGTATGTCCCTGCGCCCTATCCGATCCTGGACTTGGTCCCTTATGCGGCGGTGGCCATAAACGCTCTGTTCCTGACCTGGATTATCTATACCTTTATTCAGACCAAAAAAGGTTTGGCAGAGCTCTCAACCGTGTCCGGCTACAGCTTATACCCGGGCCTGATCAAAGCTGACAACCCGTTGCTCCAGGCCCCTCCCGATTCGAAAAAACTGGTCAAAGCAACCAGATGGTTTTGGTTCTGCTACCCTGACCGGATTGCCGCCTGGCTGGAATCCCAGGCTGCCCGGGGCATGCTGCTGAAGCACATCCATAAAAACAGCTTTTATTTTCAAAAGGGCGCTCCCCGCAAGATAAAATATTTTATCGACGCGCACAAAAATATTACCAACGGTTACTTTGACATCCATGCGCAGGCCGGCTTTACCCTGCACGGCGATCTGCCGCAGCAATTCGGCCGGGCTTTTATCTGGAGCAAGGAGCAGGCGGAAACCGATCTCATTCCGGAACTTTATACAGATAAAGAGGACCGGCTTGCCCGCGCCAGGCGTCATTTATCCATCAGCCTAAAGGGAGCTTTCTTTAGACTGGGGATGGGCGCATTATATCTGCTTATGGGCTGCTTCGCACTCCGCGCTTCGAACGACTTCCTTGTCCAGTTAATTTGGGCGCCTGTTTTACTGCTCTGTCTGATAACAGCAGTTGTACAGCTGTACATCCTCTATCATTCAGTAGCCTCCTACGGCCGGGAAAAACAGAAAATTGCCGCCTCCAGTTGATAAGCAGGCCCTAACAAATACCCGAGCTCTAAACAGAGGGAAGCAGTTTCCCTATTGACGGATGTTTACCGTTTAAGTGCCTTCTACAAATCTATAACAAAATATTCATAACCCAGTTCTTTGAGAAACTTGTACATATCTTCCGTGGAGATGAAAACGGTCTTGGTGTTGTCATTGGCGTGAAAGGTCATGGTTTTTTCAGAAAGCATCTCTTTATCCAGGTAGACCCTGATGTCCCGCTCATGGTTGTTAAGCAAGCCAAATATAGAGACCACCCCCGGAGGCAGCGACATTTTTTCCTTCAACTTCTCAGGAGAGCAAAAACTAATCCCTTTTTCGTTTATGATTTCACTTAGCTTTTTCATATCCAATCGCTTGCGGTCATCCATAATCACCAGGAAAAAAGCTGTCCGCTTGCGGTTGCACAAGAATAGCGTTTTCGTCCGGACGCCTTCTTTGCCCTCAATATAGCTGTCCGCTTCTTCTGTGGTTAAAGCCGGCGGATGCTCCACAACCTCATATGGAATGCCCATCCTTCGCAGAGCTTCATAGACAACTTGATATGGTTCCATGACAACCTCCCGTTTATATATTTTACCGATTCTGCAGCGATGAGCGGAGATGAATCTTATTTCTAGCAGGTCCCATTCGTCAGAAGAGGCTGTTCGTAAATCCTCAATTTCAACTTGAAAACAGCTGCCTGCGCATCAGCTTCGGCGGCAGGGAACCGCAGGCCAATATATCGTCGTGCATCTGCCGCAGCGAGGCGCCGGGCCGAAGCTTCTTGTATTCGTCGATAATCTTCAAAATCTCAAGCTTGCCCATCAGGTAAGACTGGGGCTGGGTGGGGGTGACGGTATAGCGGCGCACCTCGGCCAGGGCGTCGGCCGGCTGGAGACCGCACTCTTTAACCAGGAAGTTGACGGCTTCCGCGACGCTCATGCCGCGGCAGTGCAGGCTCACATCGAGGATGATCCGGGCGGCGCGCCAGAGCTGGTCGGAAAGGCGGCCCAGTCTCTGCAGCGGTGTGTTGATATAGCCCAGCTGCTCCATGAGCTCTTCACAGTAGAAGGCCCAGCCTTCAACGAAAAGAGTGGAGAGCTGCGCCCCCATCTTGCGGGCGGTGCTGCCGCGGCTTGCCGCCCAGGACAGCTGCAGATGGTGGCCCGGATAAGCCTCATGAATCGCCGTCACCGGGATCTTGGAGTAAGGCTGCCCTTTCAGCTTTGCCTCGACTTCTTCGGGAGAAGCGTTTTCATCAGGCGGGGTGACCATAAAAATTCCTTCGAGCTTATCCTCGAAAATTCCGGAAGGCATATAGGCGGCATAAGGAATAATGGGGCGCAAAAACTGGGGGGTTTCAATAATCCGCAGAGTTTCACCGGCAGGCAAGGAGGCGATATTATGTTCCACCGTGTAGCTCCTGGCCGCCTCCATGGCCCGGCGGTACTCTGAAAGCAAGTCCTCCGCCGCGGGATGGTTCTCTTTATTTCGCTCCAGGATCTCCTCGATTGTAAGAGAGGGATCAATCTGCCGGGCCAGATCTTCCATCGCCGATCTCGTCTCATTGAGGAGCCGCCGGCCCGTCTCCAGGAGCGTGGCTGCATCGTAGTCGACCAGGTGCTGCTCGCGCAGGAGTGTATTGAAGTAATCTTCACCCGCGGCAAAATCGCCGGCAGCGGCGGGGAGAAGCTCTTTTTCCAGGTAAGAGGCATACTCGACGCAGGCGGCCGCCGCTTCACGTCCCAGTTTCGCCAGTTCAGCCTGAAGCTTCGGGAAGCCGGCTGCTATTGCCGGCAGCAGCCCCTCAAAGAGAGCCGGGCCCATCCGGGCCTGCTCCAAGGCCAATTCGCCCCAGACCGGCGGGACCTTCGCGGGCTGCAGGTTGCTTCTCCCTTCGGCCAGCACCCGGGGCACCTCTCCCACCCGCCCGGCGAGGCTCTGCAGCCGCTGCTCCAGGGGGGCAAACTCCTTGATGATCAAGGAGAAAACACCTTCCATGACCTCGAACAGGTAGCCGGCAGGGTCGCGCAAATGGGCGGCCTGCTGTTCGTGTTCCAGGATAAACTTCTTCAGCAGCTGGACGACGAGGGTGTAATCGATGCGGCTTTCCTTGCTCCAGCCGGCCGGATCGGCCTTTTGCAAATCCGCCAGGCTCTCCCTGATCCGCTCATGCCGCGCTTCGATGGCCGGGATGCGGCAATCGGCCAGCAGATGATCGTATTCATGTATGCCCATGTATGTCGCCAAAACCGGCGACTGCTCCAGGAACCACCTGACCATCTCATCCACTAAAGCATGAAATTGGGATTCATTCATCTTAATTTCCTCCTCAATTGATTATGCTCCGGAGTATCCGGGGATCATTCCGCCAGCTCCGGGGTGCTGACCCGGATATCGCGGCGAGCCCAGCCGCCGCTGAGATACCAGGGCAGCAGGACAAGGAGCTCCGCCACGATCGATATGGTGATGGCCCACCAGATGCCGATGGCGCCCAGGTTAAGCGACAGGGCCAAAATACAGGCGGCCGGCAGCTTGATTAGCCAGTTGGCCACCAGGGCGCTGACCATGGGAGGCATGGTGTAGCCGGAGCCCTTGAAGACCGCGTCGATTATATGCAAGGGGCCCATCAGGATCATCCCCGCGCAGATCACCCGCAGGTAGTCAACCCCCATCCCGGCAGCCGCGGGATCTCGGGTGAAAAGACCCACGATAGACGGTGCGGAGAAGTAGCAAAGGCCGGTCATGACAGCCTGCACGGCTATACTGAGCAGCATCGCCCTGCGGATAATCTCTGAAGTGAAAGAGGGCATCGCCGCGCCAAGGCTCTGCCCAATCATGGTGGAGGTGCCCACTGTCATGCCCGAAAGCAGGATAAAAGCAAATCCCAGCACCCTCTGCCCGATGCCGAAGGCGGCGATGGCAGGCGTGCCGAAAAGGGCAACCAGCCACATCATGAACAGACCGGTCAGGGGCCGGGTCACCGTCTGCATGAAGGCGGGCAGGCCGATCCCAATTATTCTCTTAAAGTAGGCGCCCTGGAACTTCAATTTTAGAAGCCCCGGCACCTTCAGCCTGCTGGGAGAGATCTTGCCGCTGAGCAAAATATAGAACATGGCCAGAAAGCCGGCAGCCCGGGCCAGCAAAGTGGCCAGAGCCGCGCCCAGAACGCCCATTTCAGGCGCTCCAATCAATCCAAAGATGAGGATGGGGTCAAGGATAATATTGATAATATTGGTCATGACCAGGATAATCATGGGCGTGCGGGTATCGCCAACCCCCTGCAAAGTTGCGCCCATTGCCATACCCGCATAAGCGAAGAGCATGCTCACTCCGATAACCTTCAGATAAAGCACGGCCATTTCGTGCACATCCGGTTCAACGTTGTAAAGGGCTATAAAGGTATCGCTTAAACATAGAATAAGTATGGTCACCGCCACCGAGATAAGGGCGGCCAGCCAGAAGCTGTGCCGGGCTACGACAGCGATATTGCCGGTATCTCCGGCGCCGCGATAGCGGGCCACCAGGGCCAGGGTGGAAACGGAAATTATATCCGAAAGAGTGAACAGCATCCAGAAGAGGTTGTTGGATAGAGAGAGGGCGGCCACGGCGTCCGTGCCCAGGAAACCCACCCAGTATAGGTCGACCAGCTCCAGGGTGGTCTGGAAGACCATGAAAGTCATCACCGGCCACGAGAGGCGCCACAGGTCCTGGTATATCTTTCCCCTTTCCAGGGAAACAAGTTTTTTCACGGGCGTAAATCCTTTCTTTCTTTTTCAGGGCTAGATGTCACCCCGGATTAGCATTCACTATAACCGCAGGCTTCGCACTTGGCACAACCCTCCACCCTGATCAGCGCCCCGCTGCCGCAATCAGGGCAAATTTCGCGGGAATTGCATTGGTTGTCGTTTACCCCGGGTTTAACCCGGGCCAGCCGGGCCAGGGCCCGGCCGATGGCATCGGGAACGCTCATGATCCGGTTGGGGCCGAAGCCTACCGCGCGGTAGCCGCCAATCCCTTCAAGCTGGGCCACTATCTCTTCCACGCTAACCCCGCAGCGCAGGGCCAGAGAAATTAACCTGGCAATGGCCTCGGTGAATGCGACCACGTCGCTCCCGGCCTTGCCGATCTGGGCAAAGAGCTCAAAGGGCTTGCCCTCAACGGTATTAACCGTTACAAAAAGGTTGCCCAGCGAGGTCTTAATGCAGGTAGTATGGCCGGTCAGGGTTGGCGGACGCTCGCTCGGTTTAAGATTCTCTTTTTCCCCAAGAGTGCCCACATTCAAGACCTGCTTTTCCCGGGAGCCGTCCCGGTAGACGGTAATGCCCTTGCAGCCCATCTTCCAGGCAAGAATGTATGCTTGTTTGACCTCTTCCGGAGTAGCTTCCCGCCTCAGGTTTATGGTCTTGCTGACGGCGTTGTCCGTATATTTTTGGAACACAGCCTGGTGCCGGATATGCCACCCGGGATCGATCTCCAGGGCCGTTTTAAAAAGCCTCTTTATCTCGGGGGGCACCGCCGCCTCATCAGCCGGGATATAGCCGGAGCAGGCAATCTTCTCCATGAGCTCTTCAGAGTAAAAACCGTCCCGCTCGGCCAGCTCCAGGAAGATGGGATTAACCTCGGGCAGGTCCACCCCGCCCAGCACATCTTTGCGCAGAAAAGCAATGCTAAAATAGGGTTCAATCCCGCTGCTGGCGCCGGCCAAAATCGATATGGTCCCGGTAGGAGCAATGGTAGTGCGGGTAGCATTGCGGACGCGGTCTTCAGGATTGCCGGTGTCGTAAATGCTGCCGGCGAAGTTGGGGAAAGCCCCTCGCTCAGCGGCCAGCTCCGCGGAGCGCTTCTTCGCCTCTTCGCTGATGAAGCGCATCACCTTTTCCCCCATCTCCAGGGCCGCTTCGCTGTCGTAAGGAATGCCTAGGCGCACCAGCATATCGTGCCAGCCCATTACCCCCAGGCCGATTTTCCGGTTGCCCTCTTTATGCATCCTGGCGATCTCTTCAATAACATAATGGCTGCTGTCGATAACATTGTCCAGAAAGTGAACGGCGGTCCGGATCACCCGGCGCAGCTCCTCCCAGTCCACCTCTCCCCCGGCATTTACAAATTTACCAAGATTGAGAGAGCCCAGGCAGCAGGCCTCGTAAGGCAGCAGCGGCTGCTCGCCGCAGGGGTTGGTGGTTTCGTATTTTCCAATTTGAGGGGTGGGATTGAAACGGTTCATCTGGTCGATGAAGATAAGGCCGGGATCGCCCTTGGCCCAGGCCTTCTCCACAATCAAGTCAAAAACTTCTCTCGCGTTTAGCCGCATGTCCTCTCCCGTCTCCGGGTCGGGATGAGCTTTGCCGGTCCGGGGATTGATGAGGATATATTGGGGATCGGGGTCCTCCCCCGTCGCTTTGCGCATGAACTCATCCGAAACGGCCACCGAAATGTTGAAGTTGTTAATCTCGTCCTCTCTTTCCTTGCAGCAGATAAATTCCATGATATCAGGATGATTGTAGATCAGCGAACCCATGTTCGCGCCCCGGCGGGTGCCCCCCTGCTTGACCGCTTCCGTAGCCGCATCAAAGATTTTTAAAAAAGAGACCGGCCCGCTGGCCACTCCGCTGGTAGTGCGCACCCGGTCGCCGCGCGGCCGCAGCCGGTCAAACGCAAAGCCGGTGCCGCCCCCCGTCTTCTGCACCAGGGCCATGCTTTTCAGCGTGTCGAAGATGCCCTCCATGCTGTCTTCCAGCGGCAGCACAAAGCAGGCGCTGAGCTGCTGCAGATCGCGTCCGGCATTCATCAGCGTGGGTGAATTGGGCATGAAGTAGGCGCCGGCCATCACCTGGAAAAATTCTTCTTCAATCTTATTGATCTCAGATTCATCTCTGCCATATTCCCGCTCTACCGAAGCTATGCTTGAAGCTACCCTTCGGAGCAAATCTGCAGGCGTTTCCAGGGGATTTCCCGCGTCGTCCTTTTTCAAGTATCTCTTCTCATAAGTAATCCTGGCATTTTCACTGAGTTCCATGTGATATCCACTCCTCGAGGCGCTAAAATTGAGCAAGCTAATACACATCACTGGCGGTTTAACTGATGGATATTATTCTCGTCAAAGTGATTACTTACCTCTAACCCAGGGAGCTAAAAAGAGGTTATTTTTTATTGTTATTATTAAACTCGATAAAACAAACGAAGAGGCATGCCGTAAGGACCCCCTCTTCGTCCGCTTAATGAAAAATGGTTCGGCTCCCCCCGGGAACCGGAGGTGTTATCAGCCGGAAGAAGAAAAGGACTCCCGTCCGATCGGTTCTTCCCAGATAAAATGACCGTCGGAATATGTCTGGCCGTTTACCGTTACCAGGACCGATTTAACTTTGGAAAACTGGGTGGCGGTATAAACAAGTGATTGCACCAGGAGAGAGCTTCCCAGGGTGCCGCCCGGGCTGTCCGGGGCGGTGACCAGTTCCTCGGAAAAATCGATGTAGGCAATCTCATTTTCAATCTTTAAGTTGAGTACCTGCACTGCTGCCGGCAGGGTTCTTACCAGGTCGCCCTCCCCGGGCAGAGGCCCCCGGATCAGCTCCTGCAAGGCCAGGCGCAGTACCCCCGTGGTATGGGGAAACTCGCGCACCACCGGCCTGACATAGCCGGTCTCACAGGGGGTGCCGCTTTCGATCGCCTTCTGATCGCCGAAATAAAGGGTAATCTTTACCTTGCGGTCTTCTTCCGTACCGTTGCTGTTCTCACCATTTGGTTCTTCCACGGAGGGTTCGCCAGGCGTTTCCGCCTCGCCGGGATCTGTGTTGCCTTCACTCCCGGAAGGTTCTGTAGAATCTTGACCGGGTTCATCGGGATCCCATGCCGCATCTTTCTGAAACAACATGCACCCGCCGGCCAGGACAGAAAGTAAAACGACTGCCAGGGCAAAAGTCAGTATAACAATCCTCTTTTTCACTGGTTGACCCCCCGTTTGATCATTTCATGGGAATATTTATTCCCGACACTGTCATTATAGATCCTAAATGTTAATTAATAAAGTTTTTTTCACAGCTGCCAGAACAAAACAAAAACCCTACAAATCCTTTATTTGCAGGGTTTTTTTAGGTTTCTCGTGGTGGGCGAAGCAGGATTTTCCAAGTTTGGATAAGTCGATATCATCAAATGTGAAGCCGGACTTGCGTTTCTTACGTATCATAAGGTTGAGCATTTACATAGCATCTCCTGTTTGTTGGATATAAAAAAGGCGATGCAGATAATCAGTCCACAACACCATAGTTCCCAATTTGCTACTAGCCAAAATAATTAACTTAGGTCAAGACGGAGAACTTGATTAGACCATTTTTTAATCTATAGGCTCAAAAAACCACGCTTAAAAGCATCAGGATAATTAAAAGTCTTCTCAGCAGGCCCAAATTTCACATATATGCGATTCCGAGACCTGTCAAGACAAGTGACAACGCCCTCGCCAAAAGACTTGTGCTTTACAACAAAACCAACATCTATGTTCAAATAATCAGGTTCCTCTCCAGTAACTCGCACAAAATCAACATCTTCCGTCTCTTCATTCTCCTCAGCCACCTCACCTGCTATTAGCACTCTGGTGGTAGAACAAGCGCTCATACTTCTCGCGCTTAATAACTGTATCCCAGCCGCCAACATCTTTGCCCTCATGCTTATTGATCCCAGTATATGAAAGGCTGGAATCCTCGTAACGCTTAAACTTGAAAATGGCGTCGTTCATAAGGCTAGCATTAAACAAGCCAATCGAGCAAAGAAGCTCAAAATCCTTGACGCTAAGGCCCGTAACTTTCTTGAATAAGCTCGGCTCCAGTTCGGTAATCACATCCCTCAAGCAACGCTCTCGGTAGTCCGTCAAATACATAAACACAGGAATCCGCGTAGCAAACTTTATGAGTTTCTCCTGTATCTGCCGACGCAAAGATTTGTACTCCCTTTCCTCCTCAGACAACTCCTTCTTCTCATCCGACGAAAGCTCCTCGTTTTCCTTCTTGACCTTCTTAACCGCTTCAGACTTGTTTATAATAATCTCAATATCCTTATTGAGGCTGCGGAAAGCTTCAATGCTCATCAAAGCTTCAAGAGCTTCCTTGTTATTCAAAAGACGGTTAAGCGTATCATTGTCCACGTTGACAAGAAGTGCGGATTCCCAGCGCCTGGCAAGCAGAGTAGCCGACGTGCCGGACAATGCAATGTCCAAAATGTCCTGGGCATCAACCTGCTTCATGGAACTGCCGTCATAGGCAAGAACAGGTAAAAAGTTAATAAACTCCTCCACTCTTTTCTCGGGGTCAGGCTCGTCTACACCCAAACGACAGCTGTAATCTGAAATCTGGCGTAGAGCCCGCTCAAGCGCAAAATCAAAAACGTAACACTCATGCTTCATGATCAAACGCCTGCCATGTTCGTCTATAATCTCCCACGGAGACTGCACCCGAAAAGCCGCCTGGAAATAGGTTTCTGGGCTGTTTAAGTTGCGAAGTATGAAAATCCCCGTCCAGGGGCGAACTGTAACGCCAGTAGTTAGCTTGCCGCAAGTCAATGTTATCGTCTTCGTCTCAAGTGGATCGGCCATCGCCGCACGCACCGGTTCCAAGGCATCCAACCCAACACCTGCCGCAGGACCAGCACATACGACAACCCTGTAATCGTGATAAAAACGGTTCTGCCGTTGTGCCAGTAAATTCGCCATTGCATAACAAGAAGATACACTCGGTAAAAACCACAAGGAATGAGACAAAACATTAAGCAACCGGACATCGGAATACGGCATGGGAGGCCGCCTATCCCGACCCAGCTTCAAATCGTCAATGCCAGCCGGCAAATAAGCACCGCGAATCAAATCAAGCCACTTCTGGACCTCATTTTCATAAACAAAACAGGCATTCTCACCTTCACCCTCAGCCGAGAAAAACACATTAAGATCAAAACCGTCAAACTCCCCCTGCATAGCAATATGGCGAATGCTGTCAGGTATGCGGTAAGTCATCATAACCATGCGAGGAAGAGCTTCATAAGGATTGTTTGGCCCAACCCAACTTTCTTTGGCACGCTGTTCGTCAGAATAAGTCCAGCTGTAAATTTGCTCTTCGATAAACTCACCGGAATTAAGCGCCCGAAACGGCGTACCGGAAAGAAATAAGTAATAATCTGTTGTAATGGGCAGGAAAGTCTCATTATAAGCATTGGCCGCTTCGTCGCGCTTGTAGCGCTCTATATCAAAATTGACAACATCCTCCTCGTCTGGATCCTCGAACAACTTCTTGGCATTCTCGCGCCAAGCACCAAAATGATACTCGTCAAAAATGACCAGATCCCAATGCGTGGCATGAATAAATTCGTTCTTTGCCTTAATACCGCCACTTTCATTGGTGCCAAGAAGATCCTGGAAGGAACCGAACACCACGATGGGCCGAGATTTATCCGCAGCGGCAAACTGCTCATCAATACTAACGCTGTTATTGCGAGCATCCTTAGTGGACACAAACTGCCAGCCCTCAAAATCCACATGAGTCATAAGGTCTTCCGCCCAAGCAGACTCCACCGCAGGCTTAAAGGTCAAAATCAAAATGTAATTAAAATCCATTTGCTTAGCAAGCTGATAAGCGGCAAAAGTCTTCCCAAAACGCATCTTGCAATTCCATAAAAACTTGGGCGCACGATCCGGATCGCTACTTTTTGCCAACACAAAATAATCCATCGTCCGCTCAACAGCATGTTGTTGCTCCGGTCGCATCACAAAAGTTTTGGTGCGAGAGCCATCCAAACGAACACCTGTTCGAAGCTCGACAATCGCTACCTTTACATCATCCACGGAACACTTAAACCACTCGCTGCGGCCGGAATCCCCTAATTGCAAAAACCCCTTGCGGCGCAAAACGGCATGAACATCGCGATCCGTAAAGCAAGAACCATCAGCACGCATGGCCGATTTCCTAAGAAGTATCCTGTAAGGAACCCCGACGGTGCGCACTTGCTCGGCTATGCGCTGCCCCACATCGCGTTCCGTATAGCCAACCTTGATAAAACCCTCGTGAGTAGAAACGCCTTTCAATTCATAAGCATAAATGGTGGGATGAACCTCCGGGCGTTGCTGAAAAAATTCTGCCGCCACCTGTATCACTCCCCATTATCCATCGGCTTTATCAAAGATTCAATAAACGCTACTTCATCAGCCGTCAAGCCATACCTGGCATACAGCTCTTCGTCTGTCCAGGGCTTGCAAAAATCTTGCATGGGAACAAACAAAAACACCAGCTTCGACAAGTTAATCGAGCTCATCGCTAGCAGAATCAAGAAGCGCACAAATTTTGTGCTCAAATAGCTCAACAGGTTATCGGCAGGTTCCCTGTTGTCATAACTGCCAATGGTAAAATATGAGTGAGTACAGACCTCTTTAGGACCGATAACTTTTAATGACGATGTTAACACCTTAAATCTACCATCCCTACCAGGTTCACCAGCGTGTTCCGCACTGGTCTTGCTAATCAACACCTTGTACTTGTCAACAGTATCATAACCACTGCCTATTTCATTAGGCCGGATGTAGGTTATGCCGTCACTTGCGTGCAAGACCAAATCATCCGGGTACTGCCTCTCAGGACGACCCCGATAATTCGTAGACAACTTATAAGGCATCAAGGGACTGATTATTTCTCCAAGCTTCTCTTCCTTAGCTGCCAGCACCTTGTGAAGAATCGGCACAGCCTTGTTGTAGCGTACAATCACGGAAAACTCATTGAGTGGCCTTGTTATGGTATGCTCATCATCGCCGTTTACATTGGTAAATTCACAGTCTCCTATCCTGTTACGCTCCCATAAAAAATAACAAACGCCGCCACTAACGCTGTTTTGCGGGAAACAATCCTTTGAATTAATAAAATCAACAATCTTCGTTATATGCCGGTCATTCATCATGTTGTCCCGAAATGTGTCCAGTCCCATGCCCCCTGCAAACCACCGGGATGGAATAATCATCGTGATGTAACGCGGGTTAAGCTTCTTAGCCTGCTCCACGAATAGATTATAAATCGGCCTCGCCTGCCGGCCGGCGCCAGCTGTATCCAGTTGATACGGCGGATTACTGATAATTACATCAAATCGCATGTTGAAAATCCCCTCTGGCTTTGATGTATGTATCCATTCATAGGCATGAGACTCAAGAATCTGTCCACGCTCTTCCGCACCAAAAACAGTGTCTCTTGAAACACCACAATACACGCACCTTCCATTTCTCCAAGTATGATTTACCTGGCGATAGCGAATGTTCCCCTCAATATCGTCAAAGCGAGTAACAGAAAATTCACTATTGGGATACTTGGAACAGTAAAGACTACGGCGCGAAAGAAAAGCTGTCAACTCCGTTATGGCAATGCCAAACAGCTGATTATTGAAAATATGGTCAACACGTTCTTGCAAGTCCGGCATCTGCGGCCCAAGCCCTTTTATCAAGCGCTTCGCAATTTCACGCAAAAACACGCCCGTCTTGCAGGCTGGGTCAAGAAAAGTAGTCTCTGGACTGCAAAACAACTCCTGCGGCAGCATATCAAGCATCCTGTTTACGACATTGGGCGAGGTAAAAACTTCGTCACTGCTGAGATTCGCAAGACACAAAAGAACATCAGGATTATACACGGAATCATATAAGCCTGCTTCCGGCATTTTCATGCAACCTCCTGTAATGCGCAATATGATGCCTCAGAAATTTCCCCTCTCCCCTGTTATACAGATCAGTTTTCTCGAAAAGCACTCCCTGGGAAAAACGCTTCCCCGAAGACGATCCGTTTAACAACTCGTCAAATGTATAATCCTTGCGCTGCATCAAAGCATTATTAAACGGAAAAGTCCATTCGGAAAACACAATGGGCTCGTCGGTATCATTACCGTCCTCGTCAACACAGCGTAGAGTTAGAGCATTCCCACAAACTATGTTGCGGCTAAGAATAAAACGCGCAGCCTGGCGTGTCTCTTTGCTGCACTTTTTCCTACATACTACCTTGTACTGGTTGTCCCAATAAGTATAAAGCCTCTTGCGACAAGCAATAACATTATCGTACAGAATATCCACCCCATAAAGACTGCCCAGCGCTAGTAGCGAATTGCGCTCATAATCATAAACGCTCCGGTGATACTTTCTTTTTACAACGGCGAGCTTGCGAGCAAGTATTTCCAAAAGAAAATTGCCCTCGCCACAAGCAGGTTCCAAAAAGCGCGAATCTATCCGCTCAGTTTCAGACTTAACCAGGTCACACATAGCCTTAACTTCACGCTCGGCAGTGAAAACTTCTCCGTGAGCTACAACGCGCTGTTTGGATTTTACCTGCCACATCGCTCCGCTCGCTCCTTTTCGGGAACGTAATCCATAATGTCTCCAAAACTCACGTTTAACACACCACATATCCTATCTAAAACATCCAATGCAACCAGCATGTCCCGGCGTAGCTTGGTCATGGTATTGGGGGACACTCCGGCCGCCTTGCGCAAATCCGCTTTGCTCATTTTTTTGTCAACAAGAAGCTTCCAGAGCTTGTTATACGAAACAGCCATGCCAGATTAGCCTCCCCAAGCCATTTTTTATAGTATATACCATGATCCCCAATAGTCGCAAGATTTTAAGATAACTTCCCACAAACTTATATTCAGGAGCTAATTAAGTAATGACACCAACATGACCTGCATTTCATACACCCCCCTTTGTTTGCCATGTAAAATGGTCCTACAGGCAATAAGCCCACAGCACCATACTTCGCAAGTTACTGCTAACTAAAAACAACTAATTCAAGCCCGGATGAGAAACCTGCTCATTACCACTCAAGTAAGGATAAGACCAGCCATCATCAATAGCCCAAACATGCTCAAAATCCCAGCGTCATCCTCAAACTTAGCTCGCTGCTTAAGATCAGCAGGGTCTTGGGCTCCCTGCCAGCAGAAGAAAGCTGCACAGAAGTCTGGATGTCCCAGAAAGAAGAAACAATAGAGTCACTATTATCAAGCCCCACCAAGCCGCCAACACGATCATTGCCCTCAACAAGGCCGGCAGAATAGCAGTTTTCAATGAAGCCATCACTACTTCCCACCACCAATACATCCAACCTGTCCAACCGTTTGTGTGCTACTTCATTTTTAACATGAGTTCAATCACATTATTAAAAATACCGGGCAAACCGAGGGCCAAAATACCGGAGCCTGAAGACTTGGAGATCAAAACCTGAGGACAATCTGAAGACCTGCTTTAAAAACAATATGCAAGACAGTTCGAAATATACAGACCCCCTGACTTTTTCCTTTTGCTTCCATTTCGACATAGTTTTCACTATAGCTTTCACCATAGTCTTCACCATGTTTTGATCCAGAAAACACTTTTTTGATACGTTTTAACAATATCTGGTAGCAAACAAAAACCCCGCAAATCCTTTATTTGCAGGGTTTTTTTAGGTTTCTCGTGGTGGGCGAAGCAGGATTTGAACCTACGACCCCCTGCTTGTAAGGCAGGTGCTCTCCCACTGAGCTATTCGCCCAAAAAAAATGGTGACCCCTAGGGGATTTGAACCCCTGCTGCCAGCTTGAAAGGCTGGTGTCCTCACCGATTAGACGAAGGGGCCATGCCTGGTGGGCCCACCAGGGCTCGAACCTGGGACCAACCGGTTATGAGCCGGCCGCTCTTCCAACTGAGCTATGGGCCCTTCCATTAAGCATTTTTGCAACATCTTTTATCGAGTCCAATGAGGAGTTTAGCATAACCCAAGGCCTGCTGTCAAGGACTTTCGGCTGCAAACCAGGAATGCCGCAGATGCCTATTTTACTATAGCCAGCTCCCTTTATGTAGGAGCGGTGCAATTTAACTCCTCTATCTGTTTAAAAAGTTGATCACATCCGCCACCGTCTCGCTGGGGATTTCCTCCATGGGGATGTGACCGGCTCCTTCGTAGATGATCAGCTCGCTCTTCGGCATGGCTTCATGAAACAGGTAAGCATGCTCCACCGGGATCCAGCTGTCCATGTCTCCCCATATGATCAGGGCCGGAGCCTCGATGGAAGCCAGGGCCGCCTTGACGTCGGAAAAGCTGGAAAAGGTGGCGGTGCCTCCGAAAGATGTGAGAACATCCCGATTCCCTTCCCGCCTCAGAAGGCGATAATACCTGGTGATTGTATCCGGGTCAAGCCTTTTCGTGTCGCCGTAAACCTGCTTTACAAACACCGCCACCAGGTAACGGGGCGTACAGTAGCGCACCAGGGGTTTCAACACGGGGGAGCCGGCCAGCTTAAAAAGAGACAGCTTGTCATCGTCAGAGATAAAGCCGGACGCATTAAGCAGGACAATCTTGTCAACCCGCTCCGGATACCGGGCGGCAAAAGCCCAGGTGATTCCGCCGCCCAAAGAATTGCCGGCCATGGAGACGCGCTCAATGCCGATGGCATCCAAAAACTTAGACATGAACTCAACGTAATAGTCGATACCCTGCTGCGCCTCCGTTCCCGGACCGGTGAGGCCAAAGGAGGGCAAATCCAGGCGGATAACCCGGCGTTCACGCTTCAACTCCTCCGCCCAGCCATCCCACGTGTGCAGAGAAGAAAGCACGCCGTGAACCAGGACCACCGGTTCTCCGGAGCCCTCGTCCCGGTAGTGCACATTCATGCCGTCAATTTGGACAAAGCGGGATGTCTCTGCGGCATATTCATCCATCAACTTCTCCACGGGGATATCGGGGCGAAAATGGACAGCCAAAAGCAGTACCAGGCCCGCCAGCAAAATAAATAATACTTTTAAAAACGTCATGGTGCGCCTTTTTTTCATTCTGACAATCCCTCCGGTGATTTTCAGAAAAGTGAGACTATATTTTGTTTCGCCGTCACCCACTCTTCTCCTGCCGGCTTGAGCCCGGTCAGGAGATCCTTCGCTTCGCTCAGCATTCCTGTAATGCTTTAAATGCGGCTTGACCATAAAAAGACCTCCTGGTACAAAGGTGTTAGGACAAACCCAAAATACCGGAGGTCGATAAAAATGGATA
>Ga0116188_1001838_pt1 | contig 17668 bp, 13 predicted proteins | sample AD_JPNTR2_MetaG_FD_89807 | JGI IMG/M metagenome (GOLD analysis project Ga0116188, IMG submission 89807) | Active sludge microbial communities of municipal wastewater-treating anaerobic digesters from Japan - AD_JPNTR2_MetaG | ecosystem: Engineered > Bioreactor > Anaerobic > Digestate | place...
AGTCGGGCCGGAGGGAAGCGGATCCGCATCCCTCCGGCCTTGTGTGAGCGTTTTCCCGGCGCGGGGCAGCTCGTCTCGCGGTGAGGCGGTAGAGGCCGGGCCGTAACGGCGGACTGCAAAACTAGGCCTAAGCAACGTCGCTTACTCTCCCCTAGAAGAAGTTTGCCGTTTTAGTCGCTGGCAGGGGAGACGGGGAAAGGTTGCCGGACGGTTGCGCGCTGGTCTTGACCGCTGCGGGAAGTGTGGATTGGACGGCCTCGCGGTAGTCGAAAGCCATGGCTACGGCCTCTCGGTTGTTGCAATTTCGGGCTGCCGACTGCGTAAGGGCCGAGGCATACGCTGTCGGCGATGCGGAGCGAGCTGCGTCCGAGACGGTAACCGGGGTTCGGATTAAGTATGGAGGAGGCTTCGGCACAGAGATAGTCAGGGGAGGCGGAGGTAGACGTCTCATTGTATGCTATGGTTTACACATAACGCAAGCCAGGAGTCGGAGCATGACGAAAAAACCATTGCGGCTGGTCCCTGTCATTTTACCGGCCGTTCTTCTCTCCGGAATGCCGCTGATCGGTGCGCAAGAAGGGACTGAGAGGATTCGAGCGCGAGCAACAACAGTTTTGGTAGACGTTGTGGTTCGGCACAAGGACGGAGGCGTCGTACGCGGACTCAGGCCGGAGCAATTCCAGATTTTCGAAGACGGTGTGCCGCAGAGGGTCAACTACTTCCAGGAGATTGGTCCTGCGGCTTCCGAACAGCGACCGGTACAGGTAGTGGAGAGAGGGGAAGGCGTGCAGGCTCCCGCATTACCGTCCGGACTCGGATCGGAGCTGGTACAGGAGCGCTTCACAGCTATTGTATTCGACCGCTTGTCGCCCAGCACCCGTGCCTACGCTCGGAAGGCTGCCCTAGACTTTGTTGCCGAGGCATCCGCGGAAAACCCGAGAATCGGTGTTTTCCAGATCGATTTGTCGCTCCGAACCCTTCAGTTTTACACGCGCGACTGGGACGCTGTCCAGGCGGCGATAGATCGAGCCATGGGAGCAGCTACTTCCGGGTTCACTTCCGTTGCGTCTGAGGCGACTGAGGCGGAGGGGACCGCCGTGCGCATGGCAGAGACCGCCGCTTCGGCAAGGGCGCAGATCGAGACTGGTCCGGGAGCGGACACTCAGACGGCCGGTCAGCTCGCGGGAGGGGCTGGGGCCGAAGCCATGCTGGCGGCGATGCAGGCTCGCATGTTGGCAACTTTGGAAGCGCTGCAGCGGGATCAGCAGGGGTATGCCAGCACGGACGCCCTTCTAGCCATTGTGCGATCTCTGGGCGTGATGCCCGGACGAAAGACGATCGTTTTTTTCTCCGAAGGAGTTGCGTTGCCTGAGGCTGTTATGAAGCGGTTTCGTTCCGTGATTCATGCAGCCAATCGTTCGAACGTGGCCATCTACGGAGTGGATGCGGCCGGGCTGCGGGTAGAAAGCACCGGTCAGATCGGGCTCGGAGGAATTACAGCGTTAGGGCGGAACCGACAGGCTCAGGCCTTCAGTGGGGTCGAGGACACGTCCGGGCCTATGATGCGGTATTTGGAGCAGAACGAAAACCTTTTGAGAGCCGATCCTCACGTGGGCCTGAAGATGCTTTCGGAAGATACGGGCGGTTTTCTGATCCGCGATACGAACAACCTGAGTGCGGGCCTGAGTCGTATCGCCGAGGACATGCAGACGTATTATTTGCTTGCGTATGTGCCGGTAAATCAAGAGTTCGACGGACGCTTTCGGAGGATCGAGGTGAAGGTTGACGTTCCCGGTGCGATGGTCCAATTCCGCCGCGGGTATTACGCCGTCGACACGACGCTGGACGAACCGTTGTTGGAATACGAGGCTCCGGCGGTGGCGTTGGTGTCTTCAAATCGCGAGCGGCAGGATTTCGAAATGCGCTTGGGGGTGTTCAATTTCCCACGGCCCGATGCACCTGGAGCCGCGGCCGTCTTGGTGGACGTTCCGCCGGGCACGGTCTCTTACGGGGAAGAGGAAAGAGACGCCGTGTCGGACTTTAGCATCGTAGTCCTAGTACGGAATCAGACTGGGCAGGTTTTGCAGAAGGCAAGCCAGCAATACCGGCTGTCGAAGGCGGCGATGAAAGGGGCGGACGGTATCCTCTTTTATCGGGAGCTGGTGCTCGACCCTGGACGCTACGATATCCAGGCCGCAGCTTTTGACGCCGTCAGCGGCAAGGGATCGGTTAGATCCCTCCAGTTCGAGGTGACGGCGCCGCAGGACGGCATTCCCCTGATGAGCAGTCTTGTCGTGGTGAATTCGGCGGAAAGGGTGGAGCCCGGCACCCCGGCCGCGCAGGGTTTACTCAGTACCGGGCAGCTGCTTCTATACCCAAACCTTGAAACACCCATCTCGCGGCAATCGGGCGGGGAGCTTCCTTTCTACTTTCTGGCGTATTCCAAAAGGGATATTCCGGAAGCTTTCGTCGAGCTTCTGGAGCACGGCCGGCGGGTGAGCCTGAATCGTGTAACCCTTCCGGCCCCGGACTCCGAAGGGCGAATTCAGTATGTGGGAACCATCCCTATTTCCGAGCTCGAGCCGGGAGTCTACACGCTCAGAGTACTGTTACCGGTCGGTGAGCAGCTGATCGGTCGAGCTCGGCGATTGATTCTAGTGCCTTAGCCCACAGTCGGTGTTTTTATGACGTGCAGCGCCGAGCTCGTAAGGCATTGTCGTACGAACCGTGGTTCTTTCGCTCGAGAAATTGGTCATCGTGTCTGTCTCGTAAGAGGAGAATGCGAGAAAGGGCTCCGGGTAGAGACGGCCTGCTCCGCCAATCGCGGTCGATGCAGGAAACGGCCAAAGAGAGTGACGGAGGTTTCCAAGTCGACGGAGTCAGTCCGAGTTTCGCTATCATGTTAGGGTCGAGCCCATGAACTTCTTAAGTTCTGCGGTGCGAAGCTACTGCTCGTGGTGGCTTTTTTCCCAACTCACTCTAGCTTGGATGAGCGCGGCGGCGGTGCCGCCTCAGGGACCGATGCGAGCCGCCGTGGATGATGTTCTGGGTGCCGCACAAACCGGAAGCCAAGAAGAAATACGCCGGGTCGTGGAGCGCTTTCGGAAGCCGGAGGAACTTTCAGCGAGCGCCTGGTGGAGAGTGGGACGAACGCTCTACGAGAGAGGCTTTTACCGTGAAGCTTGGTCTTGCTTCAACAATATGGCCTGGGTTGCTCCCGACGACGGTAGAAGTCGCGCAATGCAGGGTATGTGTGAGTACCATTTGCGTGAATACGAGCAGGCACTGATTCACCTCCAACAAGGGCGCACTCAAGGGTGGGAGGATGACGAAGTTTTGCGGCGAGAGGCGCGACTGACCGCCGGTCTTTTGCTGAATCGGATGGGTGAGTTCGAGGCGGCGTTCGAGACCCTGCGACGCTTTGCCGAGGGAGATTGGGTGGTGGAGGACGTGTTTCTCGGGCTCGGGTTGTCTTTTCTCCAGCTGGCCTATTTACCCTCGGAGATTCCGCCGGAGAGTCGCCCCGTGGTTCGTTTGGCGGGGGATGCGGTCTGGGCGGCGACGAACTTTTCTTACCATCTGGCCGACGCGCTCTTTCAGCAATTGGTTAGGAAATATCCCCGTCATCCGGGAGTCCATTACGCCTATGGGGTTTACTTGATGCGGGACCGCAAAGATCAGGGCTTACGGGAGTTCCTAGCCGAGTTGGAGGTCGATCCCCGCCACGTGCCCTCCCTGCTTCAATTGGCCTTCGAGCACATGGTGCGCTCCGAGTACGAAGAGGCCCTTGAGTATGCCCGGCGGGCCGCCGCGGTGGATCCCTCTTCGTACAGAGTACAGTATGCAATCGGTCTCGCTTTATTGGAACAGGGCGAAACTGCGATGGCGATTGCGGCGCTGGAGAAGTCCGTCGCCGTGGCTCCGGAGGTGCCGGAGCCTCATCTAGCTCTGGCCCGGGCTTACCAGAAGGTGGGAAGGCTCGCTGATGCAGCCCGCGAACGGGAGGCCTTTCGCCGGTATTCGAACCGGGACCAAGAGATCAAGAAGAAGGTGCAGTAGTGTTTCTGCGGGTTGTGAGAAGAGTGGTTAGTTCGGCAGGCCCTATGCCGCAGAGTAGGACACGATGAAATCCGCATTTCGAAGAGTTCTTCCCGCATTATCTGTTTGGCTGGCGGTATCGCCGGTAACCGCTTCCCCAGCGCCGGAAGGCGTGGCGGAGATCCTGGCGAGAGCTGATCAAGCAAGGTTGGCCCAGCGATTGGAAGAAGCCGCGGAGCTTTACCGTCAGGCTGCCGAGCTGGATGCACAATCCCGGCACGCTTGGTGGTATCTCTCAACGGTCCTGTATGATCTGAAGCGGTACGAGGAGGCCCGGGATACCGCCACGGTCATGACCTCCAACTGGCCTGAGTACGGGCCGGCCTACGCCGTACTAGGTCTCTCGCTTTTCTACTTGGGTGACTATGGGAGAGCGCTGGCGAATTTCCAGCAAGCTCGCATCTTTGGGATCGGAAAGAACGAGTCGTTGCAGACGCTAGTGCGGTACCATGGGGCTCTTGCGCTGAATCGCTTAGGGGAATTCGAGGCCGCCTACCAGGCGGTAAAAGGCTTTGCCTACACCGGGGAGCCGATTCCCGGGGTTCTTGACGCCTTCGGGTTATGTATGCTGCGTCTTCCCTATCTTCCGTGGGAGATACCGGTCGAGTTGAGGGAGATCGTACGAAAGGTCGGTCGGGCGACTTTTACCTGGGAATCCGGGCTCCGTGACGAGGCTAAGGCACTGTTCAGTAAGGTTCTCCAGGAGTATCCACGGCAGCCCCACCTGCATTATTCTTACGGTGCTATCCTACTGATTTCCGATCCGGACTCCGCCCTTCAGCTGTTTCTCCAGGAGTTGGAACTTGATCCGACGCATCACTTTGCACTCGTCCAAGTGGCCCTCGAGTATATTCGCCGGGGAGAGTTCGAAACGGCTCGGCCGTATGCGGAGCGGGCCGTAAAGGCCGATCCGTCGTCTTTTGCAGGTCGATTCGCCCTAGGACAGGTACTTTTGGAGACGGGCTCGCCGGAAGCGGCCGTGCCGTTGCTCGAAGAGGCGGCCGCTTTGGCCCCCTCCAAACCGGAGGTGCACTTCGTGCTCGGAAGGGCTTACCAGCGGATGGGAAGACGGGAGGATGCTCAAAGGGAGTACCAGGAGTTTGAGCGTCTTAGCGCGCTGTTGAAGGAAGCGGAGCAATTTCTCACTCGGCAGGATTACTTGACCGGAAGTGGGAATGAGACGGAAGCGAAGCCGTGAGCGGGATCGACTCTCCGGAGGGCGTCCGGCGCAGTACCCGTGGATTTTCTTCGGCCGGTACCGAAATGAGGATTCTACCGGCTCGGGAGGGAGAGTCGGGAGCAGTTTCAGGGCGAATCCGTGAACCATAACCTCCGCTGGAACCGCTGGGAATGGCTTGTCTTTGTATACTTGAAACGTGGCTCGCGGCGGTGCGATGAGGATGAAAGAAGGAAAGTCTCGAGACGACTTTCCGGCGAAGGTGGGGGCCAAGGTACGTCCCCCCGCCCATGGCAAGCGAGGTTCGGTGACTAGCTGGAGCTGCTGCCGCTGCGTGGTAGCTGCATTGTTCCTGTTGCAGAATCTGGCGGCGCAGGACTTCGACGCCGTGGCCGCTCGTGCTCAACAGCTTCGGGAGGGAGGTAGGTTGGTCGAAGCGACCGAAGCGTACCGGTCCGCTCTGGAGCTGAAGCCGGACTGGGCGGAGGGCTGGTGGTATTTGGGTACGCTTTTCTATGATCTCGACCGGTTTGAAGAGGCCGAAGCAGCTTTCGATCACCTGGTGTCTCTGGCTCCGCAGCACGGCCCGGCGCGTGCGATGCGCGGGCTCTGCCGTTTTCGCCAACAGAGGTATGACGAGAGCCTGTTGGACCTGACCGAATCCAGAGTTCTGGGCTTGGGGGATGACGCCGGTTTGCAATCGGTCGTCAGGTACCATCTGGCCGTTCTGTTGACGAGATCGGGCCGTTTCGAGGACGCCCTCGAAGTGTTGGAAGAGTTCGCCAAGCAGAATGTTCGTACCATAACCGTGATCGAGGCTTTTGGATTAGCGGCGCTACGCATGGCCGTGTTGCCCTCTGAGGCCCCTCCTGAGCGGCGGGAAGCGGTCCTGACGGCCGGACAGGCGGCATACGAGTTCGCTCGGGAGAATTTTCCCGCCAGTGAAGCTTTGTTCCAGCAGCTGGTTCGACGCTTTCCGAGGGATCCTGCGGCTCACTACGCTTTCGGGTTTGCCCTCTCTACGATTCGTGGGCGACAGGGTCTAGGGCGAGAAGAAGCGATTGCCCAGTTCGAACAGGCCGTGGAACTGGATCCCAACCACTTAGAAGCTACTTTGCAGCTGGCATTCGAACACATAGCCTCCGGTGATTACGCAGCTTCAAAGACGTGGGCGGAAAGGGCTCTTGAGCTCGATCAGGCCTCGTTCGCCGCCCACTTTGCGCTGGGGCAAAGCCTGCTGGAGTCGGGAGACGATCAGCTTGAGCTAGCCATTCAGGAGTTGGAGAAAGCGGCGCGGTTGGCTCCCGACGTGCCGGAGATCCGTTTTACCCTGGCCCGTGCCTACCAGAAAGCGGGTCGAGAGCGGGACGCCGCCCGTGAGAGAGAGGAGTTTAAGCGTCTTTCGGAGCGGAAGCAGGAATGGGTACGGAAGGTTCTGAAGTAATTGCAAGAGAGCGGGGCTGAGATGAGTGGAGATCCTTCAGAGCATCGGACTCTGACTAGTCGGCTGCGGCTGAGGTGGGGCCGGCGAATTCTACCGGCTCTATTGCTGGCGGTCGTGCCGGCTCTTTGCCTTCCGTCCCGGGTTGTCGCAGCCGGTTGGGTACAATCGGATGAAGAAACTCCCCAGCAGATCTTGGAGAGGGCGGTCTCCTTACAGCAGCAAAACCAGCCGGCTGCAGCCGTGGAGTTATACCTGCGCCTCCTCAACATGGGCTATCGTCACCCTGACCTCCTGACGAATTTGGGTGCGGCCTACGCAGCCATGGGCAATCTGGGGCGAGCGATCTCGGTCTACGAGGAAGCGAAGGCCCTGGGTGGCGACAGTGTGGTGCTGCATTTTAACTTGGGACTCGCGTACTATAAATCGGCGCGAGGCGACCTGGCTTTACAAGAGTTTAGTCGGGCTCTCGAACTTGACCCCAATCTCAAACAAGCCCGGCTGCTGGCGGCCAACCTGTATTTCCAGCAGGAAGACACGGCTCGAGTTATTGAGTTGTTGATGCCGATTGCGAACCAGGCCGACACGGATCCGGCCGTGGCGTATCTTCTGGGCACGGCCCTGTTGCAGGAAGGTAGAGACGTGGAAGGGCAGAGATACGTCGACGCGGTCATGCGCGGTGGTGACAGTGCCCCGGCTCACGTAATGCTGGCGACGGCCCATCTGCGGGCCGGAAAGCTGGAAGACGCGATCCGTGAGATCGAAAAGGCCATTTCTTTGGCGCCCGACTTGGCCGGCAGCCATGCCATTTTGGGCCGCGTTCTTTTGCAACTGAACGAGGTGGAGAGAGCAAAGACTGCGTTCCAACGGGAGCTGGAACTCGATCCGAACAGTTACGACGCCAACTTTCACTTGGGAAGTCTGCTAAAAGAAGAACGCAATTATGAGGCCGCCCGTCCGCTTCTAATCAAGGCGTTGCAGCTCCGACCGGGGTCCGCGGAAGCTTTGTACCAGCTGGGTGAGTTGCATCTTCATGCGGACGATCCTCAATCCGCGCTTGAGATTCTCCAGCGGTTGGTTCAGGAAGCGCCCCGATTTGCCAAGGGCCACGCCCTTCTCGCCGCGGTGTACCATCGGCTCGGGATGAAGGAAGACGCCGACCGCGAACGTCAAATCGTCGTGCAGCTCACCCGGGAAGAGCAAGCGGCGGCTCCGCGCGAGCGTCGTACCTTGTTTGGCTCCCCTTCCCTGGAGGAGTTGGAGAAAAGAGAGCGGCAAAAGACGCAGGAAACCCTTGCAGAACCTGGGAGCTGACGGAGCGCTGCCGGAAGGGAGGATAAAAGGCATTCAGCCGAATGTGCCTTTGCGGCGAAACCCACCTGAGGCGGGTTGGTGATGGTTTTGGAACTCTCGGCTGTCGGCCGGCGGATCCGAGCCCGACGGAGGTCGAGAAGTCGGTAGTCGGTGAGTATGTTTCTTAGGCCGACAACTCAGTGATTTGTTTGCGGAGCGTTCTGAAGTCCGGAAGTATCGCAAAGGATTCCACGTCCTGCCAGGAGGGGGGCAATTGGACGTTACCAAGAGTAAGCAATACCGGAATGCGGAACTCCTTGGTGATGTTCTGGAGGGCCGAGAGACCGGTCGGGGAGACTTGCTCTAAGCCGGGACCGACAAACACGCACGCCAGGTTCACCGGCTCGGTTTCCACCGTCTTCGAAAGATCGGTGAGGTCGACTTCATCGCCCAACGTTAGAACCTCCCAGCCCTCGATTTCCAGTAACCAACACATCAAAGAGACTTGCATGCGGGAGCGACGGGTGGGCGAAGCACAGACAGCGAGCCGGTCGTTCCGGTGGCGACGAGTCAGCTTGGGTGCCAGGTAGAACAGCGCTTCTTCAATGTTGTGCAGGACCAACAAGGCTTGACCTGCCGGAATCTCTCGGGATTCCACCGCCTCGCGCACCAGGCGGTCCATCGGAGCGAGCAGAAGGTCATAGATTTCCTCGAGCCGAAGCCCTCGTAGATAGAGTCGCTCCAGCGCCAGACGTAGGCTGGGACGCCGATTGAAGCGCGCAAGTTCCAGCAGCAGTTCGCAAAGAGAATCGAAGCTTCGACGGTTAATCAAATCCTCCAGATCCGGGTATTCCCAGAACTCGTCGGGGAGAACCCCGGTGGCTTCGAAAGAGCGTCGTTGCTGGAATTCAGAGAGGTCCTTCAAGCGGAACCGGCGGTGACCGCCGAGCGTACGAAAGCACTTCAGGCCGAAAGAGTTCGCCCAACGTTTCACAGTCGATTCAGAGACGTTCCACATCTGGGCGACTTCACGTGTGGTAAAGGTTCGTTCGCCCGCTTCGTCGGCCGCGTTACGCTTCACTCTCCGTCCCCCCGAGGAAGAGTGATCATAGCACGGCGGAAAGGAGGCCGAAAGTCGACGGACTCTTCGGCGGAGAACTGACGGCCATGCCTCAGCGATCCCTGAAAACGAGAGCCGGCCGAGAATCACAAGCAATCCCTTCCCAGCGCATGAGGTCGCCCCGCCAGCCGTTCTCGATTCTCAGCAGCCTCACAAACGTTAGTTCCTTCTCTTCGCGGATTACGCGTTCCTCGGGACTAAAGACCTTGGTCCAGGTACCACAATTGAAGTAAGCCCCCTGAGGGTCCCGGAGGCGGTCCGCATCATGCGTGTGGCCCATGATCACGTGGGAGCAACCGGCGACCCGCCGAACGGCGGCCGAACGTTCCCGCAGCCGATCCCGCAACCGGGTATCGGGTCGCTGCAGTCGCCTGTAGGAAAAGGCCGTCAGCCCGGCGAAAAGCCAGAAGCTCCCCAGTAGAAAATCTTGAAGATGTGCCGGAAGCCGGCCCCACAAGGTGTCCAGCTGCGAAGCCAACGGGGCCGGCAGCGTAAAAACGAGGAACGGCCGTACAACCTGCAGCAGCGAGGCTCCGAACCAAGCCAGCGCCAGGACAATCAGCGTGGGCAGCACGACGGGACCCGTCAGACGGCGGAAGATGCGGCGTTTCAAAGAATGGTGGTCGGATAGGACAGGGGTTTCCGCCAGCCTGTTTAGTTCTTCCATTAAGGCGATATCTCGGCTCGACCACCGGCCTTCCTCCTTCGGTCGGGCCTGTGACACGCCTTCTTCCAAAACGAAAGGAGTTGCAGCTTTCGACTCCTGTGCCTCCCCCTCTGGAGAGGTCCATTTCCGTCGGATTCGCCGAAGCATTTCGCAACCGTCACGCAAGAAGAACCTCAGCGCCGACCATGGACGGAACAAGGCGAACCAAAGAAGGAATCGGCGTGCCGGTTTGAGGTTGTCGGCAAAGGGTAGGTCCAATTCGACACGATTGAACACGTAGCGGACAAAGAGGGTTCCCAGCGGAAGCTCGAGATCGTTTCGATTCGGGGTGTTACCGCCTTGAGTCGCTGCAAGGCGCGGATCGAGTACGAAACGAAACGAATTCCAGGAGTCATACTGGTGGCCATGCTCAACGTACACACCGTCCTCGAGGTAAAACCAAGGGTTGAACTCGACGGTGTCGGCGAACTCGGACCCGGATTTGCCCAGACACCGTCCCAGTTCCCTTTGGAGTTGGGTTCGTACCTCGGGGAAGACGAACTCTGCGTCGTGATTGCCTGAGATGATGACGATCCTATGAGCTTGGGCAAACTCCGCCAGCGCTCTGAAGGTACGAGGATGACCTTCGGCGACACGGCTCAACTTCCAGGCGCTCTCCTTGGGGCCTGCCTTAAGACCGTAGGTGGGATCCGAACGGAGTCCGGAGCCTTCAGCGGAAACCTCTCCCTCTGAGCCCGGAGGTGACGGCCGATCCGTGACCTGTAGGAAGTCGATAAAATCACCGGCGATAATCAGAGTCCACTCCACCTCGCTCCAGAGAGCATCACTCCGGTGATGGTCCAGGAAGGCGGCAAACTCCTCGTCAAAAAGAAAATCCTCGTGTCGTGAGAGTAGGCCGGTGTTCGGATCGACACCGGCACCCAGGTGCAGGTCGCTGACCACCAGGAGCCCTCTTCGCGGCCTCATCCCGGTCGCTGATTATAATGATGTATACGAGACTGCGACAGAGGCTGGAGCGAAACGATGGCAGGGGATGGCGAAGCTGGAGTGGCGGTGGAGCAGCGGGCGGTCCCGCCCATGTGGAAGAACGGTTACTTGGTGGCTGACTATGGTTCGGGTTCCGCCGTTCTTGTAGATCCGGGCGACGAGGCGCTCGAATTGCTCGAGCGGCTCGCAAACCTGGGGGGTCGATTGCTGGCCGTGCTGAATACGCATGGGCACTTCGACCATATTTGCGGTAACCGAGTGGTAAAGGAACATTGGGATGTTCCCATCTATCTTCACCGGGCCGACGAATGGCTGTATCGGAACATGGTGGAGCAGGCGGCCTGGTTTGGTTTTCGTTATGACGCTCCGCCGCCTCCAGACCGATTGCTGGACGGCGGAGAGGTGCTGAAACCCGGCTCTTTTCAACTCGAGGTCCTGCACACCCCGGGTCATTCCCCGGGGAGTGTTTCGTATCGCCTGGGGGATCACCTGTTTTGCGGCGACGTCATCTTCGCCGGATCCGTCGGCAGGACGGACCTCCCCGGAGGTTCATCGGAAACCTTACTGACCACGATCCGCGAGAAGGTGTTGAGTCTTCCCGAGGACGTCGTCCTGTATCCGGGCCACGGTCCCACGACGACGGTCGGCCGCGAGAGGGTCACGAATCCCTTTCTCAACGGCGAGTTGTCGCTGGGCTGAGATGCCGACCTTGTGCGGCTCCCGGCCCGGAGGCACCTATTTCGGCGCCCGAAAGCTTAAGCCGGGTGGAATGTGAAAGCCCGACGGTTCGGACAACGGCTAATCAAGAAAATCGGCGAGGATGCGTTGCGGAATCATGCCCGCCTGATAGGCTGCATCCAACAGCACCTGGACCGCGCGACGTCCCAGCTCTCCATAGTCCAGAGTCCACTGGTTTACATACATGGATATGAACCGGTCGGCTTCATCGCGCGCAAGACCCCGCCCGAACTCCATAGCGTAGGCAAGGGCCTCCTCGCGGTGGTCAAGAGCGAAGCGGACGCTCTCGCGCACTAATCGAGCCAAATCGAGCTGAACCGATTCGGGAAGGTTCCGCCGAACCGCGTTTCCTCCCAAAGGTAGCGGCAGGCCTGTCTTTTCCCGCCACCAAACGCCGAGGTCGACGACCTGCCGCATCCCCTCCCGGGCAAACGTCAGCTGGCCCTCGTGAATCAACACGCCGGCGTCAACCCGTCCTTCCTGTACCGCCGGCCCGACCGCATCGAACGGAAGGTATACGGGACGAAATTCGGAAACGCAGAGGCGCAGTACCAAGTGTGCGGTGGTCAGGCGTCCGGGGACGGCTATGCGACGCCCCCGCAGATCGTCGAGGCTCATCGCTTCCCGGGCGACCAGGGTCGGACCGTATCCGTCTCCCATGCTGGCTCCCGAACCAAGAAGTCGATAGCGATCGGCGACATAGGCGTACGCGTGAATGCTGAGGGCTGTGATCTCAAAGCGACCGTCGGCGGCGGCCTGATTCAGGGATTCGATGTCCTGGAGCTGATGTATGAATCGGTAACCGGGATGCTCGATTCTCCCCTGGGCCAGAGCATAGAACATGAACGCGTCGTCGCTATCCGGGCTGTGGGCCAGATGGATCGTCTGTCTCGGCATAACACGGCCATTCTGCCATAGAAACGAAAACAGCCGGGGATTTCTGTTGCTTGTGACTTCGCCGCGGCCCATTTCCTCGGCGGAAGGGCACAGCGGGTGGTTCGCGAGCTTCCCAAGCTCTCAGATGTCGAAATGAATGGCTCCCTGACGGCGGCGCATGTCGACCAGATCTTGCAACGAAATCCTCTCCAATCGTGAGCGGAACTCTTTTTGTAAGTCCTCCCAGACGGTGCGAAGGGTTGGGTCACCCACGTCGAGGTCCAAGAGTCGGAGGTCTCCTTCGACCGCTTCAACCACTTGGCGCAGGCTGACTTGTGATGGAGGGCGGGCCAGGGAAAAGCCACCTTCGGGACCACGAGAACTCTCGACCAGCCCCGCGGCGCGGAGCTGGCGTAAGATCTGTTCGAGGAATTTTAGGGGAACGCCTTGACGGTCTGCGATGTCCCTGGCCTTGACCGGACCGGTCCCATACAAGGATGCCAGCTCGAGAATTGCAGAACCGGCGTACGCGGTACGGGCCGAAAATCGCATAGACAAACCCCCGGGCCGGAACCGGAGGCGGCTCAGGCGCTGCCGGCCGGCATGCAGTAGGCACCACGATTCTAACAGATGAAAACCCCGCCGAGGATCGCGGCCGGAGCTGGAAGAGTAGGAGAACCTGCGTGCCAAGGCTTGTTACGAAACAACCAACACAAAAAGCTTTCCACCGGGACAAGCGCTTCGCAATGATCAAGTTTAAAATGACTCCTCTGCGTGACGGCCTGGAGCGAAGGGACTTCCTTCCGTTCTTTAGGGAAATGCTTGACGTAGAGCTCCCACGCCACGGTGCACCGCACGGCCTTGCAGTCGTGTCGGGCATGTCGTGCCGGAAGGGCGACCTGCAGCAGCGCCCACGGTTGGTTTGTCCCGGCCGAAGTCGCAGCCGCCGTACCGCTCGCGTGGTCGCTGCGAGCGGGGAATCTTATCTGAGGTCGGTCTCACAGCCGCGGCCGCTCGGTTGAGCCTACTCCCGCAGCGCGATATGGAGTTCCCGCAACTGGCGTTCGCTCACGAGGGACGGAGCTTCGCACATCAGGTCGAGGGCCTTGGCGGTCTTTGGGAAGGCGATGACTTCCCGGATGGAGCGCCGGCCGGCCAAAAGCATGACGATTCGGTCGAGGCCGAGGGCTATCCCTCCGTGGGGCGGAGCACCGTAACGCAAAGCCTGTAGTAAGAAACCGAAGCGATCTTCAGCTTCTTCCGGACTGATTCCCAGCGCCGAAAACACACTCCGCTGAACGTCGTCCCGATGGATTCGGATAGAGCCGCCTCCGATCTCCAGACCGTTCAATACCACGTCGTACGCTTTCGCCCGTACCGCCGTGGGATTCTCCGTGAGCAAAGCCATATGGTCGTCCTGCGGCGACGTGAAAGGATGATGCAGGGCTACGTAACGCTGTTCCTCCACGTCCCACTCGAGCAAAGGAAAGTCATACACCCAAACGAATCGGAACTCGTCGTCGGATATGAGCTGCAAGTCCGATCCGAGCTTGAGCCGAAGATTCGCCAAACAGGTATGGACCACGGCCGGGGATCCGGCGACGACTAGCAGATACTGATCCTTCGCCAAGCCGGCGCTTTCGGCCACACTGAGGAGTTCGGATTCCGACACCGTCTTGGGCAAGGAGGACCGCACACCACCTTCCGGAAGGGTTCGAATCCAGGTCATAGCCTGGGCGCCATATTGTCGGACGAATTCTTGCAGGTCGTCGAGCTCTTTACGGGAGTAAGAGGTCCCGGCGGGAACGGCAATTCCTTTGACAATGCCGCCTTCTTGAATGAGTTGTCGGAATACCGGGAATTCCGAGTGACGGAATGCCTCCGTAAGATCCGTGAGTTCCAATCCGAAGCGGAGATCCGGACGATCCGTGCCGAACCGAGCGATGACCTCGTCATAGGGGAGGCGAAGAAAAGGCCGATCGATCTTGAAATCGGCCGTATCGAACATAACCGCAAGCAGTCCTTCCACGAGCTCGAAGACGTCCTCCATTTGCACGAAGGACATCTCGATGTCCACCTGCGTGAACTCCGGCTGTCGATCGGCTCGCAAGTCCTCGTCTCGGAAACAGCGAACAATCTGGAAATAACGATCCATTCCGGAGATCATCAAAAGTTGCTTAAAGAGCTGGGGAGACTGAGGCAAGGCGTAAAAGTGCCCCGGATGGATGCGGCTTGGGACGAGGTAGTCCCGGGCTCCCTCCGGAGTGGACTTTGTGAGGAACGGGGTTTCAATCTCTAGAAATCCTCGTGAGTCCATGTATTGCCTGACGGCGAGACAGACCTTATGCCGAAGGATCATATTCTGTTGCATGACTCGGCGTCGAAGATCCAGGTAACGGTATTTCAGCCTTGCTTCCTCGGCGATGGGAACTTGCTCGTTGAGGGGAAAGGGAGGGGTTAAAGACCGATTTAAGACTCGGAGCATGCAGGCCCGGACCTCGACGGTTCCCGTCGGGATGTCCGGGTTGACGGTGTCCGGGCTTCGCCTTACCACGGGACCCTTCACGGCGAGCACCCACTCGGGCCTTACTTGCCGGGCCTTCTCGAGAGCTTCCGCCGCCTCAGGGTTGGTGACAATCTGTACGATGCCGGTGCGGTCGCGCAGATCGATGAAGACGAGATTTCCCAAGTCACGTACGCGATCGACCCAGCCCATGACCACAACCTGGCTGTCTACAAGGTGTTCCGCCACCTCACCGCAATAGCAGGTCCTATGGAGGTCCCCCATGCTTTCCATCATTCGCTTCTCCCAAGAAAGTCGACATTATACGCATTCCAACCCTGGTCGAAAGAAATGCTGCGGCGGAGCCGCATCGCCTCCGCTAATCTTGTCGAATTACCAGGCTTTCGAGCCGCTCCAGCATACGGGTCCGGTGGGTTCCCGCCCAGAAAACCCGGCGGCACGCAGGGCAGCGAAGGAATCGGTCCTGAGTTTGGAGAACGTAGGGTGGGACCATGGGCACCGCCTCCGCCACGCTGATCTCCTCGAGGCGCTGATTGCACTCGAGGCACCGTCGGAACAAAGGACGGCGAAGGGGGTCGTCCCCGGTTAGCGACAGCACCTGGGTCAATTGTTCGGAGAGGGAAACACCGTCGATCAAGAGAACCTGCCGGAGTGCCCGGCGACGAGCCAGCCGCCGGTCTTTGGTTAGAGCGATCCGATCCTCTACATTGCTGCGCCGGATCAGTTCCTCGTCGCTAATGAACCGTTCGTACTCGGTATCGTAGTCGAGGATTCGAAGCCAGCGAGCCAAGCTTCCCAGCATGCTGTCGGCGAGGAACCGCCAGTCGTCACTCGTTTTCTTGTGCCGTGATGCGGAACTAATCTTCGAAAATTTCTCCAATGCGACGGAATCGTAGGTAACGCTGTTCCTGTAGATCGGTTGCGGGAAGGCCGTTCAGTTCGGCGAGGTTCCGAACCAACGCTTCCTTCAGAAGCCGCGCGGCTTCGTCCCAATCCGTGTGGGCGCCTTCCCCCGGCTCCGGCACGATCTCGTCCACTACTCCAAAGCGAAGCAAATGCTCGGCGGTAAGCTTCAGCGCTTCGGCCGCTTCCTTGGCATGATCCTGATCTTTCCAGAGGATGGCCGAACAGCTTTCAGGCGAGATAACCGAGTAGATGGCATGTTCCAGCATCAAGACACGGTTGCCTACACCGATGGCGAGAGCCCCCCCGCTACCGCCCTCACCCAGGACCGCGACAAGAATGGGCACTTGCAAGTGGGACATCACCATCAGGTTCTCGGCGATGGCCTGGGCCTGTCCCCGCTCTTCGGCGCCGATCCCAGGGTAGGCTCCCGGCGTATCGATGAAGCACAGAATCGGTCGGCGGAACTTCTCGGCCAATCGCATCAGACGAAGCGCCTTACGATAACCTTCTGGATTGGGCATCCCGTAATTGCGGGCGATCCGCTCGCGCGTCGTGCGCCCCTTTTGCTGGCCGACCAGCATAATGGGTACACCCTCCAGCAGAGCCATACCCCCTATGAGGGCGGGATCGTCGCCGTATCTCCGGTCTCCGTGGATCTCTCGAAAGTCTTCGAAGATCCGTTCGACATAGTCGAGTGTGTAAGGACGCCGCTCGTGTCGAGACAACTGCACGTGGTCCCACGCGGTTATGTGCCGTAAGGACGGGGAATCCACGGCCGAGCGAGCCGAAGAAACCTTGCCGTTGGCTCCCACTCGCCCCGCACTGCCGTGATCCATACAGACGCCTCCACGCTTAAGTCCAGAAGGGCCGCTTCAAAGCGTCACGCTTCAGGCGACGGTTTCAAGTATACAGGAGCTCTCTCCAAAAAGGCTCTCCACCTCTTGGATGAAGGTCGGTTGCGGATTGATTTCAACCGGGTCCAGGGGGACGACGTTGACCCGCGTCCCGTTGTCGGTAAGCAACTCGAACTCTACCGGGCACCGCCCCGGGAAGCGGCGAAGAACAAACTCAAACTGGCTCAAGCGACTCTCCTCGACGCGAGAGAGTGGGATTCGGATGCGGGCTCTCTTGACCGCTTGCTGCCACGCCGTGGCCAACGGATAGAGCTCCGAACAGAGAATCTTGATGCCGCCGCGGGCGTCCTCGTCGCATCGCCCTCGGACCAACAGAGGGCCGTCGGAATCCAAGAGATTCCGGTGCTGCTCGTAGACCTGCGGCCAGAGTACCACTTCCACGGTCCCACACAGATCTTCCAGCACCAGTACGGCCATGGACTCGCCGCGCCGTGTCTGGGTTCTCCGGTATCCCGCCACGACCCCACCGACGGCGACATCCCGTCCCACCCACTCGGGACCGAGCTCAGACGTGGTACACGTAGCGAAGGTCTTCAGTTCGTTTCGGAACTGCTCCAAGGGATGTCCGGTAAGAAAGAAACCGAGAACTTCCTTCTCGTAGTTCCATTTCTCTCGGTCCGACCACTCGCCCGTATCGGGCAATTCGCGGCGGGTCTCCTCGTCCTCTATCAAATCTCCAAACAGGCTTCTTTGTCCGCCGGCGCGCTCCCGTTGCCGTCTTTGAGCCGTCTCTAAAGCCTGATCCAAGGCGTCCATCATGGATTTCCGTTTCGAGTGAAAACCGTCAAGGGCGCCCGCTTTGATGAGAGACTCCAACGCTCTTCGATTAAGCAATCGGAGATCGACTTCTTCACAGAGGTGATAGAAATCCCGAAAATTCCCGAGTTCTCGGCGTCGCTCCAAGATACTGCGAATCGCACCTTCACC
>Ga0116188_1001840_pt1 | contig 17662 bp, 13 predicted proteins | sample AD_JPNTR2_MetaG_FD_89807 | JGI IMG/M metagenome (GOLD analysis project Ga0116188, IMG submission 89807) | Active sludge microbial communities of municipal wastewater-treating anaerobic digesters from Japan - AD_JPNTR2_MetaG | ecosystem: Engineered > Bioreactor > Anaerobic > Digestate | place...
GGGCGTCATTCCCGTGGTTGAAGCCGTTCCTGCCCGACTGGGCACGCTGCCGGTTTCCGAACGCTTGAACGGAAATGTAATTGCTCAAAATCAAGTGGTCCTGTTTCCAGAGATAAGCGGCAAGGTCGTCCAGGTTGAGGCTTATGACGGCGAGAAAGTCCGTCGCGGACAGCCCCTGGTGTACCTCGACGACACGCAGTACAAGGAACAGATTCAGCAGGCAGAGGCCCGCTACCGCGTCAACCAGGCCGCCCTGAAGCAGGCGCACGCCCGACATAGAGAACTGGAGGCGCTGTACAACCGCAGTGTCAGGCTCGCCGAAGAGGGGCTAACCAGCCAAATCGAAGTCGAAACACTCGGGGCCCAGCTTGCGGCCGCCAAGGCCAGCATAGAGCTGGCCGAAGCCGAGATTCAACAAGCGCTGTCAGCCATTAAGGAAACCAAGGTGATCCTGGCCCAGACAATTGTGCGGGCGCCGATTTCGGGTACCATCGGCCGGCGCAACGTTGAGGTCGGAATGCAGGTGAGTCCGACTACCGAGCTGTTCACGATCGGCGACTTGAGCCGAGTTCGAGTGGAAGTGGTCATCACCGAAAGAAACCTGGCTGAGATACGCGTCGGGCAGCCTGCGCGCATCTATGTCAGGTCGCGGGGAACCGAGCCGCGAGTCCTCGACGCCAAAGTCTCGAGGATCTCGCCCTTCCTGGATTCTGCCACGCGCAGCACAGAAGCTGAAATTGACGTGGAGAATAAAGGAAACGTCCTGCTTCCCGGAATGTCCGTCACGGCAGAAATACTTCACGGCGAGAGTGAGAAGGTCACGCTGGTGCCAAGCAGCGCCATTTACACCCACCCGGATACCGGACAGACAGGTATCTACGTCCTTTCGGCTTTTGAACCGGAGACCGGCGTCTCTGGTACCGGAGACCTGCAAGATGATCCTCCCGACCTGTCGGAGCCCGAGAAGGTCGTTTTCAGGCCGGTCCGCATTATGGCGGAAGGTCGAATGGAAACGGGCGTAGAAGGTATCCAACCGAACCAATGGGTGGTGACGGTAGGCCAGGACTTGTTAGCCGGCCGAGAAGAGGCACGAGTTCGAGTCAGTACCTGGGACCGGGTTCTCAGCCTTCAGGAATTGCAGCGCGAGGACCTGCTGTATGAGCTGCTGGAAAGAGGATCGCGATGAAGCTGACGGAAACGGCCGTCCACAGACCGATTGCGACCACCATGTTCTTTTTGATCATCATTGTTCTTGGCGTGATGTCTTTCCGTTTTCTGCCTGTCGATCTTCTTCCTCCTATCGAATATCCACAGCTCACTATTTCCACCGAGTATCCGAACGTCGGTCCCGAGGAAATCGAGACGATCATTACGCAGCCGATCGAAAACGCAATCGCCAGTGTTCCGGGGGTGGAGCGCGTGAGGTCCAGCTCCCAGGAGGGAGAAAGCCACGTAACGCTTGAATTTGCACAAGGAACGGAAGTGGACGTTGCCGCCAACGATGTGAGGGCGGCGCTCGATCGTATCCGCGATGACCTTCCCCCCGAAGTGGAGACTCCCCAAATTCGCAAGTTTGATCCTGACGACTTCCCGGTCGTTATTGTCGGCGCCAGTTCTCGCAGGAATTTGCAGGAACTGACCCTGATTTTGGAGCGGGAAGTCACGAGGCAGTTCGAGCAGATACCTGGGGTCGGGTCGATCGACATCTGGGGCGGAATCTACAAGCAGGTGCACGTAGACCTGGATATGGACCGCCTGATTGCGACAGGGCTCTCTTCGGCCGAGGTGCAACAGGCGATTGCTGCGGAAAACATCAATCTGCCCGGCGGAAATGTGAATACCGGGCTGCAGCGCCTCTACGTGCGCACGCTCGGCGAATACCGATCGATTGACCAGATCGCCAACACGGTTATCAAGATGGAGGACGGGAAGCCGGTCAGAGTCGGGGACGTGGCCAACGTTCGATGGGGATACGAGGACCTGGAGAGAATAGTCCAGATCGATGGCCGGCCTATGGTGCGCTTTGGCATTCGGAAACAGACGGGAGCAAACACCGTCGCCGTCGCGGAAAATGTCCGGGCGGAGATTGATCGAATCAACGCCCAGCGAGACGATCTTGAATTGTTTGTGACGACCGACCAGAGCCGGTTCATACAAGCCTCGATCGACAATGTGACCAGTTCGGCCCTCTGGGGAGGTTTGCTCGCTGTTTTCATCCTGTACCTCTTTCTCAGGAACATCGCCTCCACGGCCATCATTGCGCTCTCGATCCCGATTTCGATCATAGCCTGCTTTGCACTGCTTTATTTTAACGGCCTGACTTTGAATCAGATGAGCTTCGGAGGTTTGGCGCTGGGTGTTGGGATGATTGTGGACAGCGCGATTGTCGTTCTGGACAACATTGTGCGCCAACGCGAGGAGCGGGGGGAAAAAGCGCTCGCCAGTGCCCTGATCGGCGCCCGCGAAGTAGGAGGCGCGATCGTTGCCTCTACGCTGACCACTGCAGTCGTCTTCCTTCCGATTGTCTTTATGCAGACAGTGTCCGGCCTCATTTTCCTGCAACTGGCGCTGGTGGTTGTTTTCGCCCTCGTCTGTTCACTTTTCGTCGCCCTGACGCTCGTACCGATGCTGGCCAGCAGGTTTCTGACGGTAAAACCGGGGAGCACGGAGGAGCCCCGAAGTAGCCGCTTTCAACGTTTCTTTAAGCGGGTCGAAAGTTTTTATTCTCGCAGCCTCGATCGAACACTTAATCGGAAAGCGATCGTCTTTCTGGTCACTACCATCCTGGTAACCGGCAGTTTCCTCCTGTTTCCTCTCATCCCGATCGAGCTGGCGCCTGAAACTGACGCCGACGAGATCGACGTCGATCTGCAAATGGCAGAAGGAACCAATATTGCCGTACAGAACGAGTACCTGAAGGAACTGGAGCGCGCAGTCAGAGCAGAATTGCCCATGGACGATGTCGAGCATGTCACGACGGATGTCAGGGACGCGCACGCCGAAGTCGAAATCACCATGGTTCCCGCCTCTAAGCGCTCAGTGAGTACTTCCGAGTTGGCGGACAGGATCAGCGAAAAGGTGACGGGGCAGATCCCCGGCGCCGATATCCGCGTCAGCGCCCAATCCGGACTCTGGATTTTGCGTCGAATCTTCGGATCGGGCGGCAGCGAAGAGGTTCAAATCGAGCTGAGAGGCTACGATCTCGACCAGGCGGAAGAAACAGCACGACAGATCCAGTTGCGGATGGAACAGCTCCCGGAAGTCACAGGAGTTCGCACTGGCCGCCGAGAGGGCCGCCCCGAACAAGCTATTGAATTCGACCGGAGAAAGATCGCTGATCTGGGATTAACGGTCGGCGATGTTGCGCGTGTGGTGCAAACCAATGTAGGAGGGAGCAGGGCCGGTGTGTTCCGGGTCGGAGGCGACGAATTCCCAATCATCGTGCGGCTTCGAGCAGAAGACCGATTGAGTAGCCTCGACTTGAGGAACATCTCTGTGACTACCCCTGAGGGCGAAGTACTTCCGTTGTCCGCACTGGTCACCCAGACACGGGGGCGGGGACCGACCGAAATCAACCGAATCAATGGGCAGCGCGTCGTTTACATAACAGCGAATCTGGAGAGTGGCGTTCCGCTAGGGTTTGCTGTCGAAAAGATTCAAGCCGGTCTCGCCGACTTGCAGTTACCCGAAGGATTCACTTTATTCTTTGGCGGCGAGTACGAGGAACAGCAGAAGGCTCAGGCGGATTTCATACTTTCGATCATCATGGCCCTGGTGCTCGTTTATATGATCATGGCGGCCCAATTTGAACGATTTATTGATCCGCTGGTAGTCATGTTTTCAGTGCCCCTGGCCGCAATTGGCGTGGTTCCCACACTTCTTCTTACCGGGACGACCATCAATATGCAGAGCTTGATGGGAATGATCATGCTTATCGGTATTGTTGTAAATAACGCCATCGTCCTGGTCGATTACATCAACCTGATGCGCCGCGAGTATGGGTTGGAGCTGAGAGAAGCAGTCGTCCAGTCTGGCAGACTCCGTCTCAGACCCATATTGATGACGACGCTGACAACAGTTCTCGGTCTGCTCCCGCTTTCCGTAGGAATCGGGGCCGGCGCGGAAATTCAGGCTTCGCTGGCCCGGGTGGTCATTGGCGGCCTGATGGCATCCACTCTTGTCACACTTGTCTTCATCCCGGTCGTCTATGTGAGCAAGGAAGCCGCCTTGGGTTGGATTGGTGGGAGAAACTGGCTGCGCTTCAGGCGCGAGCAGTCGGCGGAGACGGCCCAGTAGTCGCGAGCGTAGACCGAGCCGTAACTCTGTCGAGCTAATTGCAAGAACTCGACGACTCCAGCTTCCTTTGCAACACCGAAGGCGCACAGGCGCTAAAACAAGCGTCGCTATCAGCGCGAAGAGGCGCACGCCGGAGGCCTCCGGCGTGCACTTCCTCCTTGGGCTTCGCAGAACACAACGCCTTTGGCGTTGAAATCCAGAATCAGCGAGATTTTTCCAATTGGCTCTGTCTAGATTCCTTCTCCCCTTCCCGCTCGTTCGAGTTTCCTTTCCCCAACGCGTCTTCCACGTACAACCGATGGACCAGGACGACTGCCGAGGTGGTCAAGGGAGTGGCCAGGGCCAAGCCAAGAATACCCGCGACAGAACCCAGGAGCACTTGCGCCGTAATAGTCAGAGCGGGAGGAAGCGACACGGCTTGTTTGTCGACCATCGGCGTAAGAAAGTAGCTTTCAACGCCTTGAATGACCGAGTAAAGGACCGCAACCCAGATAACCGTGTTCGGCCCTTCAGGGATAGCCAGCAGCAGGGCGGGAATCGCGGAGACTATCGGTCCGATATACGGAATGAAGTTCAAAACGCCAGCGAGCAAACTCAGGATCAGCGCAAGGCGCACTCCAATTATCCACAAGCCGATCAAAGTCAAGACGGCGATCACGGCCATCGCAACCAGGCGGCCGATGATCCAGGATCGAAGATTGGTTCCGATTTCATTTAGAACCTGCGTGAATCGCTCTTGTCTGTGATAGGGTATCAGGGCGCAGATGCCGCGAATGTAGATCTTCGGATCAGCGGCCACATAGATGCCGATGAAAAGGATAATGAACAGATTGCCGATAGCGCCAAGTGTGGTCGAGAATGCGCCCGCAAGCCTAGACCAGATCTCGGACTGGTTGGGTAAGGCCTCCCGACCTTCGCTCAGAATCTGCCGCCCCAGACTGTTCTGCTGCAGTGACTGCCTGATCTGCTGCCATGCTTTCGGAAGCTCTTTGCTGATCTGATCGACCTGGTCACCGAGGCTCGGCGCGATCATCGCCAAGAGGCCGACAACCACCACCAGTCCAGCCAGGAGGACCAGGACTAGCGCATAGGAGTAAGGAATTCCGAGTTTTTGCTCAACGAAGGCGCTGATCCCCTGAAGGAAGACTGCAAGCAGCAGGCCGGCAAACGCTACGAGCATCACCTGGTACGCGTACCACAACAGCAGGAAGACCGCGAAAGCGAGAGCGAGGATACCAACTGCTGTCAGCACTCGCCTCTCAAAGAAAAACTCTTTCAGTTCGGTTCTCCTTGTTGGTCGGGCCAGGGATCAACTAACGGGAAATGGCAGCTTCGAGCTTCTCGTCATCCTGTCGCTCTTTTGCCGCTTTGACTACTTTTGCGCCGGCTCGACTGGCAGAGCCGTCGTTTGGTCAAAGCTGCCCGTGACGCCCTGAAAGCCTCTCAGTGCCTGGCGAAGAACCCACCGAATTGCCCGTCCATCGTTGTACGAAAAGGCCAGGTTGTGATTGAGGGTCGAGAAGCAGTGTGGCTGGCAGGCCTGCTTCATAATCTTCAGTTGTCCAGTGTCGAATTTCGGGTTTTCAATCGTGCCCCAATCATGAGTCGCTGAGTACATGGGAAAACACGGGGCAAGAGTGCCATCCACCCGGATGATCACGTTATTCTGGCCGGCACGGCAACTCCAATCCTGGAGTTTGCCACGCATGAAGGCCTTCATTTCCATCAAGCGCTGGATGGAGTTCACCATCTTGTACCCGCCGCGGTTCTTCTCAATGATCCAATCCACGGTCTCATCGACCTGTGGCCAATCGCTCGGGCGAATGAAGGTAGGATTCCCTTCCAGGTGCTTGAAGTGATTTTCCTCGATCATCGGCGATTCATTGATGTGGTAATCCGTGATCAATCCGTAGTCGTGGGCAATCTCAGTCAACTGCTTGACATCTTCCAGGTTGTTGCGACAGATGTTGATGTTGAAGAAGACGATGTAACCGTACTTGTACTGCTTTCTGACGAGGTACTCGAAATGCGGGCGGATTGAGTTAAGAGCCTTGGGCAGTCCCGGCTTTTCGTCCACGACGTCGACGGCCAGGTTCACGACCGCCATGCCTGCGTCAGCCAGACGGTCAATCAGGGCTGGCTTCATCAAGCGCCCATTGGTGGGCACGTAAACCCAGAAGCCTTTCTTGGCAGCGTAATAGACCACCTTGTGCGCGAAGGCAGGGCGCAAAAGCGGTTCACCACCCATAAGAGCCAGCACCCGGCACGTGGTCGAATGCAGCCAGTCGATAGAGCATTTGGCGATGTCTTCGGTCATCCCCTTCACGCGGTTATCAAACGCCCAACAATAGTGACAATCGAGGTTGCATTTCCACTCGGTGAAAAGGTAGGCGATGATCGGGTGGAAGTCGCCGGGGAGCACCCGTGACTTCACGTACGGGAACAACCATCCGCGCAACGCGCGATAGATGAAAGGGGCGGACCAGCGACGCACGTAAGGATTGTCTTCGGAACGCTCGGGCATGTATTTCGCGTCATTCGCCGCGAGAAGTTCCGGGTGCTGTGGGAAAACGGGAGTCGGCAACACCTCGCCATTGGAAACGGGAGGCTGGGGGCGGGGCGAGTCAGTGAGGAGCTGATGCAGCGCGGCATCAATTCGGAATCTCGGAACAGATTCGTTCCTCTCGGAAGACAACAGCTCTTCTAGCATTCGGTTTCCTCCGAAATGGGATTTGTTTCAGTTCGTCGGTGCCGTGAGTTGTAACTAGGGTAAGTTGAGAATAGCAGAAGAGCCGAGGGAAGGCGACCGTAAAGCGGACGGGGCTGTGATCCGCGTAATCGGCGTGATCCGTGCCTTCTGCGGGTCTTTGGCCCGCGGATAGCGCGGAAAGCACGGATAACGCGGATCAGACGCGGGTACCTGCTCGTCGGGTTTTACTCTTACTCCTCGCCGATCATCACTCCCAGGACGACCGGCTGACGGTTTCACGGAGTTGCTCATCCCGTCTCACCTTTGTGCCGTACTTCCTCCATTCGTTCTCGATGTAGCGGGCGTCTTCCTCATCAGGAGTCGAGACCGCCAGGGTGATATGGCCTCGCTCAATGTCACCCTTGTACTCCTCGGCTACCTCTTCCTTTATTCCTGATCCGATAAGCGCGCCGATTATCCCGCCGGTGACTCCGCCCATGCCGGCGCCGGTCAGTGCTCCTGCAATCGGACCGGCAATCAGGAGACCCGGAATTGTAATCGGTGCACCAGCCGCGAGCGCCGCTGTTATCAACGCGCCTAGGCCTGCGCCTATAGCGCCCCCTACGCCCGTGCCTTCCGCAGTCTTCCGCTCTTCATGAACCTTCTCCGCAGTTCCAGTACGCTCGCCGCGCCTTTCGCCATACTCCTCGGAGTAGAAGCGTTCGCGTGTCTCGTCCTTCATCAGGACACTCACCTGGTCAGCGCTGATACCGCGCCGAGTTACGGCCTCGTAGGCACGATCGGCACTCTCTCGATCTGGAAAGACTCCAGCAATAATGTGGTCATTTCTTCTCATTACACATCCTCCTTGTACTTACACAACGAACTCACCCTGTTACACGTCTCAGGAATAAGAGGTGGCAAGTGTCCTCTGCCATTCATGAAAGGGGAGGAGACGGAGATGGTTCGTTGCTTAGTCTCCATCTTAAACAAGCGCTCCTGCAGTCACAACAGAACCGCGCATCTTCGTGCTCCGCAAGTGGGTGAAAGCGACGGCAAAGACGGCTTCTCGGTCTTCCTCCTCTTCCGGCGCTATACTTTTCATACTGTGTTGGAAAGCATTGTCTTCCGGCGAAAGTGGCGAAGACTCGTTCTACTTCTTGTCCTGGCGGTCCTGATTGGTTCGGCTCAGGTTTACGTTCTGCGGCGCCTTTATGGTATCCCTTCACTACAAGCATTTGTGGCTATCGCGATAGTTCTCGGACTGTGCGACGTCCTCTTTGCCTGGAATATCGAACGTACGACGCGAAGAGAAGGTCCGGAACTGTGGAACAGCCTCATCGGGAGACAAGGAAGAGTGCTTTCCGAGGTTGGGGAGCATGGCGCGTCCATTACAGTGAGAGTCGCAGGAGAAATCTGGACGGCTTGTTGTCGGCATGCCGCTGTCTTGAAGCGGGGCGAGAAAGTGCGCGTGACAGCCAGAAAAGGCTTAGTGCTCGAGGTCGAGCCCTGGGACCGCCCGGCAGACAGGCAAGAAAGCCATGATTCCCGTTTCTCCAAGACCGTCCTTCCGGATGCAAGTGGACGCGGTCGTGACATCCGATAGCAGAACCGTAGCCGAGACAGCAAGAACAAGCCGGGGCGGAAGTTGATTTGCCGATCTCTAACCGGCGACAAACTCCGAATGGAGCTGGAGCCAACGGACGATGTCTCGACGTCGGAGCATCCCGACTAGACGGCCTTCATCGACGACCGGCACCTGCCGAACGTCATTACTGGCCAGTCGGTTGAGCGCCGTAGCGGCGTCCTCACCTGGCGCCACCGTTGCCAGCCGCTCCCAGGGCGTCATGATGTCACGCACCAACTTCGTATCCCAAGTTTCTCGGGATGTTTTTCTCACATCCTCCAGACACACCAATCCGACCAACTGGCTCCCCTCCATAACCGGAAAGGCTCGCTCGTCGGTGCCTATAAGGTGGTCATATACGAAATCACTGACCGAAATATAAGGGGTGACTGTCGGCACATTAGACCGCATCAATCGTGAGACCGGTACTCCCTCCAGGAGGTCCTCGGTCAGCACTTGTTGAAAGCTTTGCATGGCCGCGCTACTTAGAAACCAGCCAATGAAGATCAACCACACCCCCCCGATCAGGCCGCGCCCAAAAAAAGGGACCGAAATCCCGAAAATCATAGCGATGCCGGCGGCAATCAGCAGCCAGGCGAAAAGCTGCCCGACCCCCGCTGCCAAACGCGTCGCGCGCACAAAGCTACCAGTCGAAGCCCATATGATTGAACGCAGTACCCGACCGCCGTCCAACGGAAAACCGGGAACGAGGTTGAACAATGCCACCAGGATATTGATAGGACCGAGCCAAAGCAGCATCGTCGAAATGGGATCGAGATCCGCCAAGGCCCCCGGCTGGGTGGAGACCGGCAGCCTGCCGACCCGCAAGTACCCCAGCAACAGAAAGAAAGTCCCCAGGGCAAAACTGGTAAGAGGCCCCATTATGGTGATCAGGAACTCGGCTCTTGGAGATTGCGGCTCGCGCTCCAGATTCGACACACCGCCAAAAAGAAAGAGTGTGATTCGCCGGATAGGGAGGCCAAAGGCTTTGGCAGTCAAGGAATGAGCAAATTCATGCGCCAGTATGGAGGCAAAGAAAAGAAGCGACGCGGTGAAAGCCATCGTCCATACCAGACCCATCGACCAGTCGGGATGAATCGGTCGGAAAACGCCGAACGCAAGGCTCCACGAAATCAAGAGAAAGATAAACAACCAGCTCCAATCAATGTCGATTGCAATCCCCGCTATTTTGCCGATACGAAAACCATGGCGCATATTTGTGTTCTCCTTTGAGCCGATTGCAAAAACCGCCGGATGGCCTGCGCAGCGTGGGTTTCGAATCCGCACCCTGCCTTTCGGGGGCGGATTGAACCCCACCCTACGCAGGCCTACCCAGGCGTCGCCGATTTTTGCAATTGGCTTCTTTAAATCCTTCCGACCGGAGACGGGGATGTTTTTGCCTGGTGCCCGGCTGTCCAGGCTTTATCTTCACTATAACGAAGCAGGCTCGAGCGGTAAATCGAAGCGAGTGTGCAAAAACCGCGGCAGGCAGCCGCCAAGGGCTGGGGCCCGCCACTGGAGTGCCGCGTCTTTTATCGTGGCCGGATTCTCCAGATTCCGGCATGACAGCTGGAGGATGCTATCGATCCTGCCCGCGGTCCGGTGTCGGACTCTGGAGAGTCCGACCACAATGAGTCTGTGCCGAAAACATCGATCCTGCTCCCCTCCCGCCTCGCAACCCCGGCGCCGGAAATCTCGTCTAAGAGATCAAGGAGGCAATGAGTATGTTCAGACGGCGCAGACTTACCAGCCGGCTGGCTGTTGCCTTGCTGGTCTTTACGTTTGTTGTCACCGCGACCGATGCCTTCGCTCAAAGAAGGCGAGGCGGGTTCGGCTTCGGAAGCAGAGGCGGACATTTCGGGCATCGCGGTTTCGGATTTTCGGGTTTCCATCGGTTCCCCCACCATTTCGGCTTTCCAGGCCACGGTACGCATTTCAGATTTGGCTTCGGATTTAACAAGTTTGGTTTTCACGTCTTCCCGCACCATTTCGGTTTTCTACACTCCGGCAAGGATTTTAGATTCGGGTTCGGATTTAACAAGTTTGGTTTTCACGGCGGCTTCCCACACCATTTCGCTTTTCGACATCACGGCTTCGGATTCGGTCCATTCGGGCTCCAAGGCTTCTTCCCAGACAGTTTCGGTTGGTTTCCATACGACTTCGGTTTCTTAGGTCCGGATCTGTCTGTGGCCTTTGATTTTGATGAAGGGAGCCCGACTTCGGAAACCCTGTTTCCCGCAGCGGTATTTCCCGGTTTTGCTCCCTTTGTGCACCCATTCCACGGTTTCGGCCATTCCAACTCGGTGGCTTCCCAAGCCTCGTATCCATTTTTCTTCCATCGCCCGCGGCACTTGCCTGCAGGTTTGGAAGCGGTTTGGGTTCGACCAGCCTGGATTACGACCGAACAAGGTCCGCTCCACTTTCCCGGTGGTTGGGCCGTGTCCGAAGCGGGGATTGCAAAAACTCCACGACCGGAATGGTCGCCGCCTCGATGGGAAGAGACCGAGAACGGATCAAGGTTTGTTCCGGGCCAGTGGGTGGTCGCCTACTGAAGGATTGTTAACGTAATCGGCTCACATTCGTTTCTCGAGCGATCCAGGGGCCAGGCTTACTGATTTTTGGCGGCGTCTAGTTCCAGTATTCGCGTGTTGACCACGGCGATTTCGACACGACGGTTTTTCGCTCGGGCCTCGGGATCGTTCCCCTGGACGCGAGGCCGGCTTTTGCCGAAGCCTTCCGTGGAAATAATGGCGGGATCTACGCCGGCTTCGACGAGATAGTCTCGTACCGCCTGGGCGCGCCGTTGCGAGAGCGCCAGGTTGTACTCGTCGGTTCCGATATCGTCCGTATGGCCGTATACGTCGATTCGGTAGTCCGAGGATGTCAGCAGGATTCCGGCTATGCGGCTGAGAAGTTCTCGGTTCTCGGGCTTGAGTTCCGCTTTGTCGAAGTCAAACTTGATGGACTCGCCTCCGAGGCTCATGACCAGGCCAAGAGCGGTCCTCCTCGTCTCTACAATGCGGCTCAAGGCCTTCTCAAGGCGATCGAGTTCGGCTGCCTGTTGGCGCCGGATTTCTTCCGCTTCCTGGCGAAGCGATGCCAGTTCGCTCTCAGCCGTCTGGGCCGTCGCCTCGGCTCTCATTTTTTCGAGTTCTGCCTGTTTGCGTGCCTGGCTGGCCTTAAGGGCGTTTTCCTCGGCCTGGGAAGCACGCAGCCTGGCCGCACTTGACTCCCGGCTGGCCTCCTCGCTTTTCTGGACGGCTGTTTTCGTATCCTCCGCGATGCGAGTCAGCTGCGCCTCCATTCTCGAAAGTCGATTGAAAACCAGAAGACCAAAAAGCACGATGCCGACAAAAGCGGCAACTGACAAGACCGTCGCGAGCCTGGAGCGGCCGGCGTTCCCTTCGGATCTTTCCGGTTTTGCATCGTTCGGAGTCATCACTGGCATTCCTTTCGTAATTCCAGGCAGCACAGGTTAAGCCCAGGCGACGACTGCCTCATACCAAGAGGATGGGGCGGGCCCAAGCGTTAAACCTGTTCGCCGCCGTTCGTAGTCCGCGACTCATTGTAGCAGACCGCCGAAATTCCGTGGGTAAGGGAGGGGTGGACGCAGTCACGCACGTAGACCGGCCACCGCCAACCAGCCAATCAGACTCGATTCTCAGCAACGGCTCTGCCATAATCGCCCCTCATGAAGGCTAAGACGAGTTTCCTGATTCTGGCTTTGACAGTCACACTGTTTGCTCAACCTGCAGATGTCGCGTTCCGGCGAATGCAGGCAAGCAAGACCCAGACAATGGCGGCTCTCGAGCGCCAGGCGCGAGCGATAACCGAGGCGTCCTCTCGAGAAATCCAGACGCGACAGTCATGGGAGGCCGTCAAGGAAAAGCGCCTGGAAGAAATGCGCGACATGCTGGGACTTCTACCCTGGCCCGAGCGTTCTCCGCTGAACATCCGGATCACGGGTACACTCGAGCAACCGGGCTACACAATTGAAAAAATCGTCTTTGAAAGCCTGCCCCGGTTTTACGTCACTGGCAATCTGTACATTCCGAAGAAACGCGAAGGCAGGGTGCCGGCAATCGTGTATGTCTGCGGACATGCTTACTCTCCGTACGGGAGCAAAGCCAAGTACCAGCGCCATGGCATCTCCTTTGCCAAGAACGGGTATGTGGCTTTCATCCTCGATGCGATCCAGCTGGCCGAGCCTTTCGCTCTCCATCATGGCGTCTCACGACAGGAGATGTACCACTGGTATTCGCGAGCCTACACACCCGCCGGAGTAGAAGTTTGGAACGCCATGAGGGCCATTGACTATCTGGAAACCCGGCCGGAAGTTGATCCCGATCGAATCGGCATGACCGGGCGCTCCGGCGGCGCAGCCATGACCTGGTTTACCGCGGCAGTGGATCCCCGGGTTAAAGTTGCGGTTCCGGTGATGGGAATCAGCACATACGCCGCCAACGTGGCCGAGGACACGCAGAAACTGCACTGCGATTGCATGTTTGTCATCAACTTCTGTCGCCACGACATGCTGCACCAGGGGGCACTGATTGCTCCACGCCCGCTGCTCATGGCGCATGGCCGGAAGGACAGGCTCTTCCCGGTGCCTGGTTACGAAGATTTCGAGAGAAAAATCGGCGCTCTTTACTCGGCTTACGGGGCCGGGGAGAAGTTCAAGAACATAGTCGTCGACACCGCTCATCAGGATTCTGACTTCCTGCGAGAACAGGCCGTGCGCTGGTTTGACCGGTACCTCATGGGGGTTCCTGACCGCGCCCTCGACATGTCGTATGTGGACGCCCCAGAATCGGACCTGGCGGTTTTCCCGGACGGGCCTCCCGCAGATGCGGTCAATCCCCGGATTCATGAAACGTTTCTGAAGACCCCCGAGTTTCGCCCCGGATCCGGCCTTGACCAATGGGAGCAGCGCAAGAGCCGGCTCCTGAAGGTGCTCAAGGAAAAGGTCTTTCCTGGATTTCCAGACCGGATGAATGACACAGAGGCGACCGGCGTCCCAAGACTGCAGATCGGTGAAAACACCGACGGCGGGTTTCGCGAAGTGGTGTTCCGTTCCGAGCCGGAAGTGGAAATCCACGGGCTGCTTTCGAAGCCCGAGAGAACCGGAGAACGTCTTCCCGCACTGCTCTATATCGCGTCTCCCGGAGATGATCCACAGCCATTGGGGCAATTTCTGCATGACCGCCGCGGAGAACAGGCGGTTCAACTTGTCGTCTATCCTCGTGGAATCGGTCCTTTCTCCTGGGAAAAGGGCTTTTGGAAATCGGTCTTGAGAAACGCGATGCACGTCGGTCAGACGGTCGATTCCCTTCGGTTATGGGATGTGCTGCGCGCGCTCGAGGTGCTGCGAGCCGACGAGAACGTGGACCGGAATCGCATTACCATTGCGGGCGCGGGCAACTCCGGTGTGCTTGGCCTTTACGCGGCACTTCTCGACCCGGGGATCTCGCAGGTGGCACTCGTGAATCCCCCGAGCAGCCACACCGAAGGCCCTATCTTCCTTGGCATACTTCGCTACCTGGACCTCCCCGAGGCTGCCGCTTTAGCAGCGCCTCGCAGGGTGGCTTTCTATGATCGAATGCCTCAGGCCTACGAAAAGGCTCGGACCGTCTATCGTTTCTACGGAAAAGAAGATTATTTGTCCGAGACGCTCGACTTGTCGGCCTTCGTGCAGGGCCGATACGAGCCAAATTTCGTAAGCGGTTTGTGAGAATTCCCCAGGATCAAGAGACGGCCCAGTACGCTAGATTGACTCATCACGAGCTGCGATAGAATGAGAACCACGCGTTGACGAGACTCGTTGCGTTCGAGTCACGTTCTTCACACTGGGCCGGCGGCCGCGTAACCGTCGATTTCTCGGGAGGGATTAGATGGAAACGAAATCCTGGGTTGGATTTAGTCTCTTGAAGATCGCCGCCATCTACATGATGGCGGGCCTGATTCTCGGTATGGTGATAGGGATAACTCAATCCTTTTCCTTTGTCAGCGTTCATGCACACGTCGGACTTCTCGGCTGGCTCACCATGGCGGTAACAGGGCTGGTTTACCTGGCGGCGCCGCGCTGCGACGGTAACCGGCTGTCGAAGCTCCATTTCTGGCTGCATAACCTGGCTCTGCCGGTAATGTTGTTCGGTTTAATCTGGAGCCAATACAGTACCAGCCCTGGAATAGAGGCGATCATTGGAATCAGCTCCGTCTTGGTTACCCTCGCCTTGCTCCTCTTCACCATCAACCTCTTCGTCAACTGCAAGCGAGCGTCGCTTCAATAGCGGTCCAGATAGCGGCGCCGGGCGCTAAGTCGGGCGTCCAGAGACCATCGCCCGGCGCCGGTGATGAGCAGAAACAGGGAACCCAGCAGCATACAGAAATCGGTGCGGGCTTCATGGGCCATTCCCCAGAAACCGCCGTACGCGGTTTGCCTGAGGCTGAATCCCCAGAAACCGTAACCAAGCAAGATCGGTATCTTTGTAGAGATGACGGCCACAATCATGTTGATGATGAGCGGCACTGCCGCTAATCGGGTCACCAAGCCGACGATAAGCAGCAGTCCGCATATGATTTCTACAACCCCGACAAACGGGGCCATCACCTCTGGAAACGGGATGCCGATCTTCGCAAAGCGCCCCGCACCGACCTGATCAGCAAACAGGAACTTTTGGAGGCCCTCAGACAAAAACACGGCACCGACCATCAGCCGAATCAAAATAACAGCCGCGGGCGCCTCCACCTTCGTGGTCCCTCCAAGAAACATTCGTTCGTAGCTCACGGTTCAACCTCCTCGTGGCTGTCCGACGCCCGCCACCGCCATAATTCCAAGGCTTGCCGTCAGGGAGCATTCCTCAGGTACCTGAGCAGCTCGCTGTCCGTGGTGAGGATAAGCACGCTCTTCGGATCAACAGTTCGTTCGTAAGTTTCCATGCTCTTCATAAAAGCGTAGAAGCCCGCATCCCGACTGTAGGCTTCAGCGTAAATCTCGGCAGCCTCTGCGTCCGCTTTTCCGCGTAACTCCTGGGCAGTCCGGTACGCTTCCGACTGGATTTTTTGCAGCTCGCGTTCGCGTTCGCCGCGAATCCGGGCGGCCTCTCCTTCACCCTCCGACCTGTAACGTTGAGCAACCCGGTTGCGCTCGGCGATCATTCGCGCGAAGACATCCTTCTGGACCTCTTCAACATAGTTTATCCGCTTCAGACGAAAGTCCATCAATTCAATCCCCAGTCCGGACGCTCTCTCCGACGCCCTCTGAAGAATTTCTTTGGTTATGCTCTCTCGCCCGGTCTCGATCCGCTCCAGAATGCTCGTCTCCTCCTCGGACTCCGCCTCAGGCTGCTCGGGCGTTCGGTTGGTGCTGCGCACTACCTCCACGAGGTTATGGCGAGCTACGGCATTACGGGTCTCACCATCAAGGATATCGTCGAGCCGCGACTGGGCGCCACGTTCGTCGCGAAGTCTCTGGAAAAACCTGAGCGGATCGGTAATACGCCAACGCGCATAAGTATCGACCCAAATAAAGCGTTTGTCTTTTGTAGGTACCTGGTTGGGATCCCCGTTCCATTCAAGAAACCGCTTGTCGAAGTAGTTGGCTTTCTGAACGAACGGCACTTTGAAGTGCAGCCCGGGGGAAGTGATCGGATCTCCTACCGGTTCTCCGAACTGTGTGATGATAACTTGCTCCGCTTCACCGACGGTGTATGTGGCGCTGCTCAACAGAATGAGGAGGGCGAGGGCAGCCGCCAATTGATAAAAGGGTTTCCCAATCATCTTCCTGATCATCGTGACACCTCCTTTTCCCGGCTGATCTGGCTCTGCAGGTGGTCCAACGAAAGCAACGGCAGGATTCCTTTTGCGTCCTTGTCAACGAAGACTTTTCCGCCAGCCTTGGGGAGCACGTTCTGCATCGTCTCCAGATACAGGCGCTGCCGCGTGACCTGGGGAGCCCGTCGGTAAGCATCGTAAAGCGCTTTAAATCGGGCCGCGTCCCCTTGGCTCCGGTTAACCCTGTCCAGGGCATATCCTTCCGCCTGAAGAACCGTCTGCTCCGCTTCGCCCCTCGCTCGCGGAATCACCTGGTTGTATAAAGCACGGGCTTCGTTTATCAAACGATCGCGCTGCTGTTGAGCCTGGTTGACCGCATCCCAGGAAGGCTTCACAGGATCAGGCGGATTGACGTCCTGCAGGACTACCTGATCGACGGTGATACCCGTTTCATACTGCTCGGCCAGGTGTTGCAACTTCTCCTGCACTGCCGTTTCAATACCCTGGCGGCCCACTGTCAGCACTTCAGTAACGGTTCGGTCGCCCACCACTTCACGCATAACCGCTTCGTTCATGAAGCGGAAGGTGTCCTCGACGTTTCGAACCTTGAAAAGGTAACGATAGGGGTCGGCGACCCGATATTGTACGATCCATTCCACCACGGCGACGTTTAGATCACCAGTCAGCATCACGGATTCCTCGGGCATCGCGTGATAGTTAGTGCGACTGGGAGATTCGATCGAGCGGAATCCGAATTCCTGCTTCAACTGCCGCTGAACCGGTACCTTCTCTACCGACTCGACGACCGGAATCTTAAAGCGCAATCCGGGATCAGAGGTGCGAACAAAACGCCCGAACCGCGTGACCACCCCGACCTCCTCAGGCTGAATCTGGTAGACCGTCATAAGCAAAAGGATCAGGACTGCCAGCACCGCCGCGCCCGTATAAAGGTATTGAGTGGGGAGCCTGATTTGAGTGAAACGATCAAGATCGATTTGGACACCGCGGTCAAACACATTTCTGCTCATTGTTTCCTCCAATGGCCGCAAGAGTAACACAGTAGTCTCAATACTGACGTCTCGATCCCGAACAGAAGAGCGAGCGAGATTCGCCGTGCCATTTCCTGCTAGACACAGTCGGGCTTTTCGTACTTTACTCTTAGCTCCGTCTAGCCCGGATTTCTCACACACTTAATGAAAAAAGGGCCGCCTTTTGTGGTATAAATTCTTTTTTCAGAAAGAGTTAGTCCACAAAAGAGCGAACCCTTTTATGATTAC
>Ga0116188_1001843_pt1 | contig 17635 bp, 11 predicted proteins | sample AD_JPNTR2_MetaG_FD_89807 | JGI IMG/M metagenome (GOLD analysis project Ga0116188, IMG submission 89807) | Active sludge microbial communities of municipal wastewater-treating anaerobic digesters from Japan - AD_JPNTR2_MetaG | ecosystem: Engineered > Bioreactor > Anaerobic > Digestate | place...
CGGCCACAAGCTGCACGCACCCAAAGGCATCGGCATCTTCTACCTGCGACGCGGCACGCGCCTCAAGACCTTCATGCTCGGCGGCCATCAAGAGAGCGGGCGGCGCGGCGGCACGGAAAACGTGCCGTACATCGTGGGGCTCGGCAAGGCCGTCGACCTCGCGGCGGCGTATATGGATGAGGAGCGGCGTACGCTCGCGCGCCTGCGCGACAAACTGGAGAACGGCCTGCTCGCCACCTGCCCAGACGCGCGTGTCAACGGCGACCGCATGAACCGTCTGCCCAACACCACCAACATCAGCTTCGAATATATCGAGGGCGAGGCCATCCTGTATCACCTGAGTGATCTGGGCATCTGCGCGTCGACCGGATCAGCCTGCGCGACCGGCTCGCTCGAACCGTCGCACGTGATCCGCGCGATGGGCGTGCCGTTCACGGCGGTTCACGGCTCGGTGCGCTTTTCACTCAGCCGCTACAACACGGAAGCGGAAGTGGACACCGTACTTGAACACATGCCGCGCATCGTGCGCAAACTGCGCGACCTCTCGCCCTTCGGCAAGGGCGATACGTTGCCGGTGGAGTTGTAAAACGCAGAACGTTGAACGTAGAACGCAGAATGCAGAACGCAGAACGCGAAACGCAGAACGTTGAACGCAGAACGCAGAACGTTGAACGCAGAACGCAGAACGTTGAACGCAGAACGTAGAACGCAGAACGCAGAATGGAGAATGGAGAACGGGAGAAAAATGGCAGAGAAAACATACGACTTGGAAGAGCGTCTTCTGAACTATGCGGTGCAGATTGTGCGGCTGGTCGAAAAGCTGCCGAATACGCGGGCGGGCAACCACATCGCCGGCCAACTGCTTCGCTCCGGCACCTCTCCCCTGCCCAATCACGGAGAAGCGGAAGGCGCGGAGTCCCGCAATGATTTCATCCACAAGTTGGGAATATGCCACAAAGAGTTGCGCGAGTCGTACCGCTGGCTAAAACTGATCCAGCGCGTACCGCTTCTGCCGCCTACGGACACCGCCTTATTGGAAACGTCCCTTCGTGAAACCGATGAACTGTTGCGAATTTTTATCTCGAGCAGTCGAACCGCCCGTGCCAACGCCTGCCGGGAAGAAACACCAGAGTATGAGGCCGAACGTCGAACGCAGAACGTAGAACGCAGAACGCAGAACGCAGAATGAAGGATGGAGAATGGGGAACGTCGAACGCAGAATAAAGGATGGAGAATGGGGAACGGGGAACGCAGAACGTCGAACGCAGAACTTTAAACGCAGAACGAAAAACACTTCGACGTTCTGAGTTCTGAATTCGACGTTCTGAGTTCCTGCCGTCTTTGCCCGCGTGCATGCGGCGCGGATCGCCTCGTGGGCCAGTTCGGCTACTGCCGGGCGGGCGTGCTGCCGCGTGTTTTCCGTTACGGCGCGCACTTCGGCGAAGAGCCGCCACAAATCATACCCATCAGAGACTTAAAGAACCTCGACACCTACACCAAACACTTTCTCTTGAAAACGCCGGAGCTTCCGTCTACAGTTGACCGCGTGCGAACGTCGAGCTCAGAACACAGAACGCAGAACGTCGAACGCAGAACGTCGAACGCAGAACACAGAACGCAGAATGAAGGATGGAGAATGGGGAACGCAGAGCACAGAACGCAGAACGCAGAATGTAAAACGCAGAACACAGAACGCAGAACGCAGAACGAAAAAAACTTCGACGTTCTGAGTTCTGAGTTCGACGTTCTGAGTTCCTGCCGTCTCTGCCCGCGTGCATGCGGCGCGGATCGCCTCGCGGGCCAGCTCGGCTACTGCCGGGCGGGCGTGCTGCCGCGTGTTTTCCGCTACGGTGCGCATTTCGGCGAAGAGCCGCCAATCACCGGGACGCGCGGTTCGGGCACCGTCTTCTTCTCGCACTGCACGATGCGCTGCATCTACTGCCAGAATCATCCGTGGAGCCAAGCTGGACATGGCGATGACCTCACGGTGGAAGTGCTACGCGATATTCTCGCGCAGCTTGCACGGCAGGGTTGCCACAACTGGAACCTGGTCTCCCCTACCCCATGGCTGCCGCAGATCCGCGAAGCGGCGAAGCCGCTACTTCGCGCTGGAATCGCCCTCCCATTTGTGTATAATACGTCGGGTTACGAATCACTAGAGACATTGGAGGCTTTTGCCGACTTGGCGGACATTGCGTTGATTGATCTGCGCTATGCCCGGGCCGAGAGCGCGGCGGAAGGTTCCGATGCGCGGACGTACGTCGAGGCGGCGCGCGGTGCGTTGCGGTGGTTCTGGGAGCGTCTGGGACCGCTGGAGACCGACGCCTCGGGAATCGCTGTGCGCGGCGTGATCTGCCGGATCTTGGCGTTGCCGGGGCGTATCGCCGAAGCGGTGGAGAACCTCGAATGGCTGGCGCGGCATACGGGCAGCGGTATCCACGTCAGTGTGATGTCGCAATACACGCCGTTGCACCGCGCGTTGCAGACGCCGGGCTGGGACCGCAAGGTCTCGGCTGACGAATACGCGGTACTGGTGGAGGCAGCCGAAGACCTCGGATTGGGGAACGGCTGGATACAGGAGTTTGAAGGCGAAGCGCCCGCCGACCTGCTGGGGCAGAATATGCCCGCAGGCGAAGGTGCTGTGGGTGCGGGCTCGAATACGCCCGCGTAGGACAGTGTTATAGAGAGTCAACGGGTCGCGCGGTGCGCGGCTGAAAGGGTAACGATGAGCGGTCATAGTAAGTGGTCCACCATTAAGCACAAGAAGGGCGCGGCGGATGCCAAGCGCGGTAAGATTTTTTCAAAAATTGCCAAGGAAATGACGATCGTTGCCAAGGCAGGCGGCGGCGACCCCAACACCAATCCCACGTTGCGCACCCTGATCGCGAAGGCTAAAGCGGTCAACATGCCTAACGACAACATCGACCGCGCCATCAAAAAGGGCACGGGCGAGTTGGCGGCCGACATCCTTGAGGAGATCACCTACGAGGGGTACGCGCAAGGCGGCGTGGGGCTGGTGGTCAAGGTACTGACGGACAACAAGAACCGCGCGGCGGCCGAAGTCCGCAACATCTTCAAGAAGAACGGTTCTGATTTTGCGACCCTGGGCTCGGTCTCGCGCGGCTTCGAGCGCAAGGGCACGATCATGATTCCGGCGGCCGAAGGAGTGACCGAAGAAAAAGTGATGGAGGTGGTCCTCATTGCGGGTGCCGAAGACATGGAATCTGAAGAGGACGGCTTCACTGTCACCTGTTCACCCGCAGCGTTCTCGGATGTGTGCGCGGCGCTGGAGGCAGCCGAGATCGTGTTCGATCAGGAAAACTCACAGGTCGGCCTCGTGGCGCAAACCTTGGTGCCGGTCAAAGAGTTGTCGGTCGCCAAGGCGGTCAACAAGTTCGTCGACGCGCTGGAAGAGCATGATGACGTGCAGGACGTCTACACCAACATGGATATCGACGACGCGCTCGTCGAGCAGCTTGAAGCCGAATAATCGGCCGAACGACGTGATCCACGATACGGACGCAGGCGCACCGCCTGCGTCTTTTTTTGTGCCGTGGCGACGGATGCGCCCCTATTCCGCTGACGGCTGCTTTTCAGAACTGTCCCGCACATCCGCGAACAGCCGCAAATCGGAGGGCGCGGGAAAAGCGGCACAGGCGGAGCGGGCCGCTTCGGTCAGAGGAATCTGCCATGCGTCGAACACCGACGCGATGTTGTGCCCGGTGATGCGCGAGAAGCGGATGGCCCACTGGTCGCGTTTATCGGCATCGTTTTTCGGGCGTTGCGCGGGTTCGAGCGTACGGTATTCGGCAAACAGCCGCTCAAACGCCTGCCATCCATACGTCTGTTGCAAACGCACGAACACCTCCAGCGCCAGAAATGGATCGCGGCACCAGGCCTCGTGCGATTTGCCCTCCGCCACCCATTTGCGCACGGTTTTCTGGATGCCGGGTTCCCCCATGCGTGTCTTGCGCGGCGGAATGCCGCAGGCATGCTCCATGTTGTAGAGCGTGAAAAAATTCACCGTGACCTCGCCGGTGCCATGGAAGGTCCAATCCCCGTTTTGATGGTTGTGGCCGAGTTCATGGAAAAAGCCCCAGTCGCCTTTCTCCCGCAGCTTGGCCAAGTTGACCAGATCAGGCGCCGTGACCGTCGGGATCATAATAGGATAGCCGGCATGCATCCAGCCCGCGCACAACTGGACGTCGGCGCAGAAGCGCTCCGGCGAGCGGCGCTCGGGAGGCAACCCGGTCAGCCGCGCGTCTTGATCCGCGATACGGTCCCAGAATTCGAGCAGGGCCAGCGGGTCTTCCAGTCCGCGCACCGCCTCGGACGGCACCGTCAGGATCACCTTGTCGCTTTCAATTTCGGCCCAAGGCGATGGCAGCGCGCGCATCGTCGTGCGCCACGCCGCTACGGTATCGCGTCCCTTTTTGAACCAGATCGTCTGACAGGCATTCCGCAACGTCACGCGCACGATGCGCTCCGCGGCCTCGACCTTATCCGGCACGACCACATAGATCAATCCGCCGAAGGGCGAAGCGAATTCCACCCGTGTCGCATTGAGCGGCACGGTCACATCCACTTTCGGCGCGCGACGCCACTCGTCATGGCGCGTGTTGTCGCAGGTTGTGGTGCCGATCCGCAGTTTGAGTCCCAACTTCTCGGCCCCGGCCGGCAGTTCGACGGTAACCGGCTCCCCCGCTACGGCGTAAAGCCCCGTGCTGCGCCAGCGCGGCACATCGAGATTCACGGCCACCACGCGCCTGCCACGCGGCGCATTGCGCGGCGGCAGACCCGGATAGACTGCCGCTGCCGGATGCGCGGCCCACAGGTCGAGCGGCTTGGCACGCCACGCGCGCTGGTGGTCGATCAACGCGAGGCGCGCCGCGATGTCAGCCGCCGTGAGCGGCGCGTCGGGCGTCGGCAGTTTGGCTGCCGCCGGCGAATCTGCCAGCGTCTTCAACGCAGTGGACAACGCGCACGGCTCGGGCGGCAGCACCGCACGGGCCGCGCAGAGCGTGTGGCTGATCTGACGTAGCGTCGCGCGGTCGGTCACGCCACCCGCAACGGCCAGCCGCAGCGCCTCCGTCGCATTCACCGCCGCCGGAATCTCGCGGTCGGTGCGATACCCCTCCGGATCTGTGCGGTTGGCGAAATCGTCATTGATGAAGAGGCCCGCCGGTCCGAGCAGGCGGTTGAACAGGTTTTCTGTGGCCAGGGATTTGCCGCCGGTCACCTGCTGCCAGCCCCATCCGATACCGGAGGCCAACAACCCACCACCGCCCGTGATAAAGGCGCGCACACGTTCGACGTCATCCCCCTTCAAGCTGTCGGGATAGGCCGCAAGGACACTGCGGGCAGTAAGCGCATCGAGCGAAGGGATTTCACGTACGTTCAGGCCCTCGATGCCGGACAGCGCGCGGGTCATGGCTGCATCGCGGTAGACCATCACAACCACATCGCTCTGCCCCTTACCGAGCCAGCGCACGGCATTGCGGATGAAGATCGCGGTATCGGCCTTAGCAACCCCTTCCGTGTAAAACGAGGGATGCCCCACCGCGACGACGCGTCCCTGCCCGTAATGACTAGCGGCGGCGACGGGCTGCACCGACTGTCCGCACGCCGCACCCACCAACGGAAATGCGTTCGATCCCACACACAGCACGACTCCCGGAGCGCCTCCTGAGTCGATGGCGCGCACGTGCTGCAACAAGGCACCGCGTGCCTCATCCTGCAACGTCGCGCCGCAAGCGACCGCGACACATCCAACAATACCCGCTATCCAACCCATCATGCGCATGAATATCCCTCCCGGTGCCGACGGAACACGGCACACCGTTTGTGGTGCGTGTTTTCTATCAGAAGCCATTGCGTCGAGTCAAGCGTGAGGTAATCTGTTCGATAGACTTGCGGAGCATCGCGAGTATCAATTTTGAGAATTTTTGGGGTTGACTTTTACCCCCCCCGCACAATGCGTGCCAACCGTAGGGACCGGTGGGCTACCGGTTAATCCTACGGGATGGTAATGAACAGAATCCAACCGAAAGGTCACTTATGAACGGAAACAGAAACACCGTATCCTGTTCCGCGTTCCTCTCCCGCTTGGCGCGCCTCTGTGCGCTTGCTGTAGCGGGGCTGTTCGCGGCAACGGCCACCGCCGACCCGTACCTCACATTCTCAAGCGCGGACACGTTCACGATCACGCCGCAGGAAGCGTTGTGGGACGGGACGCTCCAGTACTCCACCGACGGGCAGAACTGGGCGGCCTTCGGCACCGCCGGCGCGACCGCGGCGGACGACGGCTCCGGCACGTACAAGCTCTACCTCCAAGGGACGGACAACACCCGCATCTCGGCCGCCACCACGAACGCGATCGCCTGGACGCTGACCGCCGCCGGGACGGTCGCCTGCTCCGGCAACATCGAGGCCCTGCTCGACCATGCGGCGGTGGCCGCCGGACAGCATCCGGCGATGGCCGACTACTGCTTCGCAAACCTGTTCACAAACTGGACGGCATTGGTGCAGGCACCTGCGCTGCCGGCCACGACGATGACCACCTACTGCTATGGCAGAATGTTCCTCGGCTGCACGGGCCTGACGCGGGCACCCGTGCTGCCGGCCATGACGCTGGCTCCCGTTTGGTGCTACGGCGGCATGTTCCGGGGTTGCACGGGGCTAACGAAGGCACCTGCGCTTCCGGCCACGACGCTGGCCGAACGATGCTACCAGGCCATGTTCAACGGCTGTACGGGGCTGGTGCAGGCACCTGCGCTGCCCGCGACGACACTGGCCGATCAGTGCTACGGCGGCATGTTCTGGGGCTGCACGGGGCTAACGAAGGCACCGGAGCTGCCGGCCACGACGCTGGCCTATCGTTGCTACAGCAGCATGTTCCGGCGCTGCACGGGACTGACGCAAGCACCCGCGCTGCCGGCCACGACGCTGACCGATCACTGCTACGACTGCATGTTCGAAGGCTGCACGGGCTTGACGCAGGTACCTGCACTGCCCGCCACGACGCTGGCCCCCTATTGCTACGGTGCCATGTTCTGGGGCTGCACGGGTCTGACGTGGGTGCCTAAACTGTCGGCGACGGCGCTGGCTGATTACTGCTACGCCGGTATGTTCCGGGACTGCGCGGGCATCTCGTTGCACGCCCAAGGCCCCGGCACGGAGTGGAGCATCCCGTCCGCTGCGGTGCCCGCAACGGGCTGGCACAACGGTATGTTCGCCGGCACGAGCGGCACCTTCACCGGCAATCCGGTTATCGGCGTCGTCTACTACTGCACGTCGGGTAGCGGCCCCGGCCCCGATCCCGATGACCCGGAAGCGCCGAACATCGTCGCGATCACCGTCGACCCCGGCGCCTCGACGCTCGCCATCACGATCGACAACGCCATAACCGGCGCGTGGTACACGCTCCTTGTGGCGGACGAGCTTGGCGATCCTTGGGCGGTCAGCCCGGCCGTCCAGGCGACGGCGGACGGCATTCTGATCTTCCAGAACGTGCCCGCGACGCTGCCGCACCGCTTCTACAAGGTGAGGGCCAGCGCGACCCAGCCGTAGCCGCAAGCGATTACAACGAAAGACAGATAACGAACAAAGGATGACTAATGACGCGGGGGACGAGCGGACGCTTGTTCCCCGCGCATTTTTGAACGTCGAACGCAGAACATTGAACGCAGAACGCAGAAGGTTGGGAAGGCTTATTACCTCTTACCTACTACCTCTTACCTATTACCTATGCCGGTGTTGACACGAACGAAACGATAGATCGGCGGAACGATGCGTGCTGCGGTTCGATTTGACTTTTGCGGAAGAAGGTTTGCCAGTCTGGCGAGGTTGGAGACTGCTCCTCGTAGTCTTGCAATGTAAGTCCGTCGGCTTCCCGGACAGTCAGCTTTGAGGTGCGCTGTACGGGAATATACTCGACCCATTTGACGGGGATCTCATGCCAGTTGCCGTCCCCCCCCAACTTTGAGACATAGTCAACTCGGTGCTCTCCCCGGAAACCGTGCGCGGTAACGGCCACCTCCGTGTAACCGGCATCCGTGCGGACAGCTTGCGTTTTGAGCAGGTTTTCGGTGACGGATTCGTCATGCTCGAAGGCATGCTGTCCGTGGAAGTTGGCGATGGCCTCGTGTTCCCAGAATGAAGCGGTCTTACCCAGCACACTCGCATAGATGTCGGCGTGGGAACGATGTTGTTGGTAGAGGGGAATGGTTAGAACCGGAGCGAGAGCAAAATACAGGGCGCGAAAATAGGCATTGCTGTAGGTGTTGAAAAACTCGCGGGCGGCGGCAAGATCGTAATTATGAAAAAGCGAGGGGGCAGCCGTGATGTCGGTCGTCGCAAGGTGTGCGGGCCTGACAAGGTTAATCATGCGGTCTTTGATAAAGACAAAATTGTCGCCAAAGCCGACGGTCTTGTCGCGCAGGAGATTAAGCATCTGTTGCTGCGCCAGAGGGGTAAAGAGCAGGCGAAACTGAACTTCGTCGTTGCGGTCGGTGGCGTGGAAAAGCGCGGCGAATTGCCGGTTGGACATGATGGTGTACCCGTACTCGTCATCGAGATTGCGGGAGAACGCTTCGAGTTTGGCGACGGTACGCTTCATACGCCACCTGCTAAAAAAACCATCGCCAGCATTTGAAAGGCTGGAGGGCGTGCGGCTGAAGGTAAGGTCAGGGGCGGCCTCGTTGCCGTAGATGAGGAATTTTTCGCGGGAGTATTCCGGCGCAGGCTTGTCGACGGATGCGTGAAGCGTCTCGGTGCGCGTAACCCAGCGCGTCCGGGTGCGGCCCTCGGAATCTGTGTAACTTTCGCGTTCCTGCCAAGAGATCGTGATCGAGCCATGGTAGGTCTTGGTTCCCATACGGAAGTCGAGCGTCTCGGCAAGGACAAAGGGATTGCCGTTGATTTCCCCGCTCTGCGCGAAGAGCACGGATCTATCACGGTTAAAGCTGTCATCCCAGCCGAAGGAATGGTACAACTCGTCGAGTCGCGCGCGAGAGAAGTATGGGTCGAGCGCAAGGCGCGGGACAGTCTGCTGGACAAGCTTGGCGATCATGCCCCAGTCATAAAGCCGGTTGAGCGGGGCAAGTTGCGCTGACGCCTCGGCCACTTTCTCCTCGCGGTGCTCAGCAAGCGACCGGAGGCGTTCGTCCAACAAGCGGATAGCTGGATTCAGTTTGGCAGCGATGAACGCAATACCGGCCGCTGCAACCGCAGCGCAAATCGCCGCCCATAGGCCGTTGACACGTATCGGGAGTTCAATGTCCGGCGAGAGAAACGGCAAAATGAAAAGTACAAGACCGATGAACCCCACAATGACGATGATGACAGACAACGCCCGCAGTACCTTCCAATTGGAACGGCTCGAATCCGCGGCGGCGAGTTGCGCGTCGAGCGCACGTATTTCCGTCATGGTTGCGGCGTTGGCATCCCCGTCCACACCGGAACGTTCGACCAACTTCTCAAAAAAGGCGGCCGTGTTTTCTGCGTGCTCCGCCTTGAAACGGTCGCGATAGAGGGCCAACGGTTCGTAGACATCTTCCGTCAAAAGAACGTGCTCCGCGCCTGCGCCTTTGTTTCAGCCGAAGCCGTGAACGGGATACGCGTGGTGTACCCCGCGCGGGCGGCCACGATCATTTTGGTTGGCCAAGCGAAGATGTCCGTGTTCCAGATATTGACGGTGTCGTTGTACAGCGCGCGTGCAGCCGTAATCTCTTTCTGCAGGTAGCTGTTCTGGCGCATAGCATCGGCGATAGCGGCGTGAGCTTTAAGCTCGGGATAAGCTTCGACCTGCGGAAAGAGGCGACCGAAAGCGCGATCAAGATGTCCCGACACGACGTTGCGCTCGTTATCGGCGTGTGCACCCCCCCGGAAGGCAGCGACGGTTTTCATCACATCCTTATCGAGATCGATAGCTTTCTCGACCAGCGGTGCGACGTTCTGCAGGATCTGCACGCGCTGCTCAAGGAAGTTGTCGATCTGCGAGGCATCGGCTTGAATCTTCTGCTGAAGCTTTTGGAAATAATTCCTCGCATTTATTTTCATGAAAAGAAAGATGAGGCCCGGCAAGATGCCGAGCGCCCACAGCATAATCTCGAAAAGCGTCGAACCAAAGCCCACCTTCACGGGAATTTGCTTTTCGATGACATTGATATCCCGCCCCTGCTGATTGACAGGCGCATTCATTTCATCCAATTCATTAGCCATTCTGTAACCCCCCAATCAAATAGGAACGAGTACCCTGTTACACGACTCCCGAACGATAGCACACGCCCTGCCCCATTTCAAGCCACCGCGCAGATCATTTGCAGAGTAGCTCTTTTACTCTCAGGATCGCGAACCACTGTGTGGTCGCAATAAGAGAAGTTGACCCGAGACCTTCGACCCGCGACTTGCGGCTGAGCCCTCCCCCCCAAAAAAAATCTGCGTAATCTTGCAATCTGTGGATCAATAAACCAACTCCTAACTCCTAAATCCTAAATCCTCCTTTTCTCCCAAGGCTTGCGTGCATGCTGGAAAACCGCTACACTGCCTCCAGTTTTCAAGGTTGTTTAGGGGCGTGGACCGGATTAAATTCAGGTGGTAACACGATGGCGATTGGTTTTAAAGAGATTTCTGTTCAGAAACGGAAAGCGGATTGCCTTTGGGCAGTAGGGCTGAGCTTGCTTGCTCTGTTGGTTTATGCACTGACGATATCCACCGGGGTTTATCCCGGAGAGTCGGCACGGTTGGTGGCGACCTACAGCGGACTCACACCGATTGAACTGCCCCTCCACCCGATTTGGGGGGCGATCGTCTCGTGGCTCAGTTCGGTCCCTCTGTTCACGCTCCCGCTTCGACTGAACCTGTTCAGCATGCTGTGCACGGTCATTTCGGTGGGGATCCTCTATCGTCTCATGGCGTTTCTGGTCCATGAACTCATCTACGAAGAGTACTCCGTCGAGTATTCGGCACGCGTGTCGCAGTGGGCGGGCGCGGTTGCCGCGATTGCCTTCATGTTCGCCGCCCCGGTCTGGCAGTCGGCAACGCGCCTTCAGTATCAGAGCTTCGATATGCTGCTGGTCTTGACGTCCGCCTCGCTGCTGATCTCCTTCGCGCGCACCAAATGGCGCGTATTCCTTGTCGCCTTCGCGTTGTTACAGGGCATCGGGATTGTCGAATCAGTGATATTCATCCCCTTGGCACCGGTGTTTCTGGTGTTTCTGATCGCCGTGTTGTGGAAACAGGGACAACTCACGCTGAACCGTGTTGCGTGGATGGGGTTGATCGCAGCGGCGGGACTGGGACTTTATTATCTGGTTGCACGCAGGTTTCTGGCTTCGCCGGGTGCTGAAGCGCTAGGCTTCACAACGCCCACTGACGTGATGGTCGAAGTCTGGAAAGCCCAGCTCATCGAATTGCGCTCCGGCCTGCCGCGCGTTAATTGGCTGATTCTGCTCCTGACCAGTGTTGTGCCGTGGCTCGCGGCCGCTTTTGCCTCCTTCCGGGCATTGAATAATGAGCGCTCATGGAGCCAATACATCCTGCACTTGACCCTGACCATACTGGTGGTGCTTGGTCTCGGTAATGCGGCGATCTCTCCCTGGGAAATCCTCAAGCCGTTGGGACGCCTGCCGGTGTGGGCCTACACCCTGTTGGCGATGACGGCGGGTTATTCGGTGGCCTACTGGTACCTTCTTCTCAAGGTCGAGCGTCCCAGACGCGGACAGGCCACCTCGGTCGTGACCAAACGGACCGGCGACTGGCTCGGACTGATCGTCACCTACCCCTTGGTCGGGATTGTAATCATCGCCTCGCTCATTAACGTCATGGAGTGCCGCGGTTCACGCGGGGCCTTTGCCGACCGCTGCGCCCGCGAGGTTCTCGACCGCCTCGGTTCACGCACATGGTTCGTGACCGACGGAACGCTGGACCCTCATCTGCTGGTCGCAGCCCACGAACGCGGGCAGGAGTTGAATCTACTTTGCTTGCAGAACGACATGAGCCCCTTCTACCTCAAATGGATGGCCCGGCAAATCGAAAGTAAAAACCTGTTTGCCGACGAGGATCTCCAGCGCATGAAAAACACGCTGGCACTGGGTATCCTGCCCTTTATCCAAGACTGGTTCGCCATGGACAAAGAAATCGAAAAAAAGGTGGCAGTCTTCGGAGTCCCCGATTTCTGGTACACGGCCGGTTTGACCCCGGTCCCTGAGTACTTTTTCTTTACCGGTGTCCGTGACATTCAGGTGTATAAAGACGTGCCGCTGTTCAAAGACTACATGGCTTTCTGGAAGGAGATGGACCCCATACTCGCTGCCAGCAAAAAGGACAGCACAGACCCGACGGTACGCCACCGCCTGCACCTGCGCCGCCACATGGGGTTCGTCGCCAACAATCTGGGAGTGCTGCTGGAAGACCTTGGCAAAGAGGAAGACGCCTTTGCTGTCTACACGCACGTGCACAATGTGATCGACCCCGAAAACATCTCGGCGCTGTTCAACCGCTTCGAGATGGCACGCCGCGGCGCAGCCGCAGCCAGTGCCAGCAAAGAGCTGATCGAGCGCGAGCTTAAAGACTTCATCGCCGGTCTGAAGCACCAGTACCCGCTTTGGTCGCTCTCGCGTTATTACGGCTACGTCCGCTCACCAGAGCTGTTCGCGCGCCTCGGATGGGGCTGGGCGCTCTCCGGCCAAACCGGCGCGGCGCTGGCCGGCGTGACGCGTGCGGTCGAGTTGCTGCCGACCGAACAGCGCAGTTCGGCCATGCAAACGATGGCCGCCATCTATTCGCTTTCCGACGATAAATCCAAGACGACCGCGATCTACCAAGACATGATCAAGAATGATCCCAACAATCGCGCGGCCATGCTGGGGCTGGCCCGTATCGCCGTTCAGGAAGGCGCTCTGGATAAAGCGAAGAGTTGGCTGGAACAGGCCGCCAAGTCCGATGACACACGCGGCACGCTGGGTGTCGAATGGGCCGTGATCCACTTGATGAACAACGATCTCAACAACGCACGTCTTGCCCTGCAGGAAGCGACCGACCTCCAGCCTAAAAACTTACAGGCCTGGGCGATGCTGGCCATGGTCCAACTGCAGCAGGACCAGGTTGACGAAATCGAATCCGTCGTCCTGCCTAAGATGGAAAAAATCGCCGGCACCTCCGACAACTACTTCATCCAGATCACGCGGGCACAGACCGCGCTCAAAAAAATCGAGAAACTCCAGCAGACCGCCCTCGCTGCATCTCAACCCGCTGGGTCCGTGGGTGAGAAAGAAGATAGCGAATTCAAAAAGTACCAGCGGGCCGCCCGCGACGCATTCCTGCGGGCCTCCATGTTGCGTCCCGACATCGTTGGCGTCAAAGACATGATCCTGCAACTTGACATGGCCATGAACGACCAAAAGAGCGCCGAGTTGCATGCACGACAGGTGTTGCGGACGAACCGCGGACATTCGCTCGCCAACTACGTGATGGGCTCGCTGCGCCTGCAAGAGGGCGCGTACGGCGAAGCGGAGGACTTCCTGCGCCGCAGCGTCGAAAGCCAACCGAGCGCGGCCGCGCTCAACGACTTGGCCGAGGTGTTGCGCCGTATCCGAAAGTTCGACGAGGCAGAAAAACATGTGCGTGCAGCCCTTGCCTCCAACCCGGACCTGTACGTGGCATGGGAAACGTTGGCTGTAATCCTGCTGGAATCCGGTAAAAACCTCGATGAGGCGGAGCGGGCAGTCCGCAAATCGCTTGAATTGTACCAAAAGGACCTGCGAGTCCAGATCACGCTCGCCCGGATCCTCCTGCAGAAGGGCGAAACCGAGCGTGCCCGCGAAATACTCCATAAGGTGAAGAGCCGCCAAGGCGAGTTGTCCCCGTTCGATCAGGCCGAACTCAACAAGCTTTCGGAAGCCGCCTCATCCGGCCGCAAGCGCTAACACACCGCACGGAGCTTGACTTATGACCGTCTGAGTCCCATAATCTTACTTGATTTGATAATGGGCCAGTTAAATGATTAGGAGTCATCTATGAAACCGATCGTAACAGGTTGTACCCCACTGATGCTTGCTCTCATCCTCGCCGTGACCACGGCGCTGAGTGTGTGCGGCGCACACATTTTTGACGGTGACGGTTCCGACGAAGCCGGGTTTGTCCCGCCGCCGCCCCGTCAGGAAATCCCGCCGCCACCCGCGAACATGGCGGGCGGCGAGACCTTCATCCCCTATCCGCCGCCGCCGGCCACCCCGGCGTCCCGTTCGGAAAAGAAAAATCCGCCCAGACCTCCGACGATGTTCACCAAGCTGACTTCGCAGTACGGAGAACAGGACTGGAACGCGCGCCCGAACGATCTGAACAATCTGCTGAAGGCACTCAAAGACATGGCTGAAGTCGACTATGATTTCGAAGCCAAGTCGTTTGCGGAGATCGATGCGGACCCCGACCGGAACCCGATCCTCTACCGCTCGGGCCACTATCACTGGAGCCTTGACGACGCGGAGAAGAAAAAGCTGCGCGAGTATCTGTTGCGCGGTGGAACGATCATTCTGAACGCCGGCATGGGTTCAAAGCCCTTCTATGACTCGGCGATCAAGAATCTCAATGAGGTTTTCCCGGAAGCGCCGGTAAGGCGTCTCAGCCCCGACCATCCGATCTTCCACGCCTACTACAGCCTTGATAAGGTCAACTATCGGCCGGGCGTTCGCGCGCTGTACAACGGCAACGAGCCTTGGCTTGATGGCGTCACGATCGACTGCCGCACCGTGGCGATCGTCTCGCGCTTCGGCATGGAGGTCGGTTGGGATCCGCTGGACGACGACAATATCATCGCCTATGGACCGGAATCCGCCCAACAGCTCGGCATGAACATCCTGAGCTATGCCAGTGCCATGCGCAACTGGACGTTGGAGAACATGAAGAAGACCCGCTTCGAGGACGCGAAGCAAGTCTCGACCGCAGGTTCAATGAACATCGCGCAGGTTATCTACGATGGCGAGTGGAAAACACGGCATGTGGGCCTCTCCGTATTGCTCTCGCAGTACAATGTCAAAACCGGCGTCCCGGTGAAGTTCTCGACCAAGGAGATCCGTCTGACAGATCCCAAGCTGTTCGATTCCCCCGTGCTTTACATGACGGGCCACGAATCGTTCACTTTGAAACCCGACGAGATCACCGCGCTGCGCAACTATCTGACGCACGGCGGTCTGTTGATCGCCGAGGCCTGTTGCGGACGCAAGGCGTTTGACGTCTCCTTCCGTGAGAATATGGCGCGCGTACTGCCCGGCACCTCATTCAATGCCCTGCGCGCCGGCCACCCGCTTTTCCGTCTGCCGAACGACATCTCGAGCATGAAAGTGACGCCGGCCCTCGCCAAGTCCTACAACAACGCTCCGGCGATCGCGCCGCAGGTGCTGTCTTTGGAAGTCGATGGTAACCCCGCCGTGATCTATAGTCCGATCGGCATGGCGGGTGCGTGGGAACTCTCGCCCAACAAATATTGCAACAGCTACCTCGAAGATGACGCGCTCAAGCTGGGCGTGAACATCCTGATGTATTCGAGCACGCGTTAATGCCGTCCATGCCTGCGCCCCACATGTTTTCTAAATACCGAGGGTCTTGCAAAACCCCTTGCCTACAGGTGTGGCACGGGCATCTTGCCCGTGTTTCATGGGCGGGACGCCCATGCCACGAGGGGGTTTGCAAGCGCCTCCACCGTCGTCGGGCCGCGCCTTTTTTCGGGGCCGCTGTCGTCATGATGCTCTGCGTGTGTGCCCGCGCACAAGTGGCCACGCCGCAGGAAGAGGCCTTTCTCAAGGCGTGGGGCGCACATGTCCGTACGCCGAACGACCACAAGGCCGTGATCGAGGTCTGCCAGAGCGTAATGGACAAAAGTTCCACGCTGGGCGAGTTCCTCCCTGTCGTCAAAACGCTGGCGGCTTGGCACCTGCTGGCCGGCGGCAAACAGGCGGACGCCATCCGCATCTTCGAGAGCGCGGTGATCAATGATAAAGCAGCCCGCCCGATCCCGCGTTTTGCGGACACCATGGCCCGCCGCTGGCTGACGCGTCTTGATCATGCCCAGCTCGAAAAGGCGCTCAGTGTCTATTATGCCGACAACGTCGAGTTCCCGTCCAATCTCGCTCCGCTTATGAATCTGCCGCCCGGCAAGGCCCCCCCCAAGAATGATCGCTTCGGTGACCCTTGGGTCTACAAGACCGAGGCCTTCAGCCGTCTCTCTGGAACGGCCAACCAACGCTATTCGCTCTACAGCAAAAACATGGGCAACAAGCTCTCCTCGCTCAAGGCGTTGCCGGCCGAGGTTTACGGCAGCAATAAAAGCGCCACGATCATCGGCCGCAGGTCGTCCACTCCGCTCAGCATCGAATTTGAAACGGTGACCGAATCCGGCACGCAACGCGGCGTGGCCACGGAGGGTGGTCTGGTCAGCGGCATCCGTTTTTTGAAACTGGGATCTGACGGACGTTTCGCGTTGATGATCGATAGCGATTGTGATTTCTGGGTGATCGCCACGCCCGCAAGGAGCCGTTGATGAGCAAAGAAGGAATCTCCGCCTACCTGACGCCCGCCCAGATGTCAAAGCTCAACCGTCTCGCGCTCAATTCGCGCTATGTCGTGGAAGGCACCTTGGCTGGGCGTCATCGCAGTGCACAAAGAGGCGCCAGCACCGAATTCGCCGACCATCGCGCTTACATGCCCGGCGACGACCTCAAACGTATCGACTGGAAGGTCCTGGGCCGTACCGACAAATACTACATCCGGCGCTATCAGGACGAGACCAACCTGCGCGTCTACCTGCTGATCGACCGCAGCGGATCGATGAACTACACTTCCGGCGAGCACCCCACTAAATACAGTTACGCCTGCACCCTTGCCGCCGCCTTGGGCTACGTCGTCCTCAAAGCACGCGACGCCGTCGGGATGTATATCTACGGCGAGAAAATGGACGCGGCACTGCCCTGCAAAAACTCCTTCAATGAACTGAACAACTCATTGAAGGTCCTGCAAAGCTACAAACCCGCCAAAGGCACGGCAGGCGCAGATGTCATGCACCAGATCGCGGAGTCCATCAACCGCCGCGCCATGATCATCATCATCTCCGACCTGCTCGACGACCAGCCTGAAATCATCAAGGCAATTGCGCACTTCCGCAAGAACCTGCACGACGTGATCGTCTGCCACATCCTCGATCCGGTCGAGCTGAGCCTCGACATCAAACGCGGCGCCGAGTTCGAAGATTTGGAAACCGGGGAACGCATGGTCGCCGATCCCCGCTCGATGGCCAAGGAGTACAAAGACCTGATGGGCCAGTTTATCGACGACTACCGCAAGGCCTGTTCCGAAATGAAGGTCGACTACCGCCTCGTCAAAACCGACGAGCCCGTCGACAGCTTTGTCCGCGCCTATTTAGAAGAGCGCAAGCGCCTCTCCCGTTGATGGCACCACTTGAGTGTTGAACCTAAAAAGAGCAGTTGAACCGTCAACTCTCTTTGGTTTCTGGTTTCAAGGCTTCATGGTTTCATCCAAATCGGGATCGGGATCGCTATCGGGATCGATTGTTTAACCACGGAACACACCGAACACACGGAAAGGCATGGCTCTGTTTCCGTGTGTTTAGTGTGTTCCGTGGTTC